>ERZ795030.2526-NODE-2526-length-21578-cov-11.112484_pt1 | contig 21578 bp, 10 predicted proteins | sample MGYA00375122_ERZ795030 | MGnify/ENA primary metagenome ERZ795030 (study PRJEB30165, sample SAMN05720146) | activated sludge metagenome | isolation source: anaerobic digester from wastewater treatment plant | place: Japan | collected 2015-04-20 ... | reverse complement strand
TAAAATTACAGATTTCTGTCTATAATCTCGTCCGATGAATTATGGGGCCATTACAATATTCATTTTCATAATTTTAATGTTAATTGTTTAGAAAAATAGCCACCACATAAATGGTAAAGGTGGGTGTGCAAACATCCAGTACCAATTTGGATTATTACTTATCTTGTAACCGAAGATAACGAGGTTTACCTCGTGTACATCTACGACAAAAGCCAGCTTGAAAACATTACCAAAGAACAGATTATTGAACTGCTTAAAAATGCAGGGCTTATTAAGTAAAAAGCCCCGGTTTCCCGAGGCTATTTCATACTATCATAGAGCTTATTTATATTTTCATGCACCTTTTCTAATTCAACATATTCTCCTTTAGCATATTCTGTTAAAACGTTACAAATGCATACAAGTTTCCCCAAAGGAGAGGTCTCATTCGGAGACCATGTTTCTCCACATCTTGCCCCATCTTTAGTTTTGCGTTTAAATATAAAAGAAGTGCCATCTTCACCTATGACAAGTGCATCTTTATTTGATATTGAGTTGGTAAATACTTTGAACAATGCATCTATCTTCAAGACCAATTCCTTATTAATATTCCGTTTTCGCACGTATACTGAAGGATTAATGCTTTGGACATTCCATAAATTTTCCTGAAAAAAAACAGCCTCTATTTCAAAGTTTGAGTTATCTATTTTCCTGATCTGAAATGCATACTCAGGTTTATATGTTGGTTTTGCAATAAATCTTATAATGTAGTCTTCTTTGAGATTGTTCATTAAAACTTTCTCCAAATGCTCATTATATTTCTTAATTTGATTTATTTCATTGCTAAAATCAACACAAGGAGTCAAACTATTCTGCCCCATTGAATTTAATGAACCCATTAATAATAGTATTAATATGCCGTTAATCATTCTATGACTCTTTTTTATCTCCAATATCCATGCCCTCCATAATTATATACTGCACCATTCCAACCAAAAACAATGCCTGGTATTCCAAATAGATAGGAAAATGTTAAATCCGAAGCACTGGGGGGAGAGCTTTTTGGATGTGTATGTGCTTTATTATAAACCAATGACCTCTGAAAAATATTAGGGCTCAAATATAAATTTCCTCCAAGATTTTCTACGTAAGTATATCTGTATGTTGAACTAATCGTATTTGATTGGTAGCCTATACTGACATTGTAATCTATCATCGTTTTAGAAATAGGATCATAACTGTAACCGTAAGCGTTTCCTTGAATAGGTTCAAAATAATAACCTTTTGAAGTACTCCAGTAACTTGTTTCCACATTAAACATTTTACTTGAAGACAATAACATCTCTTTTGCTTCCTGTTCTGTTCCTTGAAAATATGGTCCATCCCATCTTGGTTTCTCAGGATTTTTAACTGGCGGGGGAGCCTTTGGCGGTTCATAAGCGGCAATATTACCAGAAATAGCACCGATAACAGAACCTACAGTTGCCCCAACTTTAGCACCATGAATTCCGCTTTGGTGCGAATATCCCCAATTTCCATCACTATAAAGCATTCCCCCAGAAAAACCTGCTCCATATCCTGCCAATCCACCTGCAACCCCGCCAGTCACAGTATAGGCTGCGACTGTACCACTTGCACCAAAATGAGCAAAAAAGCCTGTATTTGCGAGAGCCGGGGCAGCATAATAGAAACCAACACCTGCTGAGCCTCCTATCACAGCCCCTAAACCAATACCTGTCCAAGTTTTACCATCCCAAGCCCATTTACCTGGGTTATATTCCCAGCCTTCTGCCGCTGCTCCTCCGATATAAGCACCGACAATGACGCCGACAATAATTGCAGCAACGATAGACTCCCCATCCGGATCAGTATACTTAAGTGGATTATTCAAACAATACCCTTACCAGTAAAGCCCAAAACAGGTTGTCTCACACGCATTAGGCAACCAAAATCAAAGAACGTTTTCTTTTTACTTGTTAAAACCCAAAAATACAGTTTTTTCTTTTTCAACTGAAAGAATATCAATTGAAAATAAAAAATAACAACATTATTTTTTAAAAGAAAAACCGAAAAAAAGAAAGCCATCGCACAAGGTAGGCTGGAAGGGCTGTCAAGGCTTTTGCGATATTTTTTTGATACCATTAAAAAATCAAAATACATTATCAAAAAAATATTGCAAAACCCGCAGGGCTTGGCCTTTACTGCCCTGGAAGCCGACTTACCTTTGCTTTGCTTTTTTTGGTTTTATTCCGGTTTTTGGGGTGGTGGCCGGGGTTTGTCGGTGGACAGATAAAGACAGCAAGGGCAATAAAAAACAAATGGTCTGGGTTCGTGTGACGGCTTGGTTTTTATTGCGCTTGCTACCGCTTTTGGGGCGGCAAACAGCTTTTTAAAAAACTTTGGTTTTCAAGGGTTGGGTTTGAGCGGTTTTTTAATATGCTGTTTGTCAGCGTCGGCGTGGGTCGGGGAGTGCTGGGGTGCGGCTATTTAACATAGTGCTATTATAGGACAAAACAAAACACGTCATTTATACCGCTTAAAAATGTTTTGTACTATAATGCCGCATTATGTTAATATAGCTTGGGAGGATTATTTTTTGGTCTTGTCTTTTTGTTTGCAGGGCCAGGGCGGCTCTTTGGATTTTGCTTTTTACCTTAAAAATCAATCTGGCAATAAAAAGCAAAAGACAATGTGCCGCATGTGCGAGGGGACAAAAAGCATGACAAAAAATAAGCCGGCAGGGCACGGCTGCGGGGGGATTAGTCTTCCTGTCTTCCGGGAGTCTTGAAGCCGATACGTTTACGGTTTTTCTGGTCCAGTTCCTGCTGTTTGGCTTCTTCCAACTGGCCCATATAATCAAGGATAGATATTATCTGAGCATCATGTTCTTCCATTCTATGCTCTATTCTCTCAAGCCTATGAAGGATCTCTTTATTTGACATCAGCATTTCACGCATCCGGATAAAGATTCTTACTATCTGTACGTTGACCTCGATAGCTCTATCACTGTTCAGTACGCTGGCCAACATGATTACTCCATGCTCAGTAAATGCAAAAGGTGGGACACGAAGTCCCATTGTTTCACCGCTTGAAGTGCCAAAATTATACCGCCAGTCCGCAAGCTCTTCTTTTGACAGTTCGAACATAAAGTCTTCTGGAAAACGATCTATATTTCTTCTGACAGCTCTTTTTAACTGTTTTGTTTCGACTTCATAAAGTTCAGCCAGATCCCTGTCTAACATTACTTTTTGTCCTCTGATAAGGTAAATCTTGCTCATGATCACTTCATCCGGGATCATGATCTGCGTGACTTTCTTTGACATTGTGTTCTCTGTAATTTGTTGTAAATGTAGTTATTTAAAATTGGAGGTGCCAAATTGGTACTTCCATTTCACTTAAGCGGATGGAACAGTTCAAGCTGCCTTGTCAGATCCGTCAGGTCTTCTCTCCGATAACTCTCAGTGCTCCGGATACTTTTATGTCCGGCCATGTATTGCACTTGTCGGATATTATTAGTCTTGAGCCAGTTCATAAGAACACTTGACCGCAGCTGCCGGCTGTCTTTTATCTCCGGGTGGATCTTCTTTACCGCTTCCACTATCTTACAGACCAGGTCGCTGGATTTCTTCGATGGGAACAGATAAATTGATTGCAACTCCCGTTTTGCCAGGAGGGCTGAGCGGGTTTCTTCCAGGTAGGTTTCTAGCGGTAAGATCTGGTTTGCCTGAAGCTTTAGTGTTCTTGAGTTGCTTTTCCTGCCTGAGGGTATGTAAATCTTGCCTTCACTCAGGTTAACATGACCGGTTTCAAGCCTGGCTATCTCGCCACTATCCAGTCCCTGGTAAATCATCAGGCCCAGGATAACGGTATTTCTGTGGTGTAGTAGCTTTGCAGTTGCTGTTCCATGGTTCCAGACAGGAAGGTTTAAATAGTCCTGGTAGATATTCTCAAGCTGCGCCGGGGATAATATTTCCGGGAGGACCTTTTTACCGCTTTGCCTTATCCTGATCCGTTTAATTATGTTTTGAGTGGTGATCCCGGATTCCAGGAGGTAATCGAAGTAAATCCGGATTGAGTTCATCTCTCTTATTGTGCTTTGTCTTTCAATTCCTCTTTCCCTTTCACTATCAATAAACTGTAGAGCCTGGCTATAGGTGATATCACCGGGATTTATATTTTGCCTTAAGCACCAGCTATTAAAACAGTTTACATGGCTGTCCTGCACCCGGATGCTCTTTTCAGAGTAGCCTGAACTTTGCCGGTATTCCTTAAAGCTTCCCGCCTTGTGGGATTTGGCTCCGCCGAGCTCCACTTCGTTCCGGTTCGCTTCGCTCAACATTCGTTTAAAATATGAGTATAAATCTGTGTGCTTTCAAGACTTGCATGTCCCAGGAACTTCTGGATCATTTCTATCTCCATTCCGGATTGCAGCAGGTGCGTTGCTATCGAGTGACGCAGGGTATGAAGAGTTGGTTTCTTGCTCTGCAGTCCCGCGTTGCCGCTGTTCTTTACAAGCCTGTCAAGCCTTGCCGATAATGCCTGGTCGCTGCAACTACCACCGAACTGGTTTATAAAAAATGATTCTGTCCCGGACTGGCTCCTGGCAAGTAAAAAGTTACGGCCATCCTGTAAATATTCAGTGATGTAACTGAGGTTGCCATCAGTCATCGGGACATACCTTTCTTTGCACCCTTTCCCTTTTCTTACGAAGACTAATTTCCTTTCTATTAATATATCGCTTACCGTGAGGTTTGTTCCTTCACTTTTTCTAAGGCCACAACCGTAATAGATGCCAAGCATTGCCCGGTCCCGTTGCTGTATTGCCCCCTGGTACTCTTTGGTTTCTGCCCTGGCAAACCATTTTTTAAGGTAGGTGGCTTCATAAAGGGAGCTGATATCCTGAAGCGTCAGAACAACCCTGGGTCCGTAAAGCTCTTCCACATACCCGAGGTTATCCGGGACCATTGCAACGCTTCCGGATTGCCTTAAGTATTCAAAAAACTTGTTTACAGATCCTACAGCAACATTTATGCTTGCATTCATAAGACCCGATCCGTAGAGCCTGTTCTCCCGTCTTTTAAGATACCTTACAAAAAGCTTGGTCTTTTCCCCTGCAGCCTGATCCATGGCGCTGATCCCGCAGCGCTCAAGGTAGAGCAAAAATCCCTTTAGGTTTCTCTTGCGAGTGGTTATTGTGGCCTCACTGTAGCCAAGCGTCCTGAGCCAGCTCAGAAAGCCAGCTTCCAGATCTATAAACTGCCTGCTGATTAGCTCTTTAGGATTCATTTAAAAGGTTCTTCAGTTGAAAATAAAAAAAGTGTGCTGCTTGTCCCCCCTGTGAAGGTTGTGAAGGTTCATAAAAATACGTCTGCATTCTTCACCTGGTGGCGTTTTCCACCTTCACAACGGGGTTTGTGAAGGTCGTGTGAAGGTCATGTGAAGGTTCCCTTTCCGATCTTTTCAGGTTATTCAGGATCTCGTCCATGATCTCGATACCAGATCTCAGCTCGTCGTAATCATTCCAGATCATGATCTCGTATTCATTACCCGGCTTGTTGCTTCGGCTGACGCACCTGATCAGCCCTCTTGCCTCTATATCATTTAACCTTCTTTGCAGCTCCATCGGGTGCATCCGGAATTGACGACGGATATCCTTCGCATAAAAGCTTTTAGATTTGATCTCCTTAATATACTCTTTCAGGCTCTCGAAGAACTGGCGTGTCTTGCCGCTTAGCTCATCAGATTTCCTGAGCAGCACATCTCTTGAGAGGTAATTTGCCCACTCGACATCTTCAAGGGTGGAGAGTAAAAAACGGTTGCCATCATGATCTGTAACTCTCTTTCGCTGTTGCTGGTTCCAGAGCGTGATCGACTTGATGAGAGTTAAATAATGGTTCTTTGTTCTCATCTTCTTAAAGACGTGCGGCGGGAGCTCGAGCTTTGGTGCAAAGGGTATTATAACCTCCACCGGCTCGATAAGCAGCTGACATGCCTTTAAAAGATTAATGTTCTCATCGTATCTTTTAAAGTTTACAAGTCCTGCTGCAAGCTTTCCCTGGTACTCGAGCACCTGGCGTTCATGCGAGGGATTTTCTTCTACCTGGATAAGGAAAGAGCGGTTGGCGTTATCCTCATAGATCTTGTCCCTGGTTGTTGCCCCGGCAACACAAACGGGACCTTCTACATGAAGGTAAACCTGTTTGCTGTCACCTGTACGGCTGTTTGTTTTGGTCGAGAACCGGCTTATCTCCTGGTTGCTCATCAGTTCTCTTAAGGGAAGCAGTGCGCTGTATGCTCCGTCAAGATCTTCCTGAAGAAGGATCTTGTGCTTTAAAAAATCTCTTGGAGTATAATAAAGCGTGTTCTCGCTTAAAGATGTGGTAACGTGTATATGCTGCCTTGGAACAGTCCCGGCTACTCCCTGCAGCAGGTATGTCTTGCCGCTCCCGGTGCTTCCCATGACGATAGCATGAAGCGGGTTTTTAAAAAACCTCGTGAGAAAGATAAAAAACAGGAGCGTGGCGCTGTCCTGCTCGCCGATCAGGCCGAGACTACCAAAAAGTTTGTAAGTGTTTTCTGTTAGCTCCTGACTATTTAAAAACTCTTTTGCCGCCTGCATCTGGTCATGAGAGAAAAGATCCTTTCCCTGCTTTTCTTTTACTTCTTCGCTTTTACGTTTTTCCTCCCGCTTCAGGGATCTGTATATCTCAAGCTCCCTGGTAAGTCCTGTTATGGCCTCGCTTACTACCGTGCTGCTTATCTCAAGCTTTTCGGCGGCCTGTTTCACGAGACGGTCGCTCTGGCTGTTTGAGTAAAGATCTGCCGTGTCCCGGAAGCTTGCGTATTCGTTTGCTTTGAGCTTAATGTGAAGTGTTACCCGGAGCCGGTTGATAGTGTGGATCTCTATTCCTCCCCAGAGAGTTATTTGCAGGTTATCGGTCTCATAGATAAGGCAATCGGGTTTTATTATCAGCTCGCTACTTCGGTGATGTTCCGGAAGGTTTAAAGAAGTGGATCCCTGAACTTTTTTATTTTCAACTGAAGGATTCTCAATTGAAAGAAAAAATGACTTGCGGTTCTCCAAAAGATGAGTAAATATTTCGCTGTCATGGCCCTGGGCAAGACTGTTTATGTCTTCGCCTTCCGGAGTATCGACCACTGAGATTAAAAGCTTTTCGCTGATTTGCTTTAACTCTCCGACGATATTCTTTATGGCCGCTGTTCCGGCTTCATCACCATCAAAGAACAAAACTACTTCTTTGAGATCCTTCAGCTCTGTGATTGCTTTCCTGTGATCTTCTGTAAAACCGTTGGTCCCGTAAAGAGCAAGGATAGAAAAGTCTTTTGTGATCTCAGGTAGCTGCTGCAGGGTGGCTGCATCGATAATGGCTTCTGTTAAAATCAGCCGGGTAGTTTCTCCATCAGGATAGCCAGGATAAAGTCCCCGGTGATCTCCTTCCAGGTAATGGTGTTCCTGCTTTTCAGTGTGTCTTCCATATATGCTTACAATGTTCTTTGACCTGTCAAGCAGCGGGAACACTATGCAGCCTTTAAAGCGTGTGTAGTAGCTATCTTCTCTTCCGAACTTATCTGGTTTCAGAAGTCCTGCCTGAAGGTAAAGCTGCTTTTGCTTCGGGGTAGTTTCTTTGATCTTATGAAGTGTTCCTGCATCAAAGCCGATAGATAGTCTTTTATAATCGAGCTGGCGGGATTCAAGGTATTTGATCGCGTTCTCAGGTCTTTTATTCAGACTTCTGGCAAAGTGTGTGAAGGCTTTAGTTAATATTGCTATTCTTTCTTCAGGAGTAAGTTCCTGGGCAGGCTTCTTTTCAGGGGCAGGTTCTTTTTTCATTTGACCGGGATCTCCTGGTTCTCCCATCAGCTCCTGTGCCTTCAGGATTGCCTCGTGTTTCGTGATACCTTCTTTGCGCATAATAAAATCCACCTGGTCGCCGCTCCCGGCTGAGCAGTTGCTGCTAAAGCATGTCCAGGTCCCGGTCTCCGGGTAGACCTGCAGACTCGGGGTTTTATCGTTGTGGAAAGGGCAGCACAGGCGATTATTGCGATCGGGTTTTAGGTGATAGTGGCTCAGTACTTTTAAGATCGTAAGTTTCTGTTTGATCTCTGATATTTCCATTTGTTGATAACTTATTGATTTGCCTTATAAGAACAAAATAAGTCCTAAAAGACAAATTAATAATCAGGGATCTGTTTGAAGTTTTCAACTATCCGGCTAATAGTTATTCACATTTATTGTCTTATTTGGTAATTTTAACCCGTTAATTACACACTAAAGACGATAAATCATGTCGGAACTAGGCAAAAGAATACAGGAGCTAAGAAAGCAATCAGGCCTTACCCAGGCCCAGCTTGCTTCCAAAATAGAGATATCTCACACCCAGCTTACAAGGTATGAAAGCAAGAACATCCAGCCCCCGGCTGATGTCCTGCAACGAATGGCTAACATTTTTGATGTATCGATAGATTACATCGTAAGCGGCAATAAATCCGACAAGGTGGAACAGACACTCAAAGATGCCGAGTTGATAAAACAATTCAAAAAGCTTGATAAGCTTCCGGAAGAGGAGAAGAATACTATCTTAAAAGTGCTCAATGCACTGATCCGGGATTTCAATGCCAGGCAGGCTTATGTGTTATAAGTAAAAAACCGCAAAACCGAGGCTTTCCTATTAGACCGATTTTTTCCTGTCTTTATACCTTTATTTGGGACGAATTGAGAAATTAGCTGGCAGAAAGTATGTAAAATTATATCCCTTGCTATTTAAATCGTTGTATTGAGCTTCATTCAAAAGCATTATGACATAATTTTCATGAGTTATGGTTGCAAAGATCTCCATTTCGTCCTTAAAAAATGAAATATCTTCGAGATAGAAATTTTTCCAGTCTATATATTTTTTCGATAATATAAACTTTATAACGTCCTCATGAAGCACGTATCTTATGAAGTTATCACGCGGATAAATTTTTTGTTTGGGACTTGCTGTATCAATTATGTGTTTTAAAATACTTTCTATCTCCGGTATTTTATTAAATCCTTTTTTAAAAACATTAAATTCAACATAATCTGAATCATACAATACCATTCTTAGTAAGAATAACCATTTTTCATCATCAGTTTTCTGCAACGAAGCGTCACAATAATAATTAACACTGTTCTCGATCATTTCAATTAGATAAAAATCATTACCAATTCTTTGACCCCTGTTGACCAAGCAGGGAGTGCAGAAAAACCCGAGGGAGCAATTCCCATTAACTTATAAAGAGGATATCAAGATTCTCTTTAGATTCAGAATAACAAAATAACAGATCTCCATGAAAATTACTATGTAGATAATATTTAACGCCTATATTTAAGAAATCAATTATATTATCTGGTCTTAACTTACTCACTTTTTTTGTTAATAAAAGAAACTTCTCTGAATCGAAATTTTCCAAATCAACTAAATAAATTTTGCAATTAAGATCTTCAAAACACTTATTTAGTATGTCTTCGAGAAGGGAATCTTCACTAATTATTGCAATGAATCTTACCAATGGAGTACCATTTATCAAATGATTATTCACAATTAAAAGTCTTTCACCATTTATTTTATTTTTTATATCATCTATTTCTTCAAAATACTTGTAATACTCCCTCTTAGGATAATAATTCGGAGGGTAAAATTCAATTAATGGAGTAAGTGGTCCGGATAATATTAAACTCTGAATTATTGCTAACCATTCATTTAGATAGGTACTTCTTCTGTGCCACAAATCGTACCAAAAAGAACAAATATTATTCTTCTTTTCGAATCTCTTTAATAAATTACTGTCTATTATTTTAAGTGAGTAATAGTTTGTCCTTTCTTCCATTTTACATGAAAATGTCAGATTATGTAGTGTAAGAGAGTTTATTTCCATACAAAATTTGTTTACCAATCTAATGGAAAACCGAAAAATTTCCAATGATGCCAAACATCCTTACCATTAACAATAGTATTATATTTTATCGAGTACTGATAACCAAATCTAGTAATGTCACCTCTATTCAGAATTAGAATTTTATCACCTACGTGATTTCCAATTATAAGCCCATTGCTTGTTTCGCCAGCAATAGTTGAATATTTTGTTGGTCCGAGTGCATAGGAGGTTGTCCACGAAACTGTATTTACGAAGGCATCCATTCGGTCATTGCCTTTTACTCTTTCTCCAGTCAAATGTATTGCACTTGAGGAAAAAGCAAAAGATTGAACTGTAACCCATACACCATCAATTAAATCGTAGGTAACATTAAGAAAAAAGTTAACGCTTAAACTCCATTTGTCAATCCAATTTGGATTCCATTGACGTATTTCTCCCCCTAAATTATATTTATTGTTCATAGTCAGTTGAGACCTGTTTTCTTCGAATTTTGCCATAGATTTTTGAACGGCGGCTTCAGGATCACAATTTTGATAATAAAAATCATTAAAACCAGAATTATTATTGCCGATCCCAACGCCGTATTGTGTATTATACGAAATAGAAGATATGGGATCATTATTTGAACCAATACCAGCAAAAAATGTAAAATTAGATAAACTCGAATTGGTGTTTACTCCAAATTGAATGTTTGTATTATTACCCTTTTTAAACCAATCTAACGGATTCCATGCCCATTTACCTGTTTCTTTGTTACGGTTATCATGCGCTGTTTTAAAATAGGTAAAGATAGCAACTATTCCGGCAGCAAGCCAAGGAAACTCCCCATCCGGATCTGTGTATTTGAGTGGGTTATTCAGGCAATACCCTTACCAGTAAAGCCCAAAACAGGTTGTCTCACACGCATTAGGCAACCAAAATCAAAGAACGTTTTCTTTTTACTTGTTAAAACCCAAAAATACAGTTTTTTCTTTTTCAACTGAAAGAATATCAATTGAAAATAAAAAATAACAACATTATTTTTTAAAAGAAAAACCGAAAAAAAGAAAGCCATCGCACAAGGTAGGCTGGAAGGGCTGTCAAGGCTTTTGCGATATTTTTTTGATACCATTAAAAAATCAAAATACATTATCAAAAAAATATTGCAAAACCCGCAGGGCTTGGCCTTTACTGCCCTGGAAGCCGACTTACCTTTGCTTTGCTTTTTTTGGTTTTATTCCGGTTTTTGGGGTGGTGGCCGGGGTTTGTCGGTGGACAGATAAAGACAGCAAGGGCAATAAAAAACAAATGGTCTGGGTTCGTGTGACGGCTTGGTTTTTATTGCGCTTGCTACCGCTTTTGGGGCGGCAAACAGCTTTTTAAAAAACTTTGGTTTTCAAGGGTTGGGTTTGAGCGGTTTTTTAATATGCTGTTTGTCAGCGTCGGCGTGGGTCGGGGAGTGCTGGGGTGCGGCTATTTAACATAGTGCTATTATAGGACAAAACAAAACACGTCATTTATACCGCTTAAAAATGTTTTGTACTATAATGCCGCATTATGTTAATATAGCTTGGGAGGATTATTTTTTGGTCTTGTCTTTTTGTTTGCAGGGCCAGGGCGGCTCTTTGGATTTTGCTTTTTACCTTAAAAATCAATCTGGCAATAAAAAGCAAAAGACAATGTGCCGCATGTGCGAGGGGACAAAAAGCATGACAAAAAATAAGCCGGCAGGGCACGGCTGCGGGGGGATTAGTCTTCCTGTCTTCCGGGAGTCTTGAAGCCGATACGTTTACGGTTTTTCTGGTCCAGTTCCTGCTGTTTGGCTTCTTCCAACTGGCCCATATAATCAAGGATAGATATTATCTGAGCATCATGTTCTTCCATTCTATGCTCTATTCTCTCAAGCCTATGAAGGATCTCTTTATTTGACATCAGCATTTCACGCATCCGGATAAAGATTCTTACTATCTGTACGTTGACCTCGATAGCTCTATCACTGTTCAGTACGCTGGCCAACATGATTACTCCATGCTCAGTAAATGCAAAAGGTGGGACACGAAGTCCCATTGTTTCACCGCTTGAAGTGCCAAAATTATACCGCCAGTCCGCAAGCTCTTCTTTTGACAGTTCGAACATAAAGTCTTCTGGAAAACGATCTATATTTCTTCTGACAGCTCTTTTTAACTGTTTTGTTTCGACTTCATAAAGTTCAGCCAGATCCCTGTCTAACATTACTTTTTGTCCTCTGATAAGGTAAATCTTGCTCATGATCACTTCATCCGGGATCATGATCTGCGTGACTTTCTTTGACATTGTGTTCTCTGTAATTTGTTGTAAATGTAGTTATTTAAAATTGGAGGTGCCAAATTGGTACTTCCATTTCACTTAAGCGGATGGAACAGTTCAAGCTGCCTTGTCAGATCCGTCAGGTCTTCTCTCCGATAACTCTCAGTGCTCCGGATACTTTTATGTCCGGCCATGTATTGCACTTGTCGGATATTATTAGTCTTGAGCCAGTTCATAAGAACACTTGACCGCAGCTGCCGGCTGTCTTTTATCTCCGGGTGGATCTTCTTTACCGCTTCCACTATCTTACAGACCAGGTCGCTGGATTTCTTCGATGGGAACAGATAAATTGATTGCAACTCCCGTTTTGCCAGGAGGGCTGAGCGGGTTTCTTCCAGGTAGGTTTCTAGCGGTAAGATCTGGTTTGCCTGAAGCTTTAGTGTTCTTGAGTTGCTTTTCCTGCCTGAGGGTATGTAAATCTTGCCTTCACTCAGGTTAACATGACCGGTTTCAAGCCTGGCTATCTCGCCACTATCCAGTCCCTGGTAAATCATCAGGCCCAGGATAACGGTATTTCTGTGGTGTAGTAGCTTTGCAGTTGCTGTTCCATGGTTCCAGACAGGAAGGTTTAAATAGTCCTGGTAGATATTCTCAAGCTGCGCCGGGGATAATATTTCCGGGAGGACCTTTTTACCGCTTTGCCTTATCCTGATCCGTTTAATTATGTTTTGAGTGGTGATCCCGGATTCCAGGAGGTAATCGAAGTAAATCCGGATTGAGTTCATCTCTCTTATTGTGCTTTGTCTTTCAATTCCTCTTTCCCTTTCACTATCAATAAACTGTAGAGCCTGGCTATAGGTGATATCACCGGGATTTATATTTTGCCTTAAGCACCAGCTATTAAAACAGTTTACATGGCTGTCCTGCACCCGGATGCTCTTTTCAGAGTAGCCTGAACTTTGCCGGTATTCCTTAAAGCTTCCCGCCTTGTGGGATTTGGCTCCGCCGAGCTCCACTTCGTTCCGGTTCGCTTCGCTCAACATTCGTTTAAAATATGAGTATAAATCTGTGTGCTTTCAAGACTTGCATGTCCCAGGAACTTCTGGATCATTTCTATCTCCATTCCGGATTGCAGCAGGTGCGTTGCTATCGAGTGACGCAGGGTATGAAGAGTTGGTTTCTTGCTCTGCAGTCCCGCGTTGCCGCTGTTCTTTACAAGCCTGTCAAGCCTTGCCGATAATGCCTGGTCGCTGCAACTACCACCGAACTGGTTTATAAAAAATGATTCTGTCCCGGACTGGCTCCTGGCAAGTAAAAAGTTACGGCCATCCTGTAAATATTCAGTGATGTAACTGAGGTTGCCATCAGTCATCGGGACATACCTTTCTTTGCACCCTTTCCCTTTTCTTACGAAGACTAATTTCCTTTCTATTAATATATCGCTTACCGTGAGGTTTGTTCCTTCACTTTTTCTAAGGCCACAACCGTAATAGATGCCAAGCATTGCCCGGTCCCGTTGCTGTATTGCCCCCTGGTACTCTTTGGTTTCTGCCCTGGCAAACCATTTTTTAAGGTAGGTGGCTTCATAAAGGGAGCTGATATCCTGAAGCGTCAGAACAACCCTGGGTCCGTAAAGCTCTTCCACATACCCGAGGTTATCCGGGACCATTGCAACGCTTCCGGATTGCCTTAAGTATTCAAAAAACTTGTTTACAGATCCTACAGCAACATTTATGCTTGCATTCATAAGACCCGATCCGTAGAGCCTGTTCTCCCGTCTTTTAAGATACCTTACAAAAAGCTTGGTCTTTTCCCCTGCAGCCTGATCCATGGCGCTGATCCCGCAGCGCTCAAGGTAGAGCAAAAATCCCTTTAGGTTTCTCTTGCGAGTGGTTATTGTGGCCTCACTGTAGCCAAGCGTCCTGAGCCAGCTCAGAAAGCCAGCTTCCAGATCTATAAACTGCCTGCTGATTAGCTCTTTAGGATTCATTTAAAAGGTTCTTCAGTTGAAAATAAAAAAAGTGTGCTGCTTGTCCCCCCTGTGAAGGTTGTGAAGGTTCATAAAAATACGTCTGCATTCTTCACCTGGTGGCGTTTTCCACCTTCACAACGGGGTTTGTGAAGGTCGTGTGAAGGTCATGTGAAGGTTCCCTTTCCGATCTTTTCAGGTTATTCAGGATCTCGTCCATGATCTCGATACCAGATCTCAGCTCGTCGTAATCATTCCAGATCATGATCTCGTATTCATTACCCGGCTTGTTGCTTCGGCTGACGCACCTGATCAGCCCTCTTGCCTCTATATCATTTAACCTTCTTTGCAGCTCCATCGGGTGCATCCGGAATTGACGACGGATATCCTTCGCATAAAAGCTTTTAGATTTGATCTCCTTAATATACTCTTTCAGGCTCTCGAAGAACTGGCGTGTCTTGCCGCTTAGCTCATCAGATTTCCTGAGCAGCACATCTCTTGAGAGGTAATTTGCCCACTCGACATCTTCAAGGGTGGAGAGTAAAAAACGGTTGCCATCATGATCTGTAACTCTCTTTCGCTGTTGCTGGTTCCAGAGCGTGATCGACTTGATGAGAGTTAAATAATGGTTCTTTGTTCTCATCTTCTTAAAGACGTGCGGCGGGAGCTCGAGCTTTGGTGCAAAGGGTATTATAACCTCCACCGGCTCGATAAGCAGCTGACATGCCTTTAAAAGATTAATGTTCTCATCGTATCTTTTAAAGTTTACAAGTCCTGCTGCAAGCTTTCCCTGGTACTCGAGCACCTGGCGTTCATGCGAGGGATTTTCTTCTACCTGGATAAGGAAAGAGCGGTTGGCGTTATCCTCATAGATCTTGTCCCTGGTTGTTGCCCCGGCAACACAAACGGGACCTTCTACATGAAGGTAAACCTGTTTGCTGTCACCTGTACGGCTGTTTGTTTTGGTCGAGAACCGGCTTATCTCCTGGTTGCTCATCAGTTCTCTTAAGGGAAGCAGTGCGCTGTATGCTCCGTCAAGATCTTCCTGAAGAAGGATCTTGTGCTTTAAAAAATCTCTTGGAGTATAATAAAGCGTGTTCTCGCTTAAAGATGTGGTAACGTGTATATGCTGCCTTGGAACAGTCCCGGCTACTCCCTGCAGCAGGTATGTCTTGCCGCTCCCGGTGCTTCCCATGACGATAGCATGAAGCGGGTTTTTAAAAAACCTCGTGAGAAAGATAAAAAACAGGAGCGTGGCGCTGTCCTGCTCGCCGATCAGGCCGAGACTACCAAAAAGTTTGTAAGTGTTTTCTGTTAGCTCCTGACTATTTAAAAACTCTTTTGCCGCCTGCATCTGGTCATGAGAGAAAAGATCCTTTCCCTGCTTTTCTTTTACTTCTTCGCTTTTACGTTTTTCCTCCCGCTTCAGGGATCTGTATATCTCAAGCTCCCTGGTAAGTCCTGTTATGGCCTCGCTTACTACCGTGCTGCTTATCTCAAGCTTTTCGGCGGCCTGTTTCACGAGACGGTCGCTCTGGCTGTTTGAGTAAAGATCTGCCGTGTCCCGGAAGCTTGCGTATTCGTTTGCTTTGAGCTTAATGTGAAGTGTTACCCGGAGCCGGTTGATAGTGTGGATCTCTATTCCTCCCCAGAGAGTTATTTGCAGGTTATCGGTCTCATAGATAAGGCAATCGGGTTTTATTATCAGCTCGCTACTTCGGTGATGTTCCGGAAGGTTTAAAGAAGTGGATCCCTGAACTTTTTTATTTTCAACTGAAGGATTCTCAATTGAAAGAAAAAATGACTTGCGGTTCTCCAAAAGATGAGTAAATATTTCGCTGTCATGGCCCTGGGCAAGACTGTTTATGTCTTCGCCTTCCGGAGTATCGACCACTGAGATTAAAAGCTTTTCGCTGATTTGCTTTAACTCTCCGACGATATTCTTTATGGCCGCTGTTCCGGCTTCATCACCATCAAAGAACAAAACTACTTCTTTGAGATCCTTCAGCTCTGTGATTGCTTTCCTGTGATCTTCTGTAAAACCGTTGGTCCCGTAAAGAGCAAGGATAGAAAAGTCTTTTGTGATCTCAGGTAGCTGCTGCAGGGTGGCTGCATCGATAATGGCTTCTGTTAAAATCAGCCGGGTAGTTTCTCCATCAGGATAGCCAGGATAAAGTCCCCGGTGATCTCCTTCCAGGTAATGGTGTTCCTGCTTTTCAGTGTGTCTTCCATATATGCTTACAATGTTCTTTGACCTGTCAAGCAGCGGGAACACTATGCAGCCTTTAAAGCGTGTGTAGTAGCTATCTTCTCTTCCGAACTTATCTGGTTTCAGAAGTCCTGCCTGAAGGTAAAGCTGCTTTTGCTTCGGGGTAGTTTCTTTGATCTTATGAAGTGTTCCTGCATCAAAGCCGATAGATAGTCTTTTATAATCGAGCTGGCGGGATTCAAGGTATTTGATCGCGTTCTCAGGTCTTTTATTCAGACTTCTGGCAAAGTGTGTGAAGGCTTTAGTTAATATTGCTATTCTTTCTTCAGGAGTAAGTTCCTGGGCAGGCTTCTTTTCAGGGGCAGGTTCTTTTTTCATTTGACCGGGATCTCCTGGTTCTCCCATCAGCTCCTGTGCCTTCAGGATTGCCTCGTGTTTCGTGATACCTTCTTTGCGCATAATAAAATCCACCTGGTCGCCGCTCCCGGCTGAGCAGTTGCTGCTAAAGCATGTCCAGGTCCCGGTCTCCGGGTAGACCTGCAGACTCGGGGTTTTATCGTTGTGGAAAGGGCAGCACAGGCGATTATTGCGATCGGGTTTTAGGTGATAGTGGCTCAGTACTTTTAAGATCGTAAGTTTCTGTTTGATCTCTGATATTTCCATTTGTTGATAACTTATTGATTTGCCTTATAAGAACAAAATAAGTCCTAAAAGACAAATTAATAATCAGGGATCTGTTTGAAGTTTTCAACTATCCGGCTAATAGTTATTCACATTTATTGTCTTATTTGGTAATTTTAACCCGTTAATTACACACTAAAGACGATAAATCATGTCGGAACTAGGCAAAAGAATACAGGAGCTAAGAAAGCAATCAGGCCTTACCCAGGCCCAGCTTGCTTCCAAAATAGAGATATCTCACACCCAGCTTACAAGGTATGAAAGCAAGAACATCCAGCCCCCGGCTGATGTCCTGCAACGAATGGCTAACATTTTTGATGTATCGATAGATTACATCGTAAGCGGCAATAAATCCGACAAGGTGGAACAGACACTCAAAGATGCCGAGTTGATAAAACAATTCAAAAAGCTTGATAAGCTTCCGGAAGAGGAGAAGAATACTATCTTAAAAGTGCTCAATGCACTGATCCGGGATTTCAATGCCAGGCAGGCTTATGTGTTATAAGTAAAAAACCGCAAAACCGAGGCTTTCCTATTAGACCGATTTTTTCCTGTCTTTATACCTTTATTTGGGACGAATTGAGAAATTAGCTGGCAGAAAGTATGTAAAATTATATCCCTTGCTATTTAAATCGTTGTATTGAGCTTCATTCAAAAGCATTATGACATAATTTTCATGAGTTATGGTTGCAAAGATCTCCATTTCGTCCTTAAAAAATGAAATATCTTCGAGATAGAAATTTTTCCAGTCTATATATTTTTTCGATAATATAAACTTTATAACGTCCTCATGAAGCACGTATCTTATGAAGTTATCACGCGGATAAATTTTTTGTTTGGGACTTGCTGTATCAATTATGTGTTTTAAAATACTTTCTATCTCCGGTATTTTATTAAATCCTTTTTTAAAAACATTAAATTCAACATAATCTGAATCATACAATACCATTCTTAGTAAGAATAACCATTTTTCATCATCAGTTTTCTGCAACGAAGCGTCACAATAATAATTAACACTGTTCTCGATCATTTCAATTAGATAAAAATCATTACCAATTCTTTGACCCCTGTTGACCAAGCAGGGAGTGCAGAAAAACCCGAGGGAGCAATTCCCATTAACTTATAAAGAGGATATCAAGATTCTCTTTAGATTCAGAATAACAAAATAACAGATCTCCATGAAAATTACTATGTAGATAATATTTAACGCCTATATTTAAGAAATCAATTATATTATCTGGTCTTAACTTACTCACTTTTTTTGTTAATAAAAGAAACTTCTCTGAATCGAAATTTTCCAAATCAACTAAATAAATTTTGCAATTAAGATCTTCAAAACACTTATTTAGTATGTCTTCGAGAAGGGAATCTTCACTAATTATTGCAATGAATCTTACCAATGGAGTACCATTTATCAAATGATTATTCACAATTAAAAGTCTTTCACCATTTATTTTATTTTTTATATCATCTATTTCTTCAAAATACTTGTAATACTCCCTCTTAGGATAATAATTCGGAGGGTAAAATTCAATTAATGGAGTAAGTGGTCCGGATAATATTAAACTCTGAATTATTGCTAACCATTCATTTAGATAGGTACTTCTTCTGTGCCACAAATCGTACCAAAAAGAACAAATATTATTCTTCTTTTCGAATCTCTTTAATAAATTACTGTCTATTATTTTAAGTGAGTAATAGTTTGTCCTTTCTTCCATTTTACATGAAAATGTCAGATTATGTAGTGTAAGAGAGTTTATTTCCATACAAAATTTGTTTACCAATCTAATGGAAAACCGAAAAATTTCCAATGATGCCAAACATCCTTACCATTAACAATAGTATTATATTTTATCGAGTACTGATAACCAAATCTAGTAATGTCACCTCTATTCAGAATTAGAATTTTATCACCTACGTGATTTCCAATTATAAGCCCATTGCTTGTTTCGCCAGCAATAGTTGAATATTTTGTTGGTCCGAGTGCATAGGAGGTTGTCCACGAAACTGTATTTACGAAGGCATCCATTCGGTCATTGCCTTTTACTCTTTCTCCAGTCAAATGTATTGCACTTGAGGAAAAAGCAAAAGATTGAACTGTAACCCATACACCATCAATTAAATCGTAGGTAACATTAAGAAAAAAGTTAACGCTTAAACTCCATTTGTCAATCCAATTTGGATTCCATTGACGTATTTCTCCCCCTAAATTATATTTATTGTTCATAGTCAGTTGAGACCTGTTTTCTTCGAATTTTGCCATAGATTTTTGAACGGCGGCTTCAGGATCACAATTTTGATAATAAAAATCATTAAAACCAGAATTATTATTGCCGATCCCAACGCCGTATTGTGTATTATACGAAATAGAAGATATGGGATCATTATTTGAACCAATACCAGCAAAAAATGTAAAATTAGATAAACTCGAATTGGTGTTTACTCCAAATTGAATGTTTGTATTATTACCCTTTTTAAACCAATCTAACGGATTCCATGCCCATTTACCTGTTTCTTTGTTACGGTTATCATGCGCTGTTTTAAAATAGGTAAAGATAGCAACTATTCCGGCAGCAAGCCAAGGAAACTCCCCATCCGGATCTGTGTATTTGAGTGGGTTATTCAGGCAATAACTATACCTGTTAAATGCCTGAGACAGGTCCGGGGCCTGAACAAAATTGTCTGGACTCAGGAACCTTGCGATCAACGGGTCGTAAAGCCGGCCGTTCATGTTTATCAGGTCAAACCACAGCAGATGCTCATGGCCGGTAAAACCCCTGCCGTCAAACAATGGCTTATCCATTGCGTCAAGGGTGTAACTCCAGTCATTTGCACTTCTCCTTCTTCCCCATGCATCATAACTGTATTCAGCCTCAAGAGTATTATCTGACCTGACGACATGGGTGACACTTCCAAGATGATCACGCAGCAGATAGAAATATGAGGTGACTCCTCCCTGGGTTACTGCTACTACCGGCGCAGTGTAAGCGTTGCCACCCAGATAGGTATATTCCTTGGTTACCCCTCCTGCAGTCTCTTTCATGTAGTCACTGCCTGCATACCAGCGTGTTAGTATTGTGCTTCCTCCCTGGGTGACAGTCATTTTAGCACGTTGATGATCTGAATTGTATAACCATGATGCTGAGTAAGCCCCCTGGGTTAACTGACTGATCTGCTCATAAGAAGTGTAGGTTGCCACCTGGTCCGCCGGGGGAATTACTCCGGTAGAAGATAGTAGTCCTGTAAGAACATAAGGCCTGTTAATATTATTATAATCAAATTCGGTAGTTCCTATATCTGATTTGGTAGTCAGGTTACCGTTATCTGAATATGTCATGGAAAGGTTTTGCGGACCAGTGACTGTTGTCAATCTGTAGAGATCATCATACCCAAAGCTTTCGGTCAGACTTTGCCTGTGGTTTTGCCTTGATGTCAGGGTTCCCGTTGCCGGGTTAAACACATACCGGTAATCCCTGATCTGGCCGGTCGACGCGGAAGCCGGGAATCCATAAGCATCAAAACCAAAGGTGGCATTAAGAGAAGAACCATATACGGACGATGTAACCTGTTGCCTCGCGTTCATCGCGGATATAGAATATCTTACTGCTCCCCCTGCAGAGATTGATGCAAGATACCCGTTGCTGTTATAGTTCAATGTTTCCACTATTCCTGACGGGTGAGCCCGGGTATTTAGCCTACCTTGAGAATCATAAGTAAAGGTAGTTGCAAAGTTTGATCCGGAAATATTATCGGCTGTAGTATTTATTCGGCCATAGTTATCATAAGTAAATGACCTGACAACACTACCCGGGGAGGATATCCCTGTAAGCTGCCTGTTGCTATTATAGGAATAAGTTGTGGTTCCTTCAGGAGTGATCATAGTATTCAGCCGTCCATCATTATGATAACTGAACGTGGTTGTCTGTCCCCTGGCATTTTGTTGGGTAAGAAGTTGTCCTCTGGCATTATAGGTATAGTTTATTGTACCGGCACTCGGGTCATTTAGTTGTGTCTGATTACGGGCAGCATCTGAGTACTGCATTGATGTTATTGCGCCTCCGGGTGCTGTAATGTTTTTTACTTTACCATCGGGATAATACGTATAGGTTAAACTGCCACCATTATCCTCAGCCGCTGCCATAGTACCATCCGGGTTATAGGTTTTGCTGTAAACCTTTCCGGCTGTTGTCTCGGTTATAGTTGCTCCGGAATATGAATATATGGTATTCCTGCCGCCATTTCGTGTAATTCCGCTTATCCTGCCATAATTATCATAGGTATAGGTCTCAGCCCAGACAGGTGAACCACCTGCAAAGTACGGATCAGATATCCTGTAAAGCTGCCCCTTAGCATTATATTCATTATCAATCAGAATCATCGTCCCATTGAACCCTTTTTTGCACTCACGTACAGGCCTCCCGGACTTATCGTACCAGAGAGAGGAGACTGATCCGTCATTTGCAGTTTGAGAAATACCATATATTGCTAGTGAAGGTTTGTAATTCCCGTTCCAGTAATAGTTGGTTGTTTCCTGTCTGCCAGATGAGCTTGTCG
>ERZ795030.2525-NODE-2525-length-21580-cov-4.683717_pt1 | contig 21580 bp, 19 predicted proteins | sample MGYA00375122_ERZ795030 | MGnify/ENA primary metagenome ERZ795030 (study PRJEB30165, sample SAMN05720146) | activated sludge metagenome | isolation source: anaerobic digester from wastewater treatment plant | place: Japan | collected 2015-04-20 ... | reverse complement strand
CCTGCACGGTGGCGCCGCGGCGCGTCCACCAACGTGCGATCAGATACGCCAGCGCCAGCACGATCACCAGCGCGCCGAGAATGATGTAAACCCAGGTCCAGTCGAACGGGATGTCGACGGGGTCGCGCAGCGGGAGGAGGACCGTTTCGGCGCCCTCGGGGATGATGCTGGCCACATCCAGCGTGGCGTCATCGATCACGGTTTCGGTCGTCGTGCCGTCGTCCAGGCGGAGGCGCACGGTGATGGCCGGCAGCGTCAGTTGCCCCACGCGATAGGGTCGGATCTGGGCCCGCCAGCGCCGAACCGCGCCGCCTTCGGCCTCGGGATCGGGTGACTCAGTCAGGTGCCAGTTGCGGTCGAGATGCCACAGTTCCTGATCGGGTTCGAAACGGACGTGGAGGATGCGGTCGACGGGGAAGTCGGCCGGTTCGGTGACGAGGGTCAACAGCGCGCGCTCGCCGACATACAGGGCCTCGGGACGGTCGATGTATTCGGCTTCGACACGAAACTCGGGCACGGACTGGCCGCGGACGGCGGCGCCGAACAGGGCGAGCAGAGCCACGACGATCCATGGCCGGGGGGTGATACGGCGGCGGATCATTCGGGATCGGCGGACTCGTTATCCGGCGGCGCCGGGGCATCATCCGCGGGGGCGGGGGCGCCGGTCGGATCGAGGGACAGGGTGGGCGTCGTCGCCAGGGTTTGCGTTGTGCCAGCGTCGACCATTGCCTGAAGCCGGTCGGCGAAAACTTCGATGGGCCGTTCCTCCTGGAGCTGGCGCAGCAGTTCGGCGCGGCGCTCGGCGATGATGTGCTGCTGATAGCGTTCAAGCAGCCCCGGCTCGGAGACATCGACGCGGACGGGCCGGCCGGCGTTGCGCGCGAGGACCTTGAAGAAGAACCAGCCCTGGGCGGACCGCAGCGGCCCGGTCGTGGCGCCGGCCTCCATGGCGGTCAGGCGCTGGACCAGGCGGGGATTGCGGCCGAAGCGGGGCAGTTCCTGGTCGTGCTCGGTGATGGAGCCGGCGATGTAGCCTTGCTCGAGATCGTTGTGGGCCAGGCTGTAATCGGCGGCGAGCCGGGCGAAATCCGCGTCATCATCCTCCAGGGCGTCGGCCAGGCGGTCGGCGGCGCGTTCGCTGTCGACGACGATCAGCCCCACGGTGACGCTGGCGGGTTCGGAGAGCGCAAGGGAGAGGCGGTCGGCGAAGTCGGCGAGTTCCTCGGGCGACGGGGCCGCGATCTCGCGGCCCAGCTCAAACTGGAGGAGCCGGTTGAGCGTCGTGAGGCGTTGGATGCGCATGTCGTAGTAGAAGCGGTTGCGGAGGTTGAGCTCGCGGCGGACGGCTTCATCGGCGAGCAGGACCAGATCGAGGTAGCTGTTGACGAAGTCGCGGAAGTCCTCGCCGCGCGGGGGCAGATTGCCGTTGAAGAATTGCCAGGCGAACAGGACCTCCTCGAGCGAAACGGTCTGGTCGCCCAGGGTGGCGATGACGTTGACCTCGCCCTCGGGCTGGCGCAGATCGACCTCGGCGCGGCGGGCCCATTCGGCCATGGAGAGTTTGCGCGTCGCGGATTCCTCGCCCGGCAGGTTGATATTGCCCGCCTGCTGCGCGAGGCGGCGGGCGCGTTCCTCGGCCAGGGCGGCCGCGCCGGGATTGTTCAGGTGCTCGCGGTAGATGCGCGCGAGCATCACCTCGGCCTGGGCGCGCTGATCGGGGGCGACATCGTCGTCGGCGCTGACGCGTTCATAGATGCCGGCGGCCAGGACGTGATGGCCCTGGCTGGAAAGGCGGGCGGCGCGGGCGAAGTCCTTCTCGATGGCGGCGCGCGACGCACCGAACAGCCGGGCGGGCGAATAATCCGTCAAGACCGCCACCAGCCCGCCGGCTACCACCAGCAGCAGGAGGATGGCCAGCCAGGGGCGGCGGCGCGAGCCGCGGTAGGAGGTGTGCTGATATGGGCCGACGGGCGTCATGAGGGGACTTTCTAGACCCGGTGGCGGAGGCGCCGCACGCGCAGGCGGAAGAATTTGATCAGCTCCAGTTCGTAGGAGGCATCGGTGCGCAGTTCAACGAGATCGACTTCCAATTTGCGGCAGAGCCGGCGCCGCGCGAGGCGCCGCTGCTCGACCTGGCGCCGGTAATCCTCGCGGACGCGGCGGCTGCCCGAATCGACGACGGTCAGCCGACCCGTTTCGCTGTCGATCAGCTCGATCAGGCCGGCGTCGGGCAGCTCGTGCTCGATGGGGTCCTCCACGGCGATGGCGATGACATCGTGGCGCTGGCGCACGACGGCGAGCGACTGTTCGAAGCCGCGGGTGAGGAAGTCGGAGATGACGAAGACGACCGCGCGGCGATGGAGCACGTGACGCAGATGATCGAGGGCGCGGGTCAGGTCGGTGCCGTCGCCCTGGGGTTCGAAGGCGAGCACTTCGCGGATCAGGCGCAGGACGTGGCGGCGGCCCTTGCGCGGCGGGACGACTTTTTCCAGGCGGTCGGTGCAAAGCAGCAGGCCGACCTGATCGTTGTTGGCGATCGCGGCGAGCGAGAGGACGGCGCAGACCTCGGCCATCAGCTCGCTCTTGAACTCCACGCGGGTGCCGAAGCGGCACGAGCCGGAGAGATCGACGACGAAGAAGACGGTCATCTCGCGCTCCTCGCGGTAGCGCTTGATGTGCGGTTCGCCCGCGCGGGCGGTGACGTTCCAGTCGATCGAGCGGATCTCGTCGCCGTAGGTGTAGGGGCGGACCTCCTCGAATTCGATGCCCTGGCCCTTGAAGACGCTGTGGTATTCGCCGGCGACGCGCTCGCTGACCAGCCGGTTCGAGACGATCTCAATCCGGCGGACTTTCTGCTGGAGCGTGGCAAGATCAAGGTCGGGCATGGGTTCTAGAAATCTTTGATTCGAAGAACTGCAACTGGCGATAGTTCAAAGAAGATGCTCCAAGTCTGACTTTGTTAATCCGCACTGCCTCAAAATCCCCATTCGAGTATTCCGATCCAACTCCTTGTGCAGCGGGACAACGGTGCCAGTTTCCCCTCGTTTCAGAAAGAAAAGGCTGCCTCTCTGGCGGCAGACAACAAAACCGCGGCGCTCAAGCAGCTTGATCATCGCTCTTCCCGATCAGACGGGCAGGTCAGCCATCAGGCGACCTCAAGGGGATAGACAATGACTTCACTTGAGAAAGCTGGAAGCCTTTCCCCCGCCATGCCCTCCAAGTACAATTCGACGGCTTCCTGTAAATTTGATTTGGCCTTATCGATCGTCTCTCCCTGAGAGACAACGCCCGGTTCCACGCATTGTGCCACATAGTACTTTTCACCTTTGGTGATCAATGCGGTATTGCGTTTAGCCATTTTCTGGTCCCTCCAAAAAAATGAATGCGCTGTGGAGATGAGCACTTGTCTACGTGATCCAATAATGCCGTCGCTGGCTGGGCTTGTCATTGTTGACCGATCGGGCCTGCCGATTTGCCAGAACCGGGTGTCCTTGGCGGTATTCGACGCTGATTCGGCGCAATCCCCTGCCGATACTTCGACTCCCAGCTCAGGTCGCGCCCGATGCCCAAGCCGACGAGCGTTGCTCACGGCACTTCGACGTGATCGAACAGCGTACGGATCAGGTCGTCGGTCGTTCGGCCCTCGGCCTCGGCCTCGTAGCTGACGATCAGGCGGTGGCGCAGCACGTCGGGGCCGATCATCTTGACGTCGTCGGGGATGACATGGCCGCGGCGGCAGAGAAAGGCGTGGGCGCGGGCGGCGCGGGCCAGGAAGATCGTGGCGCGCGGCGAGGCGCCGAATTGCAGGTAGGCGCTGATCGGGACGCCGGCGGCCTCCGGGTCGCGGGTCGCCATCACCAGGCTGACGATGTAGTTTTTGATCTTCTCGTCCACATAGATCGCTTCGACGGCGCGGCGCGCGCGCAGCAGCGTCTCGGGCTGCACGACCGGCTCGACGCGCGGCGGTTCCCCCTCAGTCATCAGATCGAGGATGCGGCGTTCCTCCTCGCGCGACGGATAGTGGATCAGGACCTTGAGCATGAAACGGTCGACCTGCGCCTCGGGAAGCGGATAGGTCCCTTCCTGCTCGATCGGGTTCTGCGTGGCCATGACCATGAACGGCGAGGGGAGGGGATAGGTCGCCTCGCCGATGGTGACCTGGCGCTCCTGCATCGATTCGAGGAGGGCCGATTGCACCTTGGCCGGGGCGCGATTGATCTCGTCGGCGAGGATCAGGTTGGCGAAGATCGGCCCCTTCTTGGGAGTGAAGTTGCCATCCTTCTGGTTATAGATCAGCGTGCCGATGATGTCGGCCGGCAACAGGTCGGGGGTGAACTGCAGGCGGTGGAAGGAGAGGTTGATCGCGTCGGCGAGGGTGCGGATGGTGAGCGTCTTGGCGAGACCGGGGACGCCTTCGAGCAGCACGTGCCCGCCGCAGAGCAAGCCGATCAGGAGGCGTTCGATCATCGCCTGCTGGCCGACGATATGCTTGCGCAGTTCGGCGACGAGGGCGGGGAGGAATTCGCTTTCGCGCCGGATGGTTTCCTGGAGATGGAGCAGATCGTCCTGGGACCGGACGGTCGGGGTTCCCGCTTCATGCAAAGCCATGGCGTTCTCCTCGTGTTGATCGCCCTGGTGCATGGCGCGGGACGCGAACGACCGCCCGCTCAGGCGGATTTGTGGGCGGGCGGGGTTTCGTTCGCCCAGACCAGTTCGCGCAGTTCGCGCAACAATTCCAGGGCGCTAAAATCGAGTTTCTCGTGCTCGCTTTGCGCGCCGCGCTTGCAGCGCTCGATGATCGAAGCCAGCGAGGAGGCCTGGGCCTGCGGGACCTGGCCGCCCGCCAGCAGGGCCATCAACTGCTCGTCGGTCATCTTGCGGACGCCGATGAAGCCGGAGCGTTCGAGAAAGACGCGCACGAGTTTTTCGATCTTGCGAAAGTCGCCCTTGCCCTCGCCGTTCTTGACCCGCAACGAAAGGCCCTGAATTTCCGCGAGCAACTGCTCGTATTTCGAGCCCTCCATTTCGTTTTCGGAGAAGTAGCCGTCGACATCGACGCGCGGACGCCGGCCGGCCATGAACAGGATGATCGCCGCCGCGACGACGACCAGCAGCACCAGGGTGACGATGCCTCCGGTCGAAATCAGCGGCGTCCACCAGGGAGTGGCCGCGGGGGCGACGTCCGCCGCGGCGGGCTGGGCGGCCAGCGTCGACGCGAAGCCTAGGGCGAAGGCCGACGCAACCATCGGAAACCAGGGTCGTGAGTTGGTGATCATGTTCGTCCACTTACGAGGCCCCGGATTTGCAGGCAGATACCGCTGAAGGCCCCGTGTTGGGAAATTAGCGAGCCGCGCGCGGAAAGACAAGCGTTTCGGCATGCTCGCGGAGCGGCCCGCAATCCCCACGCGGGGAGCAACGGGGGGCGGCGCGGCGAGGCAACAGCCATTTTCTTGAGTCGGGCCGTCGGGCCGCCGAGCCGGTCCCCGTTGCACGATGGATCTCGCGGCGCTGGAGCCGGCAGGGCCTAGTCGGACGCCTTGTCCAACTGGATCACGGTCAGCGTCATGCGCCCCTCCTGTTCCAGCATGACCGCCAGCGGCGCCCCCTCTTTGGCGGCTTCGATGATCTTTTTCAGTTCATCGGCGGAGCGCACGGTCTGGCCGTTGACCTTGCGGATGATGTCGCCGTTCTTGATGCCGGCGACTTGCGCGGGCGAGCCGGGGCGAACGTCGCGGACGCGCAGTCCGTCGCCATCCTCGGCCGGTTCGAGGACCATGCCGAGACGCGAGCCGAGGTCGGAGGATTTTTCCAAGGTCTCGGACCGCGGAACAAAGGAAGGATTGGTTTCGGCCATCAGCACGTCCTCCGCGGGCCGCCGCGCAATCGTCAGCGTAGTCTTCATCTCGCGGGATTTGCCGTTCTCCAGCCGGCGGAACTTGAGTTCGAGCCGGGAGCCCACCTTCTTGCGCGCGACGATCTTGAGCAGGTCCATGTTGTCCTGGACGGGCTGGCCGTCGGCTTCAATGATGAAGTCGCCGGTCTGCAGGCCGGCGTCGAGGGCGGGATGCGGCTCCTCATGGCGGACGGCTTCGACCAGCACGCCCTTCATCTCGGGGTCCAGTTCGAGCGCCCGGCGCATCTGCTCGTTGTTCTTCGCGGCGCCGGCCATGGTGATGCCGATGAAGCCGGAGGCATACTCGCCTTCCTTCTGCACAGTTTCGACAAACTGCCGGGCGTCGTTGGACGGGATGGCGAAGCCATAGCCCTGCCAGCCGCCGGTGTTGGTGGTGATGAGCCGGTTGACGCCGACGAGTTCGCCGTCGAGGTTGACCAGCGCGCCGCCGCTGGAGCCGGGGTTGATCACGGCATCGGTCTGGATCATGTCGACGATGCCCGGGCCGACTTCACGGTGATTGGCGCAGATGATGCCCTGGGTGATGGTGGCGCGCAGATCGAGCGGACTGCCGATGGCGGCGACGCGTTCGCCGATGCGCAGCTTGTCGCTGTCGCCCCATTCGATCGGAACCAGGTTGTCGCGGTCGACCTTGATCAGCGCCAGATCAGTCAGTTCGTGGCTCTCGATCACCTGGATGTCCTCGTTGCCGATCTCTTCGTCATTGGAGAGGACGACGCGCAGCTCGACATTGTCGCCCTTGCGCCCGATCACGTGGGCATTGGTCAGGATGTAGCCGTCTTCGGAGATGATGATTCCGGACCCGGAGGAGGGGATCATGAACGGCCCGTCCTCACCCTCGTTGGGGAAGCCGGGGAAGTCCGGGATCAGGCCGGGGAAGAGGCGGCGGAACTGATCGAACTGCTCGCGCTCGCGAGCGGAGATCTGGTCGGAGATATCGCGCTTGACGTAGACCGTCACGATGGACGGCAGGACCTTTTCGGCCAGATCGGAGAAGGTATAGCGCCCGGTGTCGGAGAGGTTGGCCTGGGCGCGGGCGGACGTCGTCGTCAAGAGGGCGGCGCCGCCGAAAATCAATACGACGAAAAGCAGCGCAGCGATCGGCTGCGTGGCTCGATTCCATAGCTTCGTTCGGGAAGACATGAAGACCTGCCTCCATCAGCGGATTCAAAAGGGGAGCTTCGAGGCAGCGCCTCGTCAGCGTCGGGTCGCGTCGGGCGGACGAGGCCCATGGCCGCGAAATTGAACCAGTCTCGTACCAGTTGCTCGCATGGCGCCGCCGGCGGCGCGGCGGCGTGGAAATCCCAACATTCCGCTCATGATCATGCCCGGTTCGGGCATCCAGGTCCAGTGCGCCCCTGCCGTGGCGGCGCGGGAGAAGCGAACGTGTCCTGTGATATGCGACAATTTGTCGCTCCCGGGCGGTCTACAACCGCAGCCGTTTCAGCAACAGGGCGTTGGCGATGACGCAGACGTCGGACAGGGCCATCGCGGCGGCGGCGGCGAGCAGCGGGACATAGCCCAGCGCGGCCACGGGAATCAAGACGACATTGTAGCAGAAGGCCCAGAACAGATTCTGGCGAATCTTGCGCATCATCGCGCGCGAAAGGGCGATCGCCTTGGCGACGTCGCGCAGGTCGCTGCGCATCAGCGTGATGGTGCCGGCCTCCTTGGCCAGATCGGCGCCGCTGCTCATGGCGATTCCCAGGTCGGACTCGGCCAGCGCGGGGGCATCGTTGATGCCGTCGCCGACCATGGCCACCTCGCGTCCACCCGACCGGAGCCGGCGGATCTGTTCCGCCTTGCCGTCGGGGCGCACGCCGGCCAGGATCCGATCGTCGGGGAGGCCGACCTGGCGCCCGACGGCGCGCGCGGTCGCCTCGTTGTCGCCCGTGATCATCCAGACATCGAGGCCTTCGGTGTGCCGCAGCCGGTCGATTGCCTCGCGGCTGGTCGGTTTGACGCGATCGGCCAGCGCGATCAAGCCGACGACCTGCCGGGCTTGGGCGTCGGCCAGGGCGATGACGGTCTTGCCTTGCGCTTCGAGCCGCTCGGCGGTTGACGGGGCTTCGCCGGGCCAGTCGATCCGCTCCTCGGCCATCAGCCGACTGGAGCCGATCAGCCAGCGGCGACCTTCCAGCTTCGCTTCAACCCCCGCGCCGGAGACCGCTTTGAAATCCGTCGGTTCCGGGAGTTCGGCGAGGCTCACCCGGGCGCGGCGCGTCACGGCCTGGCCGAGCGGGTGCTCGCTGTACTGCTCGATGGCGGCGGCCGTGGCCAGCACGGCTTCGGGCGTGGCGGCGCCGAGCGCCACGATGTCGGTCACTTCCGGCCGGCCTTCCGTCACCGTGCCGGTCTTGTCCAGCACGATGACCTGGATCGCGCGCGCACGCTCCAAGGCTTGCGGCTCGCGGATCAGGATGCCGTGGCGCGCGCCCTGACCGGTGCCGACGAGGATCGCCGTGGGCGTGGCGAGACCGAGGGCGCAGGGGCAGGCGATGATCAGGACCGCCACGGCGCGCAGGATGCCGTCGGTCCAGGCGCCGCCAAGGAGTCCCCAGCCGAGGAGCGTCGCGATGGCGACCAGGACAACGAGCGGCACGAAGACGGCGGAGACCTGGTCGGCCAGGCGCTGGATCCGGGTCTTGCCGGCCTGGGCCTGCTCGACGAGGCGGATAATGCCGGCCAAGGCGGTCGCTTCGCCGACGCGCGAGGCGCGGATGCGGAGCATGCCGTTGAGGTTGATCGTCGCGCCGACGACCTCATCGCCGATGCGTTTTTCCACCGGGGCGGACTCGCCGGTCAGGAGCGATTCATCGGCTGCCGATTCGCCCTGAAGGACGGCGCCGTCGGTCGGGATTTTTTCGCCCGGCCGCACGATCAGCGTCTCGCCCACGCGCACCTCGGTGACGGGCACCTCGACTTCGCGCCCATCGCGGACGACGCGCGCCCGGCGGGCGCCCAGGTCGAGCAGACCCTCCAGGGCGTGACCGGCCTGACCGCGCGCCCGCGCCTCGAGCCACTTGCCCAGCGAGATGATCGAGAGAATGAGCGCCGCTTCATGAAAATGCGTATGACCCATCGCCAGCGGCCGGCCGGCGGCGGCGGCCAGCAGAACCGCCACCGAGTAGAGATAGGCCGTGCCCGAGCCCATCGAGACGAGGACATCCATGTTGGCGCTGCCGCGGCGGAGCGAACGCCAGCCGCCGCGCAGATAAGGGAGGCCCACGCGCGCGACGATCCAGGTGGCGAGGGCGAAGGTGATCCAGCCGGCGTGGGGCAGGGCCGCGCGCCAGGCGGCGGGGCCCATTTCGAGCGCGACGATCGGCAGGGCGAGCCCGATGCCTTCGAGCGCGCGCTGGAGCCACCAGCGCGCCTCGCTGTCGCGGCGGCGGCGCGCCTCCAGGCGTTGGGTGCGCGCCTCGTCGGCCGCCGCGGCCCCCTGATCGGCGGTTTGATGGCCGACGACCGTGTAGCCGGCGGAGGCAACCGCCTGACGCAGCGGTTCGAGCATCTCGGCGGCCGAGTGGGCGGGATGCAACCGCGCGTGCGCCGTCTCGGTGGCGAAATTCACGGTCGCGCGGGCGACGCCCGGCAAGGCATTGAGCGCGCGTTCGATGTGCGCCGCGCAGGAATTGCAGTCCATGCCCGCGATGACGAGCGAAATTTCCTGACCCGCCTCGATCGGCGCTGGCCGACCGGGCGCCGGGCAGGCAAAGCCGGCCTCCGCTGCGTCGTGGGCAGAGAACTCCTTGGGAGACAGAGGAACGGCGGCGTAGCCCGCCTGCTCGACGGCGGCAATCAGCGATTCAAGCGGGACGCGGCCGTTGCGCGGGACGATGCGAGCCAGGCCGGATGGTAAGTCGACTTCGGCACGGGCGACGCCGGGGAGAGCCAAGAGCGCCCGCTCGACGGCGCGCACGCAATTCGCGCAGTGCAGCCCGTCGATCCTGAGGGTCAGGATGTCGGGAGTGTCCTCGCTGTGCGTGCCGCTGATCGGCTGTTCGGCCATCGATCGGATTCCGGTTCGGTGATGGTCGTTCCGCCCCGGGGGGACGCGACGATTCCATTCTAGGCCAAACCGGTTTGATTCGCCATCGGCCAGAGGGAAACGGGAGGAGTGGGGACAAAAGTGACGGGTATTCGAGAGCCGAGGCCGAGAGACGTATTTGAGCGAGCTGAGTAGAATGTTTCATCCCTCGTCCTTCTCCGTGTGCGATCGTCATTTTTGTCGATCGCGAGGGACGAAGGACGAGGGACTGAAGGGACGGGGTTAGAACAGATCGGGCATTTCGACTTCGGAAACGACCGGTTTGGCCGGTGCTTCGCGCTTGGGAATCCAGTCGCCCGTGACCATCTCCTTGTAGCTCATGCCGGGTCCGACCATCGGGAAGACGCAGGCATCGGGGTCGATCATGACCTCGAGGAAGGCGGGACCGGAGGCCTCGACGAAGGCTTTGAGCACGGCCTCGGTGTCCTGCTTGCGGTCGAGCCGGCGGGCGAACTCAAACCCGTCGGCCTCGGCGGCCTTAACGAAATCCTTGCGGTGGAGCGATTTGTCGGAGCCGGAGAAGCGGTTCATGAAGTAGCTCTTCTGCCACTGACGGACCATGCCGTCGCCGAGGTTGTTGAGCAGCAGGATTTTGACCGGCAGGTTGTAGGTGGTGACGGTTTCCATTTCGCCCAGGTTCATCCGCAGACTGCCGTCGCCGTCGACGTCGATGACCATCTTCTCGGGGCAGGCGAACTGGGCGCCGATCGCGGCGGGCAGGCCGAAGCCCATCGTGCCCATGCTGCCCGAGGTGAGCCAGTGGCGCGGATGGGCGAAGTCAAAATACTGCGCGGCCCACATCTGGTGCTGGCCGACGCCGGTGGTGATGATGGCCTCGCCGCGGGTCAGGCGGTTGAGGCATTCGATGACGTATTGCGGCTGGATCAGCTCGCTGTCGCGGTCGAAGTTGAGGCGATAGTGTTCCTTGAGTTTAAGCACGTGCTCGCGCCAGGGGGCGAAATCCTTGTTGAACTTGAGCCGGCGGCCCAGTTCGAGCAGATCGCTCAGTCCGGTGCGCGCGTCGCCGACGAACGACCAGGTGACCTGCTTGACCTTGCCAATCTCGGCCGCGTCGATATCGATGTGGGCAAGGCAGCGGGCATTGGGGGCGAACTCCTGGACCTTGCCGGCGACGCGATCGTCGAAGCGCGACCCGACGGCGATGAGGAAGTCGCAGTCCTCAACGGCGTAGTTGGCCGAGGCGGTGCCGTGCATGCCGAGCATATGGAGCGCGAGCGGATCGGCGGTATCGATCGAGCCGATGCCCATCAGCGTCGTGACGACGGGGATGCCGAAGGTCTTGCAGAATTCGGTCAGTTGTTCGGCGCCGTTGCTGTTGATGACGCCGCCCCCGGCATAGACCAGCGGCCGCTCGCTGTGGAGGAGCATGTTGAAGAAGGCGCGGCCCTGCTCTTCGGTCACATGGCGCCGGCGTAACTGCTCGAGCCGGTGATTGTAGCCGCGGAAATCGAGCAGTCCGCCGCCGATGAACGTGCCGGACCAGTTCTGGACGTCCTTGGGGACGTCGATAACGACCGGCCCGGGCCGGCCGGTGCGGGCGATCTCGAACGCGGTGCGGATGGTGGCTTCCAGCTCCTCGGGGTCGGAGACGAGGAAGACGTGCTTGGCGCAGGCGCTCATGATGTTGAAGACGGGCGCTTCCTGGAAGGCGTCGGTGCCCATCGCGGCGCGGGGGACCTGGCCGCTGATCATGACGACGGGGACAGAGTCGGCCATGCAGTCGCGGATGGGGGTGACGCAGTTGGTGGCGCCGGGGCCGGAGGTGACGAGGAAGACGCCGACGCGGCCGCTGGCGCGGGCGTAGCCGGCGGCCATGAAGCCGGCGCCCTGTTCGTTGGCGGGGACGACCAGGCGGATGTTGGGCTCGCCCTTTTCCTCGGCGGCGCGGTTGAAGCGGAAGATGGCGTCGTAGGTGGGCAGAATCGCCCCGCCGCTGTAGCCGAAAACCGTATCGACGCCCTCATCGGCGAGGACCTGAATGATCATCTCGGCGCCGGTCATCGACTGGCCGGCCAGTTTGTGGTCGGTGCGGAGCTGGCGGATGGGTGAGCCGCCGGCATCGTGGCGGGCGGTGGCGTGCTGAAGCGGGGATCTGGAAATCATCGTGGGTTCCTCCATCGGATCAAGCAAGACGGGTTATGCGAAGTTCAAGGGGGCTTTCGGGCAAGAGGTATTGGAGGCGCATTATCCCTCGGCCTCCACCGCCGGCAGTTCCAGGCGGCGCGGTCCCCGGTGCAGGGCCACCCGTCCCGTACGGGTCATTTCCAGTATACCAAAGGGCTGGAAGAGACGCAGAATCGCCTCGTTCTTGTTCAAGGTGCCGCTGACCTCGATGATCAGGCAGTCGGAGTGGACGTCGACGATGCGGGCGCGGAAGATGTCGCAGATCTGCATGATCTCGGAGCGGTTGCGCCCCTCGCAGTTGACCTTGATCAGCATCAGTTCGCGCTCGACGTGATCGGTTTCGCTGATATCCTCGACGTGGATCACATCGATGATCTTGGCCAGTTGTTTGATGATCTGCTCCAGGATGCCGGGATCGCCGGGGACGGCGATGGTGATGCGGGAGATCGTGGGGTCGGCGGTGGTGCCGACGGCGAGCGATTCGATGTTGAAGGCGCGGGCGGAGAACATGCCGCTGATGCGCGCCAGGACGCCGGGGTGATTTTCCACCAGACAGGAAATCAGGTGCTGAACCGGTTGCGCGTTGGCCATGGCGAGGGTCCTTTCCGAAACGAGGGTCAACTGAAGGAGCGAATGGACGGGGTCCAAATAAGAACCCCCGGCGCGCGGGGCGAATCCGGGGGTTGCGGGCAGGCCGGCGTCGAATCGCGACCGGGCGGGGTCGCGGGATTCGAGCCGGCTATTTTACTTCGCGGTGCAGCGTGTGCTTGCGCTCAAACTTGCAGTATTTCTTCAGCTCGACGCGGCTGGTCGTCGTGCGGCGGTTCTTGGTGGTGACGTAGCGCGAGACGCCCGGTTGCCCGCTCTGGCGGCACTCGGTGCACTCCATGATCACCTGGACTCGGTTCTGTTGCTTGGCCATCGGACGATACACTCCGGGGGAGGAGGACTCTTCATGCAGCTCGGCCGCACCCCCAAACAGGGACGCCATAGCATAGCATACGGCGTCGCGCTGTCAAATATCATTTCGGCGAAAAACGACGGTGACTGAAGGAAGAGTCGACCGAAATCCTTCGGACCGGACGGATCGGTCAGATCCGATGGAACGACACGGGTTTTCGGGGGCTGGCTACGGATGGCTCGACCGCATGAGGACGTCGCGGGCGACTTGCAGATGTTTGGCGATTTCATCCTTGCGCCGGTGGATGGCGCGTTCCTCCTGGCGGCCGAGGTCGGCGTTGAGCGTGTGGAGCAGCGTGCGCCAGACCTTGCGGATCATCCGGGCATCGGCGTTGCGGTCGACGCGCAGGATGCGGCGGGCGGCTTCGGCCGAGGTGGGCTCTTCCTTGGTGTCCAGTTTGAGCAGGCGGGCGATTTCATGCTCGCGCACCCATTCGATGATGCGCTGCGATTCGGCGTTATCCTCGGCGACCGCCAGAATCTGGTTCAGGCTCCAGTGTTCCATGATGCCGATCAGGACGGAGCCGGGCTGGTTGCCGAAGGCGGCCTTGAGGCGGGGGGGCGGCCAGTCGCGGGTCCGCTCGGCGATCAGCTCGGGATAGTTGAGGATGAGGGGGTAGTTGCGCTCGGGGCGGCCGAGCATCAGGTTGGGCTCGATCATGCGCCAGCGCCGATCGGGATCGGGTTCGGTCGAAAGCACGCCGAGGAGGCTGTGGGTGGAGAGGTTCAGCGTGTCGGGGACGGGCTGGCTGCGGGCCGGCTCGACGGCGGCGGCGCGGTGGTTGCGTTTATCCTCGGGCAGGCCCAGCAGCGCGGGGGAGTAGGTGACCGGGGCTTCCTCGCCTTCGGCGCCGTCGGGCGCGGCGGCGGGACGCTTCAACTTGGTGAACTGGGACTGGCGGAGTTTCTCGATGCGGTCGGTCGTCGACCGGCCGGAGGGAACGCGACCGGGCGCCGGCAGCTTGACGGGGAATTCCGCCAGATCGTAGACGTACTCCAGCCGATGCGAATTGGCCTCGTGGAGCGAGAGACGCGCCTTCTGGTACTCGCCGGAGGGGTAGCGGAAGAGCAGATGGAGGACATAGCCCATGCGGGCGTCGCGGACCAGCGTGACCACCTCGCGCGTCAGGTGCTCGCGGTCATGGGGATTGATCAGGAAATCGAAGGCGACCAGATGCTTCGTATCCTGCAGCGAGATGGGCAGGCGCAATTCGCGCATCAGGTCGGGGACGTCGTGCGTGCGGAAGAGTTCGCCGGCGTCGTTGACCCACTTGCCCCAGTCGCGACCGAAAAGGAAGCTGCGCGTGCCGTCGCTGAGGAAGCCGGCGTAGGCGAGGAGCCGGTGCGTGACCGGATGGAGTAGCGCCGCGGCGGTGACCATGTCGATCAGGACGACCGATTGGCCGGCATAGGAGGGGGTCAGGTGGATCGATTGGGGGCGATTGCGGCGGAACTGGTAGAAGAGAACACCCTGGCGATCCAGCTCCAGGGCGATTATCCGGGTGGAGGGGCCGAGCTGGATGCATTCGAGAGCAAAATCTCGAACCGGCGGCTTCTCGGGGGCGTGGGGGCGGTTCGTGGGGTCGGACATCGACAACCGATTACCGGGCCTAGGGTGTGCAGTCTAGATATACCATGCAGGTATCGAATGCAAAAGGAAACCCGGGGCGTTGGCGGGAGATAGCCGGAGATGGCCGGAGATGCGGGGACGGAAGAATGGAGCCGTGGGCCTGGGCGGGCAGTTGAGAACCGAGGACGAGAACCGGGAGCCGAGTTCTGGGGCGGGCCTTTGGGGGCGATCACGAAGACGAGGGACGGACTATAGAGATCGAACGCGGGGCTCCCGGCCAACCGCGTCAGCGTTTGGAGATCAGGCCGTGGGTACCGAAACGATCCAGCTCACGGGGGTGGCGCCGTGAGATCAGGGCAGGCTCATTCGATAATCTGAAGCAGCGACTTCTTGTGGAGCTTGGTGGCGGCGGCCGAGAGGATCTTGCGCATCGCCTTGGCCGTCTGGCCCCCCTTGCCGATGACCTTGCCGACATCCTCCGGCGCGACCTTCAGCTCAATGATGACGCTGTTCTCGCTCTCCATCGCAATGACTTCCACCTTGTCGGGGAAATCGACCAGCGCCCTGGCGATGTAGTCGACCAGCTCCTTCATCGTGATTTCCGGGGCTTCGGCTTGCTTCATCATCTGGATCCCGCTTTCTCTAGGAAGTGCTGCGTGGGGACGAGTCAACCCCAGCGGGTTGCACGTGTCAACCATCGGAACAGGCCGGGAACAATGTGTTCAGCTAATCAAAACTTTCCCATTGTGTCTAGAAGATTCAGTGCATTCGCGTTAGCTTTTGGCGAGCGGGCTGGCGCGGCGGGCGCGTCCCGCGCGATCGGGTTGACGAACCGATCCGCCCGCGCGGGGGCCGGGCCGGCGCATGACCGAGCCGCCGGACGGGTTTGGGGCGCGGCAGCCCGCGGCCCCCCACCGCCGATCAGGACTCGGAAGGCGCGCGTCAGGCTTCGGCCGGGGCCGAGGCGGCCTTGCTCGCCAGCCGCGCGGCCTGTTTGGCTTCGTGGTGTTTGCGCAGGATGCCCTGCTTGCGCAGCAGCGAGCGGCAGGTGTCGGTCGGGATCGCGCCCCGGTCCAACCACATCAGCGCCTTCTCCTCATCCACTTTAACCTGCTTTTCCTCATCCTTCTCGAGCGGGTGGTAGTAGCCCAGGATCTCGATGAACCGTCCGTCGCGGGGGAAGCGGCTATCGGCGACCACCATCCGGTAGTAGGGGGCCTTCTTACGCCCGTGACGGGCCAGTCGAATACGCACAGCCATGGGTCAATCTCCTTTTGCTGGCTTATGGGGTGGGTTTCGCCGACGGAGCGAAAGCGGGGCTTTCGTCTCCGCTCGGCAAATTGTTAAAATTCAGTTATTTACGGTCATCCCCAAGGGGCGCGCTCATTTCTTTTTCTTGGTTTTCCGCTTGCGCCGGTGTTTGGGTTTCATCTTCCGCGCCAACGGGTCGTCGGCGCTTTTCTGATTGAGCGCGCCGCCGCGGCGGGCGCCGGCCATCGCGGGGGCGCCGCCGCCCAGCATGCCGCGCATCAGGCCGCCGGGGCCGCCCATGTTCATCATCTGGCTCATCATCCGGCGCATGCCCTGGAATTCCTGGAGCATCTGGTTCAGCTCGGCGGGGGTGCGCCCCGAACCGCGGGCGATCCGCTTGCGCCGGGAGCCGTCGATGATCTGGGGGTTTTCGCGTTCCTCCGGCGTCATCGAGTGAATCATGGCCTCGAACGGCTTGAGCATATCATCATCAATTTCAACGTCGCGCAGAGCCGAGCCGAGGCCGGGGATCATGCCCATCAGGCTCTTGAGCGAGCCCATCTTCTTGACCTTCTGCATCTGGTCGAGGAAGTCCTGCAGAGAGAATTGCTCCTTCTTGAGCTTCTTCTGCATGCGTTCGGCTTCGTCGGCGTCGAAGTCCTGCTGCGCCTTTTCGACGAGGGTCAGGACGTCGCCCATGCCGAGGATGCGCGAGGCCATGCGGTCCGGGTGGAAGATCTCGAGGTCGTCGGGCTTCTCGCCGAGGCCGACGAAGTAAATCGGCTTGCCGGTGACCGAGCGGATGGAGAGGGCGGCGCCGCCGCGGGCGTCGCCGTCGAGCTTGGTCAGGCAGACGCCGTCGATGCCGACCTGCTCATCGAACTGGGCGGCGGAGTTGACGGCGTCCTGACCGGTCATCGCGTCGGCGACCAGGAACGCGTAGTCCGGCTTGGTCAGCTCCTTGATTCGCTGGAGCTCGTCCATGCGGACCTCGTCGATGTGGAGCCGGCCGGCGGTATCGAAAATGACCAGATCGCAGTTGCGATTTTTGGCCTCGGCCAGGCCGCGTTCGGCGACGACGGGCGCCGGCTGGCTCGTGCCGAGATCGAAGACGGGGACATCGACCGTCGCGCCGACGACGCGAAGCTGATCAACGGCGGCGGGGCGATAGATGTCGCAAGCGACCAGGAGCGGGCTGAAGCCTTCCTTCTTGAGGCGCAGCGCGAGCTTGCCGGCGAAGGTCGTTTTGCCGGAGCCCTGCAGTCCGAGCAGGACGACGCGATTGAGCCGGCCGCGCTGAAGCTGAAGTTTGACGGCGGCGCCGCCCATCATCGCGACCAGTTCATCATGGACGATCTTGATGAATTGCTGGCCGGGGCGGACGGCGCGCAGCACCTCGGCGCCCAGGGCCTTCTCGCGGACGGCGGCGACGAAGTCGCGGACGACCTTGAAATTGACGTCGGCCTCCAGCAAGGCCATGCGGACCTCGCGCACGGCCTCCTGGATGTTGTCCTCGGTCAGCCGCGTTTCACCGCGCAGTTTCTTGAAGAGGCCTTCGAACTTTTCGCCGAGTTGGTCGAACATGCCAGTGGGACTACTGCTCCATGGGTGATTGGGTCGAGCCGGCCACGGTCATGGGGACGGGCGTAGGGGAGGACGCGGGCGGGGGAACGGGTTCCTCGTCGGCCGGCGGCGCGGTCAGTTCGCGGATCACCGCGCGCAAGGCCTGCTCCAGCGCGTCGTGGCCGGCGGGCGAGCCCCCATGACCGTTCAGCAGGTGGAGCACCTCCTCGAGACGCTGCGCCACCGCGCGCGGCGACAGATTCTGGGCCGTCCAGGCATTCCAGCCGCCGCGGACGAGGCCGAGGACCTGCTCAAAATGCTCCAGCGATTCCTCGCCATGCTTGACGGAATCGAAGATGGCCTGACGCGAGACGCCGTACTCGCGGGCGATTTCGCCGAAGGAGAGGTCCTCCTCGAAATAGTGACGGAGGAAGGTGCGCTGCTTGTCGGTCAACAGCTCGCCATAGGCGTCGAGCAGCAGGCTGATGCGATAGCGTTTTTCGGCCGTCACGACTTGGGAAGCCACGGGAAGCACTCCAGGGACTGGACCCGCCAGGGGGCATGTCAAAGCCTGATGCTTTACATGCGGGCTAACACTCTAGCGAGTCGCCAGAGTGACTGTCAAGCGCGGCGAAGTTGCCGAAATCGTCATCGCGATCAGGATCGATTGCGAAAGCGGTGGCGATACCGATACCGATCTTGATTGGGGAGGGAGCTAGGACGACCAGGACAGGATGCGTTCGATAATCTCGCCGATGACGCGATTGGGGGTGGAGGCGCCGGCGGTCAGGCCAATTTCGAGGGGCCGCCGCGGGGGGAGCCAGTCGTGCGTGACGACCAGATCGTGGGCCATCGGCGGCTTGTGCTCGATCGCGGTGGGGGAGATCAGGCGCTGGACGTCGTCCACATGATAGGTCGGGCAGTGGGGCGCCGTCAGTTCGCATAGGTGGCCGGTGTTGGAGCTATTGAATCCGCCGATCACCAGCATCAGATCGGGGGGGTGTTGCATCATCTCCTTGATGGCGTCCTGGCGTTCCTGGGTGGCATTGCAGATCGTGTCGAAGGAGCGGAAATTCTCGGCGGCATACGCCGCGCCGTGGCGGTCGATCATGGCCTGGCGGATCATCTCGGCGATCTCGAGCGATTCGGACGAAAGCATGGTCGTCTGGTTGGCGACGCCGATGCGTCTCAGATGTTGATCGAAGCGGAAGCCGGGCGAGGCGGCGGAGACGAAATCGCGGGCGAGTTGCTCGCTGAATCGGCCGGTACGGATGACGTCGCAGACCCGTTCGGTTTCGGCCTTGTCGAACACCACCAGATAATGCGCGCCGGGGTGCTGGGTGACATGGGAGCAGGTGGCGACGGTCTCTTCGTGCCGCCACTTGCCGTGGATGATGGAGGTGAAGCCTTCGCGGGCGTAGCGTTCCACCCGTTTCCAGACGTGGACGACCGAGCCGCAGGTCGTATCGACCAGGATGCAGCCGATCTGGCGCAGGCGGGCGAGAAGGCGCTGCTCGATGCCGAAGGCGGGCAGGACGACGACATCCTCGGGGCGGATCGAATCGAGTTCATTGCCCGCGGCATACTGCCCCTGGAGGAACTGGTAGCCCATCTCGAGGAGGCGGTGGTTGACACGCGGGTTGTGAATGATCTCGTTGGTGAGGAAGAGCCTGCGGTCGGGGAAGCGGCGGCGCGTTTCGAAGGAGAGGTCGATCGCCTTATCGACGCCGTAGCAGAAGCCGAATTCGCGCGCCAGACGGAAGCGGAGGCCGTTGACCTCCCATTGGTAGTCGTTGTCGCGGATACGCTGGACGATGTCGGAGACGTAGAGTTCGTCCAGTTCGTCGGCGATGGCATCCTTCAGGCCGAAGCCGCGGCGGATGAGGCCGTCCTTCGAGATCGGCAGGTTCTGGCTGTCGATGCCGGTCATCGGCGGGAAGCCCTTCCATCGGCGCGCGGCCGGGGGTGGATGCCACAGGAACAAGAAACCCCCGCCGGGACCGGAATCAGGCCCGCGGCGGGGGAGCTGGGATACGGGTCAGGCACTGAACGACGTGCCGCACGAACAGGTGCGCTGGGCGTTGGGGTTGCTGAAACGGAAGCCGCCGCCCATCAATTCGTTGCTGTAATCGAGCGTCAGGCCGTTCAGATAGAGGTAGCTCTTGGGGTCGCAGAAGATGGAGACGCCGTCGGCTTCGAAGACGCGGTCATGGTCGGTCGGTTTGGCTTCGAAGTCCATGACATAGGTCAGGCCGGAGCAACCGCCGCCCTTGACGCCGACGCGCAGACCGTAGCCGTTCAGGTCGCGGTCCTTCAGCAAGCGTTTCATTTCGCGGACGGCCGCCTCGGTTACATTAATCATCGTTGAAGATCCTCCCCTAAGCGGGTGTCAGCGGGTTGGTCCACGTGCTCAAGCAGAGCGAGAAGGATGCCGTGGTGTCCGGATGCAGGAAGGGATCGCCACAGATGGGACGACCCCTTCGACACTCCGTTTGATCGTAGCAGAACGGGGCAGAAGCGTCAAGGGACGCCCCCAGGATTTCATATAACCCATTTATTTACAGTATTCCAGATTGGCGTCGGGGGTGTTCTGGCGAAGCCACTGGACGGTTTTGACGGTCAGATCCGCAGCGAAATCCACTTCCTGTTCGGTGGTGAACCGGTGCAGGCCAAAACGAAGCGAGGATTCGGCGTCCTCGGGCGTGGCGCCCAACGCGCGCAGGACGTGGGAGGGTTCGTTGGAGGCCGAGGCACAGGCGGCGCCCGAACTGACCGCGACGTTGCGCATGGCCTTGAGCATCCACTCGGCTTTGACGCCCTGGAACGTCACATGCAGGTTGTTGGGGAGGCGGTGGTCTTCGCCGCCATTGACGCGGACGCCGTCGAGCTGGTCGAGGAGGCGCTGCTGCAACCGGTCGCGGAGGCGCGCGATGCGCCGGCTCTCCTCGTCGCGCGCGGCGACGACCAGTTCGGCGGCCTTGCCCAGGCCGACGATGCCGGTAACATTCAGCGTGCCGGGGCGAATGCCGCGCTCGTGGCCGCCGCCGCTGAGGAGGGGTTCCAGCCGGACGCGGGGGTTGCGGCGGCGGATATAGAGGGCGCCGACGCCCTTGGGGCCATACATCTTGTGGGCCGAAACCGAGAGCAGATCGACCGCGGAGGTATTGACGTCGATCTTGACGTGGGCAAGGGCCTGAACGGCGTCGGTATGAAAGAAAATCCCGTTTTCGGCACAGATCGCGCCGATTTCGGCCAGCGGCTGGATGACGCCGATTTCATTGTTGGCCGCCATGACCGAGACCAGGATCGTTTCATTGCGGATGGCGCGGCGCAAGTCCTCCGGATCGACGCGGCCGGACCGGTCGACGGGGAGGTAGGTGACCTCGAACCCCTCGCGTTCGAGCGCCTGAAACGAATGCAGGACGGCGTGATGCTCGATCTGGCTGGTGATCAGGTGGCGGCCCTTGCGGCGGTAGGCGTGGGCGACGCCCTTGATTGCCAGATTGTCGGACTCGGTCGCGCCGGAGGTGAAGATGATTTCGGAAGGGGTGGCGCCGATCAGGCCGGCGAGGAGCTCGCGCGCCTGTTCGACCAGCGCCTCGGCTTCCCAGCCGAAGGCGTGGTGGCTACTGGCGGCGTTGCCGAACATGCGCCCGAGCGTGGGCAGCATGGCGTCGATGACGGCGGGATCGCATGGCGTCGTCGCATGCGCATCCATGTAGACAGGCAATTGGAGTCCCATACGACTTCCCGGGGAAAACAACAATAACCGGCCACGGCCGGAGGCGCACCCCGTGTGAGCTTGCGGAGCAGGAACCATACCCCGACCGCCAGCGCTACTGTCAGAATAAGACTAACACAGGCAAAATCAACAGGAGACGCCAAATCGGGGGTCGATGCGGATGGAGCAAGCGGGGCGAACGTTTGCGCCAGATCATGCATGAATTTTGAGAAAGCGATTGAGATGCGCCATGTGGTGCGTCACGAAGAAACGGAAAAATGAACGGAGTTGGATCTCGAAAGCCACGAATAGACACGAAATGGATTGGTGATCGGAGAGAGAGGAGGGAGGTGGACGAGGGGGCGAAAGGGCAGGATTTCGAGAGCCGAGGACGAGGGACGAGAG
>ERZ795030.2524-NODE-2524-length-21582-cov-4.892368_pt1 | contig 21582 bp, 14 predicted proteins | sample MGYA00375122_ERZ795030 | MGnify/ENA primary metagenome ERZ795030 (study PRJEB30165, sample SAMN05720146) | activated sludge metagenome | isolation source: anaerobic digester from wastewater treatment plant | place: Japan | collected 2015-04-20 ... | reverse complement strand
AGGAGGTCGAATTACAGGTAAGCAGCAAAGTAAAGGAAATACTGGCAGAGCGTGGATTCGATCCCCAGTTTGGTGCCAGGCCTTTAAAAAGAACTATACAGAGATACCTTCAAGATCCATTGGCTTTACAAATACTGGAAGGAAAAATTAAAGAAAAAGACAAAGTCCAGGTTGAATTTGATGATAAGAAAAAAGAGATAATATTTCAGGTAATCAGTTAAACTTTATACATTGTATGATAAAAAATAGTAACAAGCTGGTTTATTAATAAAATAATAAAACTTTTTACTATTTTTCTTTTTAACTGTAATACAAATATATTTAATAAGAATAGTTAATTAAATTTATTTAAACAAGTATTTTGGCTAATCTTAATATTAGCAACAGTTTGTTATAAATAATAGACTTTAATCTGGGAAATCCCTGAATCGATATTTATGGTAACATGATATGTAGCACTATTATAGTTTTGAGAAATATAGAGATTGTTTTCCTTCTTTTGGAAATCCTGCTCAAAATCCTTGATGCTCAGCCCGGTATCTAAAGAAACTACCGATCCTACATCGCGAGGAATAGCAATATCGATTTTAGATACACCAGAATTAATTTTTATTGTTCCATCATACTGAGGAACAATAATATTAATTTTGGAAGCGCCGCTCTTAATGGTAAAGTTCTCTATCTTAAATTTAGATAGATCATAATCTATGGCAGTAGCACCGGTTTCTAAAAAAATATCATATACTATATCAGGGTTTAATTTTAAATCAATTTGATTTCTGGGATTTCTAGCCACTTTATCAGGAATCGGCTGGTGAGTAATTTGAATTGTTGCTTCATTATCCTTAATAGAAAAATCCTCAATGGGCTTAAATTCAGGGTAGCGATAGCTGACTTGGCATTGATAAACAAGGGGAGTGGAATATTTAAGTAAAAAGGAGCCCACAGTATAATTTATAAAAAGTCTGGCTTTTTGTATCGAGGGAATCATTTCAATATTTTTATCAGTTTGATCAATTGGTTCAAGAACTGCCAACTCCTGCTCTTCTTTGCTTTCAGTTTCAGTTGCTGATTCTGAGATTTCTTTTTCCACGTTTTCTTCTGTAACAACTTTTTCTTCGATCCCATGTATTTTAGCAGGAATCATTTCTATCTCTCTTTGCATAGTTTTTACCTCAATTGGTATTTTATCTGTTACCAATTGCAAATCAATTCCCATGTAGCTGGTTCCAATAGCAAAAATTACTCCCAATAATAGAAGCAGAGGGCCTAACCAGGAGAGTCTTCTCTTGAAAATAAAACTTATACCTATGCTAATCAATAATAGAGGCCAAAGTTTGAAAATATTAAACCAAATAGACCAATCCATTAAATTAAGATTATTTAACAATAAGATAACACCAATCAATATTATTACCAAGCCTTTTAAAAACTGAGTAATACTCATTTATTAAAACCCCCTCTCTAAGTTATATAAAACTTGATTACTTTTAAAAAAAATTTTATTATAAATTAATTATATATTTATCTACTTATTAGTTATTTCTGACCAACTATTAGCTATTAGTAGACTAATCAATCTCTGTTGGTCAGATAAAAACTCGGGATTAAGAGATAGAGCGGTTTCTGCTTCTCGTAAAGCGTTTTCATAATCCTGGCTACGATAATAAGTTAAGCCCTTTTTATAATGAGCCTCAGCTAATATACCAGGCACATTAACTAAATTTGTAGCTAATTGGTAATTGGTGAGCGCTTCAGGCAGGTTTCCATTATGGTAATACTGATCCCCAATTTCAATCAAGGCTTCTGCAAAATTATTATAAGTAAATTGATAACCCCCTAAGGGATAAATTTTTTGGGCAAGTTCTTTTTCAAGTATTGCTCGATCGTAATTATGGTCTTTGAGATTAATTTCTCCCTGATAAAAATAAGCTAATGCAATTGATCTCTCATCATCTTCAAATTGAATTGCTTTTTGGTAAGCCTCTTTGGCCTGCTCCAGTTCACCGTTATTTCTGTAATAATTTCCTAAATTGAGGTAACAGTAAGCATTCGGCTGGTACGCAATGAGGTTTTCCATGATTGGCGGACGATGTTTAAAATATCCCATTTCAATAAATTTTTCGTTAGCTTTTACCAGCTGGTGGTTATCGAGGTAAAGTTGCCCTAATTCAGCGTTCAATTGGGGATGGTTTGGAATAAGTTTGATAACTTTTTCATATTGTTCTATTGCCAGGTCAAATTTACGCTGTTCTTTATAGATTAATCCTCTGAGATAATTTGCATAGGCAATATCATCATCTGTTAAATGAGTTAATTGTGCGAAAGTCTCTTCAAAATTACCCATTTTATAGAAAACATAACTGAGATTAATTATGGCTATTTTATTAGATGGGTCAAGTTGTAAAGCTTTACAAAATTCATCCCGAGCAGGCTGATAAAGTTCTTGAGCTAAAAAGAAGTTTCCCAGGGTAATAACTTCATAGACATCGGGTATCACTGTTTTTTCTTCTATAATCGACTGAAGAAGCGCTTCTAATCTGGTATCAGGAGCGGCAGAAGTAGAAAGAGAAAACATTATAAGGAGAAATAGTAAAAAGCCGCTAATGTTTAAACAAGTTTTTAAAATTCTTTTCATTAAAAAATCCTCCTAAATTTTTAAAAATTTTCAAAACTATTTAGATATATACTAAAATATTCTGTTAAAATTAACGAATTGTTTTATTATTTTGCTCTTTTTATTTATTATTACTATTATATTATTTTTTCCTCTTTTCTTCACCAAATTCTTTTATTTTCAGGGCAAATTCTAAAAGTTTTTGATCAACTAGATAATTGATCGTATTTTTCTCAAACTGACCACTTTTTTCTCTTTTGCCAGCTTTTCTACCGGTGAGTAATTCTATTCCCTGGTCAATAGACTTTACCGCATAAAGATGAAACTGACCGTTTTTAATTGCTTCCACCACGTCTTCTCTTAACATAAGGTCTGGAATATTTAAAGCTGGTATCAACACTCCCTGAGTTCCAGTCAATCCCTTTGCCCGACAAACATCGAAAAATCCTTCAATCTTCTGGTTTACCCCGCCAATAGGCTGAATCTCGCCATTCTGGTTTATCGAGCCCGTTACCGCAATATCCTGTCTGATCGGAATATTGGCGATACTGGAAATAAGGGCATAGGCTTCGGTAGAAGAGGCACTGTCTCCTTCCACCCCGGAATAGGATTGCTCAAAGCAGATACTGGCGCTGATGGTCAAAGGTTTGTCCTGGGCATATTTAGAGCGAAGGTAACCACTGAGTATAAGTACTCCCTTATTGTGTGTTTTCCCGCTAAGGTCTGCCTCCCTTTCGATATTTATAATACCGGCTCTGCCTATAGAAGTCTTGGCAGTTATCCTGGTTGGTTTGCCAAAGGAATATTCTCCCATATCATATACTGAAAGCCCATTTACCTGGCCTACTGCCGAACCCTCGGTATCAATCATCAGGGTTCCTTCTTCGATCATTTCCTGTATTTTATTTTCGATAAGATTTAATCTCTCTATCTTTTCTTTAATAGCGGTGGTGACATGTTTTTTCTCAATAATCTTTTGCTGGTCCTGTTTAGCCCAATAGTCCGATTCTCTCAAGAGGTCTACCAGTTTATTAAAATGGGTGGATAATTTATTCTTTCTTTCAGTTAACCTGACCGCATACTCAATTACTCCTTCAATACCGCTTTGAGCAAAGGGAAGCAGGTTTTCCCTTTCACAGAGACGTTTTATAAAACAGGAATATTGATAAATACTATGGTTGTTATTTTCAGTCACACTATCAAAATCAGCTTTTATCTTAAAGATTTTTTCGAAATCCTGATCCCGGAAATAAAGCAGCTGATAGAGAAAGGGATCACCGATCATAATTACCTTTACATTACATTCCACCGGTTCAGGTTTTAAAGCAGAGGTGCTGAATAAAGGGAAGGGGTCATAGGTTTCCGGTTCAATCTTCTGGTTCAACAAGGTTCTCTTTAGTGCTGGCCAGACACCTGGCTCAATCAGCACGTCCAGCGCATTAACTACCAGAAAGCCACCATTAGCTTTTAAAAGTGAACCAACTTTAATTTTGGTAAAATCAGTAACCAGATAACCAGTTCGGTCCATCCTTCTTTCAATCATGCCAAAGAGGTTTTTATAGGAAGGATTAGTTTCAATAATTACGGGGGAAGTTTTGGTATCTGAATTGTCCACAATTACATTTACTGAAAAGTCCAGAAAAGTATCTACTATCTGTGGTAACTTTAATCCCGGAATAGTTGCAGGTTGTTCTTCTTTATCCTGAAACCGGCTTATGTTTTCCAGGACAGTCTTTTTAACTTCATTCAGATAAGAATCGATTGTTCTGTTATTATATTTTTTCTTTATCTCGACAGTCTCTTCTTCTACCAGAGGGGTTATCATTTTAATATCCAATTCTATTAGTTTTTGGTTTAAGTCTTTCTGGAGAATGTTAATCTTTTTAGAAATAAGGGTGATTTCTTTAGTAAACTCTTGATGTTTTATTTTAATTTTATCTAATTCATCTTTAGATAGTTTCCCTTCTACAACCAGCGCCTCCAAGTTTTCTAAATTTATCGGCTTATCATCAATAACCGGGAAAATATCAGGCCTGGTATATGGCCCGATCTGAACCTGTACAATGGTGAATTTTTCCGCCTTTACCTTATCTTCAAATTCCTTGATCAGGGTTTGTTGTTTCTTTTTAAAACCCTCAGTAAGGACATCTTTGCTTCTTTGGTATCTATCACTTTCTAAAAGAGAAGGTACATGCTTTCTTAAGGTCAGAACCAGGTTTTCCATATCTTTTTTGAACTGATTTCCCTTCCCGGCCGGAAGGCTAATAGCTTTAGGCATATCTGGATCTTTGAAATTGTGTACATAACATTTGTCATCAAAGATAATGTCTTTTCTTTTTCTATCCTGTAGAAGCATTCTAATAGTAGAGCTACGCCCGGTACCAGATTTACCGGTAATGAATATATTATAACCTAAATACTCCATATCAAGACCTAACTCTAAAGCCTTCAGTGCTCTCTCCTGCCCCAGGATTTCATCACATGCCTCTAAGTCATCAGTAGAGGTAAAATCAGCTTCAGCTAAACAACAATTCCATCGTAATTGTTCGATAGGTACTTTAGAATAATTATTTTTTTCTATATTCATAGTTACCCCTAAAAATATTTATAAAAATTATCTATCTTCTATCTATTATAAATTAAAGTAGGTTTAAAAAAGTTACTTATTTTATTATAACAGTATATTTTCTATTTGTTAAGGAACAAAATTATAAGAAAAGAAAAACTTATCTTAATAAACAACAAAAGAGTTAAATAAATGCATATTTTTTATCTGGTAGATGAATCATTTATGATTTTGAGATATAATAAAATAACGAAATAAATAGGAGGGATAATAATGTCAAGGAGTATAATTATTGTTTTTATTTTTTTATTAATAATTACAGCTACTTTCGCCTACTTTAATTACAATCGCCTCCATCAAATGCAAAGTGATTTGTTAAAAAGAGAAGCATTATTGGAACACTCAGAACAATTGGCTAAAAGACAGGAAGAATCGCTTTCCCAATTGGAAGAAAAAATGAAGGAGATCTCAGAGAAGAAGGACATTACCTCAGAAGAAAAAGAAGTTGAATTACAGGGACAATTAGATAAGTATCAGCAAGAATTGCTGGAATTTCGTCTAAAGGTAGATGAATTAATACAAGAAAGAAAGTCTGATACCGAAGGTATAGTTCTTTTAAGTGAGGAAAAAGCAAAGTTAGAAACACTCCTTGCTGATAAGGAAGATTTATGGGTAGTAAAAGAGGAAGAAAGTAGGAGAATCATCGCCTCTCTGCAAAAAGAAATTCAAAAATATGAGTCAGAAAGCAAGTTAATAAGTGATAAGTTATTGAATATTGAAAAATATTTAGAATCAGAGCAATTAAAACGTAAGGAAATGGAACAGGATTTAGTGCAGTTTGAAGGGTCGGTACATCTTTTACAAGAGCAATTAGCTCTAAAATCGGATGATGAAAAATATGTTCAACAGATAAGCCAGCTGCAGTTTAATAAAGAGCAATTGGAACAAGATATTGCAAAAAAAAATTCCGATCTGCTTCTGTTTCAACAAGAATATAAAGAAATAGCTGAACGGTTAACCTTATACCAGGAGCAAATTGAAGAATTACAAAAAGAACTGGTTAATGCTAAAGAAAAGGGTGATGCGCTACGGAATGAACAATTAATAAAAATGCAAAAAGAAAAAGAAGTTTTGGAAAAAACGCTGGCTGATAAACAAGAGATATGGGATAAGCAGAATAAAGAGAATAGGCAATTGTTATCTTACTTACAAGAGCGGCTGGAAGATTATAAGAAAGAGGTTGAATTAGTAAGAATTGATAGTAGTCTTTTTAGGGAGGAAATTGCTGCACAAATAGAATTACAACAACAAAGCCTAAAGCATATCAGGGAGAGGGAAGACCAAATTTTACTACTAGCTTCCCAGATTGAGCAATATACTGAAAAGATAGAAAATTATGAAAGAACTATTGCCGAAATCAGGTCAAGATTAAAAAAACAGGAAGACATTAGTTTTCAGGATCAGCAGAATTTAATGGATACCATTCGTACCCTGGTAGAAGAAAGGGATGAATCTCAAACAGGCATTAATCAATTATATGCCCAGATTAGTAGTTTAGAAGCAGAAATTGTAGAATTGGTGCATAAAATTGGGTTATTGGAAGAAAAAGACAGGTCCAAATACTATGAAGTAAAAAGCGGAGACAATCTCTGGAACATTGCCAGGAGTAAATATAAAGAAGGTATTGCCTGGGTTAAGATATTTAGCGCTAATCAGGACCAGATTGCTAATCCTGATTTAATTTATCCCTATCAAAAGTTCGTCTTGCCTGATTAAATATAATTAAATTAATTTATAGACTATTTTTCACATATCCGGTCAATTTCTTTAGCGTATTTTTCATGAACTATAAATCTTTTTAATTTAAGGCTTTCGGTCACCTCATCTTTTTCTTGAGAAAATTCATCTAGTAACAACGCTATACCCATGACCGTCTCAAAAGGTTGGAAGCCATTCTCCTTAGATACCAACCTCTTTTGTTCCTGTTGAAAGAGTGATAAAATTTCTTTTCTGCTAATAAGATCTTGTTTATCCTGATAAACAAGGTGCCTGGTATTGGCATACTCCTGAAGGGATTCAAAATCTGGTACAATCAGTGCACCTAATCGGGGTTTATCCTGACCCACAACAATTACCATATTGATATATGGACTTTCTCTCAGCTTATCTTCCAGGGGCTGTGGCTCCACATTTTCTCCACCTCTTAAAACAATGGTATCTTTAATTCTACCGATTATTTTGAGGTACCTACCATTATGTGTTATTTTACCAAGGTCCCCGGTATTAAACCAGCCATCTTTTAATACCTCCGCAGTTTTCTGTTCATTTTTATAATAACCTTTCATAACCAGATCTCCCTTTGCCATAACAATACCAGGTTGACCGTAAGGGATTTCAAGCTCCATATTTTCCTTATCCACTATTTTTACCCAGGTTTGAGGAACTGGTTCACCTACCGTACAGATAATAGGATTATGCTGCCTTCTTCCGGCAATAACGGGTGAGGTTTCCGTCAGGCCATAACCTTCTAAAACTAGCACATCTATAGAATCTAAAAAAATATCAATATCCTCTGGCAGTGCCCCTCCACCACTGATGGCAAATTTCATTTCACCACCCAACATATTTCGTATCTTTTTAAAAACAAGTTTATCGATTAAGTGATATACCCAGGATAGGCTCTTCATAGTCTTCCGCGCATTTTTAATTTCTTCTGCTGTAAATTGGTCACGGTCAAAGAGGGGCAGGGTATTTTCAACGACTCTTTTGGCATGTTTATATCTTCTGCCGATATCACATCCCTTGAAAAAGAGTAACTGTTGTAATTTCCCACCATTTTTGACTTTATGGAGGATTCCTTTATACAAGCTTTGCCAGATGCGAGGGACAGTACACATCACTGTAGGTTTTTCCAGAAGAAGGTCAGGTAGTAAGATCTGCTTGAATGGTTTACTGTAAGCAGTAGAGGCACCCAGATTCATAGTAAAATACTCCACCGTTCTTTCATAGATATGCCAGGATGGTAAAACAGAAAGGAAACGGTCATTTTCATTAAAATCACCAATGGAACCAGGGATATTATTGACATTATGCATAATATTGCGATGAGTCAGCATAACCCCCTTGGGATCTGAGGTTGTACCCGAGGTGTATATTATGGTTATTAAATCATCTGGAAGTGCATCCTGACCGATTTCAGCGAAACGGTGGTCGCCTTGTGCTATCAAATTTTTCCCTATTTCTTTAATTTGAGCGAAGGAAAAAACTGGAAATAAACCATCAATTTGACCGTCTTTAACCACATGCATGTTTTCTGCTAATTTTTTTTCTAAATCCTTTACTCCAGCTAATTTTAATTGAGCAGCTATATCCTGTCCTTGTTCGGATAGATATTTTTCTAAGAATAGTTTTGCTTTTTGAGAAACTAAGAGTAAATCAAAATTTTCAGTGATAAGAGAACAAATCTTTTGATAAAGTGCTTTACTTATGGTTGCCTTATCTTGTTCCTGGAAGGGGATTGCTTTAGCCCAAAGAGGGGCAGTTTCGGGCTCTGAAAATACCTTAACCGGATCCAGAATAATAGTATTTTTAATATTGGTAAGTTCTTTAGAAACTTTTAAAAATTCGGTCAGGGCTTTTTCTCCCTCTAAAATGGTGGCTATAGAATCGGAGTGTTTTAATTTAAAAGCGATATCACGGGCAAAACTATTTCCGCTTGCAGGAACATCCAAAGCACCAATGCCAATAATGGCCATATCACAGATAATCCATTCCAAACGATTTTCAGAAATTAAACCGATGTGGTCTTTTTTTTGAAACCCTAATTCCAGTAAACCAGTGCCAAACTGGCTGACCTGTTCGTAAAATTCCTGAAAGGTTACAGTGACAAACTGGTTACCTTTTTTGACTTTGAAGGCCGGTCTGTCTTTAAATTTATTCTTAGAATTAAGCAGCATTTCATTCAGAGTTTGTGAAGCCATATTTGTTTCCCCCTGATTTCAGAAGATAAAAAAATACCTTCATTCTTAGTACTTACTATTAATAGCAAGTATACATTTATTGATAAAAAAAGTCAAATACAAAAACTTTTAAAATTTGAAGGTGGAAATAAGTCCTAACCGAAGATTACCTTAAAGATTGGAAAATATTTGTCAAGTTCATGAAAAGAGGGTAAAATATAAAAAACTGCCTTGATTAATTATAATATTTTTAGTTGTTAGATAAAATTAAATATTTATTGAATTTACCAATAGCTGTAGTATTAAAATAAATTATTATGATATAATTATAACAATAAGTCTAACCAAATTAGTCAGTTCCTAAAAAATATAAATACTTACTATCGAAAAGATAATATTTTCTAATTGTTTTAAAAATTTATCGGGTTATTTAAATTTACCAGTTATCTAATATAGTAGTAAAACAATTTCCAGTTGAATTAGTATTTATCAAGAAAAATTTATCAAATTGCCATATGTTATTAACTACAGGAGGTAAGCAGGTTGCGAATTATTTCTATTGCCAATCAAAAAGGTGGAGTTGCTAAAACCACCACTGCTATTAATCTGGGAACTTGCTTGACTGAATTTGGTAAGAAGGTACTTCTTATTGATATGGATCCTCAAGGGCATACAACTATTGGTTTGGGAATAGAACCTAACGAACTGGAAAAAACGATGCTCAATGTTATGGAGCCCAGCCGTTCTCCTAATAAACTGAATATGGAAGATGTTGTGATTCAGATGAATAATTTTTCTGATGGAAACCTCTTCCTGGCTCCCAGCAATATTGATTTTGCTAGTGCCGAATATAAATTAATTGACCAGATAGGAAGAGAAGATTTTTTAAATATCGGTATTCAAAATTGTAAAATAAAATTTGATTATATTATCATTGACTGCCCCCCATCGTTGGGTATCTTAACTATTAATGCCCTTAAGGCTTCTCATGAAGTTATCATCCCCATCCAACCGCATTATTTTGCCCTGCGTGGTATTGAAGAATTTATGGAAACCATTAAAATTGTCCACCAAAATTTACATCATTTTTTAGAAATATATGTTCTGATTACCATAGCTGATACCAGAAGCAATATTTCCAAAGAAGTTATTGAAGAAACTAGAGATTTTTTCAAAGAAAGAGTTTTTAAAACAATTATCAGGAAAAATATTTCCCTGGTGGAATCTTCCAGTCAGGGAATTCCAATTATATATTATAATCCAAAATCTCATGGGGCTGAAGATTATTCAGAACTTGCTCAAGAGGTGATTTCTTTTGAAAAAGAAAAAGTTAGCACGCGGCTTTACTAAGATATTAGACTATAAACAAGAATTAATCAGGGATACTTCTCAGGGGTTGGATAAAAACCCGGATATAACTTACTTTGTTAATAGGGAAGATGGTTTGAGCGATGATAAAATAAAGGAAAACGTAGCTTCCATAGACCCGGAATCAGATAATTTTATCAACATTAAGGTGATTGGTATAGGAGGTAGCGGCAATAATGCTATTGATGAAATAGCCAATCACCGGATTAATGGATTGGAAATGGTCGCTGTTAATACCGATTTACAGGCACTTTCTTTATCTCAAGCCACCCAGAAAGTACAAATTGGTAAACTAACCACCAAAGGACTGGGCGCCGGTGGTGATCCGGAAATCGGCAGGCAGGCGGCTGAGGAAGATAGAAGTGCTATTGCCAAGGCATTGGAAGACGCCGATATTGTTTTTATTACCGCTGGTATGGGTGGGGGAACAGGCACCGGTGCAGCGCCTGTTGTTGCTGAAATAGCTAAAAGGGAAGGAGCTTTAACCATAGGAGTGGTTACACGTCCCTTTGGCTTTGAAGGCAAAAAAAGAATGGCGCAGGCTGAACAGGGAATAGAAACTCTTAAAAAACAGGTTGATGCACTGATTACCATTTCCAACGATAAACTACTCACTATGATCAGCAAAGATACCTCAGTCCGTGATGCCTTTGATATTACTGACCGTGTCTTAAGACAATCAGTACAGGCTATTGCGGACCTGATTACCACTCCCGGCTTAATCAATCTCGATCTGGCAGATGTAAAAACAGTAATTAAAGATGCCGGGTTTGCCTTAGTGGGTATTGGCATCGGTCGTGGAAACAATAAAGCTTCCACCGCCGCAGAAGCCGCTATTTCCAGCCCGTTGTTGGAGGTATCCATTAAGGGTTCCAGCTCCATTTTAGTAAATGTGACCGGTGGGCTGGATATGAGTCTTTATGAAATTAATGAGATTGTAGATTATATTTCAAAAGAAGCCGGTAAAGATGCAAACATAGTTTTTGGCGCCATAATTGCAGAAAATATGCAGGATGAAATAATGGTTACAGTTATTGCCACCAAGTGTGATAAAACCACCACTATACCGGTCTATCAGGGAAGGACAGAGGATATTTCTATTCAAGAGAAACTGGAACAAGAAGAAGACAGGAAAGGAATAACTTCTTCTTATATACCGTATAAACTAAATGAAAGCATAAAATCTAAAGAAAAAGAATCGATTGAACTTAATAGTAAACTGCCTGAAGAGGAAGACCTTGATTTAACTAAAAGGTATAAAGATAAAGAGGATCTGGATATACCTACTTTTTTAAGAAAAAAGTTTAAAAGGAATTAGTTTTTTACTCTGATATTAAATTGAGAAATTACTCTCGGAAATACTCTGTTCTGTAAAGAAAACTGTGTGGAAATCAGACTTAATGAAGAAAAACAGAAAACAACAATTTTCATTTTCTACTTATGAAGCCTACCAGAAGATAAAAAAGAATGACCCGTTAAAGATGATTTATGAGTCGATCGACTGGTCTTTTATCAACCCTCTAATCCAGGACTGTTACCAGAGTGGTAAAGACCTTATCTATAGTCCCATCTCTCTCTTCAAGGCTCAATTGCTGGTTTATTTGGGAGAGGTGAAATCAAACAGGCAGTTAGCTGAGGTTTTACGTTATAATACAAAATATTGTGTAATTTGTGGTTTTCATCACTTCTTAAAAACACCGGCTCATTCTACTTTTTCTGCCTTCAGGAAAAGAATTGGACCTGACCTGTTTTACAAAATCATGCATCGTTTAGTGGCACAGAGTATTCCTATGATTACCAGGAGACTAAATTATATTTCCCCACAAGTGCTCCATATCGCAGTTTATTCAGGAGAAGGAAAGCAGATAAGGTGTAATTGTAAAGGAAAATGTAAGATGGAAAACACGCTTACAGAAAATAATAAAGCAGTCGGCAGGAAAAATTTCGTACATAATAACTATAAGATAAGACTATACATTGACCGAAAATCTGTAAAACCTGTTGCAGCTGAAATTAAGCCAAAATGATTTTCAAAGGGATTTTCAGTATATTAAGAACAAAAAGACAGGAGAAACAAAACTATGGCTGAAATAATAACCCTAAAAACTGCCAAAATGCTGGCTCAAAATGATATTGCCAGATTGATTGATTTTACTGCCCTACGTCCTGAGATGACTGGTGAGCAAATTGAAAAATTATGCAAAGAAGCACGGCAGTATCATTTTTATTCAGTCTGCATAAATCCTTATTTCATCCCTCTGGCCAAAGCCTTTTTAGCTGATGCAGAGGTTAAAATCTGTACTGTGGTGGGTTTTCCCTTAGGTGCTACACTCTCCCAGGTTAAGGTCTATGAAGCAAAAGAAGCAGCGAAAATGGGTGCTCAAGAAATAGATATGGTTATTAATGTTTCAGCTTTGAAAGATAAAGATTACCAGAAAGTGCTACAAGAGATTCGATTAGTGGTAAGAGCTGTACCAGGGTTGTTATGCAAAGTTATTCTGGAAAATTGTTTGTTAACTGATGAAGAAAAAAAGATTGCCTGTCAGATAGTTCTGGAAGCAGGTGCCCATTTTGTGAAAACATCGACCGGTTTTGATAAAGGTGGTGCTACTATAGCTGACATAAGACTAATGAGAAAAGTGGTAGGAAACCATTTAGGTATTAAAGCTGCAGGAGGAATCAGAGACTATAAGACTGCTTTACAGATGGTAAAAGCAGGTGCTACCCGTATTGGAGCGAGTCAGGGAATACAGATTGTGGAAGGTAGCCACCTTTAATTAAAAAATATTCAGGCAAGAGGTTAAGTAATGAGATTATTATCATGGAATGTTAATGGCTTGAGGGCTGTTTACAATAAAAATTTTTTGAAATGGCTTGAACAGCACCAAGCAGATATATATTGTGTTCAGGAGACTAAAACTAAATTAGAGCAGATTCCGGAAGAACTTATCAACAAACCAGGGTGTTACAGTTATTTTACTGAGGCAGAAAAGAAAGGTTATAGCGGAGTTGGTCTCTGGACTAAATTAAAACCGATAGGTTTTTCAGATAAATTGGGAATACCCAGATTTGATGCCGAGGGACGCTTTCTCCAGATAAATTTTCCAGAGTTTATATTATTAAATATTTATTTTCCCAATGGTAAGGCCTCTCAGGAAAGATTACAATTTAAAATGGATTTTTATGAGACTATTTTAAAGAACGTAGCTGGTTTACTAAAAGAGGGGCACCGGGTTATTATTTGTGGTGATGTTAATACTGCACATAAAGAGATTGATTTAGCCAGACCTAAAGAAAATGAAAAAATTTCTGGTTTTCTTCCTGTGGAAAGAGAATGGATTGACCGCTTAATTGAAGCAGGATTTATAGATACTTTTCGTCATTTCAACTCTGAACCGGGACAATACAGTTGGTGGGATTATAAGACCCGAGCCAGAGAACGAAATGTCGGATGGAGAATTGATTACTTCTTTGTCAGCAATAATTTGGAGCCTAACTTGAAGTCAGCCTTTATCCAGACTGAGATTGAAGGCTCTGACCATTGTCCGGTAGGGATTGACCTCTCTTTTGAACCAGGCAAAAAAAGTAATGATTAAATTTATGCACTTTGCCGATATTCATTTAGGTGTAGAAAATTATGGGCGTATAGATAGTTCCACTGGATTACATTCACGTTTAATTGATTTTATCAAAACCCTTACCACTGCTATAGATATTGCCTTAGAGGAAAAGATAGATTTTGCCCTCTTTTGTGGTGATGCTTACAAGACTAATAATCCCAGTCCTACCCATCAACGGGAATTTGCCAGACAGATCTACCGGCTGAGTAAGGCGGGAATTCCCACTGTCTTAATTAATGGTAATCATGATAATCCCTTAGCTTTTGGAAGAGCAAGTTCCCTGGATATCTTTCAAACCCTAAATATCGCCAATATTATGGTGGTAACAGAGCCTACCCTCCTCATTCTACCTACTACAAAAGGAAATATTCAGATAATCGGGATACCCTGGCCTACCAAGAACCAGTATTTAGAAAAAGAAGAATACCGGGATAGCGATTTAAACTCTCTAAATAAAAAGATACAGCAGCGTCTATTAAGAAAGATAACTGAATTGACCGATCAGTTAGATACAAAATATCCCAGAATATTAGCCGGACACTTCACTGTGGCAGAGGCGGTTTTTTCCGGTTCAGAAAACTATGCCTCCCTGGGCAGAGACCCGGTTCTGCCGGTGCAGTTTTTAAAAGATTCTCCCTTTGATTACATTGCTCTGGGGCATATTCATCGCTATCAGAATTTAAATACCAGTCAGAAACCCCCCATAGTATATTGCGGTAGCATGGACCGTATCAATTTTGGAGAAGAAAAGGATGAGAAGGGATTCTGCCTGGGCAGTATTGGCCAACAAGGCAAAATAGAATACGAATTTATCCCGCTGCCGGTACGAAATATGCTAACTATCAACCTGAAAATTGAAGATGATTCCAATCCCACGGAGGATTTTCTGGAAGAGATAAAAGAATACGATTTAAGGGATGCTCTGGTGCGAATTAGTTATGAAGCTACTGATGAACAGAATAGAGAAATTAATTTTAAAAAGGTTAAAGAGGCTTTAGAAGAGGCTGAAGCTTTCTTGGTAACCGGTATTAGTAGGAATATAATAAAAAAGTCACCATTAAGCAGAAGCTCACTCTCTGAAGAAATGGATTTATTTTCCGCTCTGCGAGAATACATTAAATTACAGAATTGGCAGATCTGGGAGAAAGACTTAATATCTTTTACCCAAAAATTACAGCAGGAGTTATACCAGACTGATGCTCCCTTGAACCGGGAGGAAATATGATTCCAGTTACCCTGCAACTTTCTAATTTCTTAAGCTATGGGAAAGAGGTGCCAACCCTTGATTTTACCGAATTCAATATTGCCTGCCTATCCGGTGGAAATGGGCAGGGTAAATCTGCCTTGTTAGATGCCCTTACCTGGGCATTGTGGGGAGAGGGCAGGAAAGCCCAGCAGGAGAAAAAAGCAGATAAAGGTCTGCTGAAAATTGGGGAAAACCAGATGTGGGTTGACCTGGTCTTTGATTTAGAGTCTGAGCGTTACAGAATTATTAGAAAATTTTCTGTGGTAAAGAGTCGTAGCTTAAGCCAATTAGAGTTTATGGTCTTTGACTCCTCCAAAAATGATTATATTACTTTATCTACCCCTTCCCAGCGACAGACCCAGCAGAAGATCAATGGACTGCTCAGGATGGATTATGATACTTTTATCAATTCTGCTTTTATTCTGCAGGGGAGAGTTGATGAATTTACACGTAAGAGTGCCCGGGAACGTAAACAGATTTTAGCTGAAGTATTGGGTCTTTCCCATTATGAAGAGCTATCTGAGCTGGCTCGCCGCCATAGCCGGGAATTGGAAAAAGACTTTCTGGTCCATCAGAACAGGTTAGAACAAATCCGGAAAGAAATTGGGCAAAAAGAGGGAGTGTTAGAAGAAATTAAGACTATAAGAGAAGAAGAGCGGAAACTACAATCCCTCATCCAAGAAAAAAAAGAAATAGTACAAAAATTAGAGCAGGGGACAAACCGCTTACAGTATAGCCAGCAGCAGGCAGAAGAATTAACAGCCAGGCTTTCCATCGAACAGAATGAGTCACAAGAATTAAAAAAGAGAAAAGAAAGAATCAAACAAAAAATACAAGAATACCGGCTTCTTTTAGCTGAGGAGAGAAAAATATTATCTGATTATAATATATACCTCAATCTATCTAAACAGAATAAACAGATGCTTCAGCAGCTGGCATTGTTTAGGAAATTGGAGCAACAGAAGATAGAAGTTGAAAAACTGATTGAAAGCAATAAAAACAGGCTTTTATTGCAATTGGCACAAAAGCAGGAAAAATATGATGAGCTTACCAAACAAATAGAATCTCTAACTTCAGTAAAGAAGGAAATAAAGAAATTAGAGATTCAACTAAACCATTTTAGAGCTTTAGAGCAGAAGAAAGAACTTATTGAACAGGATGGTAATTCTCTGAAGGTGCAAATAGAGAGTAAAAACCACCAGATAAAAATAGAGAAAGAAGATATTATTGATAATAAGGAAAAGATTACATTACTTAAACAAGGGTCTCAGGAATCCTGCCCCTTATGCGATTCGCCTCTTGATGAGCAGAAAAAAGAACACATAATTACAACCCTGACCAGTGACATTGACCAAAGTGAACAGAAAATTATAAAATTAACCACTGAGATAGCAGAATTAACTGATAAAAAAGATATCTTACAAAAAGAATGGTTCAATATACGTACTGAACTGAATAAAAAAGATGAGGTTCAAAACAAGCTTAATACCTATAGCTTGCTGATACAGGAGGAGAATAAAATTTTAGAGCAACTCAAGGAGCTGGCTCCAGCCTTAAAAGATCTACAAACTACAATCAAAGAGCAGCAATTTGCGTTCGAGGAAAGGAAAAGATGGTCAAAAATTAAGAGTGAGATAGAAAAACTGGCATACAGTGACCAAAAATATTTAGAGATTAACCGGCAACTGGAAGCGTTAAGTGATGCCATGCTGCAGAGAGAAAAATTATTGGAAGCCCGGCAATCATTCCTTAAACTAGAAGAAGAAAGAAAAGAAATTGACCAGCAATATGAAATGAAAGAAAGCAGTATTCACAAATTAAGAGAAGATCTGGCCTCCATACAAAAAAATGTAGCTAAAATTTCTGATTTAAAGCAGAAAACTTTGAAAGAACGAAAAATTTTAGAACAATGGCAAATGGAGCAAGGACAGCTTTATATAAGAAGGGGGGCTGTTCAGGAGAGGTTGACCAAAATTGAACAATATCAGCAGGAGGAAGAGCAGATTAAAAAAGCACAAAATGTACTCTCCCACCAGAAAGATATTTATGAAAAATTAATCATTGCCTTTGGCAAAAATGGAATCCCCTCCATGGTTATTGAAAATGCTATACCCGAGCTGGCAGAAGAAGCCAATGCTATCTTAGCAAAATTATCTGATGAGCCTATTACTATCAGTCTGGAATCCTTAAAGGAGTTAAAGAGCGGAGAGGTAAGGGAGACCCTTGATATTAAAATCCTTGATGAGATGGGTATCAGACCATATGAGCTCTATAGCGGAGGTGAGGCGTTTCGGATAGATTTTTCCCTCCGTTTAGCCCTTTCCAAGTTATTAACACAGAGGTCCGGGGCTCGTTTGAGAACTCTGGTAATTGATGAAGGTTTTGGAACTCAGGATGAAGAGGGATTGCAAAAATTAATACAGGCTATCAATGCCATTCAGAACGATTTTGACAAAATTCTGGTAATTACCCATCTTTCTATCTTAAAGGATGCCTTTCCAGTACGGATTGAAGTCTGGAAAGATCCGGCTTCAGGTTCACAATTTCAGATGGTTCACCTATAATCTGTCATCAATAATCTTTTATTCAATCTTTCCTATTCTGCTTTTTTAACAGGGCAGCCCTTCGGATAGCTGAAGAACCGTATTTTTCCTGAATTTTATCTACGGATGAGGTCAATTTATGCCATTTCTCCTCCAGATCCTCGCTTGTTATCAAGCTTAGCTGGTGGGGCTGACTTCCCTGCTGTAGGGAGGAGAGCTTGAGTCCCAAAAGCCGTATACCTGGCTGTCTGATAGTAATAGAATCCAGTAATTCCTTAGCTTTTTGATAGATGAGATTATCAAGGTTAGTAGCATGATCTAAGGTAATCGATTTTTGGATGGTTTTAAAGGGGGCAAAACGCACTTTTAAGGTGATAGTTTTACCGGAATATCCTTTTTTGCGAGCAACATAACCTATGTATTGACTCTGTGCCAGAAGAATTTTAGCTAACCTTTCCCGGTCTGTTATATTCTCCGGGAAGGTTGCCTCTCTGCCCATAGATTTTGCTTCTTCAGAACAGGTTACCGGGCTATGGTCTATGCCTTGTGCCAGCAATTTTATTTTTGGTCCATTTTCTCCCAAAATACTTTGCAGTATGATATCCGGCATTTCTATCAATTGTTTTATCTTAAAAATACCGGCTCGATTAAGTTTTTGCGCTGCCTTCTGGCCTATGCCCCACAGTTTTGTGACCGGCAGGTCAGATAAAATATCCATTGCCTGTTCATCAGGCAGAACAAAGAAACCATCAGGCTTGCCTAAGTTGGTAGCTATCTTAGCCAGAAATTTACTGGAGGCAATACCTGCTGAAACCGGAAGGTGCAATTCTTTTTTGACTCTATTTTTAATATTCAGGGCAATCTCCTCTGCAGTGCCGAATAAGACTTTGCAGGAAGTTACATCCAGAAAAGCCTCATCTATGCTGACCGGCTCAAGAAAAGGAGTGTAAGTGCTGCATATGCGAAAAAATTGTTGAGAGGCAATTCGATAAAGGTTCATTCGAGATGGTGTAAAGATAGCCCCTGGACATTTTTGTTGTGCTTCCCAGATAGGCATACCAGCATGAATTCCATAATTTCTGGCTTGATAAGATGCTGAGCAGACTACTCCCCGACGGGATAGTTTCCCATCTTTCTTAAAGATACCGCCTACCACCAGCGGTTTATCGGCATATTGAAGGTTTTCCCGTTGTTCAACTGAAGCAAAAAAAGCATCTAAATCCAGATGAATAATAGAGCGTTTTTTAATATTGTCCATATAAAACTAATCTTTACCTGAAAATTATAATTCTTCTTTTAGTATACTCTCTTATGGGTAAGAAGTAAGTTGTTTTATCTCCTGCACGATTATTTTTTCCTCACCGGTTTTATCGTCTATCTTACCTTTGATAAGTAGCAAAGCCTCTTTAACCAGCAAGGAAAAATGATGGCGGAAGGTTTCCGGAAAGGCAATAGCCTCAAAGAGGCCTGCCTCATCTTCTAATAACAGGAAGGCCATTATCTGATGATGTTTGGTAAATTGCCTTCTGACCTGAATTAAAAGGCCGGCTATCAGGACTGGTTGTCCTGCTCTCAATTGTTCAATATGGTAGCTCTGTGCAAGAATTTGCCCCGGTCTCTTCAGGGCAGCCAATCTATTCCTGTAAAGAGAGAGCGGATGGCCGTGTACATAGATACCCATTATTTCTTTTTCCATCTTAAGGAGTTCGGCTGCAGAAAAATGGTGAGCAGGAATAGAATTTTCGGATAATAGATCAGCAGCACTGGTTTTTGTTGGCACTTTTATAAGAGTTGACATATCTTCTCTCCTTTTTATTCTCTTCAATAATAAGCGGTAATAGATTTAATAAAACAGACCTGGGGTATCCGGTAAAGTCAAAAGCACCAACTTTAATTAGATTTTCAATTACATTTCTGGTTATCCTTAAAGAAGCTCCTCTAGCGCAAAAATCATGAAGAGAAAGAAAAGAACCACCATTTTCTCTCATCTTTAAAATACCGTTCAACTGTTTTGGTCCCATTCCTTTTATTTTTAGTAGTCCGACTCGTACAGCCTTCCCTTCTACTGAAAATCCAGCCTGGCTCTTATTAATATCAGGAGGCAAGATTGAAATCCGGAAACGTCGTGCTTCCTGCAGATAGCGATCCTGGTCATAATAACCCATACCATAGGTAAGCAGTGAGGCTAAATAGTGTGCCGGATAATGTACTTTTAGATAGCAACTAAGATAAGAAAGCAGGGCATAGGACGTACTGTGAGCTTTATTAAAACCATAATAGGCAAATTTCTCAATCAGATTAAAGATGCGCTGTGCATCATATGAACTGATTCCCTGTTGAGCAGATTTAACCATAAAATTGTGGTGTTGTTCTTTCATGACAGCAGGTGAACGGGAGCTGATTGCTCTACGAAAGAGATCAGCCCCGCCTGGATTTAAGCCGGCAATCGCAGAGGCTACTTGTATAACCTGTTCCTGATAAATAATAACTCCATAGGTATCCTTTAATATATCCTGCAGCCTTTCATGGGGGTATTCAATCAGGGATTGTTCAATCTTGTTTTTAAGATACTGTTTAGTCATTCCGCTATCTAATGGTCCAGGTCGATAGAGAGAGAGTGCAGCAATAAGATCCTCCAGTGTAGATGGGGCTAACTGTTTTAGCAAAGAAGACATTCCAGAGCTTTCCAGCTGAAAGACACCAAGTGTTTCCCCTTTTTTTAGATGGTAAAAGGTTAAAGGATCATTCAGTGGAATCTGTTTTAAATGGACGGCAATATTGTGCTCATTTAAGCTCTGTAAAGTTTTTTGCATTACCGTTAAGCTCCTTGAGCCTAATATATCAATCTTTAATAAGCCCAGGTCTTTAATACTCTCTTTTTCGTATTGGCTGACAATCTCTCCTTCCGGGCTAAGGGCCAGCGGTATAATATCAGCCAACGGTTGATTAGCGATAATTATGGCGGAGGCATGAGCTGCCAGATGGCGTGGCTTGCCTTCCATAAAGCAGGCATAAGAAAAGAGAGAGCGTAGCGGTTCTTCGTAATAAGGAAGTTGTTTGAGTTCTGGCAAATATCTTAAAGAGGCTTCTACAACTCCTGGAGAGGAAAAATGTGGCAGCATTTTAACAATCTTAGCTAATTCCTGAGTGCTAAGCCCCAAAGCTTTACCGGCATCCCTTACTGCTGAACGGGCGGCATAAGTGTTAATAGCGCAGACATGGGTTACCTGTTCTCGTCCGAATCGCTGAAATATATAATCAATTACCCTATCTCTGCCTATTTGCCCAAAATCTATATCTATATCCGGTAAATCGATGCGATGGGGGTTTAAAAATCTTTCAAAAAAAAGTTTAAATCTCAAAGGGTCTACCTCGGTAATATTGAGCAGGTATGATACCAGGCTACCTGCTGCAGAGCCTTTACCAGGTCCGACCGGAATATCATTCTGTTTGGCAAAATTTACAATATCTCTGACAATTAGAAAATAGCCGGCAAAGCCCATCTGATTGATTACTTCCAATTCATACTTCATACGATAAAAAGCCTGGCTGGAAGGATCAGGGTAGTATTTTTTAAGATTTTCTAAGCACAGTTTTTCTAAATATTCTGAAACAGAATAGGGGTGAGGAGTCTGGTAGGATGGTAATTTGATTTTACCCAGC
>ERZ795030.2513-NODE-2513-length-21661-cov-23.698417_pt1 | contig 21661 bp, 1 predicted proteins | sample MGYA00375122_ERZ795030 | MGnify/ENA primary metagenome ERZ795030 (study PRJEB30165, sample SAMN05720146) | activated sludge metagenome | isolation source: anaerobic digester from wastewater treatment plant | place: Japan | collected 2015-04-20 ... | reverse complement strand
CACGATGTCGAGGATCGCGTCATTGGCCGAATCCAGGAGGCTGCCGCCGACGTCGATAACCGCCTTGCGACCGGCGCTGACCAGGTCAACCGCCAGGTCGTCGGTTTCCTTCAGGGTGAAGTCGTAGGCCACGTCGGCCTTGACCTGCTCAATCGTCGTATCCAGGGTGACGTTCTGGGCCGTGGTGATGATCAGATTCTTTGCCGTCACATCCGCGCCGGCGACAGCGCCGAGGATGTCGGCCGCTGCGGTCAGCGTGACCGTCTGGCCGTCAGCCAGGATGTCAACCCGCATGTCGCCATTGCCCTGGGTCAGGAACACATCGCCGCTGGCAGCAACCGTGAAGGTGGTGTCCTGATCATTTTCGCTGACGATGTTGACCAGGCCGCCGTTGGCGACCGTGATCGCCTCAGCGCCCAGGACTTTGACGGCGGAGGCCGCGCCCACCTGGGCGTCGGCATCGGCCACGAACTCGTCAAACGTGACCTCGTCTGCGCGCAGGCTGCCGCCGTCAATCGCCGTGGCCTTCACCTCGATGCTGCCGCCGGCCTGGCTGACCAGGACGTTGGAGTCGACGATGCTCGCCGAGCTGAGCTTGGCGCTGGTGCCGACGCGAGCCAGGATGGCCTGGATGTCGCTGGAGGCGGTCAAGTCCGCCGTCGCGGCGTCAAACGCCGTGCCGCGGATCGACGCCGCCGACACCGTCGTCGCGCCATCCGAAACCAGGCTGCCGCCGGTGATCGCGCCAATCGCATTGACCGCCGTGATCGCCCCGGCGCTGACCGCGTCGAGGTTGTCAATGGCAGCGGCGTTCGCGAGAACGATGTTCCCGCCCGCAGTCAGGCTGCTGTTGGACAGCGAGCCGCTGGCGGCGATGGCGTCGCCGGCCATCGCCTTGCTCTCGGAGATCAGCGCCGCCGTCACGTCGACCGTGTTGGCCGCGACCGTCGACGTGGTGATCACGCCGGCAGCCGTCAGGCTGGCGGCGCCGCTGGCCGTGACCGTCGCGCCGAGGATGTCGCCAGCCGCCAGGGTCGCAGCGCCGCTCACCGCCGCCACGCCGGCGTTGATGATGAACTCATCCGCCGTGAGGCTGACGTCGCCCCGCGCCGTGAACTCAGTGCCGCTGATCATGTAGGCGTCAACCGTGAGATCGCCGTAATAAACCGTCCAGTCGCCGCCGTAGAGCTCTTCGTAGATTTCGGCGGTGATGCCGTAGTTCGCGAAGACATCGACGTTGTCGACGTAGTCGGCATGGAGCTCAATCGTGTCGTACGCCGTCAGGGTGGAGCTCTCAATCTCGAAGAACTCCGCGATGATGTCATTGGAGGCAAAGACATCGCTGCCCACCACCTCGTCAGCCTCAATGTCGACGATGCCGACGTCGGCGTCGTTCGGGTCAAGCGCCGTGATCGAGCTGCCGAAGATGCTGCCCGCGACAACGATGGCGTCGCCGTCCTTGGACAGCAGCTCGCTGCCGTCGATGACCGCCGCCGCCACCGTCAGGTCGCCGTTTTCAGCAATCAGGTTCGAGCCGACGATCCAGGCCGCCGTCACCGTCAGATCGGTCGCCGCCGTCACCGTCGAGCCGTCCAGCTCATCGGTCACATTCGCGATCCCGATCGCGCCCAGCTTCGCCCAGAGCGTGCTGTCGACGATGTTCGCCACCGCGCCGACCGAGATATCCCCGGCCTCGCTGATGAAGCTGCTCGCGGCCAGGTCGGTCGCCGCCACCGTGATGGCGCCGGCCGCCGTGAAGTCGCTGCCGTCGATCTCTTCGCCGGCGGTCAGCTTGATGGCCGCTTCGCCCAGGGCGCTCGAACCCTGGATGGAGCCGGCGGCAGCCGTGATCTCAATGTCGGCGCGGGCCTTCACGCTCGCGCCGGAGACGTCGAAGCCGGCGGCCAGAATCGCCGCAGCCTCGGAATCGACGCTCACGTTGGTGATGTGACGCGCGGCGTTGAGGGTGACCGGCGTGCCTTCAAGGCTCGAGTTGACGATGTCGCCGTTGACGGTGGTCAGGCTGGCCGCCTGCGTGGCCTGGACAGTCACGCCGCCGATCTCGATGTCGGCGACCAGCGTGGTGTCCTCGCCGCTGGTGTAGACGCCGCCGATGATGCTCCGGATGTTGGAGTCGGCGACGATGTTCCTGGCCAGCACCGTGTTGTTCGTCAGGTCGGCGACGCCGCCCACGCCGGGGGCGTAGCCGGCCAGGGTGGCCGTCTCGCCGGCGGCGATGGTGTTGTTGCCGAGCTGGCCGGCGCCGATCAGGGTCGCGTCAGCAGCGGCGGTGACGATGGCGCCGATGATGCTGCCGGTGGATGTCAAGGCGGCATCGCCGGACTGGGCCGTCACCGTGCTGGCGATGATCTGCGCCGCTTCCAGGGTCGCGTCGTTGTGGTTGGCGATGACCGTCGAGCCGTCGATGGCGCCGGCGGCCTTCAGGCTTGCGCCGTCATTGCCCTTGACAGTGACCAGCTCAATGTTGCCGGCGACGGTCTCCAGCGTGACGACAGCGCCGCTGTCGAACGACGCGCTGGCGATGGTCGCGGCCGCGTCAAAGGTGATGCCGGCAGCGGCCACATAGCTGCCGCCGACGATGTTGTTGGCTACCGCAGCGCCGTCAATGGCGCCGCCGCTGCTGACCGTCAGGTTGTCAAGGTCGCCCGCCGTCAGGGTCACGTCGCTGGCAGCGGCCACCGCCGTGTTGATGATGGCGCCGGGAGCGCCGAAGACGGGGCCGACAGCGCTCAGGCTGGCCGCCCCGGACTGGGCCGTCACCGCGCTGTTGACGATGGCGCCCGGAACCAGGCCGCCCGCAGACACGGTCACGTCGCCGAGGCTGGCGACCACCGTCGCGCCGTCGATGACCTGGCCGGCCAGCAGCGTGGCGCTGCCGTTCGCCGTGACGCCAGCCTGCTCAATGCTGCCGGCAGCGGACAGAACCACGTCGGCCACCTCAGCCGTGAAGACCGCGCCCTCGATGTCGCCGGAGGCGTCAACCGTCAGGCTGGCGAGCCTCGCCACGTAGCTGCCGTTCTCGATGTTCACCAGGCCGCTGATCGCGATCGCGCCCGCGGTCACCGTGTCGTTGTTCAGGTCGCCGGACAGGTCGAGCGTCGCCGCGTTGGCCGCGAAGACGCTGCTGTTGGTGATGTCGCCGGCCGCGGTCAGGATCGCTGCGTCGCGCGCCGTCACCGTCAGGCTCGCCATGGCGCCCGTCGCCGAGTCGCCGGCGTTCGCCGCCGTCAGGATGACGTTCGCGCCTTCGATCAGCGCGTCATAGATGGTGTAGGCGGCTTCAAGCTCGACGTCGCCGGCCGCGATGAAGCTGCCGCCCGCGACCCAGCCGATGTCCTCGGTCGCCTTGATATCGCCGGCGCCCGCCGAGGCCGTCACGCTGGTGACGCCCAGGGTCGCGCCGGCAATCACGATGTCGCCGGTCTGAGCCGTCAGGCTGCTCTCGGCGATCGTGCCGCTCACGTCCACGCCCGTGCCGGCGACCACCGTCGCGCCGCCGATGGCGGTCGCGGACAGATCAGCGAAGCCGACGGCGTCAACCGTCGAGCCGGCGATCTGGTCAGCCGCCAGGATGGCGTCGGCGCCGGACGTCACCGTCGAGCCGAGGATGTTGTCAACCGCGGTCAGGCTGGCGTCGCCGCTGGCCGTCACCGTCGAGCCGACGATGTCGCCGCCGGCCGCCAGGGTCGCGTCGCCGCTCACCGCAGCGACGCCCGCATTGACGATGAACTCATCCACAGCGAGGCTGACGTCGCCCCACGCCGTGAACCGGGTGCCGCTGATCATGCCGGCGTCAACCGTGATGTCGCCGGAATAAACCGTCCAGTCGCCGCCGTAGAGCTCTTCCTTGACTTCGGCGGTGATGCCGTAGTTCGCGAAGACATCGACGTTCTCGACGTAGTCGGCATGGAGATCAACCGTGTCGTACGCCGTCAGGGTGGAATTCTCAATCTCGAAGAACTCCGCGGCGATCTCGTTGAAAGCAAAGACATCGCTGCCCGTCATCATGCCGGCGTCAATGTCGACATTGCCGACGCCGGCATTGTTCAGGTCAAGCGCCGTGATCGAGCTGCCGATGATGCTGTCCGCGGCAACGATGGCGTCGCCGTCCTTGGACAGCAGCTCGCTGCCGTCAATGACAGCCGCCGTCACCGTCAGATCGCCGTTCTCGGCGATCAGGCTCGAGCCGACGACCCAGTTCGCGGTCAGGGTCAGGGCCGTCGCCGCGCTGATGGTCGACCCGTCGAGTTCGTCGGTCACGTTCGTGATCTCGATCTCGCCCAGCTTCGCCCAGAGCGTGCTGTCGATGATGTTCGCCACTTCGCCCACCGAAATCTTCCCGGCCTCGCTGATGAAGCTGCTCGCGGCCAGGTCGGTCGCCGCCACCGTGATGTCGCCGGCCGCCGTGAAGTCGCTGCCGTCGATCTCGGCGCCAGCCGTCAGCGTGATGGCGCCGTCGCCCAGGGCGCTCGTCCCCTGGATGGTGCCGGCGGTCGCCTCAATGGCGATGTCGCCGACGGCGGTCACGCTCGAGCCCGACACATCCGCGCCGGCCAGCAGCGTCGCCGCATCGCCCGCCTCCACCGCCGTGTTGGCGATGAAGCCGGCCGCCGTCAGGCTCGCCTCGCCGTGGTTGGCGATGACCGTCGCCGCGTTGATGTCCGCGCCAGAGGTCAGGGTCGCGTTGTCGTTCGCCTTGACATTGACCAGCTCGATGACCCCGGCCGCGGCCAGGGTCACGTCGGCGCCGCTGTCAAAGGACGCGCCCGCGATCAGGGCGGCGGCGTCGAAGGTGATGGCATCGGTGGCCACATAGCTGCCGCCGACGATGTTGTTGACGACCGCCGCGCCGTTGATGGCGCCGCCGCTGCTGACCGTCAGGTTGTCGAGGTCGCCAGCCGTCAGGGTCACGTCATCAGCCGCAGCCACCGCCGTGTTGATGATGGCGCCGCCGGAGCCGAAGACAGGGCCGACCGCGCTCAGGCTGACGGCGCCGGACTGGGCCGTCACCGCGCTGTTGACGATGGCGCCCGGAATCAGGCCGCCAGCAGTCATGTCCACGTCGCCGTGGTTGGCGATGACCGTCGCGCCGTCGATGACCGCGCCGGCCGCCAGGATGGCGCCGTCATTGGCCTTGACACCAGCCTGCTCGATGTTGCCGGAGGCGATCAGGATGACGACGTCGCCGCTGTCAAAGGACGCACTGGCGATGGTCGCCGCGTCGTCAAAGGTGATGCTGTCAGCCGCCACGTAGCTGCCGCCGACAAGGTTGCCCGCCACCGCTGCGCCGTCGATGACGCCGGCGCTGACCACGGTCAGGTTGTACAGGTCGTCAGCCGTGAAGGTCACGTCGCCGGTCGCGGTCGCAATCGCGGTGTTGGCGATCTGGACGGCGGTCAGGGCCGCGTCGGTCTGCGCCGTCACCGTCGAGCTCGCGATATAGCCGTCAGCGGTCAGGACGACGTCCGCCCTTTCAGCTGTGAAGGACGCGCCTTCGATGTTGCCGGAGGCGTCAACCGTCAGGCTGGCGAGCTTCGCCACATAGCTGCCGTTCTCAAGATTCACCAGGCCGGTGATCGCGATCGTGTTCGCCGTCACCGTGTCGTTGTTCAGGTCGCCGGACAGGTCGATCGTCGCCGCATTGGCCGCGATGACGCTGCTGTTGGTGATGTCGCCGGCAGCGGTCAGGTGGGCCGCGTCGCGCGCCGTCACCGTCAGGTTCGCCATGGCCCCGGTCGCCGAGTTGTCGGCGTTCTTGGCCCACAGGGTGACGATGGCGCCTTCCGCCAGCGCATCATAGATGGTATAGTCGGTGGTCAGGCTGACATCGCCGGCGGCGATGAAGCTGCCGCCCGCGACCCAGCCGATGCCGTCAACCGCGCTGATGGCGCCGGCGCCCGCCGAGGCCGTCACGTTGGTGATGCCCAGGGGCGCATTCTCAATCACGATATTGCCGGTCTGCGCCGTCAGGCTGCTCTCGGCGAGCGTGCCGATCACCTTCATGCCCGCGCCGGCCGCCACGGTCGTGCCGCCGATCGCGGTCGCATCCAGCTCGGCGAAGCCGACGGCGTCAACCGTCGAGCCGGCGATCTGGTCAGCCTTCAGGAAGGCGTCCGCCCCGGCCGTCACGTTCGAGCCGATGATGTTGTCAACAGCCGTCAGCCTGGCGTTGGCGCCGGCCGTCACCGTCGTGCCGACGATGTCGGAGCCGGCGGTCAGCGTCGCATGGCCAGCCGTCGCCATGACGCCCGCGTTGCTGATGAAGGCGTCGGCGGTCAGGATGACATTGTCCCCGGCCGTGAACTGCGTGGCGCTGATCAGGCCCGCGTCGACCGTGATGTCGCCGGCATACGCCGACCATTCGCCGCCGTGCAGCTCCTCGCTGACGTCAGCAGTGATCCCGTTGGCCGCGAAGGCGTCGACATTGTGGACGTCGCGCGCGGTCAGGTCAATCGTGTCGTACGCAGTCAGGGTCGAGTTCTCAACCACCATGAAGTCCGCCGCCAGAGCGTTGTCGGCAAAGACATGGCTGGCGACAACCGAGTCGGCTTCAATGTCGACGTTGCCTATAAGGCCGCCGAGGCCCGGGTCAAGCGCCGAAATCGAGCTGTCGACGATCCTGGAGGCCTTGACGATGGCGTCGCCGTCCTTGGACAGCAGCTCGCTGCCGTCGATGACGTTCGCCGTCGCGGTCAGCACGCCGTTCTCGGCGATCAGGCTGGAGCCGACGACCCAGTTCGCGGTCAGGGTCAGGTTGGTCGCCGCGCTGACCGTCGAGCCGTCAAGCTCCTCGGTCACGTTCGTGATCCCGATCGCGCCCTGCTTCGACCAGACCGTGCTGTCGATGATGTTCGCCACCGAGCCGACCGAGATGCTCCCGGTCTCGCTGATGAAGCTGCTCGCGGCCAGATCGACCGCCGCCACCGTGATGTCGCCCGCGGCCGTGAAGTCGCTGCCGTCGATTTCCGTGCCCGCCGTCAGCCTGAGGTCTTTGCCGCTCAGGGCGCTGGACCCCTGGATGATGCCGCCGGCCGTGATTTCGATGTCCTCCGTGCCGGTCTTGACGCTCGTCGACGAAATGTTCCGGCCGGCCGTCAGCGTGGCGGTCACCTCGGCGTCGGCGCTCACGCCGCTGATGCTGTCGGCGATCTCAGCCACGATCTTTTCGGCTTCGATGTTGGTGTTGACCAGATCGCCGCCGCGGTACCCGCCCGTGGTGGTCAGGGTCGCGGTGCGCTCGGCGCTGACCTCGACGCCGCTGATGGAGCCGGCTTCCAGCATCGCGTCCGCGATCACCGAGGTCACGCTCGAGTTGGCGATCATTGTCTTGGCGTACAGCGTGGTGTTCCACTGCGACATGATGTTGACGTTCTCAACGTAGCCGTACAGCGGATCCGCCGGATCAACCGTGATTTTCACGTTGCCGTAGGCGTTGAAGTCCGTCCCGCTGATTCTCCAGAGGGCGCCTTCCACCAGGATGTCGCCATGCTGGGTCACCCATTCGCCGCCGATCACCTCCAGGCCGATGTCGGCGAGGATGCCGCGGCCGCCGACGTCGTCGCCGCCAGCGTAGATGTTGACGTTGTCAGCGATGTCGACGGTCAGCTCGACGTAGCCGGTCTGGGCGTTCAGCAGCGAGTTGATCGCGCTGATCGCCTCGACGGCGACGTTCGTCCCCGCCGTGGCCGTGCTCTCGCTGATCATGCCCTGCAGGGCCGTCAGCGTGACCGTGGTGCCGGCCATCGCCGAGGTGTTGTCAATGTTGCCGCCGGTGGAGACGATGCTGGCGGCCTGTTCGGCGGCGTACGCCACCGAGCCGCTGATGTCGCCGGCAGCCTGCAGGGAGGCCCCCGCCGTGGCGGAGACAGCCGCGCTGTCAACGATTTCGCCCGAGGAGATCAGGGTCGCAGCCAGGTGCGCGTCCACGGTCGAGCCGATGATGTCATAGCCGTTCTTGGTCTCGAGCGTCGCCCAGCCTTCCTTGGCCTTGGCGTAGACGCCGGAGATGTCCTCGCCCGTGGCGGTCAGCGAGATGTTGCCGTTCTCCGAGATGTACAGGCCGCCGGTGATGCCGACCGCCTCGACGAAGATGTCGTTCGGAAGGTCGACGACTACGCCGTCAACCTCGTTGCCCGCCTTCAGCGTGATGGTCGCGGCAGCCTGCTTGGCCACGATGTTGGCCCCGACGATGTTCTTCTCCAGCGTGGTCATTTCAATGCTGCCCTGTTCGGCGATGTATTCGCCGCCGACGATCCAGGTGCCGGCCGTCGCCTGGATGGCCAGGTCAGCCGCCGCCAGGCTGTCGCCCTGGGCGTGGACGATCAGGCCGTTCATTTCATCCGCGGCCTTGAGGACGATCTTGTCAACGGCCTCGAACGTCGAAGCGGTGATGTCGCCCGCCTGGCTGTCCACAAGGATGTCCAACGCGCTGACATTGGCGTTGAAGATGTCGCCGTTGCGGGAGACCAGGTCGGCCTGCGCCTCGGCGTCGGCCTCGACATTGCTGATCCCGCCGAAGGCCGTGACTTTGATCACTTCGCCTTCAATCGAGGTGTTGGTCACGTCGCCGGACGTCGTGGTCAGCCTGGCCAGCCCTTCCGCGCTGATGGCGCCGCCCGTGATCGCGCCGGACACCAGGAGAGCGTCGCCGAGCGTCGAGGTCACCGTCGTGTTGACGATCTCGGTGGAGACGTTGAGGGTCGCATCCCACAGCGCGCTGATGTTGACGTTTTCAACGAGGCCGTAGGGAGCCGCCGTCGGATTGACCAGGAGCCCGACTTCGCCATAGGCGTTGAAGTCAGTCCCGCTGATCTTCCAGACGTTGCCGGCGACGGTGATGTCGCCGCCCTGGCTGACCCATTCGCCGCCCGAGATTTCCTGGTCCACCCCGGCGGTCAGCGCGCCGAAGCTGGTGATGCTGCCCTGGCTGTTGATGTTAAGGTTGTTGACCACGTCGGCCGCCAGCCAGACCTCGCCGCCCTCGGCGCTCGCCTGGCTGTTGAGAATCTGGAGGGCCATCAGCCCGATCTGGCCGTTGTCGGAGACAATGGAGGAGCTGTCAAGGGCGGCGCCGGCATCGAGGATGGCGTCGTCATTGGCCTTGACCTCGACCTGCTCAATGTTGCCGGCGGCATCCAGGAGGACGACGTCCCCGCTGTCAAACGACGCGCTCGCGATCAGGGCCGCCTCGACGAAGATGCGGCCTGCGGCGACGTATTCGCCCCCCACCACGTTGCCGGTGACGCTCAGGTCAAGACCAGAGGCCGTGCTCACGGTGTTGTTGATGGCGTCGCCGATGGTCGTCGCCGTGATCGCGCCGACCGTGCCGATGATGTTATTGGCCAGCTGCGTGTCGGCGCCGGTCCCGGTGATGTTGAGGGCCCCGCCGATGGTCAGGTTGCTGGAGCCCAGGATGCGGCCGACTTCCAGGTCAGCCTGGCCGTTGACGCGGGCCAGGACGCCGGTCATGTCGCGGCTCACATACGCTTCCAGGGTGTCGGCGGTGATGGTCGCGTCAACCAGGTCGGTGACTGCGTACGTAGCCGAGCCCAGGGTCACGGCGCCGCGCAGGGCGGTGTATTCGCCGCCGACGATAAAATCAACTTCGTCAGCCGTGATGCCGCCGGAGAAGCTCACCGCGGTCACGCTGTCGGCATACATCGCACTGCTGATCGTGATGTCGTCGCTCGCAACCAGGTTGCTCGCGATGATGTTGCCATAGGTCTCGATCGTCAAGCCGGCGGTGACGCCGGTGTCGCTGATCGTGCCGGTGCCGGCGTTCAGGTAGGCGTCCGTAAAGGCGCTGACCGTGCTGCCGTAAATGCCCTCGACGGCCTCCAGGACGGCGAGGCCGCCCTCGGCGGTCACCAGGGTGTTGGCGATCTGGCCGTCATTGGTGTACACCCAGGCGTTGGTCCCGGCGGTCACGGTCGTGCCCGCGATGTCGCCGAACGCTGTCCACACCTCGGCCCAGGTGCCGGCCGTCACGGTCGTGCCCGTGATGTCGCCGAACTCTGCGTACACCATGGCATCGGCATCGGCATCGGCCAGCGTGTTGGAGATGGCGCCCTCGGCGTACAGGCTGACCGACGACCCGCCTTCGACCGTCGCGCCGGTGATGTCGCCGCCCGCGGCCAGGGCCGCCGTCCCCCAGCCAGTCGCTGCGACGCTGACGTTGGAGATGGAATCAGCCGTGGTGAGGCGGACGTCGCCCCACGTCGTGAACCGGGCGCCGCTGATCATGTAGGCGCCAACCTCGATGTCGCCCCAGTAGACCGTCCAGTCGCCGCCGTACAGCTCTTCGTCGACTTCGGCGGTGATGCCGTAGTTGGCGAAAATGTTGACGTTGTCGACGTAGTCGGCGTAGAGCTCAACCGTGTTGTACGCGGTCAGGGTGGAATTCTCAATCTCGTAGAACACCGCGATGATGTTGTTGTCGGCAAAGACATCGCTGCCCACCACCGCGTCAGCCTCAATGTCGACGTCGCCCACCGCCGTGATCGAGCTGCCGATGATGACGCCCGCGTTAACGTCGGCGTTGCCCTGCTTGGCCAGCAGCTCGCTGCCGTCGATCACGCTCGCCGTCACCGTCAGGGTGCCGGTCTCGGCGATCAGGTTCGAGCCCGCGATCCAGGTCGCGCTGACGGTCAGATCCGTCGCCGCGGTGATCGTCGTGCCGTCAAGCTCCTCGGTCACGTGGGCGAGGATGACCTCGCCGGTCTTGGCCCAGAGCGCGCTGTTGACGATGTTCGCAACGGCGCTGACCTGGATGGTCCCGGTCTCGCTGATGAAGCTGCTCGCGGCCAGGTTGATCGCCGCCACCGTGATGTCGCCGGCGGCCGTGAAGTCGCTGCCGTCGATCTCGGCGCCGGCCGTCAGGATCATGGCCCCGCCGCCCAGGGCGCTCGTGCCCTGGATGGAGCCGGCGGTCGCCTCAATGGCGATGTCGCCGCCCGCGGTCACGTTCGTGCCCGACACGTCATTGGCCGCAGTCAGGGTCGCGACGCCCAGGGCCTCCACGACGCTGCCCGCGATTTGCGCCGCGGTCAGGGTGGCGTCGGCGCCGGCCGTGGCCGCGCTGGCGCTGATCAGGCCGCCCGCGGCGGTCAGCGTTGCTGTCGTCGCCCCAGTCACGGAGGAGTTGTCGATGTTGGCGCCGGTGATGCTGGCGGCGTCGGCGGCGGCGTAGGCGAGCGAGCCGCTCACGTTGCCGGTGGCGGTGATGGTCGCCGTCTCCGTCGCCGAGACGGCCGCGCTGTCGATGACGGCGCCGCTGGAATCCAGCAGGGCGGCCAGATGGCCGTCAGCCGTGGAGTCGATGATGTCAAAGCCGTTGGTCGTCGTCAGCGTCGCGCTGCCGGCTTTCGCCTTGGCGTAGACGCCGGACATGTCCTGGCCAGTGGCGGTCAGGATGATGTCGCCATTCTCCGAGATGTACAGCCCGCCGGTGATGCCGAAGGCGGTGACGATGATGTCCCCCAGTTGGTCGACCACGACGCCGTCGACCTCGTCGCCGGCGTTCAGGGTGACGACCGCCCCCGCCTGCTTGGCGACCACGTTCGCGCCGACGATGTTCTTGTTGGTGGCGTTCAGCTCAATGCTGCCCAGCTCCGCAATGTATTCGCCGCCGATGATCCAGGAGCCGGCCGTCGCCTCAATGGCCAGGTCGGTGGCCAGGAGCAGGTTGGCGCCTTCGGCGTGGACGATCAGGCCGTCCAGCTCGCCGGCCGCGGCCAGGACGACCTTGTTGCCGGCCTCGAACGTCGAGGCGGAAATGTCGCCGCCCGTGCTTTCGGCGTCGATGTCCAGCGCGCTGACATGGGCGTTGAAGATGTTGCCGGCGGCTTCGAGGTCAGCAGCAAGCAAGGCTTTCGCCGTGACGCTGGTGATCTTGCCGGCCGCGGCCAGGGTCACGTTGTTGCCCCCGACCGTTGCGGCGGCGATGTCGCCGCCCGTGCTCTGCAGGCTGGCGTCGCCCGACGCCTGGACCGTCACCCCGCTGATGTCGCCGGCGGCGGTCATGGACGCGGCAGCGCCGCTCACATAGCTGCCGCCGCTGATGCTGTTGATATTGGCGATCGCCGTGATCGCGCCGGCCGTGCCGACCGTGTTGTTGGTCAGGTTGACGGGGGCGGCGCCGCCGCCGGTCAGCACCGCGTTGCCGTGCGCGTTGATGACGTTGCCGGAAATCTGGGAGACGGCGGTCACGCTGACGTCGTTCCCCGCGCTGATGGTGTTGCCGGAGATGATCAGGGCGTTCTCCAGGGTCGCGTCATTGTGGGCGGTCACCACGGATTCCGCAATGGAGCCGGCGGCTCGGAGGATGGCGTCAGTCGCCGTCGCGGCAACCGACGCGTTGCTGATGCTGCCGCCGGCTTCCAGGGTCGCGGCAGAGCCTGTGACCGTCGCGCTGGCGATGTCCCCGAGGGTCGTTTTCAGGGTGGCCGGACCCAGCGCCCGGACCATCACGCTGCTGATTTCGTTGTTGGCGGCCAGGTCGGCAGTGTCCGTGCTCGTGTAGGAGCCGCCGATGATGTTCAGGATGGCGACGTCAGTCGCCGTGATGCCGCCGCCCGACACGATGTTGTTGAGCAGGTTGGCGCCGGCAAGGGTCACGGCGCCGGGGGTGGAAACCTGACTGTCGGCGATCCGCTGCGTGGCGGTCACGCTGACAGGGGCCCCGCCGATGATGACCGCAGCGGAGATGTCGAGGGCTTCCACGGTTGCCTCGTTGCCCGCAGTCACCTCGACGCCGGAGAGATTGCCGACGGCGGTCAATTTCATGTCGGCGCCGGCGATGAAGGTTGACTCGCGGATGTCGCCGGTGGCGTCGATGTCAGCATGGATTGCGGCGGTGAAGATGCCGCCGGTGATGTCGGCGGCATCAATGTCGATCTCGTCGGCAGTGATTTCGGCGTTGGCGAAGGAATTGCGATTATTGAAAGCGCCAAACTCGCCGATGGTCAGCTTGCCGATGACGGTCAGGCTGTCGTGCAGGGTCAGCCATCCTTCGATGGTCAGGTCGCCGTAGGCCCAGGTTTCGCCGAGCTCGATCCAGTCGGCGGTGATAGTCGTCGCGCCGTGGGTGAATTCCGTCTGCTCGACGGCGGAAAGGTCAATCCCGTTCAATTCCATGACGCTGCCGGCGAAGCCCAGGTAGGCGAGTTGGGCAGCGAGATAGCCATCGTCGAGAGTGGTCACCTTGTCAGAGACAAGCCAGGCGTTGGTTCCGGTGAGGAGGAGTTCGCTGTTGTCATTGATGGTGATGACGTCGGTGGCGCCAGTCCACAGGGTCGTGTAGAGGGAGTTGATGTGCGTATTCTCGTTGAATGTAATCGCGCCATTCCAGGCGCCTATGCCCACGCCCTCGGCGCCGCTGACAGTGATGGAGCCCCAGCCGGGGCCGCCGCCGAACACCACGTCGCCAGTTTCGGCTTCAAGGTACACTGAGCCAGCTTCGGCATTGATGGTGATGCCGTCGTTGACGGTCAGGTCGCCGGGATCGCTTGCAAACAGGGCGATGTCGCCGGGGCCGATGGTGAAGATGTCGGCCGCCACGGTCACGGGCGAATAGGCGGTTGCGCCGAAGTTGCCGTCCTTGGTGAAGGAGGCCAGGCCAAAATCCTCACCCAGCTGCAGGGCGCCGGTGTTGCTGATGAAGACATTGCCGCTGTAGTTGCGGACGGTGATGACGGCTTCGGTGGCGGCGGCAGGGGTGATGTTGCCCACGTACACGCCGAAGTTATCGACAAGGCCTTCCCAATTCAGGATGTTGAGGTGGGCGAATTCGCTCACCAGGCTGTAGCCGCCGACGGATTCGGCGTTCAGATAGCCGCCGAAGACGGTGCCGGCGCCGGAGATGGTTCCGGTTGCATAGAGGTTGAGCGTGTCAGTGTCGTCGAAAGTCGTATCGCTGACGAAAGTGGTGGGGCCGGCGTAGAAGGTCCAGGACTGCACAGCGCCGGTCAGATCGACTCCGAGGCCGGTGAGGGCGTCATCAAAGCTCAGGCTGCCGGTGTGGCCAGGTTTTCCGATCGTGATGCTGTTGTCGGTCTCCAGGTTGCCGAGGAGATTCTGGTCAAGCACCCACAGGCGGCCCAGTTCGGGGTCTTGCAGGGCGGTGCCGTCAACGCCATAGCCGGTGACGACAAACTTCGTATGTTCGAAGGTCGGGACGAGGGCGATCCTGCCGCCCTCGTTATTCGCATCCATGCCGGTGCGGACGGGCGCGCCGACCACCACGTCAGCGCCGATCAGGGTCACGTTGCCGCCGTAGAAGGTCGGATTGGCGGTGGCGGTGGCATAATCAACTCCTTCCGACAGTAGAATCTCGCCCTCGATGATCAGGCGATTTGCGCCGACGTCGATATTGACATCGCCCTTCCTCTGCCAGATGCCATAGGGTTCAGCAGGGATTGAGGCATGAGGAACGAAAATGGTAGCTATTTCGTCGTGGTTGAACGTCACTACGCCGAGGGTCAAGTCGCCATAGTTGACGACATTGACATCCTGGTCAGCCGTGATCTGGAGGCGCTTGATGTTGGTTTCGATGGGGTTGCCAGGGCCAAAGCCTCCGGCTCCGGTTGAATTAACCAGCAAGCCGTCAGCGCTGATATTGATCGTCACGCCGCCCTCGCCGGCGTCGTTGATGTCAGTGACGTCGCCGCTGTGCTCGATGTAGACCGAGCCTTGTTCGGCATAAACCCGGCCGATCTCAAATTCATTGACAAGGAAAAATACATCGCCATTGGCGGAGGTGATGTACTGGTCCCAGGACTGCTTCAGGTCGCTGCCCTTCATGTAGAAGACGATGTCGTTCTGGGTGCCGTCGGCCGTGCCGATGACAGGGGCGTTGATCCCGACAGTGTTGCCTGCGGCAGGCACGCAGACGACGATGTCTTCGCCATCGGCTTCGTTCCTGAGGCCGGCCACATTCATGCCGAGGCCAGTGGCCACCGGATCGGCGCCGTCGTCAAAGCTCGCCACATTGTAGGTTCTGCCGGTTTCGAGGCCGCCGAGGAACAGGATGATATCGTGGGTGGCTGCGGCCGGGAAATCCCGGTTGAGGGCTGCCAGTTCGAGGGGGCTGCCGTCCGCCGCAATGGCGCCGAAGAAGATGCCCTTATTGGCGACTAGGGCGAGGCTGCCGTCGGCAAGGGCGGTCAGATAGGCGTCATTCAGGCGGGTGATGGCGCCTCCAGTGATCAGGCCGACATTCTGGCTGCCAGCCGTGGCGTCGCTAAACTGGACGATGTCAGTGGTTGTAGTAGAAAAGCCGGACGAGATGGAGCCTATGCCGGTATAAATATTAAACGGGAAAGCCGGCGGGGCGTAGGTTTTGCCGCGGCCGATGATCAGGGCATGGGCGCTGTCAGCTTGCAGGTGAGCGATTTCCTCGGCGCTAAGGTTAAGGCCGCCGCCGCCGTCGCCGAGGGTAAAGCCCTGATCGTAGTCATAGAGGTAAATATCTCCGGCAGTTGTAGTCACGTCAGCCTCGATATACATGTCATGGGCGGTCAGATAGACATTGCCGGCATTGCCGGCGTCGGGAGTGGAGCTGACCGGGCCAATGACATCAAGACATCCACCAACATGAATACCAACCCCCCTCACGTCAAGAAGAATATCGCCCCCGGCCGTGATGTTTAGGGCGACGATCCGGTCGTGGGCGGATATGGTCACTGTCTTTTTGGCAGTGATGGTGCTGGAGCTGGAGGCGTCCCCCATAAAGATCCAGCTGTTAGCATGGGAGCTATAGACGTCCACGGAGCCGCTGTTGGAGGTGATGGCGCTATCAAAGAGCCATATATCGCCATCTAACCCGCCGCCGCCTGTCGTATGCAGCCAGATGTCGTCATCGCCGCTCAGGGTTACATTGTCCAGTCGCATACTCTGAGCGGAATTCAGCATGATGTCAGCGCCATCCGCATTAGCCGTGAAGATGGCGTCCCTGATGAACAGCATGCCAGCATCGGCGTCCACGTCAATGCTGCCGGCAGTGGAGGTCACATTGCTGTTGATGTCGATGGTTCCTCCGCCGGTGGAATGGATGGTGACGTTTCCGTTGGCCAGGAGGGCTGCTCCGGCGGCGGTGGTAATATTGCTGGCTGCCTTTATGGTTATAGCACCGTTAGGATCGCCATTAGCCGTGAGGGCTTTGTTGATCTCGGCATTGATTCCGGCATTCAGGCTGATATAGCCGTTTGTGCTGGTCAGCGCGGAGTCCGTGCTGATTACGCCAGCTGCGGTTAAGTTGATATTCCCTGCTGCCTCAACACCACCGATTACATCGGCAATGGTCAGGTAGTTAGTACCGCCGGTGACATTCACTGTCAAGTTGCCGCCAATTGTTGTCGGCAGAATCAAATCAGTATCAAGTGTATTACGGAGTGTCACATCTTTACCGCCACCAATAGTAATAGCACCGGTCAGTGCGTTGGCTGCATCATTCGCGGTGATATTCCCGCCTGCGGTCAGGGTCGTTGTGCCGGGGACTGTCAACTTCTCCCTCAGGTCGATGGCGCCTGCATCAGCGGTCACAACAAGATTGCCGGTGTTGGTGGTCACGGTGCTGTTAATGATCACATTACCTGCGGTGGAACGGATGGTCACATCGTTTCCGGCCGTGAGAGCGGCAGCGGCGGCAGTGGTAATACCGCCGTCTGCATCAATGGTTATAGCACCGTTATTAGCCGTGAGGGCTCTGTCGAATGTGGCAGTTCCTCCTGCTTTCAGGTCAATACTGCCGTTGGTGCTCGTCAACGCGGGGTGCACTATGAGCGCACCAGCCGCGTCTAAGTCGATATTTCCGGCTACGGTGATAAGATTGCCAATTACATTATTAATTGTCAGGGATGCATTATTGGCGACATCCACTGTCAAGGCGCCGTCAAGTGTTTTCGCCTGTTCCAGATTCAGAGTAGTATCCCTGGTGCTTGCGAGTGTCAGGTCATTCAAGTTGCTGGCACCGCTTGCGGTAACCACAATCGTCCCCATCGCGTTGGCGGTGTTACCCAGAATGATGTTCTTGCCTCCGGGTGCGGTCAGGTTGGTGGTGCCGGTGATGTTCAGCGCTTTTCCCGCCTGAATGATGTCTTCATTGTTAGAAGTAACGGTGAGATTGCCGCCGGCAGTGATTCCGGGCAGGTTCATAGTCTTGCCAGCTGTCCCGCCTTGCACGGTAACGTTGCCCTCGCTACTGATGCTTCCGGTTCCGGTGAGGCCTATAAAGTTTGCTACCTCAAGGATTAGTTCCCCGCCCCCGGTATAGCTGAAGCTGGCGTTGGAGGTTAAAAAATTAAAAGGGCCTGTGCCGCCAGCTGCCCGCAGCGTCAGGTTTTGGACGTTGCTGCCTGCGACGCTAACGGCACCGCTCGCACCGTCGATGTCAAAACTATGATACATAATGTTTACGTGAGCCCCCCCGGCACTCGTCATCAGATTTGTCATGTCGCCATCGGTCACGAGTAGATTATCTGTGGTAAGGAATTGGGCAGGCGTGACGCCGCTCGGAGCGCCGTGACTGATCCTCAAGTACCCGTTCGGGTCGATGAGCAGTGAGTTGATGTCAAGTGTTCCGACGTTGAAGATATTGACTTTGGCACCTGAGATTTCGAGGGTGTCAGCGATGATGGTTCCGGTTTCGTTGCTGCTTATGCCCGCGTCGGCAAACAGGATCACGTCGCCCTCTTTGGTGGCGTTGATGATGCCGGTGTTGTCAACCGTGGTGGGTGCCTTGGCGCTGTCTGCGAGGGCGGAGAAGTCAACCGTCAGCTTGCCGCCGTTGAAGTTGCCCAGTTCGACGGACTGCGTGCCGAGCAGGCCCACTTGCCTGGCGTTGATTTCGCCGGCGTTGACCACGTTCTTCGCGATCAGCGCTGCTGCGTCCGCATTGATCTGGCCGAAGTTCTGGACGCTCGCGTCAGAGCTTCCTTCGAAGATCAGCTTATCGGCCATAAAATTGTCGTCGGAGATGTTGAGGGTTGACGCGATCAGCGCGTTCACGTCAATGATCGCATCTTTTCCGATCAGCACGCCATGCGGGTTGATCAGGTAGAAGTGCCCGGTGGCGGACAATCTTCCGAGGATTTCCGAGGCTGAGCCGCCCACCACGCGCGAAAGCATGGCGGATTGCGCATTGGGCTGGTTCACATTGACCACGTTGCCGGCGCCAATATTAAAGGTATCCCAGTGCACGATGGCCCTCTGGGTCGCCTGGTCAATAGTCATGGTGTTGCCATTGGTGGAGATGGCCACGGCGCCTTTCTTGACGACGCCGCCGGTCGGCAGGCCTCCGGCCAACAGCCCTGAGGGCGACAAGATAATCATGGCGCAGACGAGAGTCGAAATGACTCTCATCGCCGGCTTGAGACTTGGGCGGATGAATTGTTTCTTCATAGATTTTCTCCCCTTTCCATTGCCTTCCTGAAAGGCCTTGGTGCTGGTTCCTGCTGCTATATAATTATTATTGTTGTCCATCATGTTATCCTCCATGTTTTAGGTCAGAACTGAAGCTGGAGGGCAATATGGAAGCGACCAGCGGACGGCGTGTCTTCGGAGGCTTCAATAAAGGGGTACCCATAGTCGACTGACATCTGGGAGTACTTGGTCAGGCCGAGTCGGAGTCCGACGCCGGCGGAGAGGAAAGTCTGGTTGTTCAGCTCGTCATCCAGCGAGTGCTTGTTGGAGACGTATCCGAAGTCTGTGAAGGCGATGAATTGCAGGCGGTGGCGACCCCAGTATTCCGGGTTGTCATCCAGGAACTGCTGTTCTTTGGTCAGGCCTGGGATGAAGTTTTCGAAGAGCGGCGTGCGCAGTTCCAGGGTTCCCACCACGGAGTTGTCGCCGCTGACTTCAGATTCTTCGTATCCGCGCACCGAGTTGAAGCCTCCGACGTAGTCTCTGAGCGGGGGCGGCAGGTCATCGGTGGCGAGTTGTGTATCGACTTTAGCGAACAGCGACCATTTGCCAGGGGAGTCTTCGCCGCTGAAGAGTCTCTGGAATCGGGCCAGCTGGATTCTGGTCAGGAGGAAGTCGCCGTCTGAGAAAGCTGCTCCGTTTTCGTTGAACTCACTGCGTTCAGACGCACCAAAGGAGCCGGCGGTATGTTTTTGCAGGGTGATGCTGGCGAAGTTGCGGCCCTTGAAGGAGTCGAAGTTTTTCGCCATATAGCCGAGGGTCAGGCTGGGCATGGAGATTTTCAGTCCGCGGTCAGCATAGGTTGCTCCGAAGATATCCTGCTTGGTTCTCCAATCCTGGTAGAGCCAGCCTATGGACACTTGCGTCCTGTGGGCGGCGGTTTCGTAGAGAACCCTGGTCAGTTGGATGCCGGCGTAATAGCCGCGGCCGCGGATGCCGATTTCGTCGGTCAGGTCTTCGATGTCAGAGGAATTCCATCCGCCGAAGAGATTCACGGAATAGAGGTCATCAATAGGCAGATAGTAGGAACCGGAGATGGAGTTCAGGTCTTCGCCGACGTGCTTGAACATTCCGCCGGTGAGCCAGTCGAGGGTCAGGGTGTCGTTATGTTTGGTCAGGTTCAGGTGCTGGAGGGTGGTGCGCATTCTCCAGTCGGAGGTCTCCTTAGAGCCGTTGTTGACGAATTCGACGGCGCCGTGGATAGGCAGTTTGTCATCCACGTCGATTTCCGCGTCGATGACGCGCCTGCCGCCCTGGATGACTGGTTTCAGCTTGGTGTTAAGCTTCAGGTCCGGCTTGGTGTTCATGTCAAACAAGTCGCCATGGATTTTCGCGTAATTGAATTTGCCTTCCTGGTTTTGCAGGGCGCGGACGATTTGCTGGGGCGAGTAGTGCTTGGCGTTGCGGACAGTGATGTTGCCGAGCGGCCCGCAGTCGACTTTGGCGAGGAAGATGCCATAGGCCCAGACTTTGGTGGGGAATTCAACGGAAGCGAACACATAGCCTTCCTCGTGGAGGGCTTTGAGCAGTTTGGCGTGGAAGTCATTGAGGTCTTCGGCAGTGACTGGATTGAAGGTCACGTATTCCGCCCAGTCTTTCCAGACCTGGAGTTTTTCGACGATGGCCTTGTCGCCGGAAATCATGGGGATGTCAAATTGCAGCTTGGCTCCGGGCTTGGCGATTTCGGCTGGCTTCGGTTCGGGGACGGTCAGGGGCTGGTCGCCTTTGAGGATGGGCTTTTCTTCGATGGGGGCTGGGGTCCAGGGAGCGACCATCTCGCCTCCCGCGCCTGCTTGCGGGGCGGCCTTGGCCACGGCCGGAGCGGCGCCGCCCTTGGCGGTCAGCGCGTTGGCGGTTTCGGCGCGCTTGCTGGCGTCAGCCAGAATGCGTTGCGCGTCCCCGAGGCTTTTTTGTGCGGCCACTCTATTTTCGACTATGGACGCTCTTTTCGCTTCGAGTTTCGCTATATCCTTATTAAGAGACTCCTTGGCCTTCTCTTTGGTTTCGGTCGCCAGCTTGGCTTTCGCCTTGGCCAGGTCGGCATCGACGTTAACCAGGGCTTTGTCGAGTTTGTCCAGTTGCTTGGTAGCGTCTTTGAGGAGCTTCTGGGCAGCTTTCAGGTCTTTTTGCGCTGCCTTTTGTTCGACTTTGATGGCTTTCGCGTCCATGTCCTGGGCATTCAGGACAGGAACGGAAGCGAACACAACAAAGGAAAAAATAGCGAGCAGGACGAACTTTGGTGAGTTAGCGGCGCCAGCCGACACCAATCTCCGGGTTTTTGTCATAAGATCCATCATTGCTTTTTCTCCTTAAGCTTTGCAAAGTCACTGAATCAAAATAGCTATTTTATAGTTGTTATTAACTTGAAAGTACCGAGATCACCCTAAAACAGGCACAATGATAAGTTACCCCGTGTCGCCGTTTTTTGCAAAAGCAGCTTGAGGAATTTTCGCTCTATTTTTTGTTAACGTGCAAAATTTTGGTTAATGTGCGAAGTTTTGTGATAGAAAAAGAGATTTGACATAAGCCGCAAAGCGGCAAAAGCCCTCATCGGCGCGAGACATAATCCTGTGCTAACCTACGGCATGCTAAAGCCTGAACTACCTACGGCAGCCTGAAGGCTTGCAAGTGTTCATCACAAAAGTTCACACATTACCTAAAATTGTGATAGGTCCTCAATTTGTCCATGGTCGCATCAAAATAAACCACTGCTCTAAGGTAGCACCTGATTGTATTTTTACAACAAGCGAAGTCATAACTCACCGTATAGTTTGTAATCGGTCATCCATTGGTAACGGCCATTCCGGCAGCATTTGTTTTCAGCGCTGACTACAGCGCCTACGAGGCGCTATTTTTGGAGGGATGCCCATCCCCAAGCTAAAACCTGGGGTTTAAGCGTCTGCAGCGCAAATGAATATGACTGTAAGCATGATGCATCTGCACCGGCTGAAAGCCTGTGGAAAACACGGAGGGGCCTGGATTATGTACCCGGCAGCCACTGTCCACAGCCGTCCACAAAAAATCTGCGTTCATCCGCGTTATCTGCGGATAAAACATCTCTGACTCCACCGCCCCTCGCCTCTCGCCCTCGCCCCCCTCGCCCCAATACTTGTTACTTAAGATTTTTTAACCACGAAAAAACACGAAAAGACCTAGGGTGGACTACGCCGTCCACAACCTAATTTATGTGTCACCCTTACAGGGCTCCAAATCTATGCCATCT
>ERZ795030.2488-NODE-2488-length-21823-cov-95.990353_pt1 | contig 21823 bp, 20 predicted proteins | sample MGYA00375122_ERZ795030 | MGnify/ENA primary metagenome ERZ795030 (study PRJEB30165, sample SAMN05720146) | activated sludge metagenome | isolation source: anaerobic digester from wastewater treatment plant | place: Japan | collected 2015-04-20 ... | reverse complement strand
TCGTCAAGCTTCCAACCATTTTTTTCGCCAATTCCTGTGGGATGGCTGTGAATCGCGTTCGGGGGTATCGCAGTTGAGGGCTTTGCGGTAGGCGGGGGGCAGGTCCATCGCGGTGAGGATGCGTCGGGTATTGCGATTGAGCGTCTTCAACCAGAGCTTTTTGGGACGGTCGTGCTTGCGGTAGAAGTCGATGCGGTGGCGGGCGAAGCCTTTGGTCTGGCCGCAGGCAATCCAGTTGGAAACCTTGTAGCAAGTCCCATGGTATTGTTCGATGTCCGAGAAGGTCTCGGCCAGCAGCGGCTTGTAGCCGTGGGCCTGCTGCCAGTGCTCGGGCAAGGCCTTGATGGCCAAAGCCAGCGACCTGGAGGCCAAGTTGGGCATGCGTGTTTTGCCCAGGACCAGGAAGCGGCGGTTGAGCACCACCAGGCCCAAGCGTTGGGCTTTTTGCTGGGGGGTCCAGCCGATCCATTCTTCTCGGTCAGCGAGCTTCCAGGTCGCCGGCCCCCAATCGAGCAGAGCCACCCATTGACCTGCGTATTCGACGGCCTGGAGCAACTGGCGTCCCTGAGGCACGTCGCCCAGATAGTGTTCGCGGTCGAGCAGTTCGCCCGCCCGCTGGTATTCTTCCGGTTCCAGAGCCCGAACCTTTAGATTCTTGAGAAAGGAAACGGGCGGATCGGCACTGAACAGTTCGTGGTTTGTCGAGATCATCGCACGCCTACTACGCACCAAACCACGCCAATTGACAAGCGTTATTTCTAACCTCAACAACAGCAACCCTTCAGGAATTTAAATGAAATAACCGTGCCTGCCCGAATGCGCGGAACTCCCCCATGCCGGCGGCCGTTGGCGGCGAGGAGCCCTGTCGTCTCGACCCCTGGAATTATGAGACCATCGCGCTTTAGAACTGCTGCATCTCGCCCTGAAATTGCAGCTTGGGCTGGAGCTGGCGTCCCATAATCCCGATGGTCCCATAACCGTCGAAGAGCAGGATCTTGAGTCGATTGCGTTGCCGATTGGTGAAGACGTAGAGGTGACCCGAGAGCGGGTCTTGCGCTAGGCGTTGCTGCACCCACGCACAGAGCCCGTTAAACGATTGACGTAAATCGACCGGATCCAGGGCCACGAAAATCCGCGTCGCCGGCGTCCAGGCGAACATGGCTCAGCGCACGGGCGCCAACAGGGGAGTCACCAACTCACGTGCCAGCTCGGTCTGGAGCCGGACCTTGCAGCCACCCGGCAGGCTGATCTCCGCACCCCAGCTCGGCATGGCGGGCCAACCGTTGATCCGGATTTCCTGCCACCGTGGTGCTCCGCTCGTCGACGCTCGACGCCAGCGCGGATGATAGAGCCAGTAGCGTAGCCGGCTCACTTTCAGGCCGTAGCGGCGCGCGAATCCCTCTTGGCTCAGCCCACTGCGATGGAACCGATCCAACCATTGCGCCCGTTGGTCGGTGGGAGTCGGAGTGCTTTCACGAGGAGTGAGTTTCTGACGAGACGATGCATTCATCCCCCAGGTTAAACCACAGCGCGCGCCCTCAGCGCCAGTGCCCGTTCGTCTGACGGATACAATCAACTGGCCGAGCCGAAGAAAAAACCGGCCTGAACTGGCCGCGCCAGCCGACGATCTTGCTCCCCGTCTGGTTGACGACATCCAGCTTTTGGCAGCCGAGGGTTCTCACGTCAGTACTTGTTTCTTGAGGCAATCGCATCTTCAACCCAAGCAGCGAGGTTGTCTGCAATGTATTTGTAAACATCCGAACTGTCCAAATACGGCGGGTCGTAAGCTTTTACGATTCTGGACAGCTTGGAGTTGTCAGGCTGCAATGTAAATCGATCAAACGGGTTTGCTCCTTTTGACGACTGCTGGCCATTTCGGTCTTTGAGACGGTGAATGAAAATGCCAAGAACGCCCTTGCCATCACTCCACGACTTCTCGATCTCGTAGTTGATCCACTTTCGTCCGGCAGTCGCTGAGCCAATCAAAACTATCGTGCAGCCTCGCCCAGAAAGCTGATTGTCAATCCACTGCTGGATTGCAGCATCGCCACCTTTTTTGACCGCTTCCCAATCGTTGTCAGACGCAGGCGAGTTGCCTTCAATCGCGCCAATGTTGCGAACTTGGGACGCGCGCCAATTGTCCGCATCGAAATGAAAGCTGTAAAATGCTCGTCGTGCCATGTAACTACTCCTTTAGAAATGCCGTGTTCTCTTGGTTTTCATCGCGCCAACTTCCACATCACGAGACTTATTACGGCAATGATCGCTCCGTGGAAAATGAGCATCGTCGTCGAGAGAAACGCGGACGACCAAGTGTCGCGAGGTTGTTCCGCAACTTTCGTGTTCATGCCGAAGTCGGTGCTGGGAGCTTTGCGTGCCGCCTCATACAGCGAGCGGAACTTTCGCTCCTGCGACAGATAGTATGCGTCAAGACACCAGAACATCACACACGGGAAATAGCTCACGACGACGAACGCGCGCTCTGCGTCCTTTGCTGCCAGTGCGAACAGCGCCGAAACAAGCGTGACCGACCACCCGCGAATCAAGAATGAGTTGCCGGCCATCCGCGTGATGACGGCCTGAATCAACTCCAAGTGCTTTCGTTGGTCTTCGTCCATGGATGTCCGTTCTTAATCCACTGGTCGAAATGAAGATGTCGGATGTTCCAGGACTTTAGTGGCTGTGTCAACTCCAATCGGAAGAAAAATGAGCGGGCTGAGCGGGCGAAGAGGGGCTTTTAGAGTGAACTGGGCGGGTGGCTTCAAGGTCCGAGGGCAGCGGTTGGGGTGGAAGTTGGGATCAACCGCTTCGCGGCGGACTTCGCTCCGCTCCGCTGCGCTCCGCCGGCCTGTGCCTTTGGGCGGAACAGGCTGGTGAAGGAGCTGGAGTGGAACGTCGTGGCCCATGTGATCCAAAACCACCCGCACGCCTTTACGCCGGGCGAAACGGAACGTCGGCACGAGGTGGCTGTCACCCGTCACCACCCCGATGATGTCCACCATCAAGAAATGGCCCTTATCACTCGTGACGCCTTGCGGCACGCTTTGATCAAGGACGAATGAACGGGCCTTTTTATCTGCACCGGAATGTCGGCAACTTTCGCCTTTCGGTCAAGCCGACGTTCAGGAATTTGGGCCGTTTTCATGGCGCCGGCAATTTATCCCACGCCTCCAGCACGAGACGGCGGGTGCGGTATTCGCCGAATTTGGCGAGTTCCTTTTCCTTGAGCACGCGGAAGGTTTCGCCGGGGAAATCCGGGCCGTGGACATCCGCCGGGTCGAGGATGTAGCGCAATTCGTCGCGGGTCAGGCCGTAGGCGCGGGCATACCAGGCGTCCAGTTCGGCGCGGAGTTGGGCGCGCCGCGCCTCGCGATCTTCAGCAACCGTGAAGAACGAGCGGACGAAATCGCGATAATTGTCGAGGACGGTGGCGTGGAGGTTGAAGCTGCTCATGCGCGGTTCAAACCCGCCGTCACATCTGCGGCAAATACCGCCGTGCTCCGGGTGGCAAGCCTTGCGCGGTTTGCGCTGCGGAAATGATGCGTTTCAAGACGCCAGCGGAAGGCGAAGGAATTTTCATGAACAATCCTCTGGCGATGGCGTTCTCCAAAGCCGCGCCCGCCTTCCCGAACTTGCACGTCGAATACGCCACCGTGCTCGCGTGTTCCAATTGATCCCATTCTTCCGGCGTCAGAATACAATCGCGATCCGGCCAGGTTCCGTCATCCGTGGTGATCCGCACCAGCACGACGACACCGTCGCAGGCGTTGGGATCGGAAATCACCAGGCAGCGGTGAAAAGGGGGCTCCGTGCTTTTGAGGGCTGTGCCGAGGCCGATCATGCTGGGGCGAAGATTTCGCCCAGCAGATTCAACTCCGCCGCTTCCTGCCTGAGCCGTTGCACCACTTCCGGCGCTTTGCCCAGCGCGATGGCGATACGTTCCACGGCAATGGGCGCGCAGCCGCGTGTCACGGGCGTCCATTCCGGGCAGTGTGTGTGACACCACTCGACAAGTTGCCACTGATCTTTCGCGCCGTGCTCGGCCCAGATTGCGTCAGCCAAGACGGCTTCCGCGTCTGACACGTGTTCGCGCGGCGGCATCTCCTCCAGTTGCACGTCGTGATTGCGCCGGTCGCTGATGCACTGTTCCCAGCGCGTGTCCGCTTCACCGAAAAGTTTTCCGGCATTGACGATGTCGAGCAGTTCGCTCGTGACCGGGCCGTTGCGCATGGAGAGGTAGTCCCCGCCGACGACCGGGATGCCCCGCCGGTCCAGCGACAGGCGGTCCAGCAGATAGACCAGCTTCACCAGCTTCATGATGTTCATCCGCCCGCCGGCCTTCTGCAAAAAGAGGCAAGCCACCTCTGTCGCTTTGTCCGTGTCGAATCGGAAGTTCATACGTGCATCTTAGTCATTTCGGCCATCTGCTTCAACGCCTCATTTTAGCACCGTTTCGTTCCGAATGACAGGCCATCGCGCCTGTGCCAAACTTGACCGCGCGGTCAAGCAGGCCAATTTAGGCAAGTTCACCCGGGCTGCGGCTGATGCTCCGCACACAGCCGCGCTCCGTCTCACGCTCTCCGTGTCTCCGCGTCTCCCCGTCTTTCCGAAGCGTCCCACGCCTCCAGCACCAGCCGCCGCGTGCGGTATTCGCCGAATTTGGCGAGTTCCTTTTCCTTGAGCACGCGGAAGGTCTCGCCGGGGAAATCCGGACCATACACATCAGACGGATCGAAGATGTAGCGCAACTCGTCGCGGGTCAGGCCGTAGGCGCGGGCAAACCAGGCGTCCAGTTCGGCGCGGAGTTGGGCGCGGCGGGTTTCGTCCCAGGTGAATGGCGAGTGGCGAGTGGCGAGTGGCGAATGGTCCGGCCCCACTCGCCATTCCCCATTCGCCATTCGCACCGCCTCGAACAGAGGCCGCAGGTCCTCCGCCGTATAGACCAACTCCAACACCCGCGCCCCCACATACGCCACGTCCGCCGGTCCGTAGAAACTCGGCGGAAGAACGGGAAGCTGGTTCAAATACCCGTAGGTCAAATGGGTGCCGCCAGGTTTTTGCCGCGTGACGTAATCGAAAACCAAGCTGTCGAAATTTCCGCAAAGGCAAAGCTGCAATTCAGGTGATGCGCTGCTGAAAACAAGTGGCATCGTGTGACCGACAGCAACCCGCGGCAGAAAGCTGAAAATCGCCGTGCGTTCGTCCGTCGCGCGGCACATATCGCGGAAACCGACCAGCCATTGCGGAAGCGAATGGTGAGTGGCGAGTGGCGAGTGGGGCACGGCGCTTTTCCCGCCATTCGCCATTCGCGATTCGCCATTCGCCAACCTTGCCAGCACTTCGCCTTCCGCGACCCAGTAACGCGGGCGCACTTGAAATTTCGGATTCGCTTTTTTTACGGGGTCACTCCATAACGCCGACGTGCCATTTAACCCGGTTCCTGGCAACGAGAATTGATCGAACGGTGAATGGCTCACCTCAGTATGTTGGACCTTGTATCTTTGCGGGAAAGCTCCGGACACCGCCCGGTGAATATGCGATGGACGCAGCGTTTCTGGCACTGGACGGAGATTATCGAGTGACGATTGCTGGCTAGCCGAGGGGTTCTGACACCGGACATGCGGTGTCGTGTGAATCAGGAGGGGGTTGAAATGGGATCGACAGTCCTAACGGTCCGACGTAACGGTACGGTCATGGCATCTGACGATGATCTAATTTTCGAGGTTGGGCAGCGGTACGAGAACAGAAAGGGGCCGTTCGAGGTGGTGTCCCTTGAGGGAGCGACGATGCGGATCCGCTGGGACAACGGCGAGGAAATCACTACGGACGTAGAGTTGCAGGCCAGGATCATGCGGAATATGGAGCGGGAGATGACCGCGCCGGTGACCAAAAAGAAGAGCGGCTTCCGGGCGCCGGACTGGTTTGGGGGGTACTTCAAAGGATTGCGGGAGGAGGATTTCACAGAGGATGTCACGGGGACCCACTGGCGGTCGCGGGAGCAACTTGGCGGGGCCGTCGCCAAGGGGATGCATATAACGGAGCCGTTCAACTCCTGGGCGGTGTACAAGCGGCCGGAAGTTCATTGGACCACGGTGAAGCGGCGGAACCTGGTTGAGCCCATCTTCCAGACCAAGTTCTTCGTCCGGATTTGGGCCGATGAGATCCTCTTTGGTCTGTATGTGGAACGTTCGAACAAGGCCGGCGACCCGCGGGAGGATTGGAATCGGTTCGTGGAGTGGCTCAAGCCGGCCGCGCATGTGGAATGGCTGTGGCAGACTCTCATGGCGGAGGAGGCGTTCCTGAGCAACCCGTACCCGAATTTGGACAAAGACGCGTTCTGGGGCGAGATGCGCCCCGTGACGGCTGGCTATGCGTGGGTTCGGGACGGAGCGGAACAGATGGTGAAGCTCGGAGACTTCGGGCAGGTCATCGCCATGCTGCCGCCGGAGAAGTGGCTAAACCTGCTAATTGGGAAGCGGCTCCTGAAGGCGGAGGCGGTCGGGATGGGAGCGGGTTTGGCAAAGGTTATCTACGATCATTTCAACAAGCTGCTGCCGGTGTTCGAAAGCAAACCGCCGAAGGCGGCTTGAGAGGTCGGCCCGGAAGCTGACGAGGTGGATGGGAGTGTTCTGCCAGATGTGTGAGATGGAGTAGCGACGGCCCTCGAACTCGAAGGGCCTGGCGATGGACAACCGGCCATAGCCCAGCTCCTGGAAGAAGGGCAGCATCCATTTCTCACGGGTGAGCGTCGTGCCCAGGTCGGAGGCCGGAAGCTCCGCGACCGCGCTTGCGAAGTTCTTCCAGATGGCCAGGAGGCGATTCCACGACCGGCTGATGGCTTCGTTGATGCGTTCGCCGCTGCCCAGGTGGTAGGCGTCCGGCGACAGGCCCGGAACCTCACGGTCGCGCTGCGCCAGGTGCTGGAGGAAATCGGACGGCAGCAGCGCCCCCTCGGTGGTGAGGGTCTCGAACAGTTGGTCGCGGGATCGCATGGCAAGGCTAAAGGCTGAAGGCTAAAGGCTAAAGTGTTCTCCCAGTGTATTTGGATTTCTTGTCGATGGTCGTGAAAATGGCGATGAGCTGGCGGGTTTCGTCCAGCAAGTCATCCATCCTCTTCGGTGGAACACACCCGGTGTCCACCAGCAGTTCGAGCCAGTATTCGGTTTCGTCAATTTCCTTCAGGCAGTCTCCAATCTTCGAGATGAACTCCGCTTTGGAGCGGGCGCGGGAGGCTTCCCGGTAGTTCGCGCCAACGGATGTGCCAGAACGCAGCACTTGTTTGCCCAAGACCTGGGCGACGACATCGGTGCGAGGCAACGCCGTGTAAAGCTTCACGATACGAATGGCGAACTGCTTCGTTCGTGGCTTCAGGTCTGGCGGTTGTTCACTCATGGCTTCGGCATTTCCATTACACTCTTTTTTACATCTTAAAGCGTATATTGCATCCTTTAGCGTTTAGCCTTCAGCCTTTGGCCTTTTCCCAGGCCGCGCCGGGGCCGCGTCCCAGGCACACGACCCGTCCGGCCTTCCGCATCTGCCAGAGCAGGCGTCGGATCATGTCGCGGCTGACGCCGGGGCAGGCCCGTTCGAGGTCGGTCAACGTGAACTGCCCGCCAAAGGAGTCGATGACGGATTCGACCAGGGCCGTCTTCGCCCCTCGTTGTTTCTCGATCCGCCCGGCGCGGTCCGCGAACTCGTTATAGGCGCGGCGGATGATGGCCAAGGAGTAGTCGAGCCACGGCACCAGATCGTGTTTCGCCGCGTGCCAGCCTTGGGAACTCTGCTGGAGCACGCGATAGTAATCCTCTTTGGCCTCCTCGATCAGCCGCTCGATGCTGATGTAGCGCCCGACCTCGTAACCGTGCTGGTAGAGCGCCAGCAGGGTCAAAAGCCGGGACACCCGCCCGTTGCCGTCGCGGAAGGGATGGATGCAGAGGAAATCGAACACCAGGGCGCACAGGGCGACCAGCGGCGGCACGTTCTCCTGATCGAGCGCATGGCGGTAAAGCAGGCACAGCTCGTCCACAGCGGCGGGAGTGTCCTTGGCCTTCACGCACTTGAACCGGATCACGGGCGGGGCGTCCGGTCGCAGCTCGACGATCTCGTTGTCCACCTTCTTGAACTGTCCGGCGTCACCACTGCCCTCCTGGCCGAGCTTGTGGAACCGGCGCATGGTCTCCGCGCTGATCACAAGTTTCCCGGCCTGGGTATGGACTTCGTTCAGTGCGCGGCGATAACCCAGGATTTCGTGTTCGGGCCGATCTTTGGGTCGGGCCTTGCCCAGGACGAGGGGGCGCAGGCGGTCGGCCTCCACGGTGACACCCTCGATTCGGTTGGACGATTCGACGCTTTGCACCATCGCCATCTCGCGCAGGGCCTTCAGCAACTGCGGAGACTGCCGGGTGTAGAGCTGTTGCTTGCCCTTGGACTCCGAGATGTCTGCCAGGAGCCAGACCGTGCTCTGCGGCAGGGCAATCTTGGAAAGGCGCTGGTTGCGGAAAGAGTGCATGGCTACGGGAGGTAAAGGTAAAAGCCCAGGATGTCGGGTGGCAGCTTGGTTTCGAGGCGATGGCTGACGCCGCGATGCAGACGGACCCGCTTGTGGGCGTCGAGAAGCTCCGCGCCTCGCTTTTCCGCCAACTGGTTGAGTTGGCCCTGGATATTCCCGATGTCAGTGATGATCGAACGGAGCTGTTGCCGGGCGATGTCGGGCGCGACATTGGTGTCGGGCGTGATCTGGAGCAGGGCTTCGGCTTCGTTGTGCGGCAGCCAGATCGCGCTCTTGGGCGAGCCGCTGAAGGCGGCGACCTGGCAATCCTCCGCCAGCAGGGCCTGCTCGCCCAGCTTGCCGGTGCTGATGATGTGGTAACGTAACCGGAGCAGCAGCAGCGTGGTGCGCTGTTTGACCTGGGCGGTGCGGATCACGCCGCAGCGTTTGGCGACACCCTGACTGAGATTGTCGAACGCGGTGTCCATGACGTAGGTGGACAAGGCTTCGACGAGCGGATGGGTCCGACTGAGATAAAGCTGGCCTTCCTTGATGGGCAGCTCGAACCGGACTTTGATCTCGTCCGGCTGGCGCAGCACTTCACGCAGGGGACGCGGTGATTCCTTGAAATTGAGCCGGTAGGGATCGCTGCCGGAGAACGTGGCCCGATGGGTTTCGCTGCTCACTTTCACGAAGCGCAACACATCCACCCCGGAGCCGATGGCCGCACGAACCTCGTTCAGCTCGCGTTGAACCTCGTCCACCTTGATGGATTCCTGGGCGAACATCGTGCGGGAGCGTTTTTCGCGCTCGGCCACGTTGTCCCACTCCGAGTGTAGGCTGTCCTGCTTGGGCTTGAAGAAGTCGATGTTGAACTGGAGCTGCTCGGTCTCGGATGTGCCCAGGCCCTTTTCCTTGAGCAGCAGACCCTCCAGGATGGCCTCCATGACCTGATTGCTGTCCACCGGCACCGGCACCGAGATGCCCAGGGAACTGCGGATGGTCTTGTGCTTGCGGAGAAGGACGTTCAGGACAATGCCGTCAATCTGGTTGTCCGTGCTGTAGTAGGTGACGACCTTGACCTGCCTGCTGGCCTGGCCGTAGCGATCCACGCGGCCTTCCCGCTGCTCGTGCCGGGTCGGGTTCCAGCTCAGGTCATAGTGGATCACCGCGTTGAAGTGATCCTGGAGATTGATGCCTTCGCTGAGGCAGTCCGTGCAGACCAGGACGCGCCTCTCGGATTTGCCCATGCCGAGCACGCGCTGCTCGCGCTCCGCCGGCGGCAGGGTGCCGGTGACGGAGACGACCTCCACGTCTTTGGGCAACCGGTCGCGGAGGCGCTCGGCGACATAGTCCGCCGTCTCGATGAACCGGCAGAAGACGATGGGATTGAAGCCTTCCTTGAGCAGAGATTTCACCAAGTCCACCAGCTTTTGGAACTTGGTGTCTTTGTCACCCTTGAGGCTGTCGGCAATCTGGGCCAGTTCCAGGAGCCGACGCCGGGTCTTGGTGTTCTCGTCTTCCTGGTCTTCGGTCGTCTCGGAGCCGGGAGTCACGTCAATGGCCTCGGCTGAATCTTCGAGCGAGATGTCCATTACCGTCTGGCGACCGATTTCGTCGGCGGTCTGCTCGTCCTGAGCGTCGCCCACACTGGCCCGGCTGCGGAGCGTAGCGGCGGCGGCGGCGGGACTGCTGCCCAGGCAGCGCAACAGCGCCAACGCCGACCACCAGCGCACCCGCCTGCGGAAGGCGGTCAGCTTGCCGTCCTGAATCCGTTCCGAGATGAACCGAAGAACTCGGCGAAACAGCTCCTTGTATTCGGGCGCGAGCTGATAGGCACTTTCAGTAACCAACCGCTCCGGGAAAGGGGTGTCGGCGTTCAGGAAATGGCGGATGTCGGCGCGGCGGCGCTGGACGAAATAGGCGGCGAGCTTGCGCCGATGGGCTTCGTTTTCTTTGCCGGTGAGATCGTTGGGCAGGTTGGCGAAATCCGGGTTCACCAGGGAGAGCAGTGAACGGAACGCTTCCTCGTTGCCGCTGTGGGGCACCGCGCTGACCAGGATGACGTGTCGCTCCGGGTCTTCGGCCAGTCGTTTCAGCAGTTCGTATCGCTGATGCCGACCACCGCGCCCGGCAAAGCCGAAGGCGCAGGTGTGTGCCTCATCCACTACGACCAGCTTCGGGCAGGTGCGGAGAAATTCGTCACGACGGCGGTCGCTCTTGATGAAATCGAGCGAGACGACCACGAAGGGGTGAACGTCGAACAGGGATTGCCCGACCAGGCAATCGCGTTCGAGCCGATTGGCCGTGCTCGGCAGCACCAGCTCGGCGTCGATGTGGAACTTATCGCGCAGCTCCCGTTGCCACTGCTCGGCCAGGTGCGGCGGACAGAGCACCGCCAGGCGCCGGACTTCGCCACGATCCAACAGCTCACGGGCGATCAGCAGGGCCTCGACCGTTTTGCCGATGCCCACGTCGTCGGAGACCAGGATGCGGACGGGATCGAGCTTGAGCGCCAGCATGAGCGGCACCAGTTGGTAGGGGCGAGGCTCGACGTTGATTTTGGCGAAGGAGCGGAATGGCCCGGCACTGGATCGGAAGCCCAACCGGACGGCATCCCGGAGCAACTGGCTGGACAGGTAATCGCCCGGCTGGTCGGGATTGGGCAGATCGAACTGGGCAGGCTCGACGGGTTCGAGCGTAGTCAAAATGCCGGTCTCCTCCTCATCCGTGCCGCCCAGGGGCCGCACCATGAGCCAGTCGCCTTCGCTTTCGGGCAAGACCACCCATTCGCGTCCGCGAGCCCTAACCAGTGATCCAGGGGCGAAGCTCATTTCTCCTTTCCGAAGATGCTGGGGAACTCGGCGATGACGTTCTGCCAGTTGTCCGTGTGCCTGAACCTGACAACGGTGTGACCGGCGTCTTCCATCTTGTCGGTCTGGGCCGCGTCACGTTGCTGTCGGTCGGGGAAATCGTGCGGAGGGCCATCCACGTAGATCGCAGCCTTGAAATCCTCGTAGTAGAAGTCGGGGCGCGTGCCACAGTCCCGGAACAGGCGCTGCGCGTGCGTGGGCAGGCGGAGGTTGTGCTGCTCGAGTAGCGCCAGCCATTCCCGCTCGAGCTTCGTGTTGCACTGCTTCATCAGGCTTTCCAGGTGAGCAGCGCGGGGGATCGGCGCGGGAGCGCAGAGCACTTTGGCCTTAGCCAGCGACATCAGCAGATCGCGGATGCTCTTGCGGTCGAGCAGCGGGTGATCCATCTGGTTGGCATAGGTCATCAGGCAGTCGTAACAGGCGGCTTCGCAGTTCTCCTTCGAGCGCGGGGCCTTGCCCTTGTCCGCGCCAGTGTCGGGATCGAAATGGCAGATGTCCAAGGCGCGGCGGCAGACGCGGGCAAAGGCGCTGGGTTCGGTGACGAGCCGGCGAAGAACTCCCGCCCCGCCTTCGGCGGCTTCGTAGAGCAGGATCAGGTTGCGCGTGTCGCGGTCGGGCAGTGGTTCGGCTGCCAGCTCGCTGTCCTCCAGTTCATATTCCACCTGGATGGCGTGCTTGATCGCCGATTGCAGTGAGGCGCTAAGGTTTTCCTCCAAGGCGGTGACTGGTTCGATCAACAGGGCGTTGCGGTGGTCTTCCACGAATGGGATCACGCGCCGAATGGCCGGGGACATTGGGTCAGCCTCGTCATCCGGGTTGGTTTCGTTCTTTTCCCAGTAGCCACGCTCCGTATCCAGGTTGAAACCGAGCAGGTCGCGGTCTTTGCGGCGGCGGAAGCCCAGGTTGATGCGCCAGAGCGTGGCGGCGTGGCCATAGATGAGCCGCATGACCTCCTTGCCGTCGATCTGGACGCCGGCCAGTTTGAACGACGGTGCCCCTCCAGGGCGCGAGAACCGGACGCCGGTGATGATCTCGTAGCCCATGCGGCGGCGCTCTTCCTCGTCGCAGTTGATGTTGTCCCGGCGCTTGGTCACCACGTTCTCCATGCGGAACAACTGGGCCATGGGCTGCTCCAGACCGCCCTGGCAGCGTTCGCACACGTCGGCGTTGCCGGCGTTAGTGACCGGATGGAGGTAACCACAGTTCGGGCAGAGCTTCACCCGGTGCGTCAGCACGTCGTCGTGGCCGACCGGCAGGATGACACCGTTGATGATGTAGCGGGCGCCCTCGTGATAGACGAAGGCGCGAGGGGCGAACTCGGCGATGGCCAGGAACCGAGGCCGCGAGATGAACTCGTCCTTTCTGCCGGTGCGCCGAGCCGGGATGAAGGCCGAGAGCGGCAGGCGCGGGAAGTTGTAGCCGGGCAGAAAGCCTTCGCTGGCGAAGTAGCGGTAGCTGTAGAAGTCTGACTGGGCGATGTTCTGGATGTCGCAGAGCAAACTGAGTTGCGATTCGGCTTCCTGCCGCAGCCGCCTGGCCTGGGCCTTTTCGTCGGCGTTCCGCGTGGCATCCAAAATGACTGCGCTCTGGGTCTTGGACTGCTTGATAGCGGCCCAATACAGGCCGCGCCAGCGTTCACAGGCCCGGTCGAAGTGCAGGTGAACCTGGTTGAAGACCTCGTCGATCCACTTTTCGGAATACCAGTCGGAGGCAGCCAGGTCGTCCTTGACGCTGGCCAGGATGTCCCCGGCGCGAACCTTGGCCATGAGGCGCGGTTGGTCGGCCATTATGTCCGCCTTCACCGAAGGCAGCAGGTCGAGCGACGGGTTGTCGCCGGACACATCCAGCAGTTCTTTGAGTGATTTGTGCAGGGACATCCGGGTCTCCGCCAGCCAGACCGAATGCAGGTGTGCGCGGATGAGGTCTTCGTTGGCCAGGTCAAGCCGGGGCGGCGTTACGGCCCCGGCGACCATGCTGTCGGGCCGCTTGAAGAAGTATTGGTCGTGCGAGCTGCCGGTGGTGCAGTAGGCGAAGACCAGCGCAGGCTGACCGCTGCGACCGGCGCGGCCACTGCGCTGGGCGTAATTGGCCGGTGTGGGCGGGATGTTCCGAAGGTTGACGACATTCAGCTCGGAAATGTCAACACCCAGCTCCATCGTCGGCGAACAGAACAGCACCGGCAGCCCCCGTGGATCGTCCTTGTCGGCCGGGGCGCTGCCGCGCTTGAAACGGCGCTCGCGGAGCTGGCGATCTTCGGCGTCCACCTGGGCGGTGTGTTCGCGGGCCTCCAGACCCCGCGTGTTGATCGCAGTCGAGCGATAAAAGTTTACAAAGAATGGGTTCGTGCGCCGACCGGTGTCCGGGGCGTTGATGACCCGGATCGGATCGTGGAACGACATGGTGCCGTCACCGACTGTCCAGACCATGCCGGAGGCGGAGAGTTGGTAGCCGTTTGCATCCTCCGGGCCTGCGGCTTCCGCGACCTTTTCGACCAGGCCCGCGATGCACAGCACATCGATCAGGTGCTGAATGATGGCCGCGATGTCGTCCACCTTCCGCGATCCCTGGTAATCCGGCAGTGTTTTGGACGACTTGAGGAACTTGCTGAAGCCGCCCCGTGCCGACAGATACGTGTTGCCGCCGTAATCGTTGGGCCGGCTCGAGCGGGGGAACAGGATCGAGGCGTGCTCGAGTTGCTCCTTATCGTCGATAACCCACGGCGCAATCAGGTGCTGACTGGAAAGCTGTTTGATCTGATCCTGGTAATCGGGTTTCAGGTAATCGACCTTGATCGCCAGCTCACGCCGCATGAAGTCGAGCAGGACTTTGCAGATGTGCTTGCGCGTGTCCACCGATGAACTCGCGAGCGCGGGATGGAGATTCTTCCAGTCGTCTTGATTTTGGCAGAGGTCGTCCAGCACCGGGTAACGGATTTCCAGCAGGCCGCACTGTTCCAGGTTGGGCGAGGTCACACGCCAGCCGCGTTTCAGGTCACGGTAAATGCGATAGCCCAGGACTTCCCGAAAGGCCCGCTTGAGGTTGTCTTCCTGTGCGTAACGAACATCGGGGTTCACGGCGAACAGAGTGTTGGGAAGGCTCAGGGCCTCAAAGACCTTGTGCGTAAGTTCCTCGTGGCGAATACCGGTCGTCCCAGCCTTGAGCACCGCCTGGTAGAGCGCGGCGCGAATCAGGCTGATCTCGATGAAATCGTTGAAGTGTCCGGCCTGGAGCGCGGCATCCTGCCGATTGTCGGTGAAGCTGAGCAGCTTTTGTGCGTGCTCCTTGAGCGTGCCTTCCCGTCGTAGCGCCAGGATGGCGGCTTGAGTCAGAATAGTAGTCGCCGTGCTCCGACCCTCAGTGCTCAACTCCGCCAAGGCGCCGTAGTCGGATTTGACGTGCATCCCATAGGTCACGCGGCAGCAGGGGCAGAAGCGGAAAGGCGCGGGAATAAAGTGGCAGCGAAGTCCTTCGGGATGAACCCGGCCCTGGGTATCCAGGCGGATTCTCTGGGGCAGATACTTCCTCCGGTCGCGCCGGACGATCAAAGCGCCGTTCTTCTCCTCAACCCAGTCTTCCGGCAGCCGCTCGGCAAACTCGGCACTGTCCTCCTCCGGCCAGGGATCGGTGGTGTTGAAGTAAATGAAGCCGCCAATGCTGTCGACTTCGTTGAAGCGGTCATCCAGCTCGCGCAGAACCACTCGATCGCGCCCGGCTTTCGGATCGCGCTTCAACCGCACCGTGTAGAACTCCTGGCCACACTCGCGGCAAAAGGCCAACGGCAGCAGGATGCGCTCGCGGGTGCCATCCGGCACGAATTGTTGGGCGTGAGTGGTGACGTAGCGTTGGGCCTCCGGTTCGAGCGAGGCGTAAACCGTGTCGCCCTTGCTGATGAATTGATGGAGCCGAAACGCGAAGGCCGGAAAGCCGGTATCGGGGTTCTTGTGCTGGTAGCCCGCCATCAGGGTTGACTCGATAGCCTTTTCGCAGGCGGTCGCGTCAACGCCGGTCAGTTGTGCCAATGCCGGCGCCGCACCCTCCGGGCCGCTGATCCGGCGTGGAATCGCCCGCACCAGTCGTCCGGTGCCTGGCTCGTCCCGCAAGCCGAGCGTGGATTCGACCCAGATTGAGAGAGAATTGTTTACAAAATCGTCAAAACTGGAAGCCGGTGCCGGGTTCGCCAGGTGATTCTTGAGGGACTGGACGAACGCCGGATTCTCGAGGTTCTTGAGCGGAGTCGTCCGGCGCAGGGTTTCGCCGATGACGTGCTCAGGCTTGACGGTCGAACCGAACAATCGGCCGGCCAGAGCCGCTACTTCCTGGCGCTGCTGATCGAAGGTTCCAGCTCCGGCCAGGGTCGCGGACGTGCCTACGACCTGGAGAGCTTCGGCGGACAAGGCGTTCTTCACCCGGCGCACGAGCATGGCCACGTCCGCCCCCTGCCTGCCCCGGTAGGTATGCAATTCGTCGAGCACGAGGAACCGCAGTCCTTTGGCGGCGTCGATGAGCTTCCTCTCGAACGGGCGTGTGAGGATGTATTCCAGCATCACGTAGTTCGTCAGCAGGATGTCGGGAGGTTGGTTTACAATTTCGTCGCGGGTCACGTCGTCTTCCTGGCCTGTGTATTGGGCGAATCGCACAGGCGGCCGGCCATTGGGGTAGCCGTGACAGAGGAATTTGGTCAGCTCGCCATTCTGGCTGTTGGCCAAAGCGTTCATCGGGTAAACGATGATCGCCTGAATGCCCTTGCCCGACCCGCGCCGCAGGACGTGATCCACGATGGGCACGATGTAGGCCAGGCTCTTGCCGGAGCCAGTGCCGGTGGTCAGAACGTAGTTGACGCCGAGCTTGGCAATCCGAGCCGCCTCCTCCTGGTGTCGGTGCAGCCGCATCTTGTCGCCCAGCGAGGTTGGCGTCTTGTTTTTGCGAAAAACGTTCGCGCATTCGGCATGGAGAACGCCCTCTTGCACAAGCGCATCAATCCATGCTCCCGGCTCGAACGACGGGTTGAGCTGGATCAGCGGCTCCGGCCAGAGCATCCCTTCGTCGAGGCGCTGCGCGACGTGCTTGCTGATGCGCTCGTCACGAATGGCGATGTAGCTGCGGACGTATTCCGAATAGTCGGTGACGAGTCGATCGCGCAGGTTGAAAACGTTCATGGTGTCCCCGGATGGGTGCTGGGTTCAGGCAACTAGGATGCCCTCCTCATGCCCCTCATCGCCTTGTTGCACAAAGGTCTCTGAGCTTTGGCAAGAAAACCGGGTTGGATGCCGCTTCGGCTCATGGTCTTGCCCGTAACCGCTGGAACTGGAGCCCGATTTTACGCCAAAAGCCGCAACGCCGACAAGCCTCAATCCATCTTTTTTTACACTCTTGTCTTTCTTGGAGAATAGTTTGCCGGCGGCGTGGAGACGCGAGCGGCCTCGGCACTACATCGACGGCAGGTAGATCGTGGCCAGCTTGTCGGCCACGGACGCCCTTGACCTATGATCTCGTCTTTTATCGAATGAAATCCGCCGGGCAATTCGCCTCCGTGGGCGCGGGCAGGAGCAGCCCCAGTAGCATCGCCCGGCAAGCCGCCAACGGACGCCGCGCCCACCATAAATGCAGCGTGGACGGATGCCCATACCGGATGGATTTCTCCCGCGCCGAGTGCTCGCTGACTTTCGCAATCGGAAAGTCGACTTCGATGAGGCGTTTGCAGGTGGTGGGGATCATAGGGAAAACAACGGTTCAAGCCATCCATATAGACACGAACGGAGACGGTGCGTTTTTAGAAAGCCCAGCAATTCAATGGGTTTTGCAAATTCTAAAAACATGGTTAAGCAACAAGCTTTGGGTTTGTGTTTTTAACCGCAAACCATCTGGCCCACCGGCGTCCTCCGACAGCAGTGATTTTGCCCTCATCTTTGAGGCGCTTGAGGAGGTACTGGACGTGCCGTGGAGCGAGGCTGGGAACGACTTGGAGCAGTTCGGTCAGAGGGCTGCCCTTGGCGGCGTTATCGGTGATGTGTTTGAGGAGCAGCGTCGAATTCTCGGCGTCGCTCAAACCGCGGACACGGGTATAGGCGCCTTTCTGCCCGATGTGGGCGTAGAGGCTGCGGGAAAGAATGAAACGGTTGCGCCCCGCCTTTTCGATGACGCCTACTCGGAGCAGACCGGCCAAGCGCGGACGAAGCAAGGGCGGAACGGGTAGCTGGCGCTGAAGGTGGTCCAACACCACGAAATCATGCGTCGTGAAGTTGGAAAGGCGTTCCTGGCCGACCTGTTCCAAGTATCGAATGAACGCCGGATTCTGGACCTCGCCGCGCAGGATCAGCCGGACTTGGTATTCGTCAGAGCCGGAGAAGTCCGGAAGAGGTTTGCTCTGGCGGATGGTTTCCTCATAGATGCGATTCATGCCTTGGCCGGAGCGTTCGATCAAGCCACAGCGAGCAAAGGTTTCGGCGAGGCGACGGTTTCGGGGGTTCTGGTGATCGAGAATATTTTCCGGGGTTATGCCGGTCGGGAAACCGCCGGGGTTAGTGATTTCCAGATAGCGGGGGAACTGTTTCACGAAGATGGAACCGCCGTGCCGGTAGTCCCGATGGCCGACGGCATTGAGGATCGCCTCACGCACGACGCCTTCGCTAAAAGTCGGCAGGTCGTAACGGAACAAGCCATCTTGGTAGCTCTGGCGGTCGTTGCGGAGATTGATCGTGGTCCATAATTCATCGGCAAACGAGAAGAAACCTTGGCGAAACTCCAACCGCCGCTGATACGCCACCGGGGCTTCGCTGGAGCGATACTCGAAAATGACCTCGGCTTGAGCGAGGTGCCTGCCCAGTGCCTGTCGAGAGCCGAACAGAATCAGCGCCGCATAGGTAAGCTGGCCGTCCACGGTTAACTCGGCGTCAGCCAGAAGTTGCTCGTAAGTCAGGCTGGACAACTTGGGGTTGGCCGACTTCCTCTGCCAACGACGCCGGAAATCTTCGACGGCTGCGGGCAAAAGGTCCACGGGCTTGGCTTGGGGACAGACTTCAGCGGAATAATCGGGACCGCTTTCAGCAAATATGCGTTTGAGCATGTCCGGTGTCATTGGTACAAGTCCCTCTCCCGAACGCATCCAGTAGGCGCCGCAGTAGGCGATGGGGATGCCCAGCGGACGGCTGGGGACATGGAAGATGAGCACGCGACCTGCGGGATCAATGAGTTCCTCGGCCTGAATTTTCAGACGCAGCCGGTCCGTCAAACCCTGTTCCGTGCGTTGCGGTGGGCGAAACGCAGAAGTGCCAACCACTCGTCGCGGTTTCTGGTCCGACACGCCTAGAATCATCTGGCCCCCGCCTTCGTTAGCCAACGCGACGCAATAGCGCACCAATTCCTCGAAGTCGTAACGATTCTGGGCGGCTTTGAATTCCAAGTGACGACCTTCTTCGCCCTTGAGCAGGGATTGAAATTCTTGGGGTGTCATTTTGACAGGTAGTCTGCGCCGTAGGGCGGGGATTCTTCCCGCATCTGCATCGGCTGGGTCATAGCGTTCACCTCCAGCCGATAATGCTCAACTTTCTTGACTTCGTGCCAAGGGAACCGAGCGGGGTCCCGGATCGGTTCCTGTAGCTGGGGTTCAGTGTCGCAGTGCGTAACGATGTAGAGCCAGTAGAGATCACGCCGGTCTTCCGCGATCCGCTTTTCATTTGGCGAAAGGAAGATGGTGCCGGTCGCCGCGCCGATTCCTTTGGCTTCGATCAGCCGCAGTTCGCCGGTGAGCGGGTCCAGACTCCGCAAGTCGAAGCCGAGATTTTGATTCTGAACATCCTCAATTTTGCAGCCGCGTGCCTTTTCGTAGGCGATGATGGTCTCGACAGCCTTTCTCTCGGTTTCAGGGTCGGTTTTTAGGTGAGTATGCGCGGGGACGTTTCGCTCCGGGTGAGGCATCGCCACAGCCACGCCAATACGCTCGACACCCTGGAGCGACAGGCTGCGCTGCCGGGCCAACTCGGTCAGCCGCAGGTCGCGGCGACGTTCGAGTTCGTGAAGTTTCTGTGCTTCCAGCTCCGCCAGACCGATGGCACTGGGATCGCCCTGATCCTGTGCGACCAGGTGCTTGTTGAACACGGCATCGTCATCCAGCGCATCGCGAATCTCCTGGAGCTTCTCGACGAGCTTCTGGAGCACGCGGCCCTCGACGGTGTTTTGCGCGAAGAAATTGAAGATCAGGCAATCCTTGGTCTGGCCGTAGCGGTGAATGCGCCCCATGCGTTGCTCCAGCCGGTTCGGATTCCACGGGATGTCGTAGTTGAACAGGACGTGGCAGCATTGGAGGTTGATGCCTTCGCCTGCGGCCTCGGTCGCAACCAGCACCTGGGTCTTCAAATCCCAGAAGTTGCGCTCTGCCCACAGCCGCGTCTCTTCCTCATCCCGGCTGCCCGGCTTCATGCTGCCGTGAATCAGGCCCACCGTCAGATTCCACGACCTGAACTTGCTGACCAGGTAATCGAGCGTGTCTTTGTATTCGGTGAAAATCAGCAGCCGCAGGTTGGGGTCGGCGAAGATGCCCTGCTCGGTCAACTGGGCCTCGAGCCGACTCAGCTTGATCTCATGCATCACTTCCTTCGTGCGCCGGAGGTAGCAGGCGGCTTCCCAGCGATCCATCGCGTCGTGGATGGATTTCACGTCCGCGTATGCTTCCTGGTCGAGCAACTGGAGGAACAGGCTGAAATTGGTCGGGTCGCCCTTGTGCGGTGTGGCCGTCAACAAAAGAAAGTGCGCCGTCTTTTCGCGCAGCAGCTCGCCCAGCCGATAACGCTCGCTCTTGTGCTCGGTGTCCCGCGCCGACATTCGATGCGCCTCGTCGACAATTATCAAGTCCCAGTCGTCGGCCTGGCGGACGCTCGGCAGAATTTCGTCCCGCTTGGCCAAGTCCATCGATGTGATGATCTGGGGCTTGTCGTTCCAGAAGTTCACGCCGTATTGAATTGGGAGCCGGTCAGGACTACACCGTCGATGATGTCGTTGGCGGTGAGACTCATGCCAGGGCCTCCAGGTAGGGCCCGATCACGGTTTCGACCCGGCAGACAATGGCGAACCGCCAGAGTTCATCCATTGAACATTTCTGTTTACGCAAACAATTTCGCAGTGCCTCCAGGGCAATGTTCCGCCCGATCTTGTTCCGATACTTGAACAGATCGACAACGGTTTTGGCGCAGGATGTCACCCTCACCGGCACGTTTTCGATGGAATGCTCCTCGGTGCCCTCGAGCAGAGCCGCGCCGGAAAACCTCACGAAGCGGATTGCCATGCCCTCGACGGAAGGTCTCCGGGCCTTGCGATCGATGGCCAGCCAAACTTCGGGAGGGGTTTGCTTGGCCAGGCGGTGGAATTGCAGGGCGGACTGGAGGCACACCACAGCGTGGGGCACGCGCTTGGCGGCTTCCGCGAGCCGGTGATGTGGGTGAGTGCTGGGTTCGTGCTCGGCCAGGCGATAGATGCCCCGCGCCACTTGGGCCAGCTTGCCCTGATGCAGCAACCGCCGAAAATGGAACGGCTCAATGCCATACGGGGCGGCGTCCTTGGGACGCGCCATGCCCAGCCGCTTCACCAGTCGCAGCGTTTGTTCCGCTTTGGATGATTTCTTGGCCGCCATAAACCATCGGCAACAAAATCGGATGTGCCTACGATTTATATCGAAGACGAAGACCCAGGTCAATCCTGGATTCTTGGTTTTTTCGCGCTCATTTCAACCGGCGGGAGATTGCTTGGCGGTTGTCGGCAAACCATTTGCCGGTGTGCCTGGAACCACGATCAACCTGAAATTGCGAAGTCTTTGCCGATGATTGGAGCGGGTGAAGGGAATCGAACCCTCGCTTCAGGCTTGGGAAGCCCGCGTTCTACCATTGAACCACACCCGCTCTCGAACGAAGCGAAATCTCATTTACCACTCCGATGGCCGGCTCGCAAGCGCGAATTCGACCCTTGAATCAGCGACAGCGGTTTGGGAACGACTGGAATTCACGGCTTTCCGACGGATATTCCAGTGAATTTTTGGCCCTAAACCTTCATTGGGCCTCGATCTGACGCGGGTTTCATGCACCTTCAACTTTGTCCCAAATGTAGGCAGGTTGTTGTTCGCATATTTCTTGAATAATTATATTGACAACGATCAATAGACGTATACTATGTAGGCATATTCATCGCCAATGTCGTCTCCAAAGGCAAGCACGGCAAGTCCTACACCTCCATCCTCTTGCGCGAGTCTTTCCGCGTCGGCTCCTCCGTCAAATCCAAGACCCTCGCCGTCTTGACCCACCTGCCTCCCCATGTCCTGGAGGCCGTCCGCCGCGCCCTGGCCCAACCCGCTGACTCACTGGCCAAACTGGCCGACACCTCCCAAGGCTCGCTGCGCCTGCGTCAAGGCCCCAGCATGGGTGCGCTCTGGACCATCGACCAAGTGGCCCAGCGCCTGGGGATTAAGAAAGCCCTCGGC
>ERZ795030.2472-NODE-2472-length-21921-cov-9.230220_pt1 | contig 21921 bp, 19 predicted proteins | sample MGYA00375122_ERZ795030 | MGnify/ENA primary metagenome ERZ795030 (study PRJEB30165, sample SAMN05720146) | activated sludge metagenome | isolation source: anaerobic digester from wastewater treatment plant | place: Japan | collected 2015-04-20 ... | reverse complement strand
CGGGCGCGGCGGGTGCCGTCGATAAGAATATCGCGGGCCAAGTCAGGCCGATCTTCGTAATATTTTCTTTTTTGACGAATAGGTTCGAGAAATTTGTTTAGGGCTAAAAAAAGTTTGTCTTTGACTTCTTTGTCGCCGACTTGACCGGCGCGGTAACGGGTTTCTAAGTCAATTACTTCCTCTCGGTTGGGATTAAATGCCCGGTGATATTCAAAAACAGGATTACCCTCAACGTGACCGGGGTCGGTGGCGTGGATTCGGGTGGGATCGGTGTAGCAGTTTTGAATTTTTTGCTTGAGAGCGGCTTCATCATCGGAAAGTAAAATGGCGTTGCCACCGCTTTTGCTCATTTTGGTTTTGCCGTCGGTGCCGATAAGACGGGGAACGCGGCCAATCATAGCTTTGGGAATTTTGAAGGTGGGGCCAAAGGCAGAATTAAAATCACGGGCAATTTCTCGGGTTTGCTCAATAACCGGGCTTTGATCTTCACCAACCGGAACCAAGTCGGCATTGAAGCCGAGAATATCAGCTGCCTGAAGAATGGGATAGCAAATAAAGCCTAAAGACGGGTCCATTTTTTTGTAATTAATTTCTTCTTTGACGGAGGGGTTTCTGACAGCCCGAGCATGGGTAACCATGGTCAAAAATAAGGAATAAAGCTCAAAGGTTTCGGGAATCCCGGATTCAAGATAAATAGTTGAACGGTGGGGATCAATGCCAACGGCTAAATTATCCAAAAAAACTTGATAAGTATTTTGGTTAATGATGTCTGACTGCTTGTAAGAATTGGCATAGGCGTGGAAATTAGCCAAAAGAATATAGGTGTCGTAGGTGTCTTGAAGTTTGACGCGGTTTTCGAGAGTGCCGACATAGTGACCCAGATGAAGTTTGCCACTGGGAGTGTCGCCGGTAAGAATACGAGGTTTTTTGGACATAAACGATTTTATCATTAAATCGGAAGCTTTATGATATAATCAGTTTCAGTTTATTAAGGCTGAAACCAGGTAGGACCGAAAGGAACAAAGGGGTTTTGGCAAAATGAAAAAATGACCAAAGAAAAGCATCAAATAAAAGCCGCCGTAAGAACGGTGACAGGCAGAAAAGTTAAACAAATCAGGAAAGAAGGTTGGTTGCCGGCAACGGTTTATGGAAAAGAATTTGAATCTTTGTCGATTCAGTTTAATTTGGCAGAGATAGTGAAATTGTTTGATGAAATTGGAGAATCAACCCTGGTGGAAGTAATTTTGGATGAAAAAGAAAAGCTGCCAGTGTTGTTTAGAAATCCGCAATATCACCCGATTGACGGCAATATGATTCATATTGACTGCTACAAGGTAAACTTAAAAGAGAAAATTAAAGCCATGGTGCCGATTGAATTGGTGGGCGAATCACAGGCGGTTAAGGATGGAAATATTTTAGTGACGGTAACTGATGAAATTGAAGTGGAGGGTTTACCGGCTGATTTGCCAGAGAAAATTGAAGTAGATTTGTCGGCTTTGGAAAACCTGGAATCGACGATTATAGTAGCTGATCTGAAGTTGGACAGCGATAAGCTGGAAATATTAACAGACGGAGAACAACTGATTGCCAAGGTGGAAGAACCAAAGGCAGAGGAAGCTCCGGTGGTGGAAGAAGCCAACCCTGAGGATGTGGAAGTAATCACTCAAAAAGAAGGTAAGGATGAAGAGGGCACAGACACCGGCAACGAAGAAGGAGAAAAAGAGAAGGAAAAGAAAGAGGAATAAAACTTTATGGCAATTGATAGAAAAGCCTATCAATATCGGCTCTAATGGGGTCGAGTTGGTGGGCTTTTTTGATGGCATCATCAGACAACTCAGTTTGGTCTAAGAGAGTATAAATTTTGGCGATATTGATGTAATCATCGGCAGTTTTTTGAGATTGATTGAGAATTTGGTTAAGACGGGTGTAAAGAGATTGGGGTTGATAATCAGCTTTGTATTGGCTGATTTGAGTTTGATCTAACTTTGTTTCCAAAGTAGCAGCTTTTTCCCAATCATTGGATAAAACAAGGGACTGCCACAGGTTTAAGCGGCCAAGATAACTAATGCCGCCATCAAAGCGGGACAATTTTATTTTTGATTGAGTGTAACTGTCGTGGACGGATAAAAGGCGATAGGTATTGGCAGTAAGCAAAAAGATTAAAAAAATGAGAAATACAATTTTAGTCTTCATGGGTGGGCCAGGAAGAAGTAATCAACAAACCGGGAGAAAAATTAAATTTTGACTGCAATTCTTGATAAATAGTTTCGGTAACGAAGGGAATAAAAGGATGAAGCAATTTGAGACTGGTTTGCAAAACAGTAAGGAGAACAGGGATGGTCTCTTCTCCCCTATTTTTGGCATCTTCGATATAAATGTCACAAAATTCGTGCCAAAAAAATTGATATAAATTTTCACTAGCTTGACCAAAATGATAAGAATTAATGTTTTTGGTGGTTGAAGCAACAATCTGGTTAAGTCGGGAAAGAATGGTTTTGTCAGCGGAGGTTAGTTTTGATTTATCAATTTTTGAGTCAATTTTGAGACGGGGGTTGGTTTGGCGGAAGCGGTCAACAATCATTTCTACAAAGCGGGAAGCGTTCCAAATTTTGTTGACAAAATTTCGCTGAGCTCGAATTTTGTCTTCGGAGACGACAAAGTCGCTGGCGGGAGCGATACCATAAACCAAGGACATTCGCAGAGCGTCGCTGCCGTATTTTTGGGACATTTGCAGCGGATCAACCACATTATTTTTACTCTTACTCATTTTTTGACCCTTGGCATCGACCACCCGGGAGTGGAGATGGACAGTTTTGAAAGGAACCTGCCCGGTAAGATAAACACCAAACATAATCATCCGCGCCACCCAGAAAAAGAGAATATCCCACATAGTATCCATGACGGTAGTGGGGTAAAAATAATCAAAATCGGGAGAAGACTTGGCGGGATTGTCGGGATTAAACCCAAGAGTGGTCAGCGGCCACTGACCGCTAAGAAACCAGGTATCAAAGGTATCAGTTTCCTGAATCATATGATGAGAGTGGCATTTGGGACAAGAGGTAGGAGAGTTGATGATGAAATCAACGCCGACGGGAGCAATCAGGGACTGAAGGCCCGAGTTAATCTCGGCAAACGAATAGTTGTCTTTGAGATCACGGTAAAAACCGGAAACAACATTTTTGTGGTGGTCCAAAAAGTTAACTTTAATATCCGGATGACAATCAAGACAATACCAAGCAGGAATCCGGGGACCCCAAACAATTTGGCGGCTGATGTTCCAGTCACGAATATTTTTCATCCAATCAAGATAGGTTTTTTTGAAACGGGAGGGGAAAAACTTGACCTGATTGTCGACAGCAGCTTGGATGGCGGGCTTGGCAAGAGGGCTGATTTTGATAAACCACTGAGGAGCAACCAAAGGTTCGATAACATGACGGCAGCGGTAACAACGACCGATACGATGCTGATAATGATCATCAATTTTGACCAACATACCCCTGTCTTTCATATCAGCCACCACTTGATCACGGGCTTGATTGACAGTCAGACCGGCGTATTTACCGGCAATGTCGGTAAGCCGACCGTCAAAGCCAATGACTTTTTTGAGAGGAAGGTGGTGGCGGAGACTAGCTTCAAAATCATTAGGATCATGAGCGGGAGTGATTTTGACAACGCCAGTGCCAAATTTCATATCGACCATATCGTCGGCAATGACTTTGACAGTGAAAGGACCATTAAGACCGTCAACCGTAATTTCCTGACCGACCCACTGGGTGTAACGTTTATCCTCGGGATTGACAGCAACGGCGGTGTCGCCAAATTTGGTTTCGGGACGGGTGGTAGCCAAGGTAAAAGGACCATATTTGATGTAGTAAAGGGAAGTGACTTCGTCGACATAATCAACTTCAAGATTGGAAAAAGCTGTGCCGCAGTGGGGACAATAATTGATAATTTTTTCGTCGCGATAGATAAGACCGTCGTGATAAAGTTTAGTAAAAGTGGATAAAGCGGTTTTGACAATGGCCGGCTCTAAGGAATAATGATAGCGAGTCCAATCCATAGAAAAACCCAACTGTTTCATTTGAAATTGATTAAGCTTGCGATTGTCTTCGACAAAATTCCAAATCAGTTGGTAGAGAGTCTGGCGGTCAAAATCAAACCGGCTTTTGCCCTCCTTGGCCAACTTTTTTTCAAAAACAAACTGGGTTTCGATGCCGGCGTGATCGCTACCGGGAAGCCACAAAGTTGGTTGACCCAGCATGCGATGATAACGAATGAGAATATCCTGGACGGTAAAAAGAGCATGACCCATATGCATGGGGTCATTAGCGTTGGGCGGGGGCAAAATAATAGAATAAGGCTGATGTTTGGTTTTGACCGACTTGGGGTTTGGGGGAACTTTGGGGGTGAAGGCACCAGATTTTTCCCAAAGATGGTAAATATCGTTTTCCCGGGAGGAACTGTAGGCTTTGTCCATGGAGATATTTTAGCACGAAAACCGGCGGAAAATGATAAAATAGGGACATGAAAATTTTGGACATAACCAAAAATTATAGAAAAGTAATCCAACAGACAGCGGCAGTGATTAAAATGGGCGGGTTAGTGGTATATCCCAGCGACACGGTTTATATTTTGGCAGTCGATCCCACTAATCAAACAGCGGTAAATAAACTGCTGGGATTTAAAAACAGATGGACTGGCAAGGCAATTTCTGTGGCAGTTTTTGATATAAAAATGGCGATGGAATATGTAAAAATTGATGAAAATGGAAAAAATATTTATGCAAATTTATTGCCGGGTCCGTTTACAATTGTGGGCCCGGGGAAACATAGGGTAGCTAAGGGGATTGAGGCAGAAAATGGGACGTTAGGAATTAGAATTCCGGAGAATAAATATGTTGCCGATTTGGTCAAGCTAGTAGGGGGGCCGGTAACAGCAACATCAGCCAATTTGTCGGGAAGGACACCTAATTATTCGGTGACCAGTTTTTTGAGACCACTGTCGGGGAAGAAAAAAGAAATGATTGACATGATAGTGGATGCCGGCAAGCTACCAAAAAACAAACCATCGACCGTGATTGATATCACCAAACCGGAGATTAAGGTTTTGAGGCGGGGCGATTTGGTGACCGGGAAAAAAGTTAGTTTAATATCAAAATCGGAAAAAGAAACAGAAAAAATAGCTGAATTTTTATTAAAAAAGGTTTGGGACAAACTTGGGAAAAAACCAGTGGTATTTTTACTGTCAGGAGATTTGGGGTGTGGAAAAACCGTCTTTTCCAGAAAAATAGGCAAACTTTTGGGAGTGAAAGAAAAGATTACTTCACCCACATTTATGATTTACAATGAATATCCGATCAAAATGTCGGCTAAAAATAAAATTGATAAATTTTTGCACATGGATTTGTATAAAATTACTCATAAAAGGGATTTGGCGGAGATAGAGTTTGAGGAAAAATTTAAGAGAAAAAATATAATTTGTATTGAATGGCCGGAACAAATGGGAAAAAATTATTTGGCCAAAGTAAAAAAGAAGTCAAAAGTAGTGGGGGTAAATTTTGAATATGTCGACGAAAACGCCCGGGAAATAAGTTATGATTTGCCAAAAGAGTAATTAGAGGAGCTTAAAGGAATTGATGAATTGGGTGCACTCGGTTTTGAGAGCGCTGATACCGTTGTGAATACATTGAATAGTATAGTTTTTGGTGGATGATTGGAGATCAACGATGGTTTGGGTGGCGGTTTCATATTTAAAGGTGGGTTTGCCGGAAACTAACAAAGTGTTGGTAAATTCCCTATCCGGATGAGTCCAAGACCATTGAGGAGGAGCGCTGACGTGGACGGCAAAATTGCCGCTACTTAAGGTAAAGGTATAGCGGTTACCACTAGGTTCGGTATCCTGATAAAACTGGCGGGTAGCGGCATATGCCACAGAGAAATTGTCGGTTTGACTGGTGTAAGTTTGGGTGCTGCCGGTGGCAGGAGAAACTGTGGGAGTGGTGATGGGAGTAGAAGTGGGAGAAATAGCTTTGGTGGGAATTAGGGTGGGATAAATAGTGGGGGTAATAGTTTTGGTGGCAGAGGCGGTAACGATGGCAGCGGGAGTGGCAATATCATCGGGAATATCAATAATTTCAGGTTCGAGAGCATCGGTGGGGATAAGTTCAATTTTGGGGACGGTGGCAGAGTTGTAAGCAGGTGATTGGCGATCCTGATACAACTGATAAAGGAAATAAGCGCCAATTGCTGATAAAATCAGCAGAACTAAGGTTAAAATTAAATAAGTGCTATTTTTAGTTTTCATAAATTTATAATTTAATAATACATTATTAATGAAAATATTGGCAATAGAGACCAGTTGTGATGATACTTGCGCCGCAGTTTTGGATAATGACTGGGTGTTGTCGAACATAATTTCGTCACAAACCGATCTGCACGCCAAATGGGGCGGAGTGGTGCCGGATATTGCTAAACGGGCTCACAGTGAAAGAATAGAACCGGTAATAGCGGAAGCAATTTTGAGATCGGGAATATTGGGGTCAAATAAGGGAAAATTAAAAAAAGAAAAAATAGAAGAAATAATTTTGCAAGGAATGAAAAAAATTGAGGTAATTGGGGTAACTCAAGGGTCGGGGTTGGCGATAGCTTTGGGGATAGGAGTAAATAAGGCTAAAGAATTGGCAAAAAAATATAGCAAAAAGTTGGTGGCAGTAAACCACATTGAGGGTCATATATTGTCAAATTTGGTAAAAAATAAAAACGGCAACCCACAACTGGAGCTAAAACTGCCAGCGTTGGCAATGACGGCTTCGGGGGGGCATACAAAATTAATCTGGATAGAAAAAATTGGCGAATATAAGGTGGTGGGAGAAACCTTGGATGATGCGGCCGGGGAGGCACTGGACAAAGCCGCCAAAATGCTGGGGTTAGGTTATCCGGGAGGACCAGTGTTGGAAAGACTGGCAAAAATAGGGAAAACGGATTTTATAAAACTACCCCACCCTTTGGCAGACAAAAAAATTTTGGATTACAGTTTTTCGGGGTTAAAAACCAGCTTTTATTACAAAATAAAGGATTGGCCGGCAGAGCAAATTGGGGCTAATTTACATAACTTGGCGGCAAGCTTTCAGAATGCCGTATTTGAAACTTTGTTGAGAAAATTTAGGCTGGCGGTGGAAAAATATCAACCAAAGATGCTACTGGCCAGCGGCGGAGTAATGGCAAATTTGGAATTGAGAAAAAGATTGAGAAAAATGGCCAAAGAATTGAATTTACCAATATTGATGCCGGCACAAAAAAACCTAAATACTGATAATGCCGCTATGATTGGAGTAGCGGCTTACTATAAAGCTTTGAGAGGAGAATTGGTGAAAAATGTCGACAAACTTGATAGAGATCCCAGAATGGAAATTTAGTTGGTGGGGCCGCGACGGTAGACAGCTGCCCAGGGGACGAAGTTGGAAGTAAAAGTTTTTTGGTGAAGAGGACGACCGTCGGCAGTAGTAACAGTCCAGTCAAAGGAAGTTTTGAGCCCGGGGACGGCGGTTTCATCTTTGATAACCTTACCGACAGGAAGAGTGGGATCATCAATCCAAACTGTCGGCGGCGGGGGCGCATAACCCCACTGGCGATAGTTATTGATGGTGGTTTTGCGACCATCGGAGGTGCCATAAATCTCATAGGTTAGACGCCGGTTATCTATATCTACCAGGCTTTGGATAAGAAGATAATGGCCGGTGTCATTGACAAACTTAAGGTCGGGGTTGGGAATAAAAACAGTAGCATCAAAGCCGGGTTCACTGTCTTCTTCATAGTAACTAACCCGATAGGCATGGGCTTTTCTTTCGGTAATATCTAAGCCTGAATTTAACATAGCCCGAAAGAGAGTGGTGGAGACCTGACAGATACCGCCGCCGACATCAAGTTCGGTTCGTCCCTGACGAATAATATAAGCTTTGGTATAACCAGCTTCGATAGTAACCGGACCAAGAGATTTGACAAAAGAGAAGGTGTCGCCGGGGGCAACCAAAATCCGATTAACAATTGAGGCACCTTTGACAATATTAACATTGCGGGTATTGCTGGAGTGCTTAAAAGTGGAAGTGCCACTGCCCAAAAGTTCGACAATACCCAGATCGTTCACATCACTGTTTTTTATTTTGGGAGGTAAGGATTGGTAGGAAAGCTTGGCACTAAGATGAGTCTTATCGGAATTTTCTAAATCGGCGAGAGTTGAAGTAATTTCTTGAGCAAGTTTATTAACATCAAGAGTCAAACCATTTTTGGCGGGTTGAAATTCTAAAACCTGACCACGTTCAAACTTGAAAACAGCATCAACCGGTTGGCGCTGGAGGCTGTTGGAGAGATCCTGAGAATAAGAAAGAATTTTTTCTTGATCAAAATTATTGTCAAAACCCAGCCAGGAAATTAAGGTCTGATCGGTAACGGTGATATTGTCCGAGTCAGTCAAAAGGTTGATGGACTTGCCAATAAGGCGGCGGGCACGAAGAATAGTTTGATTAACCTGATCCTGAGTGGGAATAAAGCCGACGACAGTAGTTTCAACAGGAATGGGCTGATTAAAATTTCCCAAACTAAGGGAGGAAATGATTTTTTCTTGGAGGTATGATTGGTTGAGACTTAGACCGGTGGCGCCGGTTTCAATGGTAATGTCATTTTTGTTGATGATAAGCTGGGTGGGAATAAAAGGTTGGTTAATTTGAGAAGAAATAGTTTCGATTTGCTGGTTAAGCTGGTCGGTGTTGTAGTCAAGGTTGAGAGAAAAATCTTTGTGGTGGAAAAAATATTTAATATAGTTGATAATGCCTTCATCAAGACGGCGGTATAAAATAGTGGAGGCGGTTTTGGAAGGATTAATGGAGGCGGAGACGGAAGCCAAGTTTAGGGGGAAGAATTGCTGCTGATATTCAAGATTGATAGCGGAAGGAAGAGTAAAATCTTGATTGATTCGGGAAATTATTTGATCGCGGGAAAGGTGAGAATAATCCCGACCCAAAAGCGAAGTGTTGCTGCCGCTTTTGTTGTAGTTAAGAATGATGGGAGCAAAAAGAAAGATTAGAGGAAAAAGAGTGATGAGAGCGGCAATAAAAATGTTTTTGAGATGTTTCATAGGCGGCGGTCCATGGCCTGGTTGGCCAACTTGTCAGCTAATTGATTAAAATCGCGGCGGACATCAGTAAAAGTATAAGGTAAATTTATCTGGAGCAAAAGCTGTTGGGCTTGGGCAAAAAGAGGTAGCAGGGTGGCAGATTTAACTTTGTATTTCCCCTGAAACTGCCGAACTAACAGTTGGGAATCAGAAAAAAAATTTAGTTGAGTAAAACCAAAAAGGGTGAGATTTTGGTGGATCCAATTTAGAGCAGCAATAACGCCGGAATATTCGGCTTCGTTATTGGTTTTGATGCCTAAAAATTTTGATTCCTGGTAAATAATTTGACGGTCTTGATCGTAAATAACCAAACCATAGCCGGAAATACCGGGATTGCCGCGGGAGCCGCCGTCAGTATAAATACTCAATTGCATAAAAAATGATAACAAATCAGGCTGTTGGTGTCTGTATTTAGTCCAAAAAGAGAAGCAATGACATTAAACCAATTCCAAAGATAAGGAAAAGAAATTGGAGCAGGGATGAAGAAATTTTAGAATGGTGGCGGTGAAGTTGGGGCATAAGATCGGCAATAGCAAGATAAATAAAGCCGCCGGCGGTAATGGGAATGAGAGAAAGAGAAAAATCAATATCAAGGATATAAATTAAAATGACTCCGAGCAGACTACCAAGAGAGGAAATGAAATTATAAAGAACGGTTTTTTTGACGGAAACACCATGATGAATCAAAATACCAAAATCACCTATTTCCTGGGGAATTTCGTGAAGAATAACCGCCAGAGCGGTGGTAAAGCCGACCGTGTAGCTAATATTAAAGCTGGCAGCGATAAGAGCGCCGTCAATAAAATTATGAACGGTGTCACCAACAAGGCTGAGAGTGACAATGTGTCGAGAGTCTTGATGACAGTCGATATCGTGGCAGTGATGCCAAAGAAGAAACTTTTCTAAAATAAAAAACAAAATAATACCCAAAAGGATAAGCCATGAAGCCAAATGGCGGGGAGAAATAGAAGCAAAAGATTCGGGAATAAGATGAATAAAAGCGTCACCCAAAAGGCTGCCGATAGCAAAACTAACCAGTAGTGGAGTAAAACGTTTGACTAACTTTTGGTTAACAAAAACCAAAACCAGACCCAAAAAGGATAGACAGCTGATTAAAAGACTGGCAAGGATGGAATTTAGAAGCGGGGTGGTCATAAGATGAATTCTACCAGTTAAAATTAAATCTGGTAACAGGCTAGGGTTTTGGGTATGATATAAGTGTGAGTCTAGATGATATAAAATCACCATTACCACCAAGAAAAATAAGGACGAATGTGGAGGCGGAAATGGAGGAAGGACCGATAGGATTGAATAATTTGGAAACAAAGACAGAAGTGGTCAGCAGTCAGCCAGTGGCGACGGCAGAAAAACCAAGGCAAAACTGGTTGAAGTGGGTTTTGGTAGCAATAGGGATAATAATAGCCTTGTTGGCGCTAGTTTGGGTGTTATCCAAAAAAGGAAAAACAGATGACAATACAGTAACATTGAACTATTGGGGGTTGTGGGAGGACGCCACTACCATGGATGGAGTGATTAGCAATTTTGAAGCCAAAAATCCGGGAATAAAAATAAAATATATCCGAAATTTGAGAAATGATTATCGAACCAGATTGGACGGAAGACTAAAGAGAAGCGGTAGCGGCGAGGCAGAAGAGGTGGATATATTCAGATTTCATAATACCTGGGTGCCGATGTTAAGGGAACATTTGGATTTAGTCCCAAGTGAAACGGTAACAAAAGTTGGTTTGGAGAATGATTTTTTGGAAGTATATAAAAAGGATTTGAAAGAAAACGGGCGGTGGGTATCAATTCCAATAATGTATGATGGATTGGCGCTTTTTTATAATAAGGATTTGCTGGAGGCGGCAAAGATAGAAGTGCCAAATAACTGGTGGGCTTTGGGAGAGGCGGCAAAACAATTGACAGTTAAAAGCGCTGAAGGCAAAGTATTGGTGGCAGGAGCGGCTTTGGGATTGGCCAATGCCAACGTGGATCATTGGAGTGATATTGTGGGACTGATGATGAAGCAAAATCAGGTTGATATGACAAAAAATTTGGATATCAACCAAACCAAGATCGAGGATGTATTGAAATATTATATTTCTTTTGCTAAGTCGGAAGAAAATGTTTGGGACGAGACTCTACCAAACTCAACCAATTTATTTGCCGGAGGTAAACTGGCATTTTATTTTGCGCCGTCATGGCGAGTATTTGATTTGCAAAATTTGAATCCAAATTTGAAATACGGAATAGCGCCGGTGCCACAGTTGGCGGTTTTGGGCGGAGTGACCAGTGTGAGTGATGATACTCAATTGACTGACAACCACTGGGCAAGTTATTGGACTGAAGGAGTGAACAGATTAAGCCAACACAAAGAAGAAGCCTGGAAATTTTTGGAATATTTAAGTTCACCGGAAGTGTTGGAGAAATTGTATACCGCCCAGTCTCAGATAAGAAGTTTTGGAGAAATTTATCCGAGAAAAAGCATGACGGATAAGTTAAAAGAAAACCAAAAAGTGTGGCCATTTTTGTCGGTAGCAAATCAAGCTGATACTTGGTATTTGTCGGGGGAAACGGGAGATGATGGCGTCAATTCGGAAATGCAAAAGTATTTTACTGATGCCATTAACAGTATAAGCAGATCCGGCGGAGTGGCGACAACAGAGATGATGACTAATTTCAAAAACGGTATCAGACAAGTGCAGCAAAAGTATAATTTAAGAAAATAAATGATATTGGTAAATTTTAAGGCATATGAGGAAACCTGGGGAGAAAAAGCGGTTGATTTGGCAAAAATATGCCAAAAAGTAGCAAATAAAACCGGAGTAAAAATAATTCCAGTGGTATCGGCGTTGGATGCGGTCAGAATAATGGAGACAGTAAAAACTGAGGTTTGGCTCCAGGATGTGGATGAGGTGTTTGAAGGAGCGGCGACCGGAGCAATATCACCAATTGGGGCAAAAAGTTTGAGGATTGGAGGAACCTTGCTAAATCATTCGGAAAGAAGAAAAAAGCCGGGAACAATCAAAAAAATGCTAAAAATGTGGCCAAAAAATTTTGGAGTAGCGGTGTGTCTAAATAGTTTGGGTCAGGCTGAAGGTTGGGCAAAAAATATAAAGGCAGATTATATTGCTTATGAACCAAAATATTTGATCGGAAGCCGAGACAAATCGGTGGCAACAGAAAAACCGGAAGTTATCAAAAAAATGGTTAAAAATTATCCCAAAACGCCAATATTGGTGGGAGCAGGGATACATTCAGCTCAAGACGTAAAAGTATCACTTAAACTAGGGACGGCAGGAATTTTGATATCTTCGTATATAGTAAAGAGTAATGAGCCAGAAAAAAGATTGTTGGAACTGGCAGAGTGTTTTTGATAAGAAACTGATATAATTAAGTTTATATATGGCATCTATTGATAATTTGCTTGTGTCGTTGTTGGTCGATGAGGTCGTCGGCGGTTTTATTGTAACTATTCCCCCCGGTCATGTAGGTTGTATCTATAGCGTCTTTAGAGGAGTATTAAAAAATGTGTGGTATCCAGGGATGCATTTTAAAGTGCCGATAATTCATCGGGTAAAGTTGTTTAATGCCCAGTTGATTGAATACACAATTGCTAAAGATATTTTATTAAAAGACAATAAAGAGATAATGGGTGATGAAGTGATTAATGCGGTAACTTCGGATAATAAATTTGTGGCAGTAGAGGCGACAGCTTTAATTAAATTGGATACGGAGAGATTACCGGAAATTTGGCAGAATATCGGAGAAAATTTTGTATCAAAAGTGGTCCGACCGGTGACCAGAAGCCGAATTAGAAAAGTAATCACCAATCATACGCTGGCAAATGCCCTGTCAACCAACCGAAGTTTGATTGAGGAAGAGGTGACAGAAGAGCTGAGGGAATCTTTGGCGCCGCATGGACTGAATATAGAAAATTTTTATTTAAGTTCATTGACACCGATTGAAGGCTGGCAGGTAATGGATAATGAATTGCCGCCAAGCGAGCCAGTGATGCCAAAAACAGCAGAACAAATAAAAAGCGAACGGTTATTTAGCCAGCCAGTGTCAGATACCAGCACCGATTTAGGCCGACGGAATTGAGACAGGTAAAGGCAGAGTTGAGAGTGGAAAAACTACTGGCAACGTCATCAAAAAGAATGATATTTGGAGGTAGGGGCAGGAGCGGGGTAAAAATATGATGAGTATTTTGAAGCCGGAGAGAATAATGTTTAAGTTGGGCTTGAGTGAAGGTGTGCCGATGGCGGTAAAGAAGGTGGGGACTAAAGTTAAGGTTTAATGTGTGAGCGATTTTTTGACCGAGAATTTCAGATTGATTGAAGCCGCGCCAGTTTTGCCGGGTCCAATAAAGAGGAATAGGGGTGAGGCAAAAATTGTTGGTTTGCCAGTATGATAAAAGATGGGGAAAATCGGAGATAATTTGACGGGAGAAAATATCAGCCAGGGATTCAACTAAATCGGAGACGAATTCATATTTGAGGCTTTGAATTGCCCGCCGGAGACAGGAGTGATAACGAAATAGACTGAGACTCCCCTCTTTTGGGGGCGAGGAAAAATATTTAATCCTATTGGGCTTTAGTTGGGAAAGGCATTGGGGACAAAAATAGGAGCCGGATTGACCACAACCATAACAGGTTTGAGGAAAAACTAAGTTGACAAGATCCATATAAAGATTATAGTCAAACTTTTAATATGGTGGTATTTTTGGTATAATGAGGGGATGGAGATGTAATGCATCGACGGAGTTAGTACCTTAAAAGACAGCAAGCCGACTTTGATCCACTGAGTCGATAAACAGGGTCAAACAATAATGCCAAATCTAAATTTGGTGTTGATTTAACCAAGGTAGCAGACGCCTTTACCGGCGCTTTTGCTCCCAAGGCTACCGCTTTTGCATTAGCTTAAGCACTCAACCATTTTTTGGTTTTCTGTTTCGGAGGAAGCTAAAAAGTGTTAACTAAACCGAAATGTAGCGATTAAAATCCCGATTTTTTGACCGCTAAAGCGAGAGGTAATGCTCTCAACAATCGGCACTCTAACGCTTTGAGTTAGCTTTAGCTGTTAGAGGTGTAGGATAAGGCTAATCTAAGCTTGTAGAAGTTTTTTAAAGTCAACTTTCGGACCCGGGTTCGTTACCTGGCATCTCCGCATAAATTAAGAAATATATTTACCTATTGCTTTGAGCATGGCCTTGTAACCCTTATCCTGGAGGGTAAAAACAAAATTGTCGTGACTTCTGCCAGTTATTCGAAGATTTTCTCCTGGGTCAAGAATAAAATAACGTTTTCTAAATTCCTCTAACGTAAGTTCGCGCCCGTCTTTGTGAGCTGCCTGCCAGAAGGTTTCAAAAGCTTTTTTGATACTACCATTATTAGACAAAATCCAGTTTTCAGTGCCAATGCCACCAAATCCTCCATCTTGGTTATCGCCCTTTTTGTAAGCATGGTTTTCTTTTAGAATCTTTTTTGCTAATAAAATATTGGCAATGACTTCTTGATAACTATCTTCCCCGTAAGAAAGTTTAATTGAATCAAGTTTTTGTTCGATAGCTTCATGAGAAGCAAAAATTAAGGTACTGGCAGTGGTATTGATACCAATATCAAGATCTATAAGCTCAGAACCAATACCAGTAACTCCAATAAGTCTAATTTGACTTGATTCTGAAGGGGTTTCGCTTTGATGAGAGAAGTGTTTTTTGATTTCATCAACAACAATACTTAGTTTTGAATAATTTGGAGCGTCAAGGACTATGTTGTAATCAAAATCAAAATCACCCGGTAGATTAGTGTGGCGACCTGAAGATCCAATATTGTAGAGACGCGAGCCTAAAATTGAGGTATCAAATTGGTCTTTAAAAGGAATATTTAAGGAATCAAAAATTTTCTTAATTCTTTCCTTAATTTGGGTATCAGCTAATGACACACTATCTGTCGGCTCAGATTGAATAGATTTTTTTAGATCAATAATTTCTTGATAGAAAGGATCTGACGGTTGAGATCTCTCAATCTCAAAGTGATCACCTCCGAATTGTTTAACTCCATCAAAAGAATGACGATATCTTTCATAATCTTGGGGGGTAAAAACACAGTCTCCATTGTTATCTAAAACTGGTATATAAACACCGTGTTTAGCAATTTCATAAAAGATGTTTTCCAGTTTTTTGGGTTCATTTTTTGGTGTAATTATAAAATCAATTTCTGATGACGGGAAGCCGGTCCTTACACCATAATGGTTCTTTTTAACTACGCCGCTTTGAAAAACTTCAAGTTTAGAAGGATCATATTGGGGGTTGGGGTCGCTTGTTGTGTCTTGAAATTGACCCCGATTCTTTATAACTATATAAATATCACCATATCCTGAAGCGGCAATTTGATCATAATTTTTGACTGGGTATTCGTCATCTGACATTATAACGTCGGTGTCAAATGGGGTAACGTCACTGCCAGCATCAGCTCCAAGGTATTCACGAGCGATACTGCCGAAATTCAAAATACTACCCAAGTTTTCTGAATTGATGTTTTTTATCAAGTCTCCTTGAGAAATAACAAACTGTGTTGGTTTGAGATTTCTGTTATGAGCGGCCTCTTTTGATTTTTTAATGTAATCCAATGCTTCGGAGATAGTTTTTATACCTAAACCTGAGAAATACATTTCAATAACCCGATCATTTAAACTCTGGCCTTCTTTTACCTGATATTTTTTGTACAGTTCAGAAATCTCTGATTGAATTGTGGAAGTATCCGAAGCCTCAGTTGGTTGAATGCGACTTAGAAGTGAAGAGTCATACAGGGTGTTTAATTTTTTGAAGAAAAAAGACAGTTGATGACTTTCAGTCGGAGTAAGTGGACTTCCATCCCTGGCTTTATCTAAAACAACAGAATTTTGGTTTAACAAATTTAGAAAATTTACTAAACTTGTCTCGCCGGATTCAAGGTTAACCTTTAGAAGATCATTAAAGATAATGCTTTGGCGGAGGCGGGCGGAGGGATGAGTCAAAAGGACCCGGCTAAGTTCTTTATTTGTATTTAGTTTTGATTCGATAACAGATGGTGGGTAGAGGGTATAAAACACTTTCGCAATTTTTCCAATAAGAGGTAAATTATTTTCTATGAAAATATCAGAAATTTTCTGATATGTCTCTAATGGGTTTGGATGATTCAAAATTTCAATCAATAACTGATTTTTAATTTTGAGAATTTCTTTTGAAGGAGAAGAATTGATTTGTGTAATAACGGAAACATATTGTTCTAATGTCTCTTTAGGGTGAAGAGAATCGTTAATTTTTTGTAAAACACTTTTATTTTGAGTCAGGAAATCGTAGACTGGCTGAGACTGAGTCCTTGAAACTAAGACAAGAAGTGTTTTATCTGGATGCGAGTCGGATATTTTATCAACTAATTCGGGAGTGCAAATGGAACTAAAAGTAGAAAAGTCGCTTTTTGCCTCAATTAGTTTTGATAATAATTCCAGTGTTGGCTGATTATTTTGGTCGATAAAAGAGTTAATAGAGTTTTTATTTCTAATAAGAAAATTAAGATATGGAGTGTCACCAACGGCTAATATCTTTGTCCAAAATAGTTGGTCTTCTGAAGAAAACGAACTAAAAATTTCTTGGTTTGATAAAAGAGATTTTAAACTTTGATAATCTGTAGAGTTTGAGATGGTTACCATTTCAAAAAGAGCAGATCTGATCCTTGTGTTGTTTGAGATGGTTTCTGAGGATGAAACAAAATCTTTAATAAAATTTATTCCTATTGTTCCGTCTTTTTTAATTAGATTTTCGTAATCATTGTGTCCGATTTTATTTTTGCTATATTTTTGAAAAATACTTATGATATATTTTTGTTCTGCCCTATCGGTTTTGCTTAACAGCAAAACAATAGGATTTTTGTCATTAAACTGACCATTAGTTTCGTGGAGTGATAATAATTCATGAATTTTTATGGGGCTGTTTTGGTTAATATCTGAAACAATTAGTTTTTGGATAATGTTTAAAAAGGTAGTTTGATAATCATAGGATGGTGTATTTTCTGTATGAAGAAGCAAACTCAAAAAATCATCTTGAAACATAGAAAAATCTATTTTTTGATTTTGTTGTGTTAAAAACTCAGAACTAAAATAATTAATGAAATTAAGTGTGGCACTGTCTAATGGGCCTCGGGACATAATTTCCCTTATTTTCATTTTATTTTCTATAAAAAATAGCTGATCGATCTGGTCTTTTTTTTCGAGAAATTGAGCGTCTGTGAGGGTTAATATGCTGTCATTTAAGTAAGTGATATTAAATTCAGTTGGAGACTCCATAAGACCAAGAGAATTGAGTCTGTCAATAATTTTGGGGGAATTTTTTAAAAGGGTAATCATTTGAGAGTAACTTAATGGAGTGTCTTTATAAAGATTTCCATAGAAATCTTCTTTTGGTATTTTTATTAAAAAATCTGGAACTCCACGGAAGCGCAAACTGTCATATATTTCTTTGGCGTCGGATTTTGAAAGACCTTCTTTTTGGAGGCGGCGGATGTTGGCGGACCGATTGATAGTCCCGCGGATGGTTTTTCTTTCTTTTTTGTATTTCTGGTGGTATTGTTCATATAGGCTTGGCTGTCGAGGAAAAAGTGTCTTGATAATTGGTTGATTTTCAGAATATTTTGCAGCCTCAGATTTGATTTGTTGGGATAATTTTTGAGCTTCTTGACGGTCTCTGATTTTTTGAAAAAAATTTGGGTCAAAATCAGGATTTGTATTATTTTGGGATTTATCTGATTCTTTGACAGTTTCCAATAAAGATATTTCCTGAAGTGTTTCTCTGGGGTTTTTGTCGTCCCGACTAGCAAAAATACTAGCAATTTTGTCCTTGAGAGTGGGAAAGAATTTCTCTTTGTTATTTTTGGGTGTTGAAACATCCTTTTTTTCAGGTGGTTTTGGGGAAATAGTTGGGTTTTTGTCCAAAGCATCAATCGGCATAAGATAGATTTAAAGTGGTAATGGTTTTTTGGATATTTTCTGTAAAAATTGGATACTGGCGAGTAAATTGATGGGTGTGTTTAAGTAATTCGGGGACGGTGGAAGCGGTGTCAATGCTGCTAAGGACAGATTTAGCAATTTTGATGACCCCGATTTCGGTGATTTGATTATCGGTGTAGAGAAAATCGAGAGTGTTGAGAATTTGACGCTCAATAATTGTTTTGATTTTAGAAAAGCGGGAAACTTCGTAGACCATGTCTAATTTTAAGTATAGCGTAAAACCTAAAACTTATATTTATACTTGGTTATAAGTGGATTAATGAAGTGATTTTTGAACTTCGCGGTTTTTGATTTTATCCCGTTTTTCAAACTTTCTCATTTTCCGGCCAATCCCAATTTCGACTTTGAACCATTTGCCCTGAAGGTAAATAGCAATGGGGATAATCATGTATTTTTGGTGACGAAGAGAAATAAGTTTGGCAATTTCTTTGCCGGATAAAAGAAGATTTCTTTCGGGAGTGGTATCGGTAATTTGATTTTGGGAATATTTATATCGGGGAATTTTGAGATTAAAAATGACAGGCTGACCGTTGATAACCTCAATTTTTGAACCCAAAAATTGCGGCGGCTGAACCCGGAGAGATTTGGCGTCGGCGCCGGTGAGAACGAGACCAGCCTCAAATTTGTGGATAAAATTAAAATCCCGAGAATCTTTGTTGAAATAGCGCATAGGCTAGTTTATCAGGTGTGTAAAGTTTTTAAAGTATAAAATTGGAACTATAGGGTGATTTTGTATATTTTTTGATCACCGGCCAAAAAATAAATAGTTTTGGCGGCGGGATCAAAGGTAAGATCAATAAGTTTTAGATCCCCTAAATTATATTTGGAATTGAATTCACCGGTTTTTTTGTAGGTATAGATATATTTGGCTTCATCGCTAAAAACAAGGTAATCGCTGTTGGCGGGAGTAGAAATAAATTTGGCTTGAGTAAAATTGAGCGACTGGTTGGATTTAAATTTAGAATCAACTCCGCTGGTATAGAAACTTATTTGACCAGAATCGGTCAGGACCCAAATCCGACCATCAATGTCAAGAGAATTAGTGCCAAGATTAAGTTTAGTTTCGCCTTTGAGCCAGGATTGGGGAGAAGAAAAACCGGAAGCGCTGGGAGTGAACTTCCAAATTGACTGGGAAGGAGCGTCAAGAACATAAATAGAACCATTCCAGAACTGGACATCGGTGGGATTAAGAGAGGAATGAGAGCTAAAATCCAGTTTTGAAGTTAAACTATTTTTTTCGACTAACTTAATCTGATTTTGAATCAGAGTGTAGACATTGTTGGCATCAGTCAGAACTTTTTGGGCGGATTTGAGTTCAGAAGAAAGACTAATGTTTTTGGTGGATTTGGTGTTGGGGTCGAAGCTATCAATCCGGCCATTGATGGGATCAAGAAGATAGATATTATTTTGGGAGAAAAATATCCGGGAAAAACCGGGTTGACTGACAATTAAGGAAGTGTCATAGAGCATTTGAGGAGAAAAGACATCGCTGTCACCGGTTTGGGAAAGAACAGAATCAACCTGAGATTGAAATTGAGATACCTGGTCGGAGTGAATGTTAAGATCAGACATTTTTTGAATAATCTGTTTTGATTCTTTGGCGGTTTGATAGGCAGTATTAAGATCAAGACTTTTGACGACAGAGATATGGTTGAGTTTTTTTTCGAGTTCGGCTTTGAGAGATTGAAACTGAGATTCGGCCCGGGCAGATTGATTTTTGCGATAGCCAAAAAAGAAACTAACAAGCAAACCCAATAGAAGAAGCAGGGCGACGGCAATTTGAATCTTTTTGCGATCGCCGATTTTAAAATGAGGATGGCGACGGAGATAGACTGAAGGAGAAGAATCCTTTGGAGGAGACACTGGTGGGGGCGGGGGTGGCGGAGGTGGGTTGTCGGTGGTGGGGATGGGAATGTCTAAATCCTGGTGGACTTGGATAAGGGCGGAGGCGTGTCCGGTTTGGTCATCAAGAGAGTAAAGAAAAGATAAAAAATTTTCTTCGATAGTAGATAAGCGGGTATCAAGAAGAAAGTTTTTGATTTGGTCAAAACCAAGACTATCAAAAAACGGTTGACTGATAATAAATAACTTGTCACCGCCAACAATGGGACCAAAAACCAAAGTGATGTCCTGGTTGCTGCCGGCAAGAATCTGGCTTATTTTTGATTCCCGTTGGAGAATAACTTTAAAATCACCCAGGGCGGCAAAAAAGGATTGTTGGTTAACAACTATTAATAGGGTAATGTTTATTTTTAGGTGAGCAAATTCGGGGTGTTGTTGGATATGGGACAGGGTTTGGCGGAGATTTTGGGTGACGGAAAAAGATTCTAGGGAAAAATAAAACTGATTTATTTTGGCAATAATATCCCGACCGATATCCTGGAGTTCGGGAGCATCAAGCGACTCAAGGCTGATTAAGCCAAAAAGGTGGCCTTTGGTAAATTTCTGATCGTCGTCGGGTTCATTTTCCCAGTATTGCGACCACCAGCCGGGAGTGGTTTTGCCAATAAGAGAGCGACAAGTGAAGTGCATTAATTAATGATACTATAAAGTCAAAACAGTCAGAACTAAAATAAGGGTGAGAATTAAAAAGATATAAGAAATAAGAGTCAGGGTGGGGTTAAATTTATCAGAAACACTTTTGGTAATGGAGGCTACCTGTTTGACAACAATAGCTGAGAGAAAAACAAACATGGCTGCCAGAATAAAAAGAAAAACTTTGACGGCAGAAAGAAAGTAGCTGGTTAGGACTTGGTTTTGGGGAAAAATCATAAAGCTCCTCCCCGTTTTTGACGGTCGAGATCCTGGAGATCTTTGATAACCATAATGATTTTGCTGGGATTGGGAATTTTTTCAAATTTAATTTTGTTGTCCTCGGAGGCGGTTTGGATAATAACGTCGCCATAATTAAAAAAGGTGCCAAGAATACCTTTGATGGATGAAGAAATATCTTCAATTTGGGCAAACCGGGTTTGGACAAAATGTTTGTTGAGAATATTTTTGAAATCAATATCAATAATGCGCTGGTCGGTAATAATAAAAATGTTTGAATACCAGCTCAAAAACTTTTCGAAGGCATAAATAAAGGTAAAAAGATACCAAAAAACTAAAATAAAATTAACGTAACTAACGGGAAAAATATCAAGGATGTCAATATATTTAAACAAGATGGGGAGAAAAATCATAAAAACAAAAGTGACAATCCAGGAAAGATTGTTAATCCAGTGAGGTCTGAGACCAACATATATTTTTTCGCCATCGTCTTGCTCCTGAAAAGAAAGGATTTTGGGTTTGACTAAAACTGAAGAAAATGAGTTTTGGGTGTGTCCAAGAAGTCCATAAACATCAGGTTCGGCGGCAGGAGAATCAGATTTGACAGAAGGTTTCTTTTTTTTGACAGGAGCAGATTTTTTGGCGGGGATGATGGGATCATCGGGGGCAATGGCATCCAAATCTTGAGATCGATTCATAACTATAGTTTAGCAAAAAAAATTATTTCTTTTCGAGATTAAAAAGACCGGATTTGATAACTAAGGCTCCCGGAGCTCTAAGATTGAAGACGGTTTTGAAGTTAGCAGCAGAAAAATTTAGCTGACCTTTGTCGGTGGAGATGTGAACAGTTCGGGTATCACCGCTGGTGGAATAGTCAACACTGACAGAGTTGATGGAAGAAATTGGACCGCCTTTGTCGGCGACCTGACGCCTGAG
>ERZ795030.2467-NODE-2467-length-21961-cov-5.442299_pt1 | contig 21961 bp, 18 predicted proteins | sample MGYA00375122_ERZ795030 | MGnify/ENA primary metagenome ERZ795030 (study PRJEB30165, sample SAMN05720146) | activated sludge metagenome | isolation source: anaerobic digester from wastewater treatment plant | place: Japan | collected 2015-04-20 ... | reverse complement strand
GAACAGTGGCGGGCAAGAGATCAGCAACGGGACGGGCGGGACGCAGCGCGCCGGCCGGCGGCGGCACGCTTCAGGAATTTCGCGGCCTGGTCGAGGAGTATTACGAGCAAACATTCGAGCGGTTTCCGATCGAAGGCTCGCGGGCGGGCCGGCGGGAGTTTGATGGCGAGCTGGGCCGGGCGCGGCCGGGCGATTTCGAACGCCAGGGGCGGCTGGTCGAGCGGATCCTCGCCGCCGTGGAGGACCTGCCGCCGCAGGATTTCGACGCGTCGGCGATGCTCGACCGGCGCACGTTCGTCGCCGCACTGCGGCTGGAACACCTCAATCTGGTTGAACTGGAGCGCTGGCGCAATGATCCGCAACGCCATCTGCACGCCGTGGCCGAGTCGCTGCTGGAGCTGGTGGTGCGCAACGCCGATCGGCTGGTGGCGGTCGCCCCGGGGATCCTGTCGAGCCTGCGCCAGGCGCCGCGCTATTTTGGCGACGCCGCCGAATGCCTCGACCGTCCGGACCCGCTGTGGCGCGAGCTGACGCTCGAGGCGATCCCCGGCGTGATCTCGTTCTTCAATTCGCTGGCGGAGCCGTTGATCCAGACGCAAGCCGCCCCGGCGGGAGTGATCCGCCGGGCGGTGGCGGGGGCATGCGCCGCGGTGGAGGCCTACGGCGACGCCGTGCGATCGACCCGCCCGGGCAAGGCGGGGTCGTTTGCGATCGGCGAGCGGCGCCTGCGGCTGCTGATGCGCGACCGGCTGGGGCTGGACTGGTCGCCGCGCGAGGCGATGGCGTTCGCGCGGCGGGAAGCGACGCGGATCGCGGCCGAGCTGCGCCGCGAGGCAGCGCATTTCCATCCGCGCAAGAGCCCGGTCGAGATCCTGGCCGAGGCCGCGGCGGCGTGGCGGCCCGACAGCGGCTTGCTGGAGGCCTACACACGGGTGACGCGGGCCGTGCGCGAGCGGTTTGAGGAGGCCGAGCTGGTCTCGTTCCCGAAGGCCGAACGGCTGCTGATCAAGCCGGTGCCGGACTTCCTGCGCGAGCTGTTTCCGACGGCCGCCTACACGCCGCCGGGAGCGGTCGATCCGGATCAGACCGGCATTTTCTGGGTGAACGACCCGGGGGACGTGGACCTGCCGCCGGCGCGGCGCGCGGCGGAAATCGCCCAGCATTTCGGGCTGGAGATGACCTGCGCGCACGAGGCCTACCCCGGCCATCATCTGCAGTTCATGGTGCAGCACCGCCGGCCGTCGTTCGTGCGCAAACTGGCCAATCACGCCGTTTACTATGAAGGCTGGACGCTGTGGTGCGAGCAGATGACGTGCGATCTGCTGAGCCAGGGGGTCGGGCGCGGGCGGCGCGCGCGCTTGCGCGTGCCGGGGGCGGGGCTGCCGGAGAATCCGCACATCCGGCTCAACCAGCTCAACGATGAACTGTGGCGCGCGTGGCGGATCGTGATCGACGTTGGGCTGCAGACGGGCGAGCTGACGTGCGAAAATGCGCGCCGGATCCTGCAGCGGGAAGTTGGCTTCACGGCCGCGCGCGCGCGCGCCGACATCAACTGGTATACGTCGGCGCCGACGATCCCGATGAGTTACCTGATCGGCAAGGCCGAGCTGCTGCGGCTGAAGCGGCGCTATGTCGACAGCGGCGGGCTGACGCTGCGGGAGTTCAACGACTGGGTGCTGAGCTTCGGGGCGATCCCCTGGCGCTGGATCGAGGAGAGCGGGTTGTAGCCGGGGATGATTTGAGATGGCGGGTTGCGAGACGACGATCGAACTCGCCGCGCGGCAAGATCTCTCAGGCAGCGGACATCACCTGACAATTAGAGTTGGATGACGGAGAGGTCGATTTCGCGCTCGCGCCAGCCGCCGACGGGGATCTCGCGCGCGCGGAGCGCGGCGAGCCATGGGGCCGGATCCTCGAGAGGCTCGCGCGTGCTGAAGACGACGTGGTCGGCAAGCGATTGCGCCTGATCGACGCCCGGCGCGGCGCGGAGCGTCTCGCGCGCCTGTTCGGCCAGCCGGGCGCGCCGTTCGGGCGAATCGGTCTCGGCGCCGATGCGCACCTCGAAGGCGCGGGCGGGCGCCAGCCGGCGCAGGACGTCGGCCATCGGGCCCTCGAGGACGATGCGTCCGCCGGCGATCACATAGGCCCGGCTGCACAGTCCGACCAGGTCGGAGAGGATGTTGGTTCCAAGCAGGAGCGTGCGATCGGGGGCGAGCAGCCGGTCGATCAGCTCGCGCAGGCGGCGGCGGGCGGCGAGCGGCAGACCGGCGGCGGGCGAGTCGAGGATCAGCAGCCGCGGCTCGTGCAGCAGCGTTTTGATCAGGCCCAGCCGCCGTTTCTCCTCGCGGCCGAGCGTTTCGACAAAGGCCTCGCGCTGGTCGGTCAGTTCGGCTTCGGCCAGCAGGCGGTCGATGCGCGACCTGATGTGGCGCGGTTCGACGCGGCCGGCGCGCGCGAAGAAGTCCAGATATTCCCAGACGCGCAGGTCGTCGTAGGCGCCCAGAACGTCGGGCATGTAGCCGACGCGGGGGCGGATCGCGTCGGCCTGGCTGAGCAGGTCCTGGCCGGCGACGGCGCCGCCGCCGCGGGTGGGACGCGTCAGGGTCGCCAGCGTCTTGAGCAGGGCGGACTTGCCCGAGCCGATGGGTCCGATCAGGCCGACGCGCTCGCCCGAACTGACCTGGATGGAAACGTCGCGGAAGATTTCGTAGCGGTCGACCTGAAGGGTCAGGTTGGAAGTGACGATGGCCGGGCCGTCCGGGAAGGCGCCCGTGCCTGGGGCCGGGGCGGCGGCCGCGGCCGCGCCATCGCGGCTGTTGTTGTCGGTGTCGCTGACGCTGGTCGAACGGGTCATCGCCGCGCCTCACCGGCTGCATGAAGATCTCGGGCGCCGAACTCCCGGTCGAGCGGTGCGCGGAGCGGAAGACGCTCCCGCGCGGTCGATTGCCGCGGGGTGGGATGAGCCCCATGGAGCCGGCGGTGACGGTCTGCATCGTAGCCGCCGGGGGGCGAGAGAATCCAGATCAAAGAGGGCGGGTTCAACGAAGGCAGGCTGGAATGAGGCGTGATGCCGGCGGAGGCATTCACACAGGAAATGAGTCTCACGCCGAGACACAAAGACGCGGAGACGCGGAGACGCAGGGAATTCAATATCCACAATGGGTTCATCCACAGCGGGTGACAACGAATGGATACGATGGCGGGTTTTCGAGATCCGAGGACGAGGGACGAGAGCCGAGGGCCGAATTTTGGGGCGGGCCACTGGGGGCGATTACGAGTTGCTCATGAACCGGGAGTTAAGGGGACAGAATTGGGTAGGGCTTCGGGAGCGATCACGAGGACGAGAGAGGAGAGACGTCCGGGCTAGGGGCGGGGGAGGCGGTCGATGGCGGTGAACGGGCGGCGGGTGGTCTGCTTCTTCTGAATCGCTTCCATGATGCGGCGGTCGAATTCGCGGGCGACGTTGATCCCCTGATCCTCCAGACGCTGGGTGAGCGCCGCCACTTCGATCAGCTTGGCGATGTTGCGGCCCGGCTCCACCGGCAGCACGTATTCCGCCACGCTGCACTCGAAGAGGATCGACTCGCGGTCGTTGAGGCCGAGTCGCTCGTATTCCTTCATCGGATCCCACGGTTCCATCATGACGCGCAGGTTGATGGGGGATTCCTCGCGGACGGCGCGGACGCCGTAGAGCAGCTCGACGTCGATGATGCCGATGCCGCGAATCTCCATATGGTAGCCGATGTTGGGGGGGGTCTCGGCGATCAACTGGTTCTTGCTGATGCGGCGAATGACGACGACGTCGTCGGCGATCAGGCGGTGGCCGCGCTCGATCAGTTCCAGGCCGCATTCGCTCTTACCGACGCCGCTGCGCCCCTGGATCAGCACGCCCATGCCGAAGACATCCATCATCACGCCGTGGACGGTCCACGCGGGGGCGAGCCGCCGTTCGAGGAAATGGCTCAGGTCGGCCTGGAACAGGCTCGTGGTCAGGCTGGTGCGCAGCAGGGGGATCTGCAGCGCGTCGCAGGTGGTGATGAGCTCCTCGGCGATCTCCAGATCGGTCGTGACGATCACGCAGGGGATGTGAAAGGCGAAGGTCTGGCGGATGACCTGCTGGCGGGTCTCGGGGGTCAGGCTGGCCAGGTAGCGCGTTTCGGTGAGGCCGATCAGTTGGATCCGTTCGGCGGAAAAGACTTCGTAGTAGCCGGCCAGGGCGAGGCCGGGCCGATTGATTTCGGGGGTGTAGATGACGTTGCTCAGCCCGTCGCGGCCGGCGACCTGGACCAGGTCCCAATCGCGCGCCTTGCGCGAGAGCAACTCCTCGACTTTGAGGGGTTCATTGAGTTCGGAGATGGGCGAAACCATTCGCGGCAGAGGACTTTCGTGAAATCCGCGGCGGGGCCGGCCCCCCTCGGCTGGATCATCATAGTCAGGCGGCGCCGACGGGGCAAGCCCACCTTGGCCAGTCTGAGGAGTTCGGGCTCTGAATGGATGGTGTTGCGGGGTGGGTCGGCGGGCTGGAATGAGAAAAAATCAGGTTGGTGAATCGCGATTTTGGTGCTAAGTTTATAAGCATACGGACATCGCACTGTGAGGCCGGGCCGAACGCGGAGCAACCCCAACCCAACCGCAGACGTCGTCGCCCCCCTTCGGCACTGATGTCGGATCCAGGGATGCTGGCATAGAGGCCAGAAACGTCCTTTTGAACTTTCGAAACCCCGAAGAGGTGATCCATCCATGCAACTGGCACGCTTCAACATCGGCGACTCGGTTCGCCTGCGCGAGCGCATCCATCCCGGTCACCCCTATGCGCGGCTTGACCAGCGCTCGCCGAATCGCAGCGACATTCCGGCGGGGACGAGAGGCATTGTGCGCCGCTCCCACGGCACCACCGTGATGGTGGAGCTGTTTCCCAATCCGGACATCATGACCGGCCGCGGCATCGATGTGTGGGTCAGCTACCACATGCTGGTCGTCCTGTTCGCCCCCGATGGGACCGGAGCGGAAGGGAAGGACGCGTCGATGGCCAGGAAGAAGAGCACGGGCAGGCTGATCCACGTCTAAGGCGCCAGCGCCCTCGCACCCGCGACGAGGCAACCCATTTCCGGCGGGCGGCTTGACCCGGTAGTCAGGCCGTCCGCTTTTGCATTGCCGGCCCCTGGGAGTCACCAGGGGTTGCCGGATTCCCCTTCCTCCAGATCGTCCCCGTCGTCGGGCAGCTCATCCTGATCGCGCAGGCGCTGGTGATAGCGGGCCGTGGGCGGGACGATCCCGTTGAGGAAATCGGTTCCGTCCTGGCCGAGCACGCCCTGGACCGCTTCATCGAAGAACTGGCGCGGGTCCTGGCCCTTCAATTGGCCCATCTTGATGCAGTAGCGCAGGATATTGACGCCGTCGCGCGAGGTGAAGCGCAGGTTGAGCCGGTGCGCCTTCTGCAGGAACGAGACGGCCATTTCGAGCAGCTCGTCGCCGCTGAACGGCAGGTTGTAACGGAGGATCTGGAGTTCCTCCTCGCGGTTGGGGAAGGTCACTTCGATCTGCGGCTGGAGGCGCGACTGGATGTATTCGGGCACCTCGTAGGTCGAGGCGTCATCGTTCATCGTGCAGCAGATGCGGAACTCGGGGCTGGCCTGGATCTTGAGGCCGGTGACGATCGATTCGACGTAGCGGCGCTGGTCGAGCAGCGGGGCGAGCGAGGCCCACGATTTCTCGCTCATGCGGTTGGCTTCGTCCAGGATGCAGACGCCGCCGCGAATCATCGCCGTCACCAGCGCGCTGGCATGGTAGGCGATCCGCCCGTCGCTGGCGATCACGGGGGTGATCAGCAGGTCCTCCGGGCGGGTATCCATGGTGCACTGGTAAATGTAGACCTCGGCGTCCATCGCGCGGGCGACGGCGTAGGCCAGGGTCGTCTTGCCGACGCCGGGCTTGCCGATCAGGCGGGGATTGAGCGGGATATCGGACGGGGCGACGGTCATCCAGGCGGCCACCAACTGGTCGCGCAGGCGCTGGTTGCCAATCCACTTCATCTCGATCACGTCGGGATGGGCGAGGGTCAGGTCAATGCCCCCGATGCGGGCATGGCGCCCGTCCTCGGCTCGATCAGCGGCGGCGGTTTTGGGCGGCGTCATGGATAGCGCGGAACTCCCGTGAACGATGTCAAACAACCAGCTTACTCGTGGGGGCGGTCCGGCCGCAACGCCGAAGGTGCCCCTGGTTTGAGCGCGTATTTGTTTCGGATTTCGAAATTCGAGAATCGTGCTTCCCGCGCTCGGGCGGTGCGGGTCGGGCGTGGTTTCGGCTTGGTTCGGCGGTGGGAAAGTCGCTACACTGGGTTCCGCGCGCACGGCTGAGGAAAGGCTGGATGTTTCGCATGCTCGAAGGCTCCGTACACGACCCGGCGATCTACCCGATCCTGGAGCGCGTCGTCGCGGGCGAACGGCTGAGCGACGCCGACGCCGTCCGGCTGTTCCAGTCGCACGACCTGCTGGCGATCGGGCGGGCCGCGCAGGCCGTACGCTGGCGGCTGCATCCCGAGCCGGTCGTCACCTACGTCATCGACCGCAACATCAACTACACGAATATCTGCATCACGGATTGTTCCTTCTGCGCGTTCTACCGCAAAGCGGGGGACGCGGACGCCTACGTGCGCACGCGGGAGGAACTGCGCCAGAAGATCGAGGAGACATTCGAGGCGGGGGGGAGCCAGATCCTGATGCAGGGGGGGCTCAACCCCGAGCTGGACCTGGCCTGGTACGAGGATCTGCTGCGCTGGATGAAGCAGGAGTTTCCGGGGCTGCATATCCACGCGTTCTCGCCGACGGAGATCTCGTTTTTCCGCGACCATTTCGGGCTTCGGCTCGAGGAGGTGCTGCGGCGGCTGCGGGCGGCGGGACTGGATTCGATCCCCGGGGGCGGGGCCGAAATCCTGAGCGATCGCGTGCGGCGGAAGATCTCGCCCGACAAGACCTCGGCCGACGACTGGCTGGAAGTGATGCGCGTCGCGCACCGGCTGGGGATGCGCACCAGCGCGACGATGATGTTCGGCATCATCGAGACGATGGAGGAACGGGTGGAGCACCTGCGGCGGCTGCGCGAGCTGCAGGATGAAACGGGGGGCTTCACCGCGTTCATCGACTGGACGTTTCAGCCGAAGAACACGCCGTACAAGGACAAGTTCGCCGGGGCGTTCGACTATCTGCGGACGACGGCGATCGCGCGGCTGTATCTGGACAATTTCGAGAACATCCAGGCCAGTTGGGTGACGCAGGGGGACAAGATCGCGCAGCTCTCGCTGACGATGGGGGTGAACGATCTGGGCAGCCTGATGCTGGAGGAGAATGTGGTGGCGGCGGCGGGGACGAATTTCATGTACAGCCGGCGGGAGCTGGCGCGCTGGGCCGCCGATCTGGGATTCGAACTGCGCCAGCGCGATTATTACTACCGGGATTACGTCCATCCGGCGGCGCAATCCGCCGCGACCGCCGGCATCTGACCGCACGACCGGCCAAGACGCACGAACCCGCACACACAGAGACGGGCGCGCACGGACGACTGACCCGTGGATCGGAGACTTAAAGTCCGCGGCGGGCGGCGACGCTCAGCGTCAGGCCGACCATGCTGAGCGTGGCCAGCATGAACGAGCCGCCATAGGAAAAGAACGGCAGGGGGAGCCCCGTCACGGGGAGCAGGCCGATGGTCATGCCGATGTTGAGAATCATGTGGGTGGCGAGGGTCGCGGCGAAGCCGGTGATGATCAGGACGCCGAACAGATCGTGGACGCGGCGCGCCAGATCGAGCATGCGCCAGATGAAGAGCGTCAGCAGGAGCAGGACGGCGACGGTGCCGGCAAGGCCGAACTGTTCGCCGACCGTCGGGAAGATGAAGTCGGTGTGGTATTCGGGGAGGAAGCGGAAATGGGTCTGAGTGCCGCGACCCCAGCCCTTGCCCAGCAGCCGGCCCGATCCCAGCGCGGTCTGGGCCTGCAGGACGTTGTAGCCCTTGCCGCGGGGGTCGGCCTCGGGATTCAGAAAGGTGAGAATGCGGTCCTTCTGGTAGGGCTTGAGGTGAGCGTAGCCGGCCGCCGCGACGGCGATGCCGGCCAGCAGAAACAGGCCGACGACCCATTTGCGGATGCCGGCGGCCCAGAACATCGCGGCGACGACCGGGACGAAGACGGCCGCCGTGCCCAGATCGGGTTGCTTCAGAATCAGCAGCATCGGGACGAGGGCCAGCGCCAGCGGGATGAACGTATGGCGCAGGCCGCGGAACACGCGCCCGCGGCGGGCGAGATAATGGCCCAGGCTCAGGATGACGACGATCTTGGCCGGTTCGGCGGGCTGTAGCGAGAAGCCGCCCAGATTGAACCAGGAGCGGGCGTTGTTGACGGTCTCGCCGGCAACGAGGACGGCGCCGAGGAGCGCCACGGCGAGACCGTAGAGCACCCAGACGACGCGCCGCAACCAGCGATAGTCGAAGAACAACAGCACGAACATGCCGGTCAGGCCCAATCCCATCCAGCGCAACTGGCGCAGGGCGTAGCCTTGCAGGGGACCCGGTCCGTCGCCGGACGAGGTGGCGCCCCACATCGTGATCAGGCCGGCCGCGAGCAACAGCAGGATCAGCGCGATCAGCAGCCAATCGATCCAAGGCAGCAGACGATAGGGAACCAGACGGAATCGGGCCTTGGCCATGTCAGTCGCTCAGGGGAAGGGCTGGGCCGTTCGCGCCGGGACCGCTGCAGCTCGCCGGCGTGGTCCGGGCTACGACGCCGCCCGCTACCCTAGCACAAATCCGGGTCGGGCTTCAGCGTCGCTGGCACGTGAATCGCTTGCAGGATGATTTTCGGGGAGGAACGAGGGACGTCCTTTAGGGGCGATCACGAGGACGAGAGACGATTTTTGAGAGAGGAATACGGCGATGAAGAAAAATTTCCTGCTTCGCTGGCCGCCGGTGGCGGCGGCGTGCGTCGGGCTGGTCTGTCTGACCGGCTGCATCAGCCTGCGGATCGGCACCGACAACGAACCCCCCGATTTCAAGATCGACGGCATCGGGAGCGCCTATGCGACGGTGACCGACATCCCGGCCTATGACGGGACGGTCGTGCGGTTTGACCTGTTCCGCGGCGGGGCGAACACCGGCGAACTGGCCTCATTTTACATCTGGCCGCTCGGCGGGCTGGATCTGGGCTTGCTGGGAGCGCGGCTGCGCCTGCTGCCGCTGGAAATGGGCGCCGGGACGCTGTTCTATCAGCCCGGGCCGGTGACGGGCGACGCTTCACCCGGGGTGAAGGCGACCATCGACGCGGAGTAGGGGAAGAAATCCGAAATCCGAAGTTCGAAGTTCGAGGCAGATTCAAGGATTCAATAGTCGAATGTCGGGCAGGTTGCCCGTTTGGAGTGCGGCGGCAGAAAGCACGCAGCGCGTGGCGACGCCGCATTGGACCGATCAGCCTCGGCTCAGGTCGAATCCAAAGCGGTGTCGACGCGTTGCGCTGCAACGCTCTGGCACCGCACTCCAAAAAAAGCTGCCTCGACGGGGGGAGCAGTCTCTCGGGTTTCCGGATCGATGGCGATGCCGATTTCGATTGCGATACCAATAGCGATTCCGGAACGGACGGGGCCTAATGGATCGGCGCGCGTGTCCGCCGCCTGATCCTATCGCTGTGTTCGTCGATGACCGATCGCTCCCCTCCCCTGGCGTTGACCGACCTCGCCGGCGAATGGGCCGGGCTTGCGCCCGCGCCGCTCGATGCGCGGCTGCGCGAGCTGCGCGGCCAGGGGCGCGCCATCCTGGATCTGGTCACGGCGAATCCGCACGAGCAGGGCTTGACGTTTCCCGGCGAGCTCCTGGCCGAGATCTCGGCCGAGGCGATGCAATCCATCGGAGTCTACCGGCCGGAGCCGCGCGGGCTGGCGGCGGCGCGCAAGGCGGTGGCGCAGTGGTACGCGCGGCGCGGATCGCCCGCCGCGGCCGATGCGATTCAGCTCTGCCCCGGCACCAGCACCGGCTACGGCTGGGCGTTGCGCCTGCTGGCCGAAGCCGGCGACGAGATCCTGGCGCCGTCGCCCGGCTATCCGCTGTTTGACGACCTGGCGGCGGTCGCGGGGCTGCGCCTGCGCAAATACTATCTGCGGTTCGACGGCGGCGGCTGGCGCCATGCGGTCGATGAAATCGACTATCAATGCACGGCGCGGACGCGGGCGGTCGTGCTCATCTCGCCGCACAACCCGACGGGGGCGATGGCGACGGCGGAGGAACTGGCGGCGCTGGCGGAGGTCTGCCGCCGCCGGCGACTGGCCCTGCTGTTCGATGAAGTTTTCTGCGAGTTTCGCGAGGACCGCGCGCACCCCGCCCCTCGCCCGCACGGGGAACAATTCCCGCTCGCGATCACGCTCAACGGCTGCTCCAAGATGCTCTCGCTGCCGGGCTGGAAACTGGCGTGGATGAAAGTGGACGGTGAGCCGCGCCACGTGCGGCCGTTCATGACGGCGCTGGAGCATCTGGCCGATACCTACCTGCCGCTGCCCGACTTGCAGCAGGCGATGCTGCCGGCCCTGCTGACGCGGGGGGAGGCGGTCATCGACGCGCTGGCGGGGGCGTATCAGCAGCGACGGCGGACGGCGCGGACGGCCCTGGCATTTGCGACGGACGACTGCACGGCGGGCGTCTACCTGTGCGGCCGGCTTTCCGGCGCCTACGCCGGGCCGGGCGGCGACGATCAATTTGCGCTGGACGCCCTGGAGCGGGAGGGAGTGCTGGTGCATCCGGGCTACTTTTACGATCTGCCGGGGCGGTTCGTGCTGACCTGCATCGCCGCGCCCGAAACGCTGCGGACAGGCATCGACAAGCTGAACCGGCTGGCGGGCGGCGGCTGAGGAGGAAGGGCGTTGGGAGGGCGATTATGTGTTGCTCATGACTCTGAGGTTCACAATGAAGGGACAAAAAGGCCGGTTTTCGAGAGCCGAGGACGAGGGACGAGAGCCGAGAGCCGACAGTTTTATTTGCGAGGGGGGTAGGCTAGAATGAGCATGCCCGCCGGGTCGCCGGCGCGTGCCGATGCCGCTTCAGGTTGCCGCCAATCCCGAAGCATGATGCGGGTTGATCCCCGCCGGAAGGATGCCCGATCGAATGAAGTCCGCCCGCCTGTATCGTCTGGCGCCCCTCGTGGCGCTGATTCTAGCGCTGGTCGGCTGTTCCGATGGCGGATCGGGCGGCGGCGGCGCCGGGGCCGATGCGCCCGGCGAACCGGTCACCGTCCGGATCAACCAGGGCTCGGACGTGCTCTCGATGGACCCGTATCTCCAGCACGAGTCGCCGACAATGTGCGTGCTGCGCAACGTCTTCGACACGCTGACCGACTATGACCGGCGGATCGAGTTGCAGCCGTGCCTTGCCGAGAGCTGGACGAATGACGGCGACCGCGTGTGGACATTCAAGTTGAAGGAAGGGGTGACGTTTCACGGCGGCCAGCCGTTCACGGCCGAGGACGCGGCGTTTTCGCTCGACCGGGCGCTGAACTGGGAGAAATCGCGCACGCGCTCGGAGATCCAGACCATCGAAGCGGTTGAGGCAATCGACCCGTTGACGCTGCGCATCACGACGCGGCTGCCCGACGCGATTCTGCCGCTGCGGCTGGCCTCGGTGCTGATCATGGACCAGGAATCGACCGAGCAGGCGCTGGCGGAGCACGGCGAAGCGTGGCTGGCCTCGCACGCCAACGGCACCGGGGCCTATCGCGTGGCGGAATGGATCAAGGATGCGCAGTGCGTTCTGGAGCGGTTCGACGGTTACTGGGGCGAGCCGCCGGTTGTTGAACGGCTGGTGTTCATCCCCACCTCACAGGATGCGACGCGGATGGTCAATCTGCAGCGGGGGGGCGTGGACCTGGTGGTCAACGTGCCGCCGACGCAGGTCAAGCAGGTGGAGGCGCTGCCGGGCTATCGCACGATCAAGTCGCCCAGCCTGCGGCTGATCTACCTCGGCCTGGACGTGGGCCGGGACGAGTCGCCGAGGATCCCCGGATCGCCACCCAATCCGCTCAAGGACGCGCGCGTGCGCCAGGCGATCATGAAGAGCATCGACAACAAGGCGATCGTCGAGTCGATCATGGGCGGCAACGCCGAACCGATCGACCAGCTGCTGCCGCCGGGCGTGACGGGGCACGACCCCTCGATCCAACTGGAGCGGCCGGACTATGAGGAGGCGCGGCGGCTGCTGGCTGAGGCGGGCTATCCCGACGGCTTCACGGTGCGGCTCGATGGACCGAACGACCGCTACGTGAACGACGCGCGGATCATCTCGGCGGTGGCGCAGGAACTGGCGCGTTGCGGGATTCAGGTCGAGCCCAACGCCGTCCCCAAGGCGCGGTTCTTCAGCGAGGAGCAGCAGGGCAACTGCTCGTTTTTCCTGATCGGCTGGTCCAACACCAATGGCGACGGGCAGGGGACGTTCGATCATCTGCTGCACACGCCCGACCCGGAGAACAATCTGGGGGTGGCCAATGCATCGACCAATTACTCGAATCCGCGGCTGGATGAGATCTGCCGCCAGGCCACGGTTGAATTCGACCCGGCCCGGCGCGAGGCGCTGCTGCGGGAAGCCAACCGACTGGCGATAGCGGACCTGCCGCACATCCCGCTGCATCTGCAGATGGACATCTACGCCATCGCGGATCGGCTGGATTGGACGCCGCGGCGCGACACGCAGGTCCGCGGCGTCGACATCCGGCTGGCGGCGGCGCCGTGATGGAGCCTCGGTCGGCCAGCGCCGGCGCCGGCGCGGGGCACGGCGAGCCGCTGCCCGCGCCGCCGTGGTCGTTTGTTTCGAGCGGCATCGAGGAAACGCTGGCGCTGGGGCGGCGGATCGGCGCGGCGTGCCAGGGAGGCGAAGTCATCCTGCTCGACGGCCCGATGGGGGCCGGCAAGACGCTGCTGACGCAGGGGATCGCGGCGGGGCTGGGGATCGACGGGGCCATCGTCAGCCCGACGTTCGTGGTGATGCGCACGTACCGCGGGGGGCGCGGGCTGACGCTCCACCACTTCGATTTTTACCGGCTGGGCGGCGAGGAAGATCTGGAGAGCGTCGGTCTGGAGGACTGTCTGCGCGGGGACGCCGTGGTGGTGATCGAATGGCCGAGCCGCGCGCCGGCGGCGGCCGGGCGCCACACGCTGCTGCTGCGCCTGGCGGTCGTGGGCGAGGAGGCGCGCCGGATCAGCGCGGAGGGGTGAGACGGCGCGCGGGAAGGCGGCCGGCGGGTGGCTTTGTGCTTGCGCGGCGGCGGCGGCGGCGGGACAATTCCTTCATGATCTCATGGTAATAAAAGCCCATTCCGCGGCGCCGGAGGTCCCTCGCGCGGACGAAAGGACAATCCGATGAAGACCGTCAGGAATCTGCTCGATCACAAGGGACGCCACGTCTCTTCCATCAGCGCCGCTGATACGGCCCTGGAAGCCGCCCACCGGATGAACGACCAGCGGATCGGGTCGCTGGTGGTGACCGCCGACGGCAAGGTGATCGGAATCATCACCGAGCGCGACATATTGACCCGGATTGTTGCCGTGGAACGCGATCCGTCGGCGACGCGCGTTGAGGAGATCATGTCGCACCCGGTGGCCTGCTGCCGGCTCGATACGACGGTCGAGGAATGCCGGTCGGTGATGACGGTCAAGCGCATCCGCCACCTGCCGGTCGTGGAGGAGGGGCGGCTGATGGGGATCATCACCAGCGGTGACATCCTGGCCAGCGAGATCCAGGAGCACAAGACGACGATTGAATATTTGAACGAGTATCTGTATTCGTCCGGCGCGCCGCACGGCTGAGCGGACCCCGCGGGCTGAACGGACCGCACGGCTTGAAATCTTGTCATTCCCCAAATTCAAACCCGCTCCGGCCACCCCTTCCAGGGGTTTCGTTCGAGGCCGGCGACGCAGGGTTCCGGCCTGCGGCCGCCACCCTGCGCTTGATTCCAGTCGTCCGCTTCGCGGACTGAACGGATCAGCAGGAGCCGCCTGCAGTGAGACTGGAATCTTTCAGCAGCTTGCGATTGGGGGAATGACACGGGCTTAAAACGAGGGAAAAGAGTGGAGCTTATCGAGAGCCGAGGGCGGGGACGAGAGCGGCTCAGCCTGCGGCGCCGCACTCCCGCAGGCAGGCTTCCACCTCGTCGCGCCCGACGTCGGCATAGACCTCGACGTGACCCAGCCGGGTCGGCAGCACGAAGCGCACGCGGCCGTCGCGCACCTTCTTATCCGAGCCCATGAGGCGCCAGTACTGCTCGGCGCTGAACGGCAGCAGCCGGGTGGGCAGCCCGGCCCGCCGGCAGAGCTGTTCGACCCGGCGCGCCTCCTCATCGCCGACGACTCCCCGGCGCGCCGCCAGCCGCATCGCGGCCACCATCCCCATCGCGACCCCTTCGCCGTGGCGGATCTGGTTGTAATTGGAAAGCGCCTCGGCGGCGTGGCCGAACGTGTGGCCGAAGTTCAGAATTGCGCGCAGGCCCTCCTCGCGCTCGTCGCGCGCCACCACATCGGCCTTGATCTCGCACGAGCGCCGAACCAGGTAGGCCAGCACATGCGGGTCGCGATCGAGCGCCCGTTCGATGTGCTGCTCAAGGAACTCGAACATCGCGCGGTCCGCAATGATCCCGTGCTTGATCACCTCGGCCATCCCGGAACGCAGTTCCTCGTCCGGCAGCGTCTCGAGCATGCGCAGGTCGATGCCGACGAAGACCGGCTGCCAGAAGGCGCCGATCAGGTTCTTCCCCGCCTCATGGTTGATCCCGGTCTTGCCCCCCACGCTGCTGTCGACCATCGCCAGCAGCGTCGTCGGGAGCTGAATGAAAGCAATCCCGCGCAGCAGCGTCGCGGCGGCGAAGCCGGCGATGTCGCCCACCACGCCGCCCCCCAGCGCGACGATCCCGCTCTCGCGCGTGTGCCGCTCGCGCAGCATGTGATCCCAGATGCGGGTCAGCGAGGCCACATTCTTATGTTCCTCGCCGTCGGGAATTTCGCAGATCGAAACGCGATAGCCTGCCTCGGCCAGCGCGCGCCGCACCCCTTCGGCATGGTGACGCCCCACGGTCGGGTTGGTCACCAGCGTGCATGGCCGGGGAGGGAAATACGGGGCGAGCGCGGCGCCAATCCGGTCCAGCCAGTCCGCGTCGATCACGATGGGGTACGAACGCTCGTCGAGGGCCACATCCACCTGCGTCGGAAGTTTTTCGATCGGGTTCACGCCGCCGCTCCTTCATACAGCTTCAGAATTTCGGCGACGACCTCATCGGGCGTACGGCCGTCGGTGGCCAGCCGGTGCGCGACGCGCTCGTAGGCCGCGCGCCGGGCCGCCAACAGCCGTTCGATCGTCCCGCGCGGATCGTCGTTGTTCAGCAGCGGCCGGTGTTTTCGCCCGCGCGTCCGCTCCCAGATGGTCTCGACCGTCGCCTCCAGCAGGATCACCAGCCCGGCCTGTTCGAGCAACTCGAGGTTTTCCGGATCGACGACCATCCCGCCGCCGGTGGCGACGACGTGGCGCCGCAGCGATCCGACATCGTGCGCCACCTCGCGTTCGATCGCGCGAAACGCCGCTTCGCCGGCCTCGGCGAAAATCGCCGCGATCGGCTGACCCGCCCGTTCCTCGATCAGGTTATCGGTATCGACGAAGCGCCACGCCAACCGCCGCGCCAGGCGCCGCCCGATGCTCGACTTGCCCGTCCCCATGAACCCGGTCAGGATGATGTTCCGCGGTCGGTCGCGCACATTGCTTTCCAATTTATGAATACCATCGTCATCGGTTGTCCAGGGGAAGCAGAGACAGAAAGGACATCAGGGACAAAAGGGACAAAAAAACTTCGTGCCCATTCGTGTCGTTCGTGATCTGATCCCTCGCCTCGGCTAACGCAACCCATCGTACACGAGAGGTTGTCTCGTCGCGCTTGTTTATGGCATAACTCGTCCAGTGCGTCGAGATGGAATGCCTCGAAAGCCCGCCCAGCCAACCATGCCGCCAGCCTTCCCCCAACTCGCAGGTCGCCGGATCATCGTGGCGGTGACCGGCGGCATCGCGGCCTATAAGGTCGCCGATTGCGTCAGCCGGCTGCGCAAAACGGGGGCCGAGGTGCGCGTGGCGATGACCGAGGCCGCCACGCGCTTCGTTCAACCCCTCACGTTCGAGTCGCTCTGCGGCCATCCGGTCTACAGCGACGTCTTCGCGCGGCCCTCCGCCTGGGAAATGGAGCACATCGCCTGGGCGCGCTGGGCCGACGCCCTGCTGATCGCCCCGGCCACGGCCAACGTCATCGCCAAACTGGCCCATGGCCTGGCCGACGACGCCGTCACCACGCTGGCCCTCGCGTTCACGGGGCCGGTCTGGGTCGCGCCGGCGATGAATACCGCCATGCTGAACCATCGCGCCACACGCCACAATCTGGAGCTGCTGGCGGCGCGCGGCGTCCGCGTGATTGAGCCCGGCGCGGGCCTGCTGGCCTGCGGCGAGGTCGGCCCCGGCCGCCTTGCCGAGCCCGAGGAGCTGATCGCCGCCCTGGCGCGCGGCCTGGGGGGCGAGCGCGCGGCCGGATCGCTCGCCGGCCGCCGCATCCTCATCACCGCCGGACCGACGCGCGAGCCGCTCGATCCCATCCGCTTCATCAGCAATCGCTCCACCGGCCGCATGGGCGCGGAGCTGGCCGCCGAGGCCCTCGCGCGCGGCGCCCAGGTCCGGCTGATTCATGGGCCGCTCGCGGTGGCAATTCCCCCGGGCTGCGACGCCGTGCCGGCCGAAACCGCGCGCGCCATGCTCGACGCCGTCCAGCAGGCCTGGCCCGAAACCGACATCGCGATCTTCGCCGCCGCCGTCGCCAATTACGAAGGCGCCCGCGTCGCCGGGGGCAAACTCAAGGGGGGCGAGACGCTGACGCTCGCCCTGCGCCGCACGCCCGACATCGCCGCCTGGGCCGGGGCTAATCGCCGGCCCGGCCAGGTGCTCGTCGGCTTCGCCGCCGAGAGCGAGGACCTGATCGCGGCCGCCCGGCGCAAGCTCCAGGCCAAGAGGCTCGATCTGATCTGCGCCAACCCGATCGGCGAGCCGGGCATCGGCTTTACCGCCGAGCAAAACCGCGTGACCTTGCTGACCGGGGACGAGGCCGCCGAGCCCGTCACCTCGCCCACCGCCGACAAGCGCGCGATCGCCGCCTGGATCCTGGACCACGTCGAGCAACGCCTCGCCGCCGCGACCTGATCCTGCTCTACACCGATTTCCATCGCTCGTTGATCCCGATAGAGGTTGACTCAACTTTCGCTTGCCATTCGGCAAGCGTGTTCTGAGAATGGAGCACCGTGCCCGCCGCGGGCGCGGGCGATCCCGCATGCCATTGAGGGAGGAATGCCATGTCCAGGTTGTCGGTCCGTCCATTGACGACATGGGGACGATGGGGGCTGCTGGGCTTCCTCTGCCTGACACCGCTCCTCCCGGCTCAGCCCGGCAAGGTGAAAGTCCGCCGGCTCGATCTGGAGCCCCTCTCGCCCGCCCGTGTGGACCAGCTCAACGAGGCGGCCCGCGAAGCCTACCAGCAGGGGATGGTCGCGCTGGATCGCGTCAATTACCCGCTGGCGCTGGAATTCTTCCAGCGGGCCGTGCGCGAGGAACCCGACAACATCTATCTGCGGTTTCAGGTGGTCCAGGTGGCGCACTACCTGGGCGATACGCGGTCGGTCGATAAGCATGCGATCCGCTACTACGACATCGCGGAGGACAACCTGCGCGCGATGACCGAATCCGATGCGCTCAACGAGCGCGAGAAGGGCCGCGCGGCGGAGGCCATCGAAATGGTCCAGCAACTGCGCCGCAGCGCCTCGGAGCGCGATGAGAAACGCCGCACCGCCGGTCGCGAGCTGGCCGAGGAGATCCGCAAGGAGCTCTACCTGGACCTCAAGGAGAAGGAAAAGGATCTGCGCCAGCAACGCGAGGAAATGATCGGCGAGCGCCGCCGCATGGAGGAGTTGCGCCAGACCCAGGGCTCGCGCGGCGGCTCCAGCCGGGGCGGGATGATGGGCATGCCCGGCATGGCCCCCTTCTGACGCGCTCCGTCAGCATGTGCACGTGAGATTCGATCCGGGGGAGGCCTGCGAGGGCGCTCCCCCGCTATCATGATAGGAGCAGGGTGTTCCCGCGCAGGATGAAGCTGATCGTCGCGATCATCAAACCGTTCAAGCTGACCGAAGTCAAGGAAGCCCTCAATGAAATCGGCGTGACGCGCATGACCGTCTCGGAGGTCAAGGGCTACGGTCGCCAGAAGGGTCACAGCGAGCTTTATCGCGGCACCGAATACCAGATTGATTTCGTCCCCAAGATCCGCCTGGAGATCGCCATCGACGACAGCGATCTGGATCAGACCGTCGAAACGCTGACCCGCGCCGCGCAGACCGACTCGATCGGCGACGGCAAGATCTTCGTCCTGCCGCTGGAGGAAGCCTATCGCATCCGCACCGGCGAGCAGGGCCCCGACGCACTGTAAGCGTTCGTTAGAATTCAGCGGACCTCCCTTCGTCTCTCGCCTCTCGTCGCTCGTCGCTCGTCGCTCGTGATTGAAGACTTGATGTCGAATGCGAATTTGCCGGTTTTCGAGAGCCGAGGACGAGGGCCGAGGGACGACAAGCAGACCGAAGCTCACCGATGACTCAAGACAAACAAGATCTCGTCGCCGCGCTGAAGCGTTGCGCGATCCTGATGGAACTGGCCGGCGAGAACGCCTTCAAATGCCGTGCCTATGAACAGGGCGCGCGCATCGTCGAAAGCCTCGAGGGCGAGCCGCGCCAGTGGCTCGAAACCGGCCGTCTCAACGGAGTGAAGGGGATCGGCAAGGGCCTGCTCAAGGCCATCGAGGAGTGGGCCGCCAGCGGCCGCATCTGCGAACTCGATGAATTGCAGGAGAAGATTCCCCCCGGCCTGCTCGACATCCTGCACGTCCCCGGCATCGGGCCGAAAAAGATCAAGCTCCTGTGGGAAACCCGGGGGATCGACAGCCTGGAACGGCTGGAGCAGGCGGCGCGCGCGGGCGAACTGAACGACCTGGCCGGCTTCGGCGCCAAGACCGTCGAGAAGATGCTGGCGGGCATCGAGCAGCGCCGCCAGTATGCCGAACGCCACCTGATCCACACTGCCACCGCCGCCGCCGAGCGGATCCTCGGCCACCTGCGCGCCGTGCCGGGCATCGGCCGGCTGGAGCTGGCCGGCAGCCTGCGCCGCCGTCGCGAGACGATCAAGGACATCGACCTGGTCGCCACCGCGGCCGATCCGGCCGCCGTCATGCAGGCCTTCGTCACGATGCCCGGGGTCCTGCGCGTCGTCGGCCATGGCGCAACGAAAAGCTCGATTCTGCTGGCCGGCGGCATCCCCGCCGACCTGCGCGTCGTGGCCGAGGATGAATTCGCCGCCGCGCTGAACTACTTCACCGGCGGCAAGGAGCACAATACCGCGCTGCGCGGCCGCGCGCGCCGCATGGGCCTCAAGCTGAACGAATACGGCCTGTTCCGCGAGGCGCCCGGCGATGAACCGGGCGAGCGCCTGCCGACGCCCGATGAAGCCGCGATCTACCAGCGCCTGGGGCTCGCCTATATCGAGCCGGAGCTGCGCGAGGGGGAGGGCGAAATCGAAGCCGCCGAGGCGGGCGAGCTGCCGCGGCTCGTCACCGCCGACCAGGTGCGCGGCGTGCTGCACTGCCACACGACCTACAGCGACGGGCGCCTCGGCGTGCTGGAGCTCGCCGCCGCCTGCCGCGACCTCGGCTACGAATACCTCTGCATCTGCGATCACAGCCAGTCGGCCGCCTACGCCGGCGGCCTGCGCGTCGACGCGATCCGCCGCCAGTGGGACGAGATCGACGCCGCCAACGCCCAGCTCGACGGCTTCCGCATCTTCAAGGGGATCGAATCCGACATTCTGGCCGAGGGCGAGCTGGACTACGACGACGGGCTGCTCGCGCGGTTCGACCTGGTCGTCGCGTCGATCCACAGCCGCATGACGCTGGACCGCGAGGCGATGACGCGGCGCATCTGCCGCGCGCTGGCGCACCCCGCCGTCCGCATCCTGGGCCACCCAACCGGGCGCCTGCTGCTGCGGCGCGAACCGTATGGCGTCGACATCGACCAGGTGATCGAAACCGCCGTGCGGCACAACGTCCTGCTGGAGATCAATGCCCATCCGCACCGGCTCGACCTGGACTGGCGGCTGGTGCGGCGGGCGAAGGCGCGCGGGGCGCGGTTTGCCGTCAATCCCGACGCCCACCGCCGCGAGGAACTGGGTTATATCCCCTACGGCGTGGGGATTGCGCGCAAGGGGTGGCTGGAGGCGGAGGACGTCATCAACATGCTGCCGCTGAAGCAATTCGAGCAGTGGCTGAAACGTTGACGCGGTGTTACACCGGGGTATGCAGCGTTCGCAACCGCTGGTGCGGGGTCATGCGAAGAGATCGTCGCTGAGGCCATCCTTGGCGGTCAACCGCAACGCCTTGCGCGCTTTCGCGAGATACAGGTGACGAACTTCTCGTCCGCCTACGGTCGGCAGTTCCTGCAGACGCAGCCGCGACGGCCTTCCGGAAGTCCTCGCCGACCGGACATGAATCGCCAGATCGAAGAATTCCCGGCCGGGGTTGTTCCATTCCTCCCGATGGGCCGGATTGAACAGCTTGACTTCATGCTTCGAGGCGAGGGCATGGCGCAGGTAGGCTTCGACCAGCTCGCGCAATTGAGCGAACGCCGCCTCCCGCGTGTTGCCTACGCCGAGAATGTCAAACTGCAAGGCGGTGCAGTGCCAATCCCCCTCGATCAGCCGGCAGGACACGGTGATCGGTGCCTCAGGCGCGACTCGATTGACGTCTCGGGGTTCTTGCTCGCCGGCCATCTTCCCCAACCTGCCCTGTCGTCTCCAAACCGTCTTATCAATTGAACCAGAATAATTCACCACCCCGCGGAAAGCTTGAAAAAAAGGCGCTCGCTCGCCATCCTGTGGGCGGGCTCATGGCCGGTTCTCCCCGCGCGGCGCGCCTTTCCCCTCTCACCGGCGCGGGCGCATGAGTTATCTCCTGGATGAGGCGGGCTGTCATGGCGAAGCGACGGGCGGTCGTCAGTGTTTCCGACAAACGCGGGATCGTGGAATTCTGCCGCGGGCTGGTCGCGGCCGATTTCGAGATCATCTCGACGGGGGGCACGCTCAAGGCGCTGACCGCCGCCGGCGTCCCCGCGCGCAACGTTTCGGAATACACCGGCGTGCCGGAGATCCTCGGCGGCCGCGTCAAGACGCTTCACCCGATGATCTTCGGCGGCATCCTTGCCCGGCGCAACCTCGCCGACGACCTCTCCACGCTCGCCGAGCACGGCATGCAGACGATCGACGTCGTCGCCGTCAACCTCTACCCCTTCGCCGAAACCGTGGCCAACCCCAGGGCCACGCGCGAGGAGATCATCGAGCAGATCGACATCGGCGGCCCGTCGCTGATCCGCGCCGCCGCCAAGAACCACGGCGATGTCTACGTCGTCGTCCATCCGGAGGATTACGACCGCGTGCTGGACGCCGTCCGCTCGGGCCGTGAGGCCGACCACATCGCCCTGCGCCGCCGGCTGGCGGCCAAGGTCTTCGAGCACACCGCGCACTACGACCGCCTGATCAGCGACTACATGCGCCAGGCGTTCGCCGAGCCGGGCGACGACGCGCACGCCGCCGGCCCCGAACAAGCCCCGGCCGCGGCCCTGCCCGACCGGCTGACGCTCGGCTGGCCGAAACGCCAGGCGCTGCGCTACGGCGAGAATCCGCATCAGGCCGCCGCGTTCTACGCCGATCCCGACTGCCCGCCCCCCTCGATGGCGCACTGCCGCCAGCTGCAGGGCAAGGAGCTCTCCTACAACAACTACCTCGACGGCGAGACGGCGCTCGAAATGATCCGCGAATTCGAGGACCCCGCCTGCGTCAT
>ERZ795030.2460-NODE-2460-length-22022-cov-5.583421_pt1 | contig 22022 bp, 14 predicted proteins | sample MGYA00375122_ERZ795030 | MGnify/ENA primary metagenome ERZ795030 (study PRJEB30165, sample SAMN05720146) | activated sludge metagenome | isolation source: anaerobic digester from wastewater treatment plant | place: Japan | collected 2015-04-20 ... | reverse complement strand
AACACGTGCGTCGGCGCCGCGGGGTGGATGTCGCGAAAAGCATAAAAGTCCTCGTCGGAATATACTGGGGCGGAAGGTATCTCGCCCTTCAAAATGCGACCGAACAGGGTCTCCTCGGCCATGACGTCGTCCTCCCGTGTGTCTTGGCGCGGCGGCGTGGAACGCCTCGTGCGCGCCCTGCCGTTGCGATTCCGCAGGAACATGGTATCGAAAGCGAGACCCGGAAGGCCACTTCCGTTTTGCAGGTAACCGCACGAAAAAGCCCAGCGGATTGCGCCTGGGCGGCGAATGATCGTCGCCTCGGCGCAACGGCGCCGCCTGGGGGATTTTCCTATGCATAAATCAGTATTTTCCCGACTGGCCTTTCAGGAGCCTCCTAATGCTTTTGCGAGGCTGTCTGTGGTTAAATTCTCGTGGTGCAGGGAATCATGCCGAGGCCCCGCAGTGACGGTGTCCGAGGAGCCTCCGACGACGCGAACAGCAGTTGCCGGCCCCCTCGAAGACGTTGCTACAATAGTGGTTATGCGTGATTTTGGCGATGATTCGCTGCGTGGATCGGGAATGTAGACGCAAGACGTTTCCGGTTGGGCGTTGGCCGTGGAAAGCACATATCGTTTGTTTTGCACCATGGGTCGGTGACTCGTGGACAGGCTTACCGCGGCGCCGTTTGCCTCCGCTTTATCACTACGGCGAGTGGAGGCAGCACTGCTACTTCGGCTGTTTTCGAGACGCAGTCGACTTGTGGTTCTGACCCCCCAAGAGAATGAACCACCGCAAGCCATGCAGAACGGCGCCGCGGGCCCCCCAAAGGCCGTGATTCTCTTTCGTATCCCTGTCGTAGAGCATGTATGGCGCGACGGCCCGGATGTCATGCCGCACGATGCCGGTTATGCGGGATACTCCTCTCGACCTGTCCATCGTCTTTCAAACCAGTGGAGCTGTTCCCGAAGCGCAACGACTTCGCCGATGATAAGAATAGCCGGGGGCTCGATGACGGCGCGGCGACTTTCCTCCTCGAGGGTGGCGAGGGTGGCGACAAGGGTGCGTTGGCGAGGATAGGTCCCCCATTCGACGATGGCGGCGGGGGTGGCGGGCGAACGCCCAATCGCGATGAGACGGGCAACCACATGCGCCAAACGCTTGACGCCCATGTACACGACCAGAGTGCCTTCCTCGGCCAGCCGGGACAGCTCGGGGCCTTCGTCTTGGCCCGCGCCGCAATGTCCCGTGACGAACGTGACGCTTTGGGTGAGCCGCCGATGGGTCAGAGGAATGCCCGCATAGGCGGACGCGCCGACGCCCGCGGTCACGCCGGGAACGATTTCGAAGGGAATTCCCTGATCGGCCAGCGCAAGGGCCTCTTCGCCGCCCCGTCCGAACACGAAGGGATCGCCGCCTTTGAGGCGCACGACGCAGGAGAGGCGGCGGGCGCATGCGACCAGTATCCGGTTGATTTCCTCTTGTGGGAGCAAATGGCCTCCGGGACGCTTGCCCGCGAAGATGTGTTCTGCTCGGGGAGCATACGCCAACAAGGCGTCGTTGGCTAGGTAATCGTAGACCACCGCGTCGGCGCGCTCGAGGAGGTCCCGTCCGCGAACGGTGATCAGGCCCGGATCGCCCGGCCCTGCCCCAACCAGGTATACCGTGCCATATCCGCCGCCCATCATACGGAATCCCCCTGCGCCCTGCCGGCGCGATACGACTCAATAAGAGCGTCCACCCATGCCCGCCGCTGCTCGGAAGAAAGCGCGGCAAACCGCTCGTGCCCCTCTCGCGACGCCAAGCGGCGCCCCAGAGAAGCGCGGTCCTCGGGACGGGCCAACATTTTTTTCGCGCGTTGACGGGCATGGTCCAGAAAATGGAGGTATTCCTCGATGTCCGCCGGCAGCCATGCTTCAATTTCGGCGCGCAGACGAGCGGCGAGAGCCGGCGCCAGCCCTTGCGAGGAAACTCCCAGCATCAACTCCCCGCGCTCGACGATCGCAGGCGCGATGAACTGGCAGAGGTCGGGCGCATCGACAACGCTGTGCAGGATGCCGCGTTGGGCGCAGAGGCGCGCAAAACGTTTGTGAAGACTTCGGTCATTTGTAGCGGCGATGGCGAGGAATACGCCGTCCAGGTCCGTGTCCTCGAACGCGCGCAGACGCACTTCCACGTCCGGGCGATCGCCGAATTCCGGGCGGCAATCCGGCGCGACAACGCGCACGCGCGCGCCGGCCTGGAGCAGCCGGGTCGCTTTTTCGAGAGCCATTTCGCCTCCGCCCACCAGCAAACAGAGACGGTCTCGGATATCGAGGCACAGGGGAAAATAGCGCATGTCAGGGCCTCCCGAATAGGGACCGTCGCTCGATCCGCGCATCTTGCCGCCCCTCGGACACACACTTTGGCATATTTCGAGCGCGGTATGCTACACTCTCGGCAGCGTCGCGGCGTAAGGAAAGAAAACATGTTCGAGCATTTCCAAGCCAACTGGCAAGGATACGTTGCCGTGCTGGCGTGTGCGGCGCCGCTTCTGTTCTTCTCCCGCAAGTTCACCTTTCCGGTCCTGTTCTACTGTCTTGAGATCGCCGCCTATATTCTTTGCCTCCATGCCTTCCTATATGGCTTCTTGGGCGTCGCTTCCTGGTTCAAAGAGAGCAGCGCCATGTATGTCCAGGAAAAAATCAATCCCCATTGGACCGTGCCCTGGGCCGGTTTTTGGAAGCGTGATCTGTACAATCCGGAGTGGGTGTTTTATTTGGAACTGGCGGCGGCGCTGCTGATCATCATCGCCATGACGCGGTATCGCCCCTTGCGGCGGCAGCGCGCGGCGCCGGCCCGGGAACGACTGACCAAGGGCATTGCGCCGTCGGCTGCGGCGACCTATGACCCCAAGCAAAAGATCAAGGAGAAATGATGGATCCCAAAGGTCTCCATGGCGCGATCGCTCCGGTGTATACCGTGTTTGACGAGACCGGCGCATTCGACGAAAGCGGGCAGCGCGCCTTTTTGGACTATTTGGCCGAAACCGGGGGGCTTACCGCTTATTTTGTGCGATCGGGCCTCGGTCAGATGTATGCGTTTTCCTATGAGGAGGTGCGCGCCATAACCCGCATCGCCTGCGGACATTTCGCGGGCAAAGCCCCTGTTTTCGTGGGAACGACGGGCATTTGGGACCGGAATCTCGATCGACGGCCCGATCCGGACGTTTTTCTCGAACAGGCGGTTTCGTTGAGCCGGTATGCCCAGGATTGCGGCGCGGCCGCCGTGGTTCACACCATGCCCGAAGCCATCACGCCCGTCGCGCACGAAGGATTCGACGACGTCATTCTGCGGTATTTCGAAGCGGTGACGCAGGCCGTGTCGATCCCCGTCATCGCGTATCAGCCGCCCATTACGGAGGAGCCGTACCGCGCGACCCCGAGGCTGCTCGCACGCCTTGCCGATATGCCGGGTCTGGCGGCGATCAAAGCGTCGACCTTGAACGCCGAGTATCTTTTCAACCTTGCCTGGGCCGTTCGCGACAAGAATTTTGCGATCATCGCGGGATGCGAGACCGTCTATTACGTGGCGCTTTGTTTGGGAATCAACGCAACGATCGGTCAGGGCTGCACCACGAATCCGCGGGTCATCCGCGCGATCGAGGATCGTTTTCGCGCAGGCGATCGGGCGGGAGCCATAGCGGCCCAGGCTTCGGTGAATCGGTTGGTCGCCGGCATACGCAACGTGACCGAATTCACGAAACGGTATGCGCGCGAACAAGGACGCGCCATTCCGGTATATACGCGGCGGTTCGTGAACAATCCCTACTGGACGCATCCCGAGCCGCTCTCCGAAGCAGAATACCAGGCCGCCAAGGCCTTGTTTCTCGCCGAGACCGCCCCATACGCGTAGACCCGTCCCATGACGCCTTAAGAGGACGCAGGCAACGGCCAATGCGTCTGCAGGAAGGCGCGGGCTTCTTCGGGCGTGGAAACGGCTTCTTCGAGTTGGGCATCTTCCAGGGCGGCCAGGATCCGCGCAAAGCATGGTCCGGGTTTGTAGCCCATGGCGATGAGATCGTCTCCCGTAAGAAGACGGGGCGGGCGGATTTTCTCGGGGGTCAGGCCGGCGAGGTAGCGCGATATCCACGCGACGGTTTCAAGATCGCCGTGACTGCCGATACAATCGATGCGGAGGAGTTCCAGGAGTTCGCCGAATCCCTTCTCTCGGACAAAGCGCCGTCGTTTTCCCTCGCGCATGTCCGGCAAAAGCCCCGCGCGCATGTGTTGCGCCGTCAGCCACACGACCCGATCGGTCTCGGCGTTCGACAAACGCAGCCGGCGGCATATTCCATGCGCTATCTCGGCGCCGACCTTGTCATGATTGTTGAAACGAATGCGATCCTCGAAGGTTTGGGTCGCGGGCTTGCCCACGTCGTGCAGCAAAACGCCGAGCGCAAGGGTGGGTGAAACGCCCGCAGGCAGTTTCTCAAGCATGAGCAAGGTGTGGGCATAGACGTCGCCCTCGGGATGAAACGCGCGAGGCTGCTCCACGCCCTTCATGCGGGCGACTTCGGGCAGCACGGGCTCCAGCAAGCCGCTGGCGTCCATCCATTCGAAGGCGCGCCGGGCCGCGCCTTCGGTAAGCATCTTCACGATCTCGTCGCGGATGCGTTCGGGGCTTGTCGAAACGATGCGAGGGGCCATTTCACGCAGCGCGTCAAACGTCGCCGGATCCATCTCAAAGCCCAATCGCGCCGCAAACCGCACGGCGCGCAGCAGACGCAAATGGTCTTCGTCGAAGCGCCTGCGCGCCTCGCCGACGGCGCGCACGACGCGCCGCTCCATGTCCGCCAAACCGCCCACGTAATCCACGATCTCTCCCGAGACAGGATCGAGAAAGAGGGCGTTGATCGTAAAATCGCGGCGGCGCGCGTCTTCGGCCTCGCTGCGGAACGTCACGTTCGCGGGATGACGCCCGTCGAAATACGGGCCGTCGCTTCGAAAGGTCGTCACCTCGAAGCATCCTTCCGGCATGACGAGCAGTTGCACGCCAAACGCCGCGCCCACGGGAACCGTTCTCTCGAACAACATCGCGACCTGCTCGGGCCGGGCATCGGTGGCGATATCGTAGTCCTTGGGTTCGACGCCTAGGATGAGGTCGCGAACGCATCCGCCCGCCAACAACGCGCGGCTCCCTGCGCGCCGCAACGTCTCGCACGCCTGCACGGCGGCGCGAGCCCGAACGTCGCGAGTCAACGCGGCCGGATCAATGCGCGTTGTCATGCGTCCGCCGGTCCGCGCGGAGCTTGCGCAGCCGATAGCGCGAATAGAACCAGGAAATCGCGAGCAACGCCACGGTGAGCCCCGCAAAGGAAAGGACTTGCCAGAAGGGTTCGAGCCGCACCAGGTCATAGCGGAATGCGCGCACCAACGCGACGGCAAAAACGCACAATGCGGCCCAACGGTAGCGCGCTTCGCGGAACAACGCGCCGATGACGAACGCGCCAACAGCATAGACAATCAGGAATAGGGTGAGCGCGCGGGCATTGGCCCAGGCGCTTAGGGCGGCGACGCCGATGGCCGCCGCCGCCGCCGCGAGCAACGTGCGGACGGCGTCTTCGGCGTACGACGGATCGCCGGACCTGCCGCGGACAAGATGCAACAGGCGCTCTCCCGCAGCGTAACAGAGAACCATGATCCCGGCATACAACGGAAAGTCGCCGGCGACATCCAACACGGACGCGAACGCTGGCATGTTGCGGTAAAAATCGAAGGTTCCAATCGTCAGCAGCAGGACGCCCGACGCCTTGACGCCGGTCAGCGCCGTCAACGCGCCCAACAACACCAACGCGACGCCCAGAACGTTGTAGGTCAACGGCGCGTAGACCCAATCCAGCGACCGCGCGATCAGCGTTGCCAGCATGGCCGTGGCCATCAGGTAGGGTATGGCTGCTGCGAAATAGTGGTCCCATCGAGCGTTGCCTGGAAGCCGTTCGAGGTAGCGCGTCCAATAGTGGCCGGCAAGATACGTGAAGGCCGTGAGGAGCAACGAATACGCCAGATAGCCGCTTTGCGTTTCAAATCCGGGTTTTTCGATGAACGCGTAGAAGTGGTAGGCGACGTGGGCTCCGCCCAACGGGATCACGCTCGCGGCTTTTAATTGAGGCGCGCCCAAGAGGATGCCTGCGGCCGCCAATGCGAGGCTCTGCGCCGCCAAAAGGTACGGCAGCGCGGGATCGTCGCCGAATTCAAACAGCGCGGTCATCATCAAAATCAAGGCGGCGGATGCGGCATGCGCCATCGACAGCAATGTGTCCGAAAAATCCAGCGGCGCGCCGGCGGCCCCCCCCTGTGCGCTCATCCGTTGTTGCCCAGGCTTCGGGCAGGGCTCCCAACGATTGTAGACGAAGGCGATCAGCGCGAAAAAGGCGCTCACGCCCAACGCACCAAACCAGTTTGCCGACATCTGGAAACCGTGAACGGAAATGAGACCGCCCCAATGCGCGCGAAACAAACAGCCCATCACGACCATGAACAACAGCGCGATATTGAGAGTCCGAAACACGGCGGCGCGCGTGCCCAGATACGCGATTGCGAGCGACAAGCACATGCCCGCCAACGCGACCCACATCGCCGCGCCGCTCAAGACGGATTGGATGCTCCACGCTGCGAGAATGACCGCGGCGGATACGTGAGCGTGGCGCAAGGCATTGCGTTGCGATCCGGCGCTTTTCGCGAGAGCCGACAGCATCAAGGAGAACGCCGCCAGCGCGACGTAAAACGCCCACGCCTGCTCCGGATAGGTCTGTTGAACCGGACGGTGCATCAACGCGAAATAGGCGAGGGTGTTGCAAGCCGCCAGGGAAACGCTGACGCGGCGGCCTTTCGACCGGGCATCCACGACGCCAACCATGGCGAACATCGCAAAACACAGCGTCAAGAATCCGCTCGAAAGCCAGAAATGCGACGCCGGGGGAATGTCCTGGAAAAAGGGAAGTCGCAGAAAGAACAAGATGTAGGCGACGTAGGACGCGACAAACGACACCCAAGTGAATGTTGTCCATCGATGCGCGACGTGGAATCCAAGCGCCACGGCGGATAAGGCCGCGCACGTGGCCAGCGCGTACAGCAGGTCTTCCTCGCGCCGCCCTTGCGTGCAACTGAACAACACGGTGTAGCACACGAGAAACAGCGCGATGCCGGCAACGGTTTGGCTGCGTTTCCAGTGCGCCGTCGCCACAAGCGCCGCCAAACACGCCGCCAGTGCAGGCAACGCGTACAGCGTATGGGAAAACACGCGCATGCCCGCAACGAAAAACGCGGCGTACGTCGCAAAGTAGAGCCCGGCGAACCCCGCGCCCAGAACGGTCATGGCGAAAGGATCGCGCTGTTTGCGCGGAAACAGGCCGTACGCCAGCGCCGCGATGGCGCACGCGTAGACCAACGCGACTTTGCGCGACGGCCCCATCATGTCCGCGCCGAAGGATGTGGCCGCGCCCAGGCCAATCGTGGTCATCATGACCAGCGCCGCCGCCCGGCCCAGCCAAATGCCGCCGATCCGCGTCTCCAACGGTTCGCCGCGCTCGCCGCCAATGGCGCGATCCACGCCGTGACGCACATCGTCGACGAGAAGCGCCAACGCGGTTTCTTTTCCGCCCGAATCCGGGCGAGCCGCGCGCAGCCGCGCCAGTTCTCCCGTCAAGTCATGGACGCGCTGTTCGAGTTCCTCGATACGTGTTTGGGAATCCATGATATCGGGCGCACGCTCCCCATCAGATACGTTTGAACCACGCGCACATCACTGAAACAGAAGGGCGTTTTCATTGTAGTCGGCGGAAACGACGAAATCCAGGGAACGAAAACGGCGAGCCTTTCTTCCGCATCTCTTCCTATCGCGTGCGGCCTTCACGGATCATGCAAGGCGGAGGATGAGATGCGTAAGACCTTCCCTTCCGAGCAAAAACAGCGCCGCGTAAAACGCGATGCAAGGAATCGCCCCGAGATACGCCAAGAGAAGGAACAAACCGTCGCGTTCGAGCAATCCAATCCCCAACAATACAATGGGGACCGCGGCGACCATGTTGCCGAAAGGAATCGGTATGGGCAGCGCCGCCATGATGGACAACAAAAACGCATAGCCTCCATGAAAACGCGTGGCCGGCGGCGTCACCCCCATGATGCTCAAGCGGGAGCGCGTCATTTTTTCCACGCGCACGGCCACGCGCAACAGCCGGTCCGTCACAACGGTCAAGACTTCGTAGGATATTTCGCGGTCGCGGAGAAATCGCGGCAGCCACGGTTTCTTGTTCAACGCAAGAAAGAGCGACACCAATGCCAGCGTGGGGCCAAGGATTGTCGTGAGCACCGGAATGCCGATGGGACTCGACAGGGGCACGCCAAAGAAAATGAACAGCAGCGCATGCGAACGCGTCGGGAAATTATCGAAAATGCCGCCCATCGTGATGGGTTTGCCGTCGGCTTTTTCGACAAGCGCACGGATATCTTCCGAAAGACGCGGCGGCTTGGGACGGGGAACGTGCGTTTTCCCGCGCCATGTGGATGTTTTTTGCCCGGGGATGCGTTTCATCTGGGCGCTTGCCTCGCGTCGCGGTTCCGAATAGCCGAGAAGCGCATTGCCGGCGGCTATTCCCATTCGATGGTTGCAGGCGGCTTCGAGGTGACGTCGTATAACACGCGGTTGATGCGCTTGGCCTCGTTGCAAATGCGGCTGGCGACGCGCTGCAGCACCTCTTGCGGAAAACGGTACCAATCGGCGGTCATGGCGTCTTCGCTGGTGACGGCGCGCAGCGAGCAGACTTCTTCGTAGGTGCGTTCGTCGCCCTGAACGCCGACGCTGCGCACAGGCAACAAGCACACGAGCGCCTGCCAAATCTCGCCGTACAGCCCCGCGGCCTTGATCTCTTCGATGAAGATCGCGTCGGCTTCGCGCAAGGTGTCGAGACGTTCCTTCGTGATTTCTCCGATGCACCGCACGCCCAATCCCGGACCGGGGAACGGGTGACGCCAGACAATCTCGTCGGACAGCCCCAGTTCCTTGCCCAATGTGCGCACTTCGTCCTTGAAGAGCTCTCGCAACGGCTCGATGAGTTTCAGGTTCATCTTTTCGGGCAAGCCGCCGACGTTGTGGTGGCTTTTGATCGTGACCGACGGCCCGCCGGTCGCGGACACGCTCTCAATCACGTCGGGGTAAAGCGTGCCTTGCGCCAAAAAATCGACCTTGCCGAGTTTGTGGGCTTCTTCGTCAAATATGTCGACAAACAAGCCGCCGATGATCTTGCGTTTTTGCTCCGGATCGGACACTCCTCGGAGCGCTTCCAAGAACCGGTCTTCGGCATCCACGTAGCGCAGGTCGATATGAAAATTATCGCGGAACACCTGCTGCACCATTTCCGGTTCGCCCTTGCGGAGCAGGCCGTTGTTCACGAATACGCAGGTCAGCCGATCGCCGATCGCGCGATGCAGCAACACCGCCGCGACGCTCGAGTCCACCCCGCCGGAGAGACCGCAGACCACGTGGCCGTCGCCCGTCTGTTCGCGGATGGCCTTGATCGCCAGGTCCGCGAAGGACCCCATGTTCCACAAGGCGCCGCATCCGCACACGCCGTGCACGAAATTGGCGATGATCCGCGCGCCTTGCGGGGTGTGAACCACTTCCGGATGAAATTGCACGCCGTAGAAACGCCGCGTCACGTCGGCAATCGCCGCATACGGGCAGTTTTCGGTGCTGCCAATGACCTGGAATCCCGGCGGGAGAAGGGAAATCGAGTCGCCGTGGCTCATCCAGACTTGCGCGTGCGGGTCCATGCCCACGAAAAAGCCGGTTCCATCCGTGGCGTCGAGATGCGCAATGCCGTATTCGCGCTTGGCGCTGCGTTCAACCTTCCCCCCCAGCATGTGCGCGAACACCTGCGTGCCGTAGCAAATGCCCAGAATCGGCAAGCCGAGATCGAACAGCGCCGGGTCCGGCAAGGGGGATCCGTCCGCATGCACGCTGGCCGGTCCGCCGCTGAAGATAATGCCCGCGGGATCAAGGGCTTGCAGGCTCGCGATGGGGGTGTCGTAGGGCAGAATCAGGCTGTAAACGTTTGCCTCGCGCACGCGCCGCGCGATGAGTTTGCTGTATTGAGCGCCGAAGTCGAGAACGACGATCGGGCGGCCGACTCCCTCCATGGCTACCTCATAACCTGATAATTCGGGGGTTCTTCGGTGATGGTGATGTCGTGAGGATGGCTTTCGCGAACTCCCGACGCGGTCACGCGGACGAACGCGGACCTTTCTTGCAATTCCGGTATCGTGCGGCATCCGCAGTAGCCCATGCCTGCGCGAATGCCGCCAAGAAGCTGATGCACATAATCCGCCAACGGCCCGCGATAGGGGACGCGTCCTTCAACGCCCTCGGGCACGAGCTTTTTCGCGTCGTCGTCGAATTGGAAATAGCGGGTCTTGCTGCCGCGTTGCATGGCCTTGACCGATCCCATGCCGCGATACACCTTGTACGTGCGCCCTTCGTAGAGGACGGTCTCGCCGGGACTCTCGGCGGTGCCGGAAAACAGACTGCCAATCATGACGGTGTCCGCGCCGCCCGCCAGCGCCTTCACGATATCGCCGCTGTAGCGGATGCCTCCGTCGGCGATCACGGGGAGATCGAGTTCCCCGGCGGCTTCGGCCACGTCCATCACCGCCGCAAGCTGCGGCATGCCCGCCCCGGCGACCACGCGCGTCGTGCAGATCGACCCGGGCCCCACGCCCACTTTGAGCGCGCTTGCGCCCGCCGCGGCCAGATCGCGCGCCGCCGCCGCCGTAACGATGTTGCCCGCGATGATCTCGACGTTGGGAAACGCGCCGCGCACAGCCTCGACTGTCTTGATCACCGCCGTGCTATGCCCGTGGGCCGTGTCCACAACGAGGACATCCACCTTCACGTCCATCAACGCCCGCGCACGGTCCAGCTCTGACGGCCCTACGCCCAGCGCCGCTCCCACGCGCAAGCGGCCCAGCGGGTCCACGCAACTGTTTGGATAATCTCGCGCGCGCAAGATGTCTTTGATGGTGATGAGCCCCACCAAACGGCCCGATTCGTCGACGATCGGCAATTTCTCGATGCGATGCTTGTGGAGCAGCTCGCGGGCTCGCTCCCGCGAGGTGCCCGGCGGAATGGTGACGAGGTTGTCCTTTGTCATCACCTCCCCGATGGGCACGGAATAGTCTTCGTGAAACCGCAGATCGCGATTGGTCAGAATGCCGACTAGCTTGCCTTCCTGGTTGGTGATGGGCACGCCCGACACTCGGTAGCGGGCCATGAGTTCTTCGGCCTCCTGAACGCTCCGGTCGGGCGTCAGCGTGAAGGGGTCGGTGATGATGCCCGCCTGCGAACGCTTGACGCGGTCCACTTCGCCGGCTTGTTCATCGATGGACAAATTCTTGTGGATAACGCCGATGCCGCCTTGCTGCGCGATGGCGATGGCCAGACGCGATTCGGTCACCGTGTCCATCGCCGCGCTCACCAACGGGATATTGATGAACAAGTTTCGCGTCAGGCGCGTGCGCAGGTCCACATCGCGGGGAAGCACGTCCGATCGGGCGGGAATCAGCAACACGTCGTCAAACGCAAGACCTTCTGGAAATCCGTGTTCAGCAACCATGATGCCTCGGTGTTGTGTTTTCGTTGCGCTGGCCAGCGGCAGGGCTGCCCAGAGGAAGAGCGAATTATAGGACGGAATTCAAAGAACAATCAAGAAGAAGGCGAATCGCGCCGGCTGCAATCCGAAACGGATGTTATCTGGCGCCAAGACGCTCTATCTCCGCAGGGGACAGCAGGGCGCTTTGGGGGAATTTGCCGGCCGCCACGGCATGTCGGTATTGGCTGAGCCAGGAGCGGGCTTCGTCGGCGCCGCGCGCCCGGACAAGCGCGTTCCAGAAAATTTCGGGACGGGAGGGCATAAGGCGCAACAGACGGCTGCCCCAGTTCCAGTGGGCCTGGAGCAGCGTTTGAATCAAACTCGCCGGCGTAACGCGTTTGAGCATCTGGCGGCAGGCAATGAGCTTGAGGCGCGGGGCGCCGCGGGGCGGTTTGGTCACCACGAAGTCGCCGGAAGCGATCTGGGGCATTTCCATGCATTCGCGCTTTACGGGGTCATAGGTTCGGGCGATGATTTCAATCATTTGCCCTTTGAGATCGTCGGTTTGCGCTTGCGTGAATACGTGCCGGTTCTTGACATTGATGAAAAACTGAAGATCGCGCGTGACGCCGAGTTCGTGGTGATGAGGGATCCAAGCGGCGAGATACGCGTAGATGACGCGCGGTTTGGCGGTTTGGCCGCGGGCGGGCAGCGGGATGGTTCCGCCGAGGAGCGGGCGCACGACATGTTCGGGCGCGCGCGCATGGAGGATATTCAAGATGGCGTGTTCGATCGCGGCGACGCGGCTGACGTCTCCTTCTTTCTTGGCCGCGACAAAGGAACAAACCGTCTGCGCGCGATGCGCATTGGTCGCGCGGACGCGGAAAATGAGCTGGAAAGCCCCCTCTTGGAACAGTTCGAAGGTCAAACTGACCAGGGGCGCGGGCCCCAACAATTGTTGAATGCTCGGCACGATAAACGCATCGTGCGTGGCGAGCAGCCGTTCGGTCGCATGGCCAAGCGTCTCTATCTGATAATGCCGGCGTATCTCATTGCCCCAATAGTCGTACATCGCCTTGATGTCCGTCCACCGAACGCGCAGACCGGACGGCTGCGGGCGCTGTCGCGGCGGGGGCGGCGCAGGACGACCCGAAAACCGGGAGGGGCCCGGCTTTTGCCGGAATGGACGTGTGGGTTTGCGCGTCGGCATGGCGGTTATTGCCAGCCTTCGTGGTAGCCGGTCTCGTACAAGGCGATGACGTTTTCGGGCGGCGTCACGGCTTGGATGTTGTGGCACGGACCGAGGATATACCCGCCTCCGGCTCCGAGAATGCGCAGATTGTCCATCACTTCCTGGCGCACGTCGTCCGCCGAGCCGAAGGGCAAGGTCTGCTGATTGTCCACGGCGCCATGAAAGATAAGACGATCGCCGAAATCGCGTTTGAGCCCTTCCCGCTCCATGCCCGGACACCGCCATTGAATCGGATTGAGAACCTGGATTCCGATGCCGATGAGATTCGGGAGAATGTCGCGGACCGCGCCGTCGGTATGATGGAATGCGAACGATCCGTGCTGGCGGACCAAGTCAATCATCCGCTTCATGCGGGGCAGGAGGAACTCCCGGATCTGATCCGGCGCGTACATCAACGCATCTTGTCCGCCGAGGTCCTCTGCAACGTATGAGTACGTCACCGCGCCCGGAACCGTTTCGAACAGGCGCAGCGTCATGTCGTAGGCGAAACCGAACATCTTGTCGAGGCAGTAGTGAACGATCTCCGGAGCCATGAGCAAGTCCAGGAAAGCCTGCTCGTCGCCGCGCAGATTCTTGTAGATGAGGAAAGGCTCGGACCCGCCGCCTTGGATGGGGCGGTGCGCATTCTCGCGCGCCAGAGCGGGAAGCGCGGAGAAGTCGAACCAGTCGACCGTGGGCCACGTGTAGTTGGCTTCGATTTCCTCTACCGATGCGAACTGTGCGAGCGGATGGGTGATCGCTTCGGCGTACAGGCCCGATCCATAGTCGACATTGCGATACTGAATGCCCCAGTAATCCCTGCCGTCGGTCAACGGCGGCCCCGCATACCGCGGCTCAAGGGCAAGCGGCTTGTCGATATGCAGCCGCTGCGTCATGGTCTCGAAATCGCAGCCCAGGAATTCGAGCAATTTCCGCGTTGCTTCCTGCGTAGCCCAATAATCCATGGGGACGCGGTCGGGCTTCTCCCGGTTAAGCGTCGCTAGCCACCGTTCGCGGGGCGACATGGTTTCTCGTGGCATGAAAAAATCCTTTTGTTACGATCGGCCTGGCAGCCGCCCGCGCCGCGCACGCCAAGCCGAAACGCATGGGCAATAGCCCGCGTCTCCCCATTCGGCGCACGCGATGGCGGGAGGCGGTCAAACAGATCACTGCGCCTTTTTTCGGAGCGAGGTCCGGGGGGGCTGTGCCGGCGCTGGGCCGCCCTGATCGGGGGGCGGCGCGGCGGGAGGGGCCCCGGCGGCTTGTTTGGCGGCTTGTTCCGCGCGTTGTTTTTGCAGTTCGGCGTATTTTTGTTTTTCGATCTCGGCGCGGTCCAATTGGGCCGATGCGCGGTCGATAAGCGTCTGTTTTTCCTTCGCGGCGGTCGATCCGGGATCGCTTGGGATCGGGCGCACGATGCTCGGAACATTGCGGTACAACTCGATCGCGGGATCGAATTGGTTCTGATCGACCAGATCGTCGCCCTTTTCGATGGCTTCCTGGGCTGCGTCGAGCATGTCGTTGATGATTTTCGCGACGCGTTTCTTGACCGCTTGTTTGCCTTCCTTGGCGGCTTTGGTCTGGGCGGCGAATTCATCCGTGATGCCGTCGTAGAGCATCTCAGAACGCTTATACATCGCGATGGCGTCCGCAAACGCCTGGCTCATTTCCTGGGCTTCGGCTTCGCGCACAACCTTTTCGGCGGAGGCGATCATGCGGATGGCGGTTTCGCGCCGCTCCTCGCGTTCCTTGATGGCGATGCGGGTTTTGCTGATGAGCGCGGCGATGTCGTCGTTGGTGCGATCGTACTCAAGAGCGCTTTGGAACGCGTTCAAGGCATCCTCGAGATCGCGCTCTTTGTGTCCCGGCCTCTCGGCCTGGTCCAGCACCTTGCGGCCCAGATTCAAATAATGCTCGGAAAGTTTCTTTTGCACTTGGGCGCGCCCTTCTCCGGAAAACTGAATGGCCTGCTGCCATTGTTCGACCGCGCGCGACGTCGCGCCGTAGGCGTAATAGATGTCCCCCAGCCGGTCATAGGCGGCCATGATGCCGGGATTCACCGTGGCGAAATTGGCATAGGTGCGATCGGCCTCGGGGATGTTATGCCGAACCTGAAGCAGATATTCGATCTCGCCCACTAGGTACCACGTAATGGCCTCGGCGGACGGGGAGACGTCGGATGAGTCCTTGCCCGGCAAAAGCACGGTGTACCAAACGTTGGCGACAGACTCGATGGCCGAGGTCATGAAGCCGCGGCTGGCCTGTTCGAGATAATCCGATGCGGCGGGCGCGAGGGCGAAGTCGGCTTTGATAAGACGTTCGGAATCGGCGAGCCGGGAACGGGTTTTGGCGAAGTACTCCTGCGGGCTGCGCACGAATTGCAGCCGATCGCTTTCGGGTTGGAACGAAAGCCGCTTGGATTTGTCTTCAACGATTTTTTCGATCTGTTTTTGCGTCATCGAGAACTCGGGGGCGTTTTCGAAACTGAACGGCAGGGCGAGGTCTGACACCAACGCCGCGAGGCCCCCCATGCGATAGGCGAAATAACTGCCGGTTCCGTAGCGCTTCGTGGCGCGCAGCAGCTGAATTTCGTTGCCGACGGAGGTGATGGCTTGGTCCGCCGTGTGCATCGCGGCCGACGGCCCCAACGCGGAAGGCCCGGCGTTCGCGCCGCGCATCACGTCCTCTTCGTACGAGACGTCCTCGGTCTTGAAGGCCTCCGGAATCGTTCGGCGGATCATCTGCAACCCCGTTATCGTGATGGCGCGCCGCGCCTTGGGGCCCCAGGCAAGCGCGTCGCCGCTCAGCAGAAACAGCGTCACTACGATCGCCAATGAAACTCTCACTCGTTTCGCGTGCATCATCGGTGTGAACCTCGTTGTCTCGCGCTTGCAAGACTGAAAACGCCGTTTCTCCGAAAAGCGCCTTTCCGGAGCGTCGCATCAACCCGCCTTATCCTTTAGGATTTATACGGAAACTCTGCCTGTAAATGCAACGTTTCGCCGGAGCCCGCAGACCGCCCGGCCGCCATTCTTCCCCGGCTCTTACCCCCCGGTTCCTCAGAAAATCAGTCCCAGATACCTGGGATCGTGCGGATAATAGCGGTAGCGCGGTTCGAATGGGACTCCCGTCGGACGGTTGCTGCACCACGGCGGCGCGTTGAGAAGCGGGGTGTTGTCGTAAACATTCCGGCGCGTCCATTCCATCATCTCTTGTGAATAGGGAATTTCCGGCGCGACGCTCGGCAGGCGCCGGAACTCCGCGTGGCCGTCCATGTACAACACATTGCCCCCCAACGGCCAAATATGGTTGACAAAAGGCGCTCCGTTATCCGCCGCGACGCTGTCGTAGAGAACGGGGATGTCCTTTTCCGCAATGGCGTTGCGAGCCGGATCGTCCGCGTCTACCTGAAAAAACCGGGTGACGCCGTCGCGCACCCGGTAAAAGATGTCGCCGCCGCCAGGCCCATGCCCGCCGGGGACGAGGAGATCGTCCTTCATGAAATCAATTTCGCCCGCGCGCATGCGCCGATGGAGTTCGTTCCACAAAAACACCCCTTGCGCTTGCGTGATCACCGCGTACGGCAAATAGGTGTACATTTGGTTGGTCAGGCATTCAGGATCCGGCCGGGCTCCTTCGCCCAAGAGACGGCTCAGGGCTTCGGCGTTGCGCGGATCGGCGGCCACGGCCGGGTGGATGCGATCCCGGGTGAATGTGACATCGGTGAACCAAGGCGCATTCGGATCGGATTTGGGCCGCTCCGAGGCCCGGCAGTGAAATACGTTGAAATTGTCCACATAATCCGGGAAGAGAGCGCTCGGATCGCAGATGAAATTATTCCGCACAAGGCGGCGCGCATCGCCGACGGCAGGCGCTTCGCCCCACGGCGCATTCGGCGCGCCCGGAGGATACACCCCCCGGTTCGTATCCGCGAACATGCGGAAAATGAGGCCCAGTTGGCGCATGTTGTTCATGCAATGCGTGCGCAAGGCCGCTTGCCGCGCGCGCGCCAGAACCGGCAACAATATGGCCGCGACTATGCTGAAGATAGTGATGACCATCAGAAATTCGATGAACGTCAGACCGTGTCGCTGCCGAAGGGCCTTCATGCGCGTTCCCGCCGTTCCATTACGAATCGTCCGTCCCCGTCGCCGCCTCCTGAAAGTAACAGAAGAAAGGATAACGTTCAACCGCCGCTTCGTCGCACGAACGACTTTCGCTATAATGTCCGGTCTTCCAACAAGGCAGGGGCTCCATGAGAACAGACTTTGAAGCGATTGTAGTGGGCGGCGGACACGCGGGCGTCGAGGCGGCGTTGGCGTGCGCGCGATCGGGCCATCGCACGTTGATGCTGACCATGCAGCTCGACCATATCGCGCGGATGTCGTGCAACCCAGCCATCGGCGGCGTGGCCAAGGGCCAGGTCGTGCGCGAGATCGACGCCCTCGGCGGCGAAATGGGGCGGTGCATCGATCGGACAGGCATCCAGTTCAAAATGCTCAACCGCTCAAAGGGGCCGGCGGTGCATTCGCCGCGCGCCCAGGCGGACCGCACGGCCTATCAATACGACATGAAACGCGTGTGCGAAGCGGAGCCGTATCTGACGCTCAAGCAAGGGGTCGTTGACGAACTGCTGGTCGAGGACGGCGCCGTGCGCGGCGTGCGCACCGCGACGGACGCAACATTCGCGGCGCGCGCGGTCATCGTCTGCACCGGAACGTTCCTCAACGGCATGCTGCATTTTGGCATGACCGGCGTGCCGGGCGGACGCGCCGGCGACATGGCCGCCGCCGGACTTGGCGCGTGGTATCGCGCCGCTGGATTCGACGTGGGGCGCCTCAAGACCGGCACGTGTCCGCGCTTGCATCGACGCAGCATCGATTTCAGCGCGTTGATCGAGCAGCCCGGCGACGAGGACCCGCGCCCCTTCTCGTTTTCGACGCCCATCGAGGGTTTTCATCCCAACCGCGTCGTGTGCTGGATCACGCACACGAACGAGGCGACCCACGGCGTGATTCGCGCCAATCTCGATCGTTCGCCGATGTTCTCCGGGAAAATCGAAGGAACGGGCACGCGCTATTGCCCGAGCATCGAGGACAAAGTCTTTCGATTCGCCGAGCGGACTTCGCATCATCTATTTCTGGAGCCGGAAGGACTGGACACGGCGGAAATCTACGTGAACGGTCTTTCGACAAGCCTGCCGGAAGACGTGCAATACGCGATGCTGCGCACGATTCCCGGACTGGAAGCGGCGGAAATCATTCGGCCAGGCTATGCGGTCGAATATGATTTCGTAAACCCCATCCAGCTCAAGCCGACGCTCGAAACGAAACGCGTGCGCGGCTTGTTTCACGCAGGCCAGATCAACGGCACCTCGGGGTATGAAGAGGCGGCAGGGCAAGGCCTCTACGCCGCTCTGAACGCGGTGCGCATGGTGCGCGGCGAGGAGCCTCTCGTTCTCGGGCGCCATGAAGCCTATATCGGCGTGATGGCGGATGACTTGGTGACGCGCGGCGTGCTCGAGCCCTATCGCCTGTTCACGTCGCGCGCGGAATACCGCCTGGCGTTGCGCCATGATAATGCCGACGCGCGCCTCGCGCACAAGGGCATCGGGGGAGAATCGTTTGTCGCGCGAACGCGCGCCAAGCAACAAGCGGTCATTGACGAGATACAACGGTTGGACGAGACAACGGTCCACCCTTCCGAAGAAGTCGATCGGCGGCTCGCCATCGACGGCGCGGGGCGGCTCGCCGGCGCCGTAAAAGCGTCGCACTTGCTCACGCGGCCCGGTCTGCGCATCCAGACCTTGTGGGAAATGGCGCCGCCCCCTGCGGCATTGTCGTTCGAGATAGCCGAGCAAGTGGAAATTCATGTGAAATACCGCGGGTACTTCGAAAAACAGGAGCGCGCCCTCGAGCGGTTCCGCGAAACCGAAGCGCACCCCATACCCGGGGACATCGACTATCTATCCCTCAGCGGCATTCCCATGGAAAGCAAACAGCGACTGGCGCAAACACGGCCCTTGACCCTGGGTCAGGCGGCGCGCATCCCCGGGGTGCGGCCCACCGATATCGCCATGCTGCACATCCACCTCGAGAAATTAACGCGCGGCGCGAAACGAAACCCCGAGTGACGCGCAATCCTGGCGCTATCGATACAGGCCTAATGCGCTGTTAATGACCATTTGCACATCCAGCGCATCGGTCACGCCGTCCTTGTTCACGTCCGCCGCATACCGCTTGAGATCGGACAAGCGCAAGGCCCCGTGGATGGCCATCTGCACGTCCACCGCGTCCACCGCTCCATCCTTGTTGAAATCGCCGATCTTGACCGCTCCGATCGTCCGGATCGGCGATTGCACGGGCGAACCCGCCAAGTTGTTCGCGGAACGCAGCACGACCACAAAATACCACTTGTCGCCGACTCGCGTCGCGGAAGCCGGCAGAGTGCGGCGATCTTGAAAGGCCGGGGCCCAGGCGTTGTTCCGGAACCAGTAGATCGATGGCTCGCCCGAGGAGATTGAATCCAAATCGATGGAGGAAAAATCGCCTTCCAGCATATCGTCGTCCGTCGGATCCTCCGGGAACAAGGTCAAATTGTCCGCGACGGGCAGTCGATGCTTGTCGGCGACCACCAACTTCACGTACTGGCTGGCGCTCTCCGCTCCCAAGGACGCCATCACGAACACCGACAAACTCCCGGAATCGTTGAAGCCGGGGGTCCAGTCAAACGTGGCCGAGCCGTCGCCGTTTTGGCGGTACACGGCATTCATGGGAAGCCCGCTCATGGTGATAACCGGCCTGCCCACCGGCGCGGAAGCGCGGGCCGTGAAGGTGATGCGCTGCTGTTCCTCGCTGTATTGCACCGGAATCGGATCGAGCGTGACCACCGAAGGCGCGGGAAGCTCGCTTAGATCGCTCATGAGCGTTTTGCCGGCGATGACCGGGTCTTGCGGCACGCCGCGTCCGTCGGATATCCCGGCCACGGCATTGCGCGCGTTGACGTCGGCATAGGTGAAGCGGATATGGCCGCTGAAGAAAATTTCCGCCTGGAACGTGTTGGCCGCCAGGCGACCGTATTCTCGGATGTTCTCCCAGGTGACGACAAGCTTGTCGGGGAGGACCTTATACCAAACCTGGCCGCCCGCTTCGGGCGAAAGATCGGCGAACAAGGGGGAAATGCGCGGTATCGAGTAGTGGTTCAAATACGTCGGCGTGAAATTGGCCGCACTGTACTCGTTGAGGCCAAATTGCTGGAAGAGCACGGTGGGCATGATGTAGCCGTTTGCCGCGATGATCCAACTCGCATACGCGTTGCCCATGAACGGAATCGCTATGGACAGTGTGGGGATTTGGACGAACCCGTCTTCGGAGGGATTGACGAGAATCGCGTTGCCGCGTGTGACCGGAAGGTCGCTGCTGGGGTAGTCGATGGAACTGCCCGCGTAATTCGAGTAATTGACGTAGTCCTCGGGTCTTTTGGAGGCCGCCGCGAGGCGCGGATCGCCTATGGGCGCAAAGGTGATCTGTTTTTGCGCGAGATCGACGGGCGCGAAGAACGAGAAGGCTTCGCTCAGGTGATCGGGGGTATGCGTTCCCGCCACCACATGGTTCAGGGCGCGCTGACTGTATCCGCGGCGTTCATCCCCAAAGATGGCGAACACGCTGTAGTAGTATTCGCTTCCGGCCACCGTCAAATTGTCGACAAACCGTTGTCCTGATCCTGTGTAGACCACTTGGCCGGACGGATCGTACGGCGAATAGACAAACTCGTTCATCTTGCGGACCACCGCCGTATAGGCGTAGCCGGATTCGGCGGAGGGATTGGTCCAGGTCACGGTCACCGCATTGGAGCCTGCGCGGGGGGTGACGCGGCACGAAGGCAGCTTTTCCGCAAAACTCATGTTGTTGTACGAGTTTTTCAGTATCTGGACGGCGTAACACGCCTGGTAGACATTGAACACGTCTTCGTCGGTGATGATCGCCGGATTCTGGTCCGTGGCCGCCTGAACCAGCGAGAATCCCAAGTCATAGTACTGCGACGACGGGACGAGATACTTGACCTGGGTCGCGTAGAAAATGCGCGCCGCCTTGAGCAGCCCGATGCCGCTCACGAAACGGCTGTTGAACTCTTGTCCGTCGCTCAGCAGGAAGAAGGCCTTGCTGCCGACGGAACAGTTATGATGCACGCCCCCTCCGTCTTGCCATCCGTCGTACCACCCCGGCCCGAGATACCGATCGGGCATGGGGTAATCCCGCACCATGAAACTCCAGTCATACATCCGGTTGATGATCTTCGTGGGATCCGCCAGGTCGCGCGTGTACCCTTCATAGGGAATGTCCTCGCCCATCACCCACTTCACGCTCGGCGCATCGTTGCCTTTGCCGTTCACCTGGTCCACCGCTTCGCCGAAGACGTCCGACATCATTTCGCTCAAAGCGCCCGATTCCTGCGAATAGATGAGTTGCGACGAATAGGCCGTGACGGCGTGGGTCAGCTCATGCGCTGCGACATCGTCCGTCACGAAGCTTCTTCCAAAATACATGCGATTGGTGTAGTCGTTTTCCCTCGCCCCCTTGTCCAGGTCGACGTCGGCGTCCCCCGCGAAAAACGCGTTCCGCATGGGACATCCATAGGAATAACTGCAAAACCGGACCGTCGCGCCCAAGGGAACGCCTTTGTTATCAAAACTGTCTCGGCCGTAATTGTTGTAGTAAAAGTCGTAGGTGTCGCCCAAATAATCGTAGGCGTTATTCACGTCCGCCACCGACGAGGCCGGATCGCCTTCGAATCGCGCCCGGTATCCGGGGGGAAACACGGTCAGGGAATCCCTGCCGTCGTAGATTTTGCGCATTTTGGCCTGGGCCACCAGCGAATAGCGCAACAGCACTTCGGCGGTGTGGGCGTCGGCCAAAACTTGTTCATGGATCAGGCTGGACGGCGCCCCTTTCACGCGGAAACGCCACACCAGCCGCGGCTTTCCCTGTTTGGCCAGCATCCCCGGATCATACACGGCCAGGTCGGCGGCGGAGGCCGTCATCGCCTGATCCGGATAGTCGCGCTGCACGGCGGAGACGCCCATGGTTTTCGCCTTGGTCGAACTGGCGCGGGGCGTCAGCGATACGATGCCTTTGTCGAAGACTTCCGTATCGCGCAGCGCGCCTGTGGTCACGGATTTGACGGCGCCGT
>ERZ795030.2439-NODE-2439-length-22161-cov-5.043518_pt1 | contig 22161 bp, 17 predicted proteins | sample MGYA00375122_ERZ795030 | MGnify/ENA primary metagenome ERZ795030 (study PRJEB30165, sample SAMN05720146) | activated sludge metagenome | isolation source: anaerobic digester from wastewater treatment plant | place: Japan | collected 2015-04-20 ... | reverse complement strand
CTAAGGCTTTGCGCCGGGGCCCTGAGCCATCTGCGCCTCAATCTCGTTCCTGGCCACCTCCAGCAGCGTCCCCTCGTGCAGGCGCAGCACGCGGTCGGCGCGCGCCGCGATCAGGGGCTCGTGCGTCACGATGACCAGTCCGCGCCCCTGCTTGACCGTCATTTCCCACATCAGATTGATCACGACGTCGCCGGTGTGCAGGTCGAGATTGCCGGTCGGTTCGTCGGCGAGCAACAGCGCGGGCTGGTTCATCAATGCGCGGGCCAGGGCGATGCGTTGCTGCTCGCCCCCCGACAGCTTGCTCGGCCGGTGGCGCTCGCGATCCGCCAGGCCGAGGCGCTCGAGCATCTGGCGCGCCTCGCCGGCGACCGTCTTGCGCTGACCGCCGGCGATCAAGGCCGGCATCATCACATTCTCCAGCGCCGTGAACTCCGGCAACAGATGATGGAACTGAAAGACGTAGCCGATCTTGCGGTTGCGGAACTCATGCAGGAACGTCAACGAGCGACCGCTGATCGTCTCGCCATCGACGGCGATCTCGCCGCGGTCGGGGACATCGAGGCCGCCGAGCAAATGCAGCAGCGTGGACTTGCCCGCGCCCGACATGCCGACGACGGCGACGGCCTCGCCGCGCGCGACGCTCAGGCTGGCGCCGCGCAGGACGCGCAGTTCCCGCTCGCCGTCGTGGTAGCTTTTATAAATATCGCGCGCGGTCAGCAGGCTATTCATAGCGCAGGGCCTCCACCGGATGCAGCCGCGCGGCCTGAATCGCCGGGAAGAGCGCCGCCAGCGTGCAGATCACCATCGAGCTGCAGACGATCAGCAACACCGTGACGGGCTGTACTTCCACGGGCAGACGCGAGAAGTTGTAGACCGAGGCGGGCAGGTCGAGCGGGATATAGGGGATCGAAAAACAGAGGAGCAGGCCGATCGCCACGCCCGCGCCTGTCCCCAGGATGCCGATCATCACCCCGTCGAGCAGGAAGATTTTCCAGATCGTGCGGCGCGATGCACCGATCGCTTTCAGGATGCCAATTTCACGCGTCTTGTCGTTCACCATCAGGATCAGGGTGCCGATGATGTTGAGCGCGGCAACGAAAATGATCAGCAGCAGAATCACGAACAGCGCGAGTTTCTCCAGCTTCAGCGCGCTGAAAAACGCCCCGTTTTCCTGCGACCAGGTCGAGATGCGATAGCCTGGCAGGTGCAACCGCGCCGCGAGCCGGTCGGCCTGGAACGGGTCCTTGAGCTTGACATGCAGGTAGTCGTAGCCCGGCTCGGTCGGGAACAGCTTGCGCATCATCTCGGTGCTGATGAACGCCGTGTTGGCGTCGAATTCATAGAAGTCGGTGCGGAACCCATCCTTCATGGTGAACTTGAGAAACCGCATCTGGGGGCCGATGGCCGTCCGCACCGGCGCGGTCGAAACCAGCGTGACGCGGTCGTTAATCATCGCGCCGATGTTCACCGCCAGCGGCAGCCCGAGCAGGATCTCGTCCTCGCCCAGCGTGACCGAATCGCCGTGCTCATAGGTCATGATCGAGTAAATGGTGTTCTGATCGAGCCGGTCCATGCCGAGCAGTTGGACGAAGCTCTGGCGGTTCTGGTCGCGCCCCTGGCCGGCGATGATGAACGCCTGCTTCTGCATCACGGGCTGAACGTGCGTCACCCCGGGCAGGGCTTTCAGCTTGCGAATGACCTCCGGGTCGAATTCCTCGCGCGGGCCTTCGAGGTTGACCACGCGCAGGTGCGGGTAGAGTTCGGCCACCTTGCCGAACAGCAGTTCATCCGCCCCGTCCATGACGCCGATGACGGTGATCAGCGCGGCGACGCCGACGGCCACCCCCGTCATTGAAATAAACGTAATCAGCGAAACGAGGGCCTTGCGTTCGCGCGAGACGAGGTAACGCCAGGCGATGAACCATTCAAGTGATTTCATTGTTCAACCGGCCAATCAAACCAGGATGAAGCACAGCGTGATGCACCACGGAGGGCCGCGGGCCTCAGCGTTCCGGCCGCATCAACGGGAACAGGATGACATCGCGGATCGAGGCGGAATCGGTCAGCAGCATGATCAGCCGGTCGATGCCGATGCCCAGACCGCTGGCCGGCGGCATGCCGTATTCCAGCGCGCGGATGTAATCGCGATCGATTTCGTTCATCGCCTCCTCGTCGCCGCCGGCCCGCTGCCGCACCTGACATTCAAACTGCTCGAGCTGTTCCCGGGGGTCGTTCAGCTCGCTGTAGGCGTTGGCCGTCTCGAGTCCGCCGATGAACAGCTCGAATCGCTCGGCCGTATGCGGATCCGCGGGGGACGACTTGGCCAGCGGGCATTTGCTCTTGGGGTAGTCGATCACGAAGGTCGGCTCGATCAGTTCCGGTTCGATCCGCTCCTCGAAGACGCGCATCAACGCCTCGTCGGGATCGGATTCCTCGCGCAGAATCCCGGCGATTTCGTCGCCCGCGCCGCCGAGCGCCGCCCGCAGCCGCTCCATGTCGCCCAGACCCCAGCGCAGTGGATTGGCATCGCCCGCAGCGAGACCCAGCAACTCGGCGACGGCATCCAGAATGCGGACCCGGCGGAACGGCTGCCCCAGATCCAGTAGATGACCCTGATACGCCAGTTCCGCCGCGCCGAGCACCGACCGCGCCGTCTCGCGGATCAGCGTCTCGGTCAGGTCCATCGTGTCGGTGTAATCCCACCAGGCGGTGTAAAGTTCCAGCATCGTGAATTCAGGGTTATGGCGGGTCGAGAGTCCCTCATTGCGGAAGTTGCGATTGATTTCGTAGACGCGCTCCAGCCCGCCCACGAGCAGCCGCTTCAGGTAGAGTTCGGGCGCGATGCGCAGGTAGAGATCCATATCGAGCGTGTTGTGATGCGTGATGAAGGGCCGTGCCGCCGCGCCGCCGTAAATCGGCTGCATCATTGGCGTTTCGACTTCCATGTAGCCGCGCTCGTCGAGGAAGCGGCGCAGCGCGGCGATCGTCCGGCTGCGCGCGCGGAATGTCTCGCGCACGTCGGGGTTGGCCAATAGATCGACGTAGCGCTGCCGGTAACGCAGCTCGACGTCCTTCAGGCCATGCCATTTTTCGGGCAGGGGGCGGATCGCCTTGGTCAACAGCCGCAGTTGGGCCGCTTCGACGGTCAATTCGCCGGTTTTGCTGTAGAACAATTTGCCGCTCGCGCCGACGATATCGCCGGCGTCCAGACCGTGCCGAAAATAGTCATAGCCGCGCTCGTCGGTCACATCCTTCTTCACGTAGGCCTGAATCTGATCGGTCTCGTCGCGGATGAGCAGGAAGCCGGCCTTGCCGAAGGCGCGCACGCTCATCACGCGGCCGGCGATGGAAACCGGCTCGCCCGAGGCCACCAGTTCCTGCTGGCGGGCGCGCAAGTCGGCGGCGTGATGCGTCGGCTCATGCTTTTTGACGTAGAGGTCCCAGCCGGCGGCGCGCAGGCGCGCGGCCTTGTCGTAGCGCTCGCGCACCAGGCGATGCTCATCGGCGGCGGCGGTTTCGCCGGCCGGGCTCGGCTCGATTCGTTCGCTCTCAGCCATCAAACGGCAAGTCTCCGGAGAATGGCGCGCCCGGTTCGCCGCGGGCACGCTGAATCCCAACAGTCTACCGTGAAGCCGGGCGAAGTCAACCAGGGCCGAGGCATGCGGTCATTCCGCGCCAAGGTGCCGCCTCAGGACGCGTTCCATCAGCGCTTCATCCGGTTCACGGCCCGACCAGATGCGCAGCGCCGCGGCTCCCTGGCGCGCCAGCATCCCGAGCCCCTCGACGCAGCGCGCTCCCCGCTCGCGCGCGGCGCGCAGCAGCGGCGTTTGCGGGTCGGGCGTGTAAACCGTGTCGAAAACGACGTGCTGCTCCCGGATCAGTTCGGGCGGCAGACAGACCGGATCGCCCGGCTTCATGCCCAGCGAGGTGGCGTTGGCGATCAGATCGGCGCCGGCGGCGGCGGCGGCCCGTTCCGCCGCGGATTCCACGACCTGGATCCTCAGCCCCGGAAAGCTCGCGGCCAGGTCCGCCGCCAGCGCGCGGGCGCGCGCCGGATCTCGATTCACGATGGCCAGGCTGGCCGCGTCGGCCCGGGCGGCGCCGAACGCCATCGCCCGTCCCACGCCGCCGGCCCCGACCTGCAGCACGCGCCCGCCGCGAAACGAGTATCCGCTCTCCTGCTCGACGGTGCGGACGTAGCCGTCGGCGTCGGTGTTGTAGCCGCGGGCGCCCTGCGCCGTGAAATGAACCGTGTTGACCGCGCCGATCGCCGCCGCCAGCGGGTCCACGCGGTCCAACAGGCGCATGGCCTGCTGCTTGTGGGGGATCGTCAGATTGACGCCGACGAATCCCATCGCGCGGGCGCCGCGCAGCGCCTCGGCCAGATCCTCGGGCCGCACGGGCAGCGCCACGTAGCGCCAGTCCAGCCCCAGCGCTTCGATGGCGGCATTCTGCATCGGCGGCGACAGGCTGTGTTCCACCGGCCAGCCCATCACGCCGAGCAGACGCGTCCTGGCGGTCATGTCGTCCACGTTGCCCTCCGACGCGCGGATGGACCCCATCCTGCCAAACACGCGGGGTTCTGTCATCGGAAACCGGGACGGGAAGCATACGGAAAGAGCGACGAAAGGGCCATGGCGGCGGAGGCGCGCCGATCCAGGAGCCCTTGATCAATTCACCACGCCCCTTGCGGCGGCTGCGAGGTGCTTCTTCAGTGTGTTGACCGAAATCCCAAGGCGGCGCGCGAGATCCTGCTGGCTCAGTGCGCCGCGGCGGGCGTGGGCCCATTGGACGTAACGGGCGACGATCGTTTTCAAGGGTTCAATCCGGCTGAATCCGGGAGGCGCGGAGGCGGCGCCGACTCCCTCAACGGCGACGGCCGGATTCGCCTCGGACAGTTTGCGTTCCATGCGTTCCTTCAGTTCGGCCACGACGTCGTCGCCCAGCTCGACGCGGCGCCGGACGAGGCTGATGAGTTCGCGGACGTTGCCCGGCCATGGGTATTTCTTGAGCGTCCGTTCGCCCTGGCGGAAGTACTGGATCACATCGCGCGGATCGGCGCCGTCGCGCATCCGGTCGGCCATGCGGTAGCAGACATGCCGGATGATGCGGGGGATATCCTCGGGGATGGCCGCCAGCGGCGGCGTGGGGATCTCGACCTCGGCCAGACGGTAGTAGAGATCCTCGCGGAACTCGCCGCGGCGCAGTTTCTCGCGCAACACCGGCTGCGTGCCGGCGATGATGCGCACGTCGGCCTTCCGTTCCTTGGCGGCGCCGAGCGGCCGATAGCGCCGCGATTGCAGGAACCGCAGCAGGTCGGCCTGCACCGGCAGGGGCATCTCGGCCAGTTCATCGAGAAAGAGCGTTCCCCCTTCGGCCTGATGCACCAGCCCCCTGTTTTCGGCGACGGCGCCCGTGAATGAACCCTTCAGGTGCCCGAACAGTTCCGAACGCAGGAAGGTCTCGTTCAGCCCGGCGCAGTTGATGGCGACGAATGGCCCGTGGCGGCGGGGGCTGAATTCATGCAGATAGAAGGCGGCGAATTCCTTGCCGGTGCCGGTCTCGCCCAGGAGCAGGACGTTCAAACTGGAGGCACCGACCTCGCGAATGCGCCGCTTCAATTCCAGCACCGGCCGGGACTGCCCCTCGATGTAAGGGAAGTCGGCTTCACGGAAATGCTCGACCGACCCTGCTTCCTCGGGGACGGCGCGGGCCAGCGAAAAGATCCGCTCGCCGTTGGCGTAGAGCGCCTGCGCGGCTTCCTCCAGCGGTTGGGGGTCCATCAGCCGCATGAAGCAGATCGTGATCTTGTACTGGAGATAGTCGCGCAGGTCGGGATTGCTCAGGTCGCCATAGAGATTATGCCCTGGATAGACGCGTTCGAACGCTTCCTCGACAGAGGAGGCCGTGTGGAGCCTCACATGCTCCAATCCGCGACAGGCCGCGCGGACGCTGGGTGAATCCCGCGGCGCAAACACCTGAATCAATCCGCCAAGGCGGCCGAAGGCGGCAAAGCGACGGCCCAATTCGGTCGGCGCATCGACCTCCCGCAGCAGCAACAGCAGTTCCGCCGGTTCACCCGCTTGAAGGCACTCGTCCATGAACGGATGGACATGCTTGCGTCCGACGACACGGATCTCGCGCCACAGGCCGTGGCAGCGAGCGGCCTGAACCAGCAGCGACGGCAGCGGGGACAGCGCGAGGATCACCCGACCCGGCATGGGTTCATCCTCCGTCATAAATTGATGGATCATTATTATCTGAGAGTCACGTTTGGTTCAAGCAGCATCGCTTCATCAGCCTAAATAAAGGTAATTCAAGCTTCCATGGAAACCGTCGCCGTTGGCCCCGAATTCGCCTTAATGCCTCCGCGGCAAGTCATTCAAACCCACCGGAGGAAGGAGCGAAGAAATGACAGATCGGACACCCGACGATCCGACCGGGATGATCCCGCTGGGGCTGCTCGCCTGCCCCGTCACGGTGAGGCGGCCCCAACGGACGCGGATCATCGCCGGCCTGCGCCCGGAATTGAGGCGGCTGAAGGACAATCCGCGCGAGCCCCACGCCATCGAGGTCTCCAGTGGACTGCGTGAACCGCTCGGCTGGCTTCCGCGCGCGACGTCCGCGTGGCTGGCGCCGCTGATCGACGCCGGCCGGGTGGCGCTGCGGCCGTTGGCGCTGCGGGTTGCATCGACTTCGGCCGGCGAAGCGGAATACGCGATCGACATCGAAGTCTTCCTCACGCGCCAGGGGGCGGAGATCCTCCACACCCGGGGGGAAGGCGGCGGCGCGCCGCACGTCCTGCATCGGATGCTGGTGCGGCTCTGGCGCCGATGCGAGCGGGCCCGACACAACCAGCGGATGGGGCAGGACATCGCCATCGTGCTGGCCCGGCTCGATCCGCGCCAGCTGCTGCCCGAGTCCAACCTGCTGCTCAACCTGCTGCCGACACTGCACGACTACCGGCGCCGGCTGGACGAGCGCGAACAGGCGCTGGGCGACGCGCGGCGGCGGCTCGGGGCGGTCCAGTTCGGCGAGCCGGTCCGCCATGGTTCGCTGGCGCTGATCCCGCTGCTGGGGAGCAACGGCCATGTCCCGTCCTACGAACTGTTGCACGAGGCCCTGTCCGCGGGGAAGGCGCGGGTCGATGAACTGAATCCGGGGGGCGTCGTCCCGTTCCTGAAGATCGTCAACGAGTCGACCCAGCCGCTTCTGGTATGCGAGGGGATGCTGTTGATCGCGCCCAAGCAGAATCGCGTCGTGAATGAATCCTTGCTGGTGCCCAACGAGATGGAGTTCGCCCTGCCGGTCAGTTGCGTCGAGCAGGGGCGGTGGCATCGCAGCGGCCGCGCCGCCGAAGTTCGGGGCGGCGCCACGGCCCTGCTGCGCTCGCGCAAGCTGCGGACGCTATTTCGCCGCCGCGACGCCGGCTACGCGAAGCCGGCGCAGGGCGAGGTCTGGGATGAGGTGCAGGCCTGCCTGCGCGAGATGGACGCGCCGTCGCCAACCCATGACCTGGACGCGGTGTATGACACGCAACGCGAGCGGCTGCGGACCACTCGCGAGGCGCTCATGCTGCCGCGCGAAGCGGTCGGTGTCGTCATCGCGCGGGATGACCGCATCCTCGGCCTGAAACTGATGGATCATCCCTCCAGCTTCCGGACGACCTGGGACAAACTGGCCGATGGCTATTACGTGGAAGCACTGCGCAGACGCCGCCCGCCCGAGGAAGAGCGACCGGCGGAACTGTCGGAGCTGTCGCTGCGCTGGTTCCTGGGCCGCGTGGCCGATTCGTTGACGGTCCGCTGGAACCAGACGGGCGCCGGAATCGGGCTGGCCCTCGACGACCCGCGGATCACCGGCAGCGGCGTCTGGCACGACGGCCGTCTCTGCCAACTCTGCGCCCTGGCGGTTGAGTAGCTGGCGCGTCGCCCGGCGGTCCGTGGCGCGGTCCTCGCGCCAATCGCGCCTCGGAGATTTGAGTTCGTGGCGTGCGACTGCGCGACCGCCGGGCGACATAGCTACGCACGCGTTCCCTGCAACCGCATCCAGCCCTTCGACGGGCTTCTGATTCCATCATCCTTGCTGCATCCTGGGTTGAACCGGCCGCCGGCGATTCAACTCACGATCTGGTCGTGATCCGCCAGCCAGTGACGATAATCAGCGAGGAACGCGAGACGGTCGCGGCCATACTCCAGGCTGTGCATTGAGCCGGGGTAGGTCGTCAGACGCTTGTCTTCCGCCGCAAGCTGGCTGAAGAAGCGCTCGGCGGCGGCGTTGTCGCACACCTCGTCGCGCCCGGCCAGCGCGATGAACGTCGGCGTCACGATCCGGTCGGCCGAGCCCCGCACGGCGAGCATCATCAGCAGCGTCTGCAGATAGAACGCCGTGGTGACATATTGTAGCCGCAGGGCATCGCCGCGGATGAATTCGAGGTGTTCCGGCAGGTCGGTGAAATGCTCCGGCTTGAGCGGAACGCGCATCGGGTGCGTCGGCCGCACCTTCGCCAGCAGGGCGACGAGCAGCTTCTCGCGCAGCGTGAGCGTCGCGTGGACGCGAATCGAGGGCGAGAGCAGCGTGAGCGACCGGCAGCGTTCGGGATGCGCCGCGGCGAAGCGCAGAACCGGCAGCGCGCCATAGCACTGCCCCGCGAGGTGAATCGGCGCGCCGGGGTGCTCGCTCTCCAGCCACCCCACCGCCCCCTCGATTTCATCCACCAGCTGGTGGTACGAGAGCATGTGGCCGCGGGCCTCCTCGCTGCGTCCCGACCCGCGGCGATCCAGCGCGACGCAGGTGAAGCCGAGTTGATTCAGCCAGTCGCCGGTGGGGATGAACCAGGCCGAATGGCTGAGCATGCCGTGGACGAACAGAACGGCGCCGCGCTGCTCGCGTCCGGGCCAGTAGCGCATCGGAATGACGACGCCGTCGGACGTCCGCACGGCCATCAGCTCCTGATGCCCGAGCGCAACGTCAATCTTGTCGGTCGAGATAATCGTCGTTTCCATGATGTCGGCCGATCCTTCTGGCATGAAAAGAGCAATCAGCGTGCCGGGGAGGCCGCATCCGGGCGAAAGCAAGCATGAGGATCCGCCATTTCGAAGTGTTTCAGACCGCGCTGCCGTTCCGCGTCCGGTTTCGGCACGCGCAGGCCAGTCGCAGCCACAGCGCGAGCATCTTCGTGCGCTGTGAACTGGCCGACGGCGCCGTCGGCCATGGCGAAGGCTTGCCGCGCGAGTACGTCACCGGCGAGAGCTGGGAGGGGTGTTTCCAGAATCTGACGCAGCGCATCCTGCCACCGTTGCTTGATTGCGACTTTGCGACCATTGGCGAGGTCGAAGCTTTCTGCGGGGGACTGTATGAGCGGCTGGTGAGCGGCGCGGCGGGAATCGCGGAGCGACCCGGCGCGGCATGCTGCGCGGCGGAACTGGCGCTGCTCGACGCCTACGGTCGTCATTTCGGCGCGACGTCGTTCGCCCATTCCGGCGCAGGGTCGGATCCGGTCTATTCGGGCGTGATTTCCAGCTCGGGAATCGTCGCGGCGGCAGTTACGGCCTGGCGCTGCCGCCGGGCGGGCGTGCCGGCCGTCAAGCTGAAGGCCGGTACGCCCCGCGACGGCGCCGTGCTGCGCGTTGCGCGAAGAATCCTGGGGCCGGCCGTGTCTTTAAGAATGGATGCCAATATGGGATGGGAGTTCGATGAGGCACGCCGGGCGATCAGGATGGCGCGCCGCCACGCCGTGCACTACGTCGAGCAGCCGCTGGCGCGCGGCCGTCACGAATTGTGCCGCCGCTTGGCCGATGAAACCGGCGCGCGGTTGATTGCGGACGAGGATCTGTGCGACCTGCGCGATGCCGAGACCCTGGTGGAGGCCGGCGCGTGCCAGGTGTTCAACATCCGCGTGTCGAAGTGCGGCGGTTTTTTCAACTCCCTGCGGCTGGGGCATTTCGCCCGGCGCCATGGGCTGGAGGTTCAGGTCGGATGCCAGGTGGGCGAATCGGCGCTGCTCTCGGCCGTCGGGCTGGCGGTCGCCCGGCGGCTGGCGCCGGTCGTGTTCATGGAGGGGAGTTTCGGCACACGCCTGCTGGTGGATGATCTCTCCGGCTGGGCATCGGGCCACGGGTTCGCCTTTGGGCCGGGGGGCCGCGCCCCTCGGTACGATCCTGAATCTGGCATCGGTATTGCTCTGAATGAAGCGGCGCTGAGGAGGTATTCCGTCCGAAGCTGCCGGATCGGTTGACCCATCGATTCCGGGACGGATCAGGATTGGCGGTCCCTGCATTTCGCGGACATACGATGCGCCGGCAACGGCGAAAAGGAGCTCTCCGTGATCGACACGCCAGGCAACCGCCCGGACCAGGCCGGGTTCCTCGAACGCCTCCTCCCGCGCCGCCGCTTCGCCTTGCTTCGCCAGAACAAGAAACTGGTCTTTTTCATTTTCTGCATGGGCTCGTTCCTGGCGCTGCTCGGCTTCGCCACGCACAACGCGATCGAGACGGCGCTCAAGCAGGTGCTTGCGGAATATCTCAACGCCGTGCTGGAGGCCGACGTCGCCGCGCTGCAGATGTGGTTTGAGGAGGAAGAGCAGGAAGTGCGGCGCTGGGCGGCGCATCCGGCGGTGGTCGAGCGGGTTGCCGCGTTGAGCATGCTGGCGACCGACCGGACGACGACCAGCGATACGCTGCTCGCCGATTCCGCGCAACAGGAACTGCGGCGGTTCCTCTCGCTCATTCACGAGGACGAAAACCATGTCGGCTTTCAGGTGTACGACCGGACGGGACTGATCCTCGCCGCGCACGACGACCCGCCGGTCGGCCGGCGGCTTAATGGCGAAGGGATGGCCCTGCTGGGGAAGGTATTCGAGAAGGGGCCGTTCGTCTCCCACCCGCTGCACACGGGGAGCCATGTCAGCGGCCAGGTTGTCGACGTCAATCGACCGGTGATGCTGTCGCTGGCCGCCGTGCAGACCGATGACGAGCAGCCGATCGGGGCCATCGCCCTGCTGATCAACCCGGAACAGGAGTTCACGCGGATCATTTCGATTGCGCGCGTCGGCGCGACCGGCAACACCTATGCCTTCAACCGCAACGGCGTGATCCTCTCCGACAGCCGCTTCGAGGAGCAGCTCAAGGAGATCGGCCTGCTCCCCAATACGAATCAGTCGCAGTCGATCCTGAACCTGGAGATCCGCGATCCGGGAGGCGACCTGACGCGGGGTTTTCAACCCGACGGACTTCCCGCCGCCCGGCCGCTGACGGCGATGGCCGCCTCGGCCACGTCGGGCCAGAACGGCTACAACCTGGAGGGCTATCGCGATTTCCGCGGCGTCCCCGTGCTGGGCGCCTGGCGCTGGCTGCCGGATTACGATCTGGGCCTGGCCGCCGAAGTCAGTATTCAGGAGGCCCTGGACGCCATCCGCCCGCTGACCTATTCGTTTCGCATCCTCTTCTGGCTGCTGGTGCTGGTGATGCTCGGCATTCTGGTCACCAATGCGATCATCAGCCGACTGCGGCGCGACATCCGGGCAAGCCAGCGCATCGACAAATACACCCTCGAGCGGAAGATCGGCGGCGGGGGCATGGGTGAGGTCTACCTGGCGCGCCATGCCCTGCTGCGGCGGGCAACCGCCATCAAGCTGCTGCACACGGACCAGTCGGATACGACGACGCTTGAGCGCTTCGAGCGCGAAGTGCAGTTGACGAGCCAGTTGGCGCACCCCAACACGATCGAGATCTATGACCACGGGGTGACCGATGAGGGGATTTTCTATTATGTGATGGAATACCTGCACGGCATCACACTGGCGCGCCTGCTCGAGCTGCAGGGCGAGGTGCCGCCCGACCGCGTGATTCACATCCTGCGCCAGGTCTGCGGGTCGCTGCGCGAGGCCCACGCCCATCAACTGATCCACCGCGATATCAAGCCGCTTAATATCATGCTGTGCGATCTGGGCGGCGAACCCGATTTCGTCAAGGTGCTGGATTTCGGGCTGGTCAAGGAACTGGCGATCGACGGCGAACCGGCGGTGACGTCGACCAACGTGATCAACGGCACGCCGCTCTATATCGCGCCGGAGCGGCTGCGCGATCCCACGCGGGTCGATACGCGAACCGATATCTACTCGCTCGGCGTCGTGGCATTCAACCTGCTGACGGCCCAGGAGCTGTTCGAGGGCGCCACGGCGATGGAACTCAGCCAGGCGACGCTGGCCTCGCCGGTGCCGCGACCGTCCAGCGTGGCGCAGCAGCCGATTCCGGCGCAGTTGGATGAGCTGGTGGTGCGCTGCCTGGCCAAGAACCCGGATGATCGGCCGCAGCGTGTCGACCAGATCATCGACGAGCTGGAGCAGCTCCGGCTGGAGCATCCCTGGAGCCGGGCCGCCGCCGTGGAATGGTGGCAACGCCACGCCGACCAGATCGATCCGGCGCCAGGCGATCCGGAAGCCCAGGCCGACCCCCGCGAGGTCGATACGGGGGCCCGCACGCTCCCCGTCATGCAGCAGGGCCGTCCGGCCGTCGGGGTGGAGCGGCCATGACCGGTCGGCGGCGCATCATCTCGCTCCATTCGTATCGCGGCGGAACGGGCAAGTCCACGCTCGCCGCCAATTTTGCCTGGTTCGCGGCGGCGCGCGGCGACCGGGTCGCCGTGCTCGATTGCGATCTCGTTTCGCCCGGCATTCATATTCTCTTCGGGCTTGAGCGCGATCAGATCCAGCTCACGCTCGTCGACTTCCTCTGGGGCAAGTGCGGGCTGGAGGAAACCGCCTATGACGTGACGGAACGGCTCCGCCCGCCGGGCGATGGCAAATGCTGGCTCATTCCGGCATCGCTGACGGCGCAGGCGATCACGCGCGTCCTGGAGGAGGGCTACGACGTCCAGCGCCTCAATTCACACTTCGATCAACTGCTGGAGTACCTCGACCTGGACTGGCTGCTGATCGATACGCATCCGGGCCTCAACCGCGAAACGCTCCTGACCACGGCCATCTCCGATCAACTGATCCTCATCCTCCGGCCCGATCAGCAGGACTATTACGGGACGGCGGTGATCAATGAACTGGCCGCGAAACTGGAGATCCGGCGGATTCATCTGATCCTGAACAAGGTCTACTCGCAGGCCGATACGGCGGCGCTGACCACGAAAGTAACCGAAGCCTTCGACCATCCCGTGATCGGCGTGCTCCCGCTCAGCGAGGATCTGGCCCGGTTGCAGAGTCGCGAGATCATCGCGCGGGCGCAGCCCGAGCACGCCGTATCGCGGACAATTCACGACATGGCGGAGACGATCTTCAGCTCATGAGCGCGCGCCGCATCCGTCTTGTTCTCAGCATGCTGCCGGCGGCCCTGCTGGCCGGCTGCGCCGGCGTTCCGCAACAGGCGGCGTCGCGGACGCCCGTTGATTTCTATGACGAGGGCGATTCCGCGATTCAGCCGCTCGTTGAAGATTTTGCGGCGGGCGACGGCGTCCGCCTCCGCTTCGTGCACTACCCCCCCGAGCGGGCCAATGGCGTCCGGCTCGTTTACCTCAATGGCATCGAAAGCCACGCCGGCTGGTTTGAGGCGCCGGCGCGGGAGCTCGCGCGCTCGGGCTATGAACTCTATCTTCTCGATCGCCGGGGGAGCGGGCTCAATCAGTCCGGCCCCGGTCTGCGCGCCGGACATGTTGATCATGCCGATACACTCATCGGCGACATCCACACATTCCGCGCGGCGCTGCCCCCGGACGGGCCGTTGGGGCTGGTGGCGTTGTCGTGGGGCGGCAAACTCGCCGTCGGCCATGCGCTCCGGCACCCGGCGGATTTCGACTTTCTGGTGCTCGTCACGCCGGGGCTCGTGCCGCGCGTCGATGTGACGCCGGCGCAAAAAATCGGCATTCTGTTTGCCCAGCCGTTCCGGCCAACCGCGCTGTTCCAAACGCCGATCGAGCCCTGGATGTTCACGCGCAATCCGCATTTTCTCGCTCGGATCGAGCGCGATCCGCTGCGACTGCGCGAGGCCACGGCCCGCTTCCTGTGGGAAAGCCGGCGTCTGGATCGCCAGATCGAGTCTGAAATCGGCGAATTCAGGACGCCCGTGCTGCTGCTGCTCGCCGGCGACGACGTCATTATCGACAACGCGGCCACCGCGGCCTTGTTGGCCCGCGGGCAATCGCCGCTGATCACGATCCGGCGCTATCCGGGCCTGCCGCATTCACTCCAGTTCGAAATCCCCGCCGCAATCGCGCGCGCGATGGATGAGTGGATCACCGGGCTCGATGCGGCACGGCCGGGTTCATCCCGGGGAAGTGGGTAAGAGCGATGGCGGTCCGGACGAAACTCATTATCTTAACGATGCGGCGGTCGGCCCGGCGTTTCGAAACCGCCACGCGGGACCCGGCCGAGGCGCAACAACGCAAATTGCTCTGGCTGATGGACAAGAACAAGGATACGGAATATGGCCGGCGCCACGGCTTCGCATCCGTCCGCACCTTCACCGACTTCCAGCGCCAGATCCCGGTGGCCTCGTACGAGGATATCCAGGAGGATATGCAACGTGTTCTCGAAGGCGCGGAGAATGTGTTCACCGCCGAAAAGCCGATCATGTTCGCGCAGACGAGCGGCACCACCGGCACGCCCAAGTTCATACCCGTCACCCCCACCGATTACGGACGCGACCACCGCGACGTCATGCGCACCTGGCTCTATCACAGTCAGTGCGCTCATCCCGATATTCTCGATGCGAAAGTGGTCTCCCTGGTTTCGCCGGCGGTGGAAGGCCATGCCCCCTCGGGCGTCCCCTTCGGCTCCACGTCGGGACACATTTACCAGAATATGCCGGCGATCATTCGCAAAACGTATTCAATCCCGTATCCGGTGTTCGAAATTTCCGATTACAGCGCGAAGTATTACGTCATCATGCGGCTGGCGGTTGCCGACGATGTCCGCTTTCTGAATACGGCCAATCCATCGTCCATCCTGAAAATGTGCGAAAAAGGCAATGAGTTTTCCGAGGATATTCTTCGCGATATCCGCGACGGCACGCTGTCCCCGACCCTTGAGCTCGAACCCGAGATCCGCAAGGAGGTCGAGGCGATGCTGCGGCCCAATCCAGAGCGGGCGCGCGAGCTCGAACGGGCGCGGTCGGCCCGCGACGGCCGCCTCGCCCCGGCGGATTACTGGCCCCGACTCAGTCTGATCGCCTGCTGGAAGGGGGGGACGGTCGGCCACTATCTGGCCAAATTCGACGACTGGTTCAATCCCGACGGGCGCCGTCCGATCCCGGTCCGCGACTGGGGATACCTGGCCAGCGAAATGCGCGGCTCGATCCCGCTCAGCGACGAGGGCTCGGCCGGCCCGCTGACCGTCGCCACCAACCTGTTTGAATTCGTCAGCGTGGATCAATTCGATGCCAATCCGGACGATCCTGCCGCCTGGACCTTTCTGACGGTGGATCAGATTCAGGATCAAGGGGAATACTACGTCTTCGTCACCACGAGCGGCGGGCTATACCGTTACGATATCAATGATGTCGTGCAGGTGCAGGGATATTACAACAAAACGCCCCAGGTCGTCTTCCTGCGCAAGGGACGCGGCATGACCAACCTGACCGGCGAAAAAATCAGCGTCAATCAGGTGATCCAGACGTTCGAGACGGTGTCGCGCGAATCGGGGCTGACGATCGCGCACTTTCGCGTAGAGGCCGACCAGGATCGCGAGCGCTATCTGTTTCGCATTGAACCGATCGCCGCGCCGGCGCGCGAACAGGCCCGCCAGGTTCTGCGCGCGCTGGATGCCCGGCTGCAGGAGATCAACCTGGAATACAAGGCCAAGCGCGCCTCGCAGCGGCTCAAGGATCCGGTGCTGCATGTCATGCGCGAGGGTTGGTATGAACGCGAGCGGCGACGGCAGACCTCGGCCGGCCGGCGCGCCTTCCAGGCCAAAACCGTCGTGCTGACGCCGATCAAGGCGCCGACCCAGGAAATCCGACCCGAGATCGGCGACATCGTTGAATTCAACGACTGATGGCACTGATCCGCCAGCGACTCGGCTCCGTGCGGCCGCAATGCGTTGATGCCGAGCTCGCCGCCGGCCGATCCGAAATCCTGCAGCCCGTCGCACCGGCGAATTACCGTGTGCTGACGGCTCTGGCGACGAATCCCGACAACTATTTCGTCCTCAGTTGCGGCGGCGGCAGCGCCCCCGCGCTGGCGGGCAATGCGGCCCTCACGGCGATTCTCGAGGAACTGGACTTGCGCCGCCACGTGCGCGAAATCTGGGGGACTTCCGCCGGCGCGATCGTCGGCGGCGGCTGGGCCACGGGAACCCCCGCGCCGCGCATGCTCGAACTGCTGATCGACATGAACCGGTCCGGCATCGTCGATTGCTCGCGCTGGGATCTGTTCGGCTGGCCGATGCTCCAGACGCTGCTGCGCCGCCGCCTGCCGGAGGGGTTCATCCCCGGCCGCCATTTCCGGGACTACACGCAACGCGGCCTGCGGGTCGCCACGTTCGCGGACTGCGAGATCCCATTTCGCGCCATCGCCTGCCGCGACGACGGGTCCGCCCGCAAGGTCGTCTTTCGCGACGGGCCGCTGATCAACGCCATCATGGCATCAATCTGCCTGCCGGGGATCATGCGGCCCGTCCCCGACTGGTCCGGCGGGGAGTTCGGCTACTTCGACGGCGGCGTGCTGGAGAAAACCCCACTGGCGTCGATCATCGAGGACCATGCGCGCCAGCTTCGCCGCCAGCGCCTGGTCGTGCTCTGCTCGCATTTCAACTATCGCGACAAGACCTCGCCCCTGCGCGGATTCATGCAGCGCTTCCTGGCTTCGAACAACCTCATGGAAGGATTGGTCTGGGACACGCAACTGGAGCGGGCGCGTCAGGGCGCCGGCAAGTTTCTTGTCGTCAGCCCGGAGATCCGCCATGGCGCCTATTTTGACTTCTCGCGGATCGAGGAGTATTATCTGGCCGCGCGGCGCGATTTCACGCACCAGCTTTCCAACGCCGGAATGGCGGCGCGTTTCGACGCCCGCTGAACCGCACTCGCCGCGGCCGCGGGTCGATCCCCGCCGCTTACGCCCGTCGCGACCGGCGCAGGGTGTGCAATTCAGGGTTCTCCTTCAGCAGGCGCGCGGCCTCCGCCGCCACGGTGGCGCGGTCGATGGCGATCTCCTCGGCGCCGGCCCCCTCCGCCTGGCGCCGGTCCATGAAAAGAAACAGCGTCTGGACGACCTGCACCGTATCGCCGTGGGCCAGGGCGACGGCGCTGTCGGGACTCAGGGGGCGGCCGTTGAGCAGCGTTCCGTTGGTCGAGTGATGATCGACGATTGAAACCGCTGAGCCCGCGCGCAGCAGCGAACAATGCTCCTTGGAGACCCCCGCCTCGACAAGCCGGATCGGCAGGCCGCGCTTGCGGCCGATCGTCGTCGCGGGCGCGTCCAGCGCGTGGATTCGCCCGCGATGCTCGCCGCTGAGCTCCACCAGGTGTGGGCCCTCCGGCGCCGGTTCGCGCAGCGCCTGAACCTCCATCGGAATGGTCAGGCCGTCGCTCGTCTGGGATATCGGCTCGGGTTGGGCGGTGCGTCTGGCCATGCGGGGCCCATTCGGCGGGGGATGCTTCGATTCTACATTGCGGACTTTGAGGGCAACAGTCGAAACGCGCCCGCGCCATCCGCCACGCCGCTTCCTTCGACCAGGCCTCGCCGACTATTCGTAGAACGACCAGCTTCCGACCCCGCTGATGGCGGATTCGGTCCCCGGATCGTCAAACGTCGTCATGCGGGCGGCTTGTTCCATCTCCTGCGCGCGGCTGGGGTTGCTGTGATAGCCGCAGTCCCAATACAGGTTGTCGATGAAAATGTCGGTTCCGGCCAGCGAAGCAATCGACCAGCCCAGTTCCGCCGTCTGGTCGGTGTCGAGGTTCGAGTTTCCCCACCGCGACCCCGCGCCGCCGGTCTGCGCCGCATTGATTTCCTCGTAGGTCAGGTAGGTCATGGGCGTCTGGGAACTGGCGAAGATGTGAATCCCCGTGGGCAGGACCATCTCCGCGCACCGCACCTCGTCGGTGAACGGATCGACGTGCGACATGAACACCGTCTGTTCCACCTCGTAGGTCGCCTCCATCGTGCCGATGTTATTGACGATCGTCACGACCAGCCAGTCGCCCCGAATCCCTTGCAGGCGGCCCAGGAGCGCGTCGTTGTTCTGGCAGATCAGGTCAATCCGATCGTCGGCGTCGTTCTTGACCAGATTGAGGACCAGGCTGTAATCGACCGTGTTCAGGTTGCCGTTGGTCGACCAGTCCTGCTGGATGCGACCGACGATCGTGCCGTCGGCGACGGCCAGCGAGTCCTGATCGACGGACAGGGCAAATTGCAGCACGCGGAAGGCCTGGGTCGACTTGTTCAGGGCCGGATGGCCGTCGGGGCCAACCGAAATCGAGCCGTTGTTGAGCGCCAGGGATCTGGCGCCGTGAAAGGAACGGAGCTCCGACACCGCCCCCTCATTGACGACCTGGACTTTGGGCTGGCGGGAACCGTCCGAATCCCCGCCGACGCGCAGATTGACGCCCATCAGCGCCACGCTGGCTTCGGTCGGCTCCGGCTCGTCCGCGCTCCGCACGGGCCAGTCGCGGTCGACGAACAGAACGCCCTCGAAATCCTCATCCAGATAGATGCTGGCCCAAGCCGGGGTCGCACCAGCCGCCCAGAGGCAGAGAATGGCGGCAAACGCCCAGTTACAACCCATGCGGCCCATCGGATGGGGTCCCTTCTGCTCGTGGGAAGGTTCGAAAGGTGGGGCTTCCGGCGGTCGCGCCGCGAGAATCAAGCGCGGAGTCCTATTGCTCCGGTCGGCGGGACGGCTGGACCTTCCCGTTTCGCGCCCTCGACGTTGAAGGTCGTCATCCCCTCGGCCCGCCCTCAGCCGAGGATATCATGTCCAGCATCCCAATCGATATTGTCAACATAAACGTTCAGGAATGCATGCTTTGTCGCTGACACAAAAATCCGTCCCTTGTCTCACGTCCTCGCTCCCGAAGACCCTGCCGAATTTTGTCCGCTACCTCACTTTATATACCATTGCGAATTCAATCCTTGACCACGAAAAAAGGTTGGCTCCAGGCGAATTCCTCGCCGCGACCCCAACACTCAAACCGCACATACTGCTTCGTCTCGGGGACGGTCACGGTCAGGTCGTTCGTGTCGGATTGGCCCAGTCGCAACCGGAAATCGGTGACGGCGACGATCCGGTCGGCGTTTTCCGCTTCGATGTGGACCTGCATCCCGTCGCTTTCCAGCTTGCGGATGACCACCCCCGTCGACGCATAGAACCGGCCGTGCCGCAGTGCCTCAACCAGCGCGTCCACCCCGCGGTCGGCCGACCAGACCATGTTCCAGCCAAGGAACCGGTCGCCCGGCTCGTGGCTGTCGTCATGCGCGTAGCCCCACATCCGCTCGCCCTGGGAGAGCCGCTTGTCCCAGCAGTCGGTCGCGTAGGGGCTCCCCTCCAGCCGGCGGATGACCCCGTTGAAGATCTCCATGCCGGCAAAGGCGCTCATCGCCGCCAACTCCTCCGGCGGGCAGAGCGGCGTCGGACCCCACTGCCAATTGGGATGGTTGACGATCGCGAAGCCCTGGGTCGCGGCGATTTCATCGATCACCTGTTGCCGATTGCGATGGGGTTCGACCCGGCGGTCTCCGTTCACGTGCAGCAGGTGCAATGCGTTGGCCGTGACCTCATTTCCCGGGATGAGCGTCATGCCGCGCGCGTCGAGCGTCCGGTAGAGTTCCGCGCCGGAAAAAATGTCGTGATCCGAAAGCATCAGAAAATCGTAGCCGGCCGCGGCGTAGGCATCGATCACGGCCTGGGGGGCCTCCACGCCATCACTCTGGGTCGTGTGGGTATGCAGATTGCCGCGCAGCCACCCGCCGGCCGGGTCCAGGTGCTGGTAGGGATGCTCGAGTCGGGTCATGGGCGATGGATGCCTCCGATAGAATGGGTCAGCCTTGCCAATCTTGCGTTGACAGGGAACGAATGCAAGGGGAAATCGGCCGGCGAAAACGGGCCGTCGCGCCGCGCCGCCGAGCATGGGGAAGTTCTGCTGGGGCGAACCCCACTTGTCGCTAAGAGCACCCTCATTCCGAATCCGCGAGGATGGCTCGATCGACCCGCAGCGCCAGCGGCGGCGCATACAGACCCATCGGTTCGCGCGTCCACCACTGGCCGGTCTCGCGCCGCACGGCGGGGTCGGCCGGGCGGTATTCGTAGAGCACCGCGCGCACGGCCAGCGGCGGCGCCGCCTTGAACGGATTCTCCCCCAGCAGCCCCAGCACCGACGGTTCGCCCTCCAGCAGCCGCTCCATCAGCGTCACGATCCAGGCGTTGCCGCGCAGCGAGCCCAGCGCGGCGAACCACATCTGCCAGTCCAGCCGGGGCTGGTGCGGCGCGACGAACCGCGGGCGGCGATCCAGCCGGCCGGGCTTCCACTTGAACTCATACGGCGTCCACGCCACCCCGTCGGCCGTCCCTTCAATCACGATCTCCGGCCGCGAGGGGGTCATGACGGCGAACAGACCGTAGGGGTTGAAGCTGTTGAGCGGCGCCACCCGAGTCTCGACCCAACCGACCAGCCCCCGCGGCGCCAGACCGCGGTCGAATGCGCGAACGACTTGGCCGCCCCCCACGATGATGGCGATGCCGGCCACGACCGCCAGCGCGCCCCGTTGCCCGCGCGGGGCGGGGCGGCGCCACTGGCGGCAGCCGCGCAGCAACGCCCGCGCCCGCTTCGCCCGCGGCACGAACCGCACCCACGCCGCGTCATCCAGCAGCGACAGGCACAAAACGATCGTCAACCCGTTGAAGAATGTATAGTTGCCGGTCAGCAGGATCAGCACCTGCAGCGCGACAAGGAGGGCGAAAGCCACCAGCCGGCCTTTTCGGCCGAACAGGATCAGCCACGGCGCTCCCAGTTCGATGCCGAACATGACGGCGCACGACAGGTGCTGGAACCATGCCGGCAGGTGCGCCGCCAGCAGGCCGATCCACGTCGGCAGCGGCTGCGTCCAGTAGTGGTAATCGAGCGCGGCCAGCTCGCGCCAGAGCGGGTCGCCGCTGGCCAGCTTGACCACCCCCGACTCGAACATCAGCCGGAAAAGGAGCCACCACAGCAGCCAGCGGCCAATCGCGGACGGCGCCGGTTCATCCTCCGCGCGCGGCCGCCGCCGCCAGGGGGCCCACAGCGCCGCCAGCAGACCCGTTTCCAGCAACAGCGCGTCCCACTGGTAGCCCATGAACCGCTGGCCGGCGACCGTGAGCGAGAGATAGAGTCCCCAGCAGCCGAGCAGCGCCGGCCCGGGCGCGATCCACAAGCCGGCCAGAATCGCCAGCGCCATCCCCGCCAGGCACTGACCGACAAGCATCGCATCGCCCGGGCTGATCCACGACAGCGTCGGGACGGCGCGCCACGCCCCCGGCCCCAGCATTCCGCTTGCCCGCTCGAGATACTCGCCGACGGGCAGAATACCATCGGATCCGATCAGCCCGCGCACCTGAACCAGCAGGGAGGCGAACGCGATGAAAAAGATGAGCGCCACGCCGCGCAGGACCATCCAGCGCGTCAGCCGCCAGCTCCTGGGGACCGGGCGCCGGCCCTCAAGGCCGCGCGCCAGCCGGTCCACCAGCGGGCGGTGCCGGGCGATCCAGGCGTAGAGCCGCTCACCGGCGGGCCGCACGCCGGGCACGCGACGATAAACGGCGTGGGGCCAGCGCAGGCCGCCGATGGCATAGGCGCGCAGGATCGCTTCGGCGCCGCGGGTGGTCCGGCCGACCAGCGGCGCGTTGTCGCGGGTGCCGGCGGCGGGCGCGTCGGCCGTTGCGGCGCCGGTTTCCGGCTCGATCAGATGGACGGCCTCGGCCAGCCGGCGGCGCGCCTCCGCGGGGTCTGCGTCAACCGACTTGCAGCGCTCCGCCACCTCCTGGAACGGCCGGTAAACGATCCGCTCGCGGGTCCAGTGCCGGATCAGCTGGACCGAGTAACGGCAGAAACCGCACTGGCCGTCATAAACCATGACGGGGCGGCGCGGCGGTTGGGTGGCGGGGTCGTCGGGCAACGGCCGGTTCCTGAAGGGGGAGTGAGTCGGTCAGTTTAGCGCAAGCGGGCGGCGTCGTCTTGTGCGGAGGCG
>ERZ795030.2438-NODE-2438-length-22163-cov-8.709200_pt1 | contig 22163 bp, 26 predicted proteins | sample MGYA00375122_ERZ795030 | MGnify/ENA primary metagenome ERZ795030 (study PRJEB30165, sample SAMN05720146) | activated sludge metagenome | isolation source: anaerobic digester from wastewater treatment plant | place: Japan | collected 2015-04-20 ... | reverse complement strand
CGACTAGCAGAAATTGGTGCCGATCTTTTAGCGGAGCTAATCCCCTACTATATTGCTGGAGAGATTTCTCCAATAAAACAAAAAGACGATTTTTCGTCGGGAACAATAAAATTATCCAAAGATCAGGGAAAGCTGAGTGGCAGAGAGAGTTCGATTGTAATTGACAGGATGGTAAGAGCCCTTAATCCTTGGCCAGGAGTTTATTTGGTTAAAGATAATAAGCGTATTTATCTGACCAAGTCTCACTTAGATAAAAATAGAAAACTAGTAATTGACAAAGTTAAGCCTGAGGGTAAAAAGGAAATGAATTACCAAGATTACTTGAGAGGAAACAAAGAAGAATTGACTTTGGGAGAGTAATATAGTAGAATCTAGTTGTCAGAAATCATTAAATAACTGGTAAAAAGATGCTAAAAATCAGATTGTCGAGAGTTGGCAAGAAAAACAGCCCGATATTTCGGTTAGTTGTTGCTGAAAAATCTCGAGCAGTGAAAAGAGAATACATTGAGATTCTCGGTTTATATAAGCCAACAGAAAAAGAAAATAAATTTCAATGTAAAAAAGACAGAGTAGAGTTTTGGATCGGTCAAGGAGCTCAGCCTTCAGAAACAGTGAACAACCTTCTCTGCGATTTTGGAGTCTTTGCCAAAGACAAAAAGATCAAAATTGTTCACGGGAAGAAGCTTAAAAAGAAAGATGCGAAAAAAGATTCTGCTGAAAGTGGGGTCAAGACTGTCGACAATCAGATGAAGGATCAGGAAGAGTCCAAAGTTGAAGGTGACCAGGAAAAAGTAATAGAATCTGAGGAAAAGGTTGAAACTGATGGAGAAAACAGCCAAAATGAAAAGAATGAAGATATAGAAGAAAAATCTTCTGAAGATAAATAAATTTTAGCCGAAAATATTAGTACCGCTAAAATTTGCGGGTTAAGAAAAGAAAGGAAAAACTATGGCAGAAATGACAGATCAAGACTTTGTGGAAATGGTTGTCAAGGCAATCGTTGACAATCCTGACAAAGTTTCAACCACCAGAAGTGTTGATGAGATGGGAGTTCTTGTGGAGTTGACAGTCGACTCATCAGATATGGGTAAAATTATAGGCAAAGATGGTCGGACTGCAAAAGCAATTAGGACTCTGCTTAGAGTCTTCGGGGCAAAAAATAATGCTAGAATAAATCTTAAAATTGTCGAACCGGAGGGATCAGAGAGACCAGCGAAAAGAGAAGATAGTAATGAAGATTCTTCGAAAGAAAGCGCAGAAGAAATCTCTGACGACATCCCAACAGACGTTTTAGCCTAAATAAGTTTTACGAATGAGAAAATGCCACAATGATTTTTGTGGCATTTTCGTTATAATGAGGAAGATATGAAATTTAATATCATTACTTTATTTCCAGAGATGTTCACCGGCCCTTTGACAGAGAGCATTATTAAACGTGCGCAGGCAAATGGTTTAATTGAGATAAATTTATCTCAATTACGAGATTTCGCCGATGACAAACATTCAACTGTTGATGATACTCCCTATGGTGGAGGCAAGGGTATGGTTTTAAAGGTGGATGTCTTGGACAAAGCAATTTCGAGTGCTAGATCCAAATACCGAAAAACAAGGGTAGCGTTATTATCACCGCGAGGAAGAACATACAACCAAGATATCGCTAAAGAACTTTCAGAAGAAGAAAGTCTCACTTTGGTTTGCGGCCGTTATGAAGGCTTTGATGAAAGGGTTTACAATTTAGTTGATGATGTAATATCAATTGGAGATTATGTTTTAACCGGCGGTGAAATCCCGGCAATGGCGATAATTGATTCTGTTTCAAGGTTATTACCCGGAGTGATAATCGAGGAATCATTTATAAATGAATCGTTTATGGCTAAAGATGAATCAGGTAAATATTTGCTAGAATACCCGCAATATACTCGTCCTTTAGATTACAAAGGAGAAAAAGTTCCTGACGTCTTACTTTCCGGGAATCATGCAGAAATAGAGAAATGGCGGCAAGAAAATATGACAAAGAAAAAAGACTGATCAGTATCGATCAGTCTCGGATGATGGCAGTGAGCCAAAGGGCTGGACACCAGCCGGTGACCCGCTGGGCCGTTTTGTACGCCACGTACGACCCACTCACATCGATTTGTACGCCACGTACGACTATCTCACCTGTTCAGAACCTTTGGCTCAAAGACGAGTATATATATCAATATTAAATGTCAAGTAAATTTAACTTAAGATCTAACTTTGCTCCCACTGGTGACCAGCCACAAGCAATTGAAAAATTGTCGGCTGGAATTTTTTCTGGAAAAAAACACCAGACACTCCTAGGCGTTACCGGTTCGGGTAAGACATTTACCATTGCCAATGTGATAAACAGGGTCCAAAAACCGACCCTAGTTATTGCTCACAATAAAACTCTTGCAGCCCAACTTGCTGATGAATTTCGAGAATTCTTTCCTAAAAATTCAGTCCAATATTTCGTTTCTTATTATGATTACTATCAACCTGAAGCTTATGTGCCGTCATCGGACACTTATATTGAAAAAGATTCTTCGATTAATGACGAAATCGATCGCTTGCGTCATGCGGCAACTCAAGCGCTCTTGACCCGATCTGATGTTATCATAGTCGCTTCAGTTTCATGTATTTACGGTATTGGATCACCAGATGTTTATAAAGCACAAATCTTAAATTTGAAAGTCGGAGAAAGCTATCAAAGAAAATTTATTTTAGAAAAACTAACCACTTTGCAGTACGAGCGCAACGATTTTGATCTCCGCCGCGGAAATTATCGGGTTAAAGGAGAAACGATAGAGATTTTCCCTGCTTATACAGATTTCTCCTACAAAGTAGTTTTTTTTGGCGATAAAATAGAAAATATCGAAGCGATCGATCCAGTGAGCGGCAAAAGTAGTGAAAAATTTTCTGTTCTTGGCATCTATCCAGCAAAACACTTTATCACGCCAGATATTGATTTGGAATCAGTTATTGAAAAAATTCAAAGTGATTTAAGGAAACAAATTACTTATTTTAAAAAACAAAACAAATTAATCGAGGCTCAGAGAATTGAGGAGCGAGTAAATTATGACGTCGAAATGATCAGGGAAACCGGCTATTGTAGTGGAATCGAAAATTATTCTTTGTATTTTGATAATCGTCAATCCGGTGAGCCACCTAATACTTTAATAGATTTTTTTCCAAAAGATTTTCTTCTGGTAGTCGATGAGTCTCACATGACAATCCCGCAAATCCGGGGGATGTACGCTGGTGATAAAAGTCGCAAAGAGACTTTGGTCAATTATGGTTTTCGCTTGCCGGTGGCGCTTGATAATCGCCCGCTGAAATATGAAGAATTTTCCCAGAAAATTAATCAAACGATTTTTTCTTCTGCGACCCCTGATAATTTTGAGAAAGAACTATCTAAGGGTGAAATCGTGGAACAGCTAATTAGACCGACAGGAATTCCAGATCCCAAAATCGAGGTGAGAAAAACTAAAAATCAAATAGAGAATTTAATTTCTGAAATAGAAAACAATACTGTTAGAAAAAATAAAACGATTGTTACAACGCTTACCAAAAGAATGGCAGAAGATTTGACGGAATTTTTAATGGAAAAGGGGATTAAAGTTGCATATATTCACTCTGATGTAAAAACTTTGGAGCGGACTGAAATTATCAATAATCTGCGTCGCGGAAAGTTTGACGTTATTGTTGGGATAAATTTGTTGAGAGAAGGTATTGATCTGCCAGAGGTTTCTCTGGTGGTGATAATGGATGCGGACAAAGAAGGTTTTTTACGGGGCAAAGTCGCTTTGATCCAAACTATTGGTCGCGCAGCCAGGCATAAAGATGGCCGGGTAATCATGTATGCGGATAGAACAACTGAATCAATGAAATATGCGATAGCCGAAACTGAAAGACGCAGGAAAAGACAATTAAAATATAATGTCGAGAATAATATCACCCCCAAAACTACCATAAGGAAGGCGCCAGAAATTGAAAAAATTGTTGAAGTTGCCAGTATTAAGGTTCCTAAATCTGAACGCCCTCGAATAATTGGAGAATTGAAAAAAGCGATGGAATTAGCGGCTGATAAGTTGGAATTTGAAAGAGCGGCGGAACTTAGAGATCAGATCATTGAATTAGAAGATAATATTTAGCATTGCCTGATTGACTTTTGTTGGGATTGTGTTAAGATAGTAACCTGGAAGGGAAAAATGGAAAAAGAAGAAATTGTCAGAATGTTTCAAACTATAAACCGCAATATATGTTGTCCAAAGTGCGGAGCAAAATATACTTTTGATAATATCAAAATTGTTAATTCTGAAGATAATATATTTTTTGTCAGCTTGAGATGTGACGATCATCCTCCAATATTAGCCTCTGTAGTTATTTATCAAGGCAAGGCGAATGATTCAATAAAACAGGAAGAGATCACCCCTGATGATGTAATAAAGTCTTACATTGGACTTCGGAAGGTGAAATCAATTAAAGATCTTATATATCGAAAAAAAACAAGGAGATGAATGGTTGAAGAGTATGAAATAAGCGCTGAAAAACGCGGTGATGATAAGGCAAAAAAAATTAGAAAAAATAAAAAAATACCCGCAGTAATTTATGGGTCAAATTTTGAGAGTATAGCAATAACTGTTGATGAGCTGGAATTTAACAAAGTTTTTGAACAAGCAGGAGAATCTAGTTTGATTAATTTAAGTATTGAGGGCGCGAAAAAGGAGAAAGTTTTGGTGCAGGATGTTCAGAAGGATCCAGTAACTCTAAATGTGATACACATTGATTTCTATAAGGTTAACATGAAGGAAAAAATCAAGACAGCTATCCCAATCGTTGAAATTGGTGAATCTCCGGCTATTGTTGATTTAGAAGGAACACTTGTCACAAATAAGGATGAAGTAGAAGTCGAGTGTCTTCCGGCCGATCTTATTCCTGAGATCGAAGTTGACCTTTCTGTTTTGAAAACTTTTGATGACACTATTCATGTTTCTGATCTTAAAGTGCCAGCTGGTATTGAAATATTGGATGATCCAGATGAAGTTATATTTTTGATTCAACCACCAAGAAGTGATGAAGAGCTTGCTGAACTTGAGGAAGAAGTCAAAGAGGATGTAGAATCGGTTGAAGTAGAAGGTGAAAAGAAAGAGGAGGGTGAAGAGAATGAAACTATTGAGGAAGGCGAAGCTGAGTCCGAAAATAAATCTGAAGTAAAAGAAGAATAACTTTAGAAAAAATTCTATATAATAAAAACAGAACTTCGAAAGTTCTGTTTTTATTATATATCCTCTTTGAAGTTTTTTAATACAGGATAATAAATGTCTTTTTCAAATGCCATAACCGTTTGCTGAAAGGTTTCCTCATTTGTGAATTTAATGTTGTGAGCATCTCTGATTATTGCCAATGGTGTTTGTTCTGATTGTTCTCCCATTTCCAATACCGCTGCGGCTGCCAATGAATCGATAATATTCACTCTTGAAGCGATGATTTCTTCTCCGTTTTTATCGAAATATTTTACAAAGGGATATAGCCCGAAAAACCCAATAGAAAATCCAATTACCCCAAATCTTAAAGGTATAGTATGACTGTCAGTAATTATAACTGCTAACTTTTTTAGTGAAAACTTCTTTTTAAGATAAAGGCAAATTTCTTTAGCGATTTTTTCTGGTTTATCTGGCAAAAGTATATAATAGCCAGCACTTTTATTTTCATCTATTCCGGCGGAAGCAATTAAGTTGGAGTTTTTTATCGTCAACACTGCAGCATTTCCAGGTACGTCTTTGCGAGGAATAAAATAATCGGCTTCTTTAATAATCAGGTCGTCTTTACTTTTTACTGAATCTATTGGAATACAGCGTCCTTGATGGATTGAGATGATTTTTGAAGTTATGGCTAAAATATCGCCGTCACAGATTTCTAAATTATCAAAAATATCAAAAATGTTATCTTTTGGTAGCTTTACTATCCTAGTTTTTATTGGAATAATTTTCATTTATTTTTCTAAAAGAAAAAAATCAGCATCGAGGTCCTCAAATCTTTCTCTAAACCATTTCCTTGAATCATTGACGGCAGTGTTGTAAATATCGGGTCCAATTTTTTCGAGCATAAAATCCAAAACAATGTCAGCTCTCAGATCACCAAGTTCCTGTTCAAATTCTTTAAGAAAAAAATCTTTAATTTCTGCAATAAAAATTTTTTTCTTATCGTTGCTAATTTTGATTTTATTTTTTTTCATCACTACAAATATACTCGATTGTCTGGTAAAATCATAGCGCAATGAAATACTTTATTGAAACACTTGGTTGTCAACAAAATGAATATGATGGATCGAGATTGTCGTTTTTTTTGCGTTCCGTTGGTTTTGAAGAAGCCACGGCCGAAGAAGCAGGGATAATATTTATATTAGCCTGCTCTGTCCGGCAAACGGCCGTAGATCGTGTCTTTGGCAGGATCAGAAACTGGGTAGGTAATAAGAAAGTGGTAGTTACCTCGTGTCTAACACCGGATGACCAGAGGAGAATTACCGACAGAGGAGCACTTTATTGGCATTTTGGTGATACAAAAGATTTAGAAGAGATTTTGGGCGTCAAAATCAAACAAAAACAATTAGATGATTTTAGTGAAACTGGCTATATTCCAATTATGTCTGGTTGTGATAATTTCTGTTCTTACTGTATTGTTCCATATACTCGCGGTCGAGAAAAATCTAGACCGATAAATGAAATTATCAATGAAGCAAAGAGATTAATTAAACATGGAAATAAGGAAATTGTTCTTCTTGGTCAAAATGTAAATTCTTATAAATTTGGGTTTGCGAAATTGTTAAAAAAACTAAATGGTTTGCCTGGAGATTTCAAAATATCTTTTGTTTCGAACCATCCAAAAGATGTGACTGAAGAAGTAATTAATGCAATTGTAATATTACCTAAGATCAAGAAAGAGATTCATCTACCACTACAATCTGGATCAGACAAAGTATTACAAGATATGAATAGGCCTTATACGGTTGCAAAATATTTGTGGCTAGTCAAAAGCTTAAAGTCAAAAGCTCCTAAAGTAAAAATCACAACTGATATTATCGTCGGATTTCCAACAGAAACAGAAAAAGATTTTCAAAAAACAGTTGAGATCTGCAAAAAGGTTGGCTATGAATTAGCTTATATCAACAAATACTCGCCGCGAAAGGGGACCGCAGCTTATAAACTAGGGGATCCGATCTCCTGGCAGGAAAAACAATATCGCTGGAAAATTCTCAATCAACTAATCAATAATTAAATTAACTATCATTATTTGGTTTTTTGGGATAGGAAAGTTCTACTATACCAGCAACAATTCCACCAAATATTATCCACAAAAAGATTGCAGTTAAGGCAGCGGCAACTTGGTTTTCGCTAGCGTAGTTAGAATACATTGCAGAAAAAAGAATAAACATCACTCCCACAAGTAAACCAATTAATCCACCGATTAAAATGCCTCTCATATTTTCTCCTTCTAGGTTAATATATTAAAATCTTTGCCATTCAGTCTTCTTGCCGTCAAGTTTTTTCTCTGCCATAACTAGTTCATCGTATATACCATCAATTAATTTGTACTTTTGTGCTTCACTTCGAGTTACCCAGGCAAAATCATTTGTTTCTTCTGGGTCAAGTTTAATTTCTCCAGAAACATAATCGGCAATACATGAAATTACTAAAGACGGATTACTGTCTTTGTGAACAGTTGCAAGACTGGTAAGGTATTCAATATTAGAAATTTCAATACCGACCTCCTCCTTGACTTCGCGTTTTAAAGTTTTTTCCAAAACATTATACCAATAATGCTCAGTATCCTTTGGAAGCTTGAGATAATCTTTCGTTTCCAGCTTTCCTCCAGGAACAGTCCACATTCCCGGGAATCGTTTCTTATTGTTTGACCTGCGTGTAATCAGAAACTTACTATCTTTGATAACAATTGCAGTAATTGCGACTTCGTGTAAATAATTTTCACTCATTATTCGACTCCAAGATTTCTTTGGTTATTTCGACAATAGTTTTTTGACCTAAATCGCCCTCGCCATATTTTCTAGTAGCAATCTTGTTCGATTCTATCTCTTTATCGCCGACAATCAACATATAAGGAATTTTTTGAATCTCTGACTCACGAATTTTCCGGCCAATGGTTTCATTTCGCTGATCAAACTCGATTCTAATCCCTGCTGTTTGTAGCTCCTCAAAAATTTTCTTAGCGTACTCAATATGTTTATCGGATATTGGTAAAACTATCGCCTGAATTGGTGCGAGCCAAATTGGAAAAGCACCAGCGAAATGCTCGGTTAAAATTCCAATAAATCTCTCGATTGATCCAAATATAACCCGATGAATCATAACTGGTCGTTCTTGTTTGCCGTTTTCTCCAATATATTCCAGATTAAAACGTTCCGGCATGGCAAAATCAAGCTGGATTGTACCGGTCTGCCAAGTTCTGCCAATTGCGTCCTCAATATGAAAATCAATCTTCGGTCCATAAAAAGCACCATCGCCGGGGTTTAATTTGTATTTGGTCTTTCTTTTCTCTAGGGCAGATCTCAGGGCCTTTTCTGCTCTTTCCCAATCTTTGTCTGAGCCGATAGAGCCATTTTCTGGTCTGGTAGAAAGCTCTAAGTGATATTTGAGATTAAGTCTGGAGTACATTTTATCAATTAAATTAATTATACCATTGACCTCGTTTTCAATCTGATCTTCGGTACAGAATATGTGAGCATCATCCTGATGAAAAGCTCTGACACGCATCAGGCCGTGCAAGACTCCAGCAAGCTCATGACGATGAACTAAACCAATCTCGGCAATTTTAAGCGGAAATTCACGATAAGAGTGAATTTTTTCTTTGTAAAGTAACATACCTCCAGGACAGTTCATCGGCTTGATGGCGAAATCTCGGTCATCAATTTTGCTAAAATACATATTATTTTTGTAGTGATCCCAATGACCGGATTCCTCCCAAAGATCTCTAGAGAGAATTATCGGGGTTTTAATTTCTTTGTACCCAGCTTCTATGTGTTCTTTCCGCCACCAATCAAGCAGATTATTCCAAAGAACCATCCCTTTTGGATGCCAAAAAGGGAAGCCTGGCCCTTCTTCGTGAAAGGAAAACAGATCGAGGTCGGCTCCAATTTTGCGGTGATCGCGTTTCTCTGCCTCTTCCCGATTATCCAAGAATTTTTTCAATTCATCTTTTGTTTCAAAAGCTAGTGCGTAAATTCGCTGTAGCATCTTGTTTTTCTCTGACCCCTTCCAGTAAGCCCCGGCAATTTTATCAAGTTTCCAGCCGACGGTCCTAAGGTCTGAAATCGACTCAACGTGTGGTCCTTTGCAAAGATCAACAAAATCGCCGGTTTTGTAAAAACTAACCTTTTCTGACTCAAGTTCTTCAACCAGCTCAACCTTATATGGCTGTTTAGCAGTTTCTAGAAATTTTATCGCTTCGTTTTTTGGCTCGTTATATTGTTCAAATTTCCCATCAGATTTTATAATCTTTTTCATTTTATCTTCTAAGATTGGTAAATCCTCAGGAATCAATGTCCGTGGCAGGTCAAAGTCATAATAAAAGCCAGTATCAATTGCCGGACCGATCCCGAGTTTTGCTTCAGGAAACATCTCCAAAACTGCTGCTGCTAAGATGTGGCTAAGTGAGTGGCGAATCGTTTCAATATTTTTACTCATTTTTCTCCTTTATATTAATTTTATCAAAAAAAGACCCTATTATTCGAGAGCCCTTGTTGGGGACGGTTCCATCTCGATTGGATCTTAATTTACTCGTTCGCTCGAGCCGGCGCCAAACCTCGCTAGTTGGTTTCTAGGTCAAAAGTTCAGATTAATTAAAATTATAGCATTTTATTCGTAGAAATCAATCGATAGCTCCGGTTTTTTGATTTTGCGGATTTTGATTCCCAGCTCTTTAAATAGTTTTTTAAACTGCTGATCGGCATATTTTTCAAAGACCACCACCTCCTTTATGCCAGCATTAGCCATCATTTTGGCACAAACATTGCATGGTGAATGGGTACAATACATTGTTGCTCCCTCTATACTCATTAATCCTCCTGCTGATTGGATTATTGCGTTCTGTTCTGCGTGAACAGCGCGACAGATTTCATTTCGCTCACCGCTTTTTATTCCCAGTTCGTCTCGAAGGCAACCGAGTTCAAGACAATCTTTTGCCCCTTTGGGAGCGCCATTATAGCCGGTTCCCAATATAATCCGATCTTTTACAATTACTGCGCCAACGCTGTGTCGCCGACAAGTAGCCCTTTCTGACACAACAAGAGCGATTTTCATAAAATAATCATCGACTTTAGGTCGTTTTTCTTTTCTGCGAGCACTCTTGGTCAGATTTAGGTGTTTTATGTTACTGGTAGTGGCAGTTTTATTTTTAGTTGCTTTTTTGGCCATAAATATCTGTAAAAATTTCATTAATTTGTTTTTGTAAATCAATGATTTTTTTTGTGTTTAATATGGTATAGTCTGCCATAGCAATTGGTCCAGCTTTATGAAGGTTTTCAATTTCTGCCTTATCTCTAGCGGCTGCTTCAGATTGGTTAAAACTGCGAAAGCGCAAATTGTTATCTTCACCATGTTTTTTTGCCCGATTTTCTAGGCGTTTGTAACGCATTTCTGGTGGGGCATAGGTAGCAATAACAATTAGGTTTTCCCCGTACTTTTCCTTCAAAACCAAATATTCTTCCCAAGAGTAAAGTCCGTCGCCGATAACGTCGCCTTTTTCAAGTAACTCATCAAATTTAGGGATGTTCAAAATAGCAAAAGCTGCCATGCCGTATCTATTTCTTAGATCTTCGCGGATTTTCCTTTCCAATTCTTCTGACGGTTCTTTACCAAGTTCCTTGACTTTGTCCAGGGTGATCTGCCCAAATCTGACAAAGCCATATTTTCTCTTTGACATTAAATAATCAGCAACCTCGGATTTACCAGCTCCACACATGCCAACTAAGCAGATCAATTTGTGCTTCATTTATCGAAATTTATTTACTAATTCCCGGTACGGGAAACTTTTGACACATTTCTGTAATTTCTTCTTTGACCTCGGCTAATTTTTCTTTATTGTTAATATTTTCACTAACAATATTAAAAAGTTCGGCGATTCTTTGCATTTCAGCCACCCCCATACCTCTTGTTGTAAGTGCTGGGGTACCGATGCGAATGCCAGAGGATATTGTCGGTGGTTTGTCGTCTCCTGGTACGGAATTTTTATTCACTGTGATTCCGGCGACTTCAAGAGCGGCTTCAAAATCAGCACCGGTGAGATTTTTATTGCGCAGATCAATTAAGGCCAGGTGATTATCGGAGCCACCTGTTACCAAATCAAAGTCAAAGGATTCCAGAGTTTTCGTCAGAACGCGCATGTTTTCAATAACTTTCTTGATATATTCCTTAAATTCTGGCTTTAGCGCTTCACCAAAACAAACAGCTTTGGCGGCGATAATATGCTCGAGCGGGCCACCCTGAATGCCGGGAAAGATTGCTTTATCAATTTTTGTCGCCAATTCTTCATCATTGGCCATAATTATCCCCCCGCGCGGACCACGTAAAGTCTTGTGGGTGGTAGTAGTGACAATGTCGGCGATACCGATTGGCGACGGGTGATACCCAGTAGCAACTAATCCAGCGATATGGGCGATATCTGCAACCAAGTAAGCGCCGACATTGTCGGCAATTTCTCGAAAAGCAAGGAAATCAATAGTTCTTGGATAAGCGGAAAAACCGCAAACAATAATCTTTGGTTTAAACTCTTGAGCAATTTCAAGAATATTTTTATAATCCAAAAGGCCCGATTTTTCATCGACTGAATAGGAATGAGACTGGTAGAGTTTTCCGGAAAAGGAAACTTTTGAGCCATGTGTCAGGTGGCCACCGGAGGAGAGTGATTGCCCGAGGATTTTTGTTCCCGGCTCTGCTAGAGCAAGATAGGCAGCCATATTGGCACTCGATCCGCAGTGCGGCTGGACATTAACATATTTTGCGTCAAAAAGTTTTTTAGCACGCTCAATCGCCAATAGTTCTCCGCGATCTATCTCCTTGCAGCCGCCATAATAACGTTTCTGTGGGTAGCCCTCAGCGTATTTATTTGTTAGAACTGATCCCTGGGCCTCAAGGACAGCTTTGGAGGCATAGTTTTCGGAGGCAATCATCTCCAATCCGTCAAACTGCCGCTTTTTTTCGGCTTCTATAATCTGATAAATTTCATTGTCGGTTTTTTTTAACATAGTTATTTCTTGCCAGTTGATCCAAAACGATTAGATCCTCGCTTGGTTTTTTTTAATTTCTTGACCTCGATAATTTCCGGATGTTCAATTTTTTGAATTAGGAGTTGGGCAACTTTGCTGCCTTTTTCAACTTTGTAATTTTTGTCACTTAAATTAATTAAGCCGATTGTGTAATCGCCGGTGTATCCGGCGTCGAAAACACCACCGAGAGTTTTAAGACCGTGAACCATACCTATACTTCCCTTATCCCAAACCAGGGCAGCGTAACCATTAGGTAAATCTATCGCGATTCCAGTCTCAATATGGGCAATTTCCCCAGGTTTGATTGCCATGTCATTTAAAGCAAAAAGATCCATCCCTGAATCCGTATCGTGAGCATATTTAGGCAATTTTGCTTCTGGGTGAAGCTTTTTAATATTTAGTTTCATAGATTTTTATGGTGGGCGATACTGGAGTTGAACCAGTGACCTCTACAATGTCAATGTAGCGCTCTAACCAACTGAGCTAATCGCCCACAGCACAATTATACTAGCAAAATTACTAATATTTTGCTAGTATATACTCGCCGATAAAAAGAAAAAAACTGACAACGGAGGAACACTGCAATGAAACGCTCGGAGGTTAATGAAATCCTGGCACGGGCGAAGAAAGTGCTGGTTAAGCATCAGATCGTCCTGCCACCGTTTGGCTACTGGTCGCCAGAAGACTGGGTGAGCAAGGGTCCTGAGTGCGACGAGATCCGAGAGTGTGGTCTCGGCTGGGACATCACCGACTTCGGTCTTGGCGACTTTCGCCACTACGGCCTGACGCTCTTCACCTGCCGCAATGGCCACCCGACCAGTCAGCGCTGGCCCAAGCCGTACTGCGAGAAGCTGATGATCGCTCTGCCCGGCCAGCGGACGCCAATGCATTTCCACTGCGAGAAGACAGAGGACATCATCGTCCGCGCCGGTGGCAATCTGGTGATCGATCTGTGCCAGCACTGTGACCAAGAAGGTCGCCCGCTCGGTCGGGCCGATGGCATAATCTCGACGGATGGTGTTGAGAGACCAATACCATCTGCTGGCCGGATCATTCTACATCCTGGCGAATCGATCACTCTGCCACCATACCTCTACCACGAGTTCTGGGCGGAGGAGGATGGGTCGGCCTGTGTGATCGGCGAGGTCTCGGCTGTCAACGACGACGAGAACGACAACTTCTTCATGCAGGAGGTCGGCCGCTTCCCAGAGATCGAAGAGGATGATTCTCCGGTGCACTATCTCTGCACCGAATATCCCACGGCTAACTAGGCCACCAAGAACAAAAAACCCCGCCTGTTTACCTCGAGTTCATCGAGAGGGCGGGGCTTTTCTTTTTAGACAGTGTTATTTCTTAGCTTTTGCTTTGATTGAAATCTTTTTTGCTTTCTTCTCTTCAACTTTTGGAATTGTTATAGAAAGCACTCCATTCTTCATCTCAGCTTCTGCTTGTTCGGCTTTGACATCAGTTGGCAAGGTGAAACTTCGCTGGAATGATCCAGAGTGAGACTCTTTGTAATAGAAGCCCTCACCCTTTTCCTCTTTTTCGGCTTCCTTTTCTCCGGAGATTGTCATCACATTATCCATAATTTCGACATCAACTTTGTCTTCTTCGATTCCGGGGAGTTCCGCTTTAACCACGATCGAGTCTTTGGTTTCCTTGATATCAATCTTTGGCATTGCCCCGATTGTTTTCGGAGTAATTACACTGTCTTCAAACAAGCGATCCATTGCGTCACGCAGGGAGACTGCCTCACGGAATGGTCGCCATGGTCCTAATTCACTTGGCATAGTTGCCTCCTTATTATTAATAATTTCTCTATCAATTGTGTTGAAATGTTCATTAACTATATTATCCACATGTTTCTCAAATTCAAAAATGTCTTCAAAAGCAGAGTCAAACAAGCCGCAAAGTGACACAACAAGTGGAAGAGATGGCATATATTTACCCTGCTCTAGAGCAATCACTGATTGTCTGGAAACGCCTAGGCGATCAGCGAGCTCTTCCTGCGAAAGGTCGTGCTGCTTACGCAGATCCCGCAGTCTATTTTTAATTTTTACTTCTTCTTTTTTAGTCATCTTGATTATAATGTAAAGTATACTTTACATTTTGTCAAGTGTCTATTTCTGGTAAAGATAGATTTTTGTTTCTACTCCTAAGTTTTTTGTAGCTTTAATTTTGATTGGTTTTCTGTTTGGAAATTTAAAAGCCAGAGTGACAATTTTTCCTTTAGCGCTCAGATTATCAAAAAGAAATCGCTCATTTTTTTCTAATACTTTTTCGAAAAGATAAAGATAGATTAAATCAGCTTTTTTAATCTCGTTTTTTGCTCGTTGAAAATCTTTTCGCAAAATATCAATAGATCGATCGCCACTCAAAAAAACTTTAATTTTTGACAATAAATAGGGGAGTGGTGAAATTTCGTAGCCGATTGCCTTAGCGAAAAACTCTTTATTGGCGATTATCAATGCGTCTCCGCGTCCAGAACCAAGATCGAGAAAAAGTTGGTCCTTTTCTAATTCGCCCAGCTTTAGGGCGTCTCGGATTGCTTGGTTTGAAGCGTTGACATAAGGAACGTAAAAGATTGTTGAATAGAGATGAGAACCGAGCCAGAAAATCAACACTAGGAGAAAAATAATGATAAAAGCTTCAAAAACTATCATATATTAATTATAACAGCAAGAATGAATATGTTTTTTGTAAAAGAAAAATTGTGGTAGTATTAGAAAGATGTAAATCCGGTTGGTGTTATGGGCTCAGGATTAACACTAGCCAAGGTATTTAAATATTCAATCAGAGTTGTCTAATGTTCGGAGTAATATGAAAGTAGCGATTATTGGTTTGGGCCATTTGGGGACCGCTTATTCAAAACTTTATGATGATGCGGTTTTATTCGATGAGCCAAAGGGAATCGGGACAAAAGAGAAAGTAAATAAGTGTGGTATTGCTCTAGTGGCAGTGCCGACTGATCCACTTTCTAACGGTGAACTCGATATGTCGATAGTAGAAAGTATTGTTGATTGGCTAGAAACACCATTAATTTTAATTAAGTCAGCTCTAATGCCTGGTACTGTTGATAGATTAGTAAATAAAACTGGCAAAAAAATTGCTGTGTCAGTCGAATATATTGGTATGGGTAAATATTATGTCGACCCCTCACATTACCCTGATCCGAATGATCCAGCAAAACATAAGTTGTTGGTCATTGGTGGGGAAACGAAAACTGCTGAAAAATGTGCTGAAATTCTGTGGTCAAAAATGTCTCCGGATATTAGAATTCATATCGTTACAGCAAAGGAAGCAGAGATTTGTAAATTGATTGAAAATGCATATGGAGCCCTAAAAGTGACATTTGCCAACTGTTTTAAAACCCTTTGTGATAAATCAGACGTATCATTTATTAGAACGCATCAAGCTTGGAGTGAGGACAGTCGCACTGATCCGATGCACACCAGGGTAATTTCTCATAATCGTGGTTGGAAGTCTCACTGCTATTCAAAGGATATACAGGCTTTGCAGACTTATGCAAAAAATGTTGGAGCCGATGACATGGCTAGCCTTTACAGAACAGTCATATCCCTAAACAAAAAACACTTAGATCTAAACAAGTGATTTTTGTTTAGTAGTCTAAGATAGTTTTCATTATTAAGAAACAATTTTTCTTATTTCCAAATATTAACATAAGGCACATAAAAGATTGTTGAGTAGAGATGAGAACAAATCCAAAAAATAAAACCGGCGAGAAAGAGAAATGCTAAAATCTGAAAAAATAACATAACTAGATTATATCAACAAAAATATTAAGTAAAGAAATTGGGAAGCCCGAGCATGGGCTTCCCTTCGGGTCTAACAACGAGCAGGGTTCTGGCGATTGAACGATCTGATACCGTTCTTGCTGGCCTTGATCTCGGCGTAGACATCTTCTTCCACTTCACAGGTATACGGATCGCAGGCAGGCCGTGAGTAAGCGTAGGGGACTTCGCGGGGCATTCTTGCCCAATAGTCTACGACGTAAGCGTCGCAATCCTCTAGGTTAAGGTGTAGCGAGTATCCATCAGGACGGATACCCCAGCCAAGTTCGCTTTCGTCCCAGAGTAGGCAGATTGCTCTTTCCACCGGAATCACTCCTTTGTGGATTTGTGCTGTGTTTAGTTCAAAAAAAGCGGCTAAACACAGCACTTTTTAAGGTGCTATGTAATAACCGCAATGGACGCCCGAAGGCCGCTGACCTATTACATTTTCAAGATAACAGTATTATAAATATTTGTCAAGTTTTCTTGGTTCCCGGGTAGAGATTCGAACTCCAATTGACTGGACCAAAACCAGCTGTCCTACCATTAGACGACCCGGGAGTATATTATATTCTGTTTGTTAAAAATCTTCGGCCAAATCCTGTTTTGAAATATTTTTCTCGTTTTATGGCCTTAGATTTGGACTCACATGCTTCAAAGTAAACTAATTTAAACGGTTTTCTTGGGGATGTAGATTTAACTTTCCCGGAATTATGCTCATTGATTCGGGATTCCAAATCGTCTGTCCAGCCGACATAATGTTTTTTGTCTTCATCGCTTTGTAATACATATGTGAAATAAAACATAAATGTCCTACCATCCCGCCCGCAACGCCTGAGCAAGCTCATGCTTGCGATGGCGGGCGAGTAGACGACCCGGGATCACCAATGGATATACTACCAAAAAAGCTCGCGTTTGACCAGAGATAAATACAAAAACCCAAAGCAATCAATAAGCCGGGTTCTGTTTTGATGACATCTATCTACGCGTGGGATTCACAATGTACCATTGTTGAACGCAATTGAGAGAGATTCTTGCCCTTTCAGGCGCGAAAATCATATCGTGATACATCGGATCCGTTCCACTTGCACCAGGCAGGAGTTTTGCCGCTCCCGATTCTTACGTTTCGGGATTGTGAGCTCTTACCTCACTCTTTTCACCCTTACCTCACCGAAGGTGAGGCGGTATTGTTTCTGTGCCACTATCCATGGGATCGCTCCCCACCAGCTTGTCTCCTTGCTGGCTACCCTGTCCAATGGTGCCCGGACTTTCCTCCCCGCGTATGCGGGGTTGTCATCTTGATTACTTTGAGCACCTTGATTATAACAAAATGGCGTAATTTGTCAATGTTGCTCGCCCGTATTGACATCCGGCTGTAATACTGCTAAGATTAAGTCGAAAGTTTGAGGACTCTCTAGAGTTTACTTAGGGGACGTTAAGGACTCTTTGGAACGAAAGTGTTGTCTAAAACTTGGGGTCGATCGAAATTGTAATTTTCCCCGTCGTACACCTAGTGTGTTCTGGGGATGAAGGATTTGAATGAGTGATGATGACAAAGACATCGTAGAAGAAGTTGAAGAAACTGATTCTGATGATGTCAAAGAAGAATCTTCTGAGGAAGTAGCTGAGAAACCAGCTGCATCAGGAGATGGTCAAACAGAAGATAGCAAACTCTACGTTGGTAATTTGCCTTTTTCTGTCGACAATGCCAAGCTTGGTGAGGTTTTCTCAGCAATCGAAGGTGTTGAAGTTGTTGAAGCAGTAGTTATTACTGACAAATTCAACGAAGGCAGATCAAAAGGTTTCGGTTTTGTAACCGTTGCTGATGCAGATCAAGCTCAAAAAGCAATTGAAGCAATGAATGGCGCTGACCTTGACGGTCGCAAAATCGTTGTCAATGTTGCTAGACCACGTGCGGAAAAAAGAGATCGCGGTGATGACCGCGGCGGTTTCCGACGTTCATACTAAGGATTCTAAATAAAATCACCCTGCATACGCGGGGTGATTTTATTTTACAAGAGTAATTTATACTTGATTGTCAGCCTGTAAAAAATCTGATAAAATTTCTAAGTATGAAAAAAGTTATTGAGGTAAAAAATCTAGTTAAAAAATACGGCAAACTAACTGCTGTTGATGATATCTCGTTTTATGTTAACAAGGGAGAGGTGTTCGGTCTTTTAGGAGAGAATGGCGCCGGCAAGACTACTACTCTTGAAATGATTGAAGGATTACGCAGACCGATATCCGGCAAAATTAATGTACTAGATTGCGATGTTAGGAAAAAACTTGAGTGTATAAAAGAACGGATTGGTGTTCAGTTGCAATCATCGGCTTATTACCAGTTTCTAACACTGAGTGAGATTTTATCTTTATTTGGTAGCTTTTATTCGAAGAATCTAAATATCGATGAACTTCTTGAAATGGTTGATTTAAGGGAAAAATCCTCGAGCTATGTTGGAAGCCTATCTGGTGGGCAGAAACAGCGCTTTTCGATAATTGCTAGCTTAATAAATGACCCAGAGATAGTTTTTCTTGATGAGCCAACTACCGGTCTTGATCCACTCGCGCGTCGCAATCTTTGGGACTTAATAACAAAGATCAAATCCCAGGGGAAAACCGTTGTACTCACCACACATTATATGGAAGAAGCAGAAGTTCTTTGTGATCGAGTAGCGATTATGGAATCAGGAAAAATTTTAGCTATGGATGAAACCCATAAGTTAATTGAAAGATCAAGATATCCTTTTACTATCACATTCATCAAAGAAAAGTTATCCTCGACGTTGCTTAAAAAACTCAAAAATTTGGCTGTAGTTGAAAATATATTCGGGAAGGAAAATAAATATCTTCTAAAAATTAAAACCAACAAAGAGATGAACGAAGCGTTAAATGTTGTTCAGATGATGAATCCAGAAAGTCTAACCGTTGGTCGCGCAACTCTGGAAGACTTGTTTGTAGAGCTTACAGGAAAAACTATTGAGGACTAAATATGTGGAAACTTTTCATTTCTAACTTAAAAATGTTAGCCAGAAACCGTCAGTCTCTTTTTTGGGTGTTATTTTTCCCGTTGATGTTTACATTTATTTTCGGACTATTTTTTGGCAAAAACACCAGTCTTGGCACTGTGACGCTATTGAATAAATCTGATAGCCAGATTGCTATCGGGCTAACTGAGGTTCTGGAAAAATCTGATTTGTATATAATCCAGAATGGAACCGATATTGACAGCGCTAGAGAAGATATCAAAAAAGGTAAAATTGCTGCAGCAGTATATATTCCTGAAGATTTCGGTTCTTTGCCTGCTCAAGACGACCTGCAGATAGAGATTATTTATGATCCTGGCAGTCAGTCGTACTCGGGGTTGACCGCTCTGGTTAATCAATACCTAACCTCGGTGAATTTTCAAATTCAAAACTCTGTGCCGATTTTTTCCTCGAAATTAGAGCCGGTAACAGATCGCGAACTAACATATTTTGATTTTATCTTAGCCGGGGTTTTGGGTCTTGCTCTGATGAACTCATCGATTATTGGTATTGGCGTAAATATGGCTAAGTACCGGGAGGACAAAATATTAAAACGAATCACCACGACACCAGTAAAAAGTTGGAAATTCGTTCTTGCAGAAGTGATTTCGCGCCTAATGATCAATTTGTTGCAGATAACTATCATTTTAGCAGTTGGTAAATACCTTTTTGGCGCTCACATTTATGGAAATATCTTGGTAATTGTAGTTATGGCGATGATTGGTGCATTTCTTTTCCAAACAATCGGTTTTGTTGTCGCTTCTTTTTCAAAAACCGCTGACGCTGCTCAGGGCATGGCTCAGGCGATTACGATTCCAATGATGTTTTTGGCTGGAGTTTTTTTCCCGATAGATTCTTTGCCCAAGTGGCTTTATCTAATTGTCCAATATTTGCCGTTAGCCCCATTACTTAGAATTTTGCGTGGTGTGATGCTAGAGGGGAACTCTCCTTTTTTTGAGCCGAAAAATATCATGATTGTTACAGCTTGGGTTGTTATTTCTCTGGGAATATCCATATGGAAATTTCGTCTTTCAGACGAATAGCTTGAATTTATTGAATTTATTTGTGTACAATAGACGTAGATATCATTAAAAACAAGGGAAAGATGAAAAACGCAATGTTGTCTACTACCCTTTGTGTCGTATCGGCTTTGGCGGCTGCACTTGCCATTGTTGATGCGCTTGGGGTTTCAGTTTGGCTCTCAGCCAGCTCGTGGCTACTGATCGCTGCTGTTTCTGCTGTCTGGTCGCTTTGTACTCGGGAAAAATAGTATAGTTGCGCTGGAAGCGGGTCAAGACTTGCTTCCAGCGCTTCTTGACATTATTATTGATAATATTTAGAATACGAATAAGAATAATTAATTGGAGGCCACTATGTCAAGAATTGTACTTGGAATCGTTGGCGTCTTGGTAACTCTCATGGGTGTTGCTGCCTTAATTCCAAGCTGGACGCTTGCAACCGAACCAGCATGGCATTCATGGGCGAAAATCATTGTTGGTGTGATTGCGCTGATTATCGCTATCTCGGACTCAGGCGAATAAAAATTTAAAAACAGTCCCAAGACAAAAATCTATGGGGCTGTTTTTAATTACTCAGAAAAGTTTTCGATTGTATAATAGAAATATTCTATCTCTGGATCCTGCCAAGCATCTTTTGACAAGCCGGCCTTAATCGATAAATTTGTCAAAAAATCTCTTTTGTCCGGTAGATCTTCCCAGACCTGAGGCAAGAATGTTGCTTGATGAAATCTTGACTGCAAGATAACACCATACTCAAAAGGTTTAATTTTTTTTAGAAGACCATCAGTGCTATCAAAAATAATTCTTTTGGGTTTTGAAAGCACCGATATCTCGATTTTTGTGTTGTTCAGCTCATCTTTTTCTAAATTGGGAAATCTTGGGTCAGCAAAGGCTGCGGAAAGAGAATTGTTGATGACATCCTTGTAAAGAGGGAATTTTGGTAGAATATTGCCGACGCATCCCTTGAGTTGATCGCCTAGGGTCAAGGTGACAAAAGTTGCTTTTTTCTCTAGAAATTTTTTATTTAGCTTTTTCGTGTCTATTTCAAGTTTTTTTCCGCATTCGAAGTAAAATAAAAGGGTTTGCCTAGAAATTTCCAATAATTTTTTCTGTTCAACTTCTTTGTAGCCCATGCTTATACTATAACAAATATTTAAAAATGGCTTAAATATATTTTTCTTATTTTCAATGGTGTTTTAAATTTTTTTGCTCTCTGATAAAATGATCTAGATATTAAAAAAGGAGAAAAGATTAAAAAATTATTTTTTGATATAGAAACTCTGCCGGCTGCCGGCTCATCGATGTCTTTGCTGAAAGATTTGTACTCAGAGGAAGCAAAAAAAAAGGATGCAAAAAATTTTGTCAAAAGCTTTGATGAATATTTTCGCTTGACATCCTTCCAGGGTGAGTTCGGTCGGATTTTTTGTATTGGCTATGCGATTAACGACCAACCTGCTGAAGTATTAACCGGCGATGAAAAAAATATTCTTATTGATTTTTGGCAAATTGCTAAGGATATTGACCTATTTGTTGGCCACAATATTATGGATTTTGATTTTCGTTTTATTTATAAAAGATCAATTATTCTCGGTGTACGACCGACCCAAGAAATCAGTTTTGCTCGTTATCGAAATTCGCCGATTTTTGATACAATGAGAGAGTGGGACAAATGGAGCAATCACTCCACAAGTTTGCACAAACTTTCGATAGCCCTTGGAGTTAACTCTCCGAAAGATCAGGGTATTGACGGCTCAAAGGTTTACGATTTTTTTCTGGCCGGGAAAGCTGAAGAAATAGCTAAGTATTGTGCAAGGGACGTCGAGGCAACAAGAGAAGTTTATAAAAGAATTTGTTTTATAAAATAAACGAGGAGAAAAATGTTTTTAGGTTTAATGGTTTTGGTTGTCGGAGTTGTGTTTTTGATGCAAAATCTTGGTTATATTTCCGGAGGTGTTTGGGAAATACTTTGGCCATCTTTTCTAATAATTACCGGGCTGGTGATGATTTTTAGACAGAAAGAGAACTGTTTCAATGTTTTTAAAAAGAAAAA
>ERZ795030.2437-NODE-2437-length-22173-cov-12.338864_pt1 | contig 22173 bp, 28 predicted proteins | sample MGYA00375122_ERZ795030 | MGnify/ENA primary metagenome ERZ795030 (study PRJEB30165, sample SAMN05720146) | activated sludge metagenome | isolation source: anaerobic digester from wastewater treatment plant | place: Japan | collected 2015-04-20 ... | reverse complement strand
TAATGATAAGACTCATCAGAAAAAATACTATTCCTAAAAGTCCATACTTAATCGAGGCAGCAAAGCGAATAACTATTGACCCTAAATACAAAGAGACCCTCACCCATAAACTAAAAAAGCTCAAGAGAAAGCAGATGTATTATAATTCAAATAAGGGGGTGCGGCGATGATACCAGATTTAGTAACTAAGAAGAGCCTACCTGAAATCGTTGGAAAAGGGTATAAGACATTTTGGAACTCAAGACATAGATATAGAGTATTAAAGGGAGGGCGTGGAAGCAAGAAATCAACCACAGCATCTCTTTGGTTTCCGTATAATATGATGAAATATTGGCATAAATATGGACTTAAACCACATACCTTGGTTATTAGACGATATTATAATACTCATAAGGACTCAACCTATGCTCAGTTAAAATGGTCAATCAATCGTCTTGGAGTTGCTCATCTATGGAAAGCAATCAAGTCACCACTGGAATTGACTTATATACCGAGCGGTCAAAAGATAATGTTCAGAGGTCTTGACGACCCTCAATCAATCACATCAATCACGGTAGAGGATGGTTATCTATGTTGGACGTGGTGGGAGGAGGCATTCCAATGCACAAATGAAGATGATTTTAACAAGGTAGATTTATCCATTAGGGGAGAGATGCCAAAACCATTATTCAAGCAGCATACCTTAACCTTTAACCCTTGGTCAGATAAGATATGGTTAAAGAGACGATTCTTTGATAAGGTAGGTTCTGACGGAACTAATGAGGAAGAAGATATATTAGCAATAACCAGGAATTTCGATTGTAATGAGTTTCTTGGTGAGGACGACTTAAAGATATTCGAGCAGATGAAAAAGAATAACCCCAGACGATATAGTATAGAGGGTGAAGGTAATTGGGGTATAGCTGAGGGTCTGATATTTGAGAATTGGCAGGAACTTGAATTTGATATTGAGGCAATGAAGAGGTCACTTGATACTTATGACCGACCGAAGTACAAGCAATTATTTGGAATGGACTTTGGTTATACCAATGACCCAACTGCATTTATAGCATTGATGGTAGATGAAAAGAATAAGGAAATATTTATCTTCGATGAGATATACAAGACCTATATGAAGAATGAGCATATCAGAGATGCTATAAAGTATAAAGGGTATGATAATCAGAGGATAGCGGCAGACTCATCAGCACCGAAAGATATTGATACCCTAAAAGATATGGGACTGCATCGTATATATGGAGCAAAGAAACCAAAAGGCTCAGTCAACTCAGGTATCCAAAAGTTACAAGACTATAAGATATACGTTCATCCTCGATGTACCAATACAATCGTAGAATTAAGTAACTATGTATGGCAACCAGATAGAGATACCGGTAAACCGAGCAATGAGCCGATGGATGAATATAACCATTTAATGGATGCTTTGAGATATGCCACATTTGAACTCGGAAGAAGTAATTTCAGTTGGTAGGCGAAAAAACACCCTGACCTATGATATCAAAAGGAAAATAAAGTGGGGTAGACGCGAGTATACGAGGGTGTTTTCCGGTAGATAAGTCAAAAGCAATGGGATATAATAAATTATAACTAAAAGGAGGCAATACAATGATTTTTCCAGATTTCCAAACAAATGCGATGCTTGGTCTCAAAAGCAAGATAAGCAGACTGGCAAACAGTGGGAAACCGCAAGAGGATTTCTTATTTAGCAATCTGAATGAATGGCAGGAAAGCGATACCAGAAAGTTCATGCTGACCGCTCAAGACTATTACGGAAATGATAATGATATCAAAGACCGTAAAAGATATTACATTGATAGAAAAGGGGTCAGACAGGAGGCAACCAATCTTGCCAATAGTAAACTGAGGCATCCCTTTATGAGAAAATTGACTAATCAAAAGGTCAATTATCTATTGAGTAAAGAGTTCAGTGTTCAATGTGATGATGATAAATTTAGTGAATTGCTTGGTGAGTATCTTGATAAGAAATTCCTAAAGATGATTAAGAATGTTGGCAGAGATTCGGTGGTCAATGGTTTAGCATGGATACAGGTTTACTATGACCGATTTGGTAACCTAAAGTTCAAGAGAATCCCAGCGGAAGAGATTATTCCATTTTGGGCAGACGCAGACCACACTATCCTTGATGCAGTATTGAGAGTCTATACTATTATGCAGTATCTACCAGATGGCGTCAAGAAGGAACTCATCAAAGTAGAGTATCATACTACTGAGGGCGTATGGTATTATGAAAAGACCGATAGAGGATTAAAACCAGACCCAGATAAAGGAGAAGGAGTTAAAGGTCATTTTATCATCTCTCAGGAGACGGTAGATGCAGATGGTAATGTGATGGTCGATGAAGATAACAATCCTATTATGACCAATGTTCAAATGACCTGGGATAAGGTACCATTTATAGCATTTAAGTATAACGCCGATGAAATGAGTTTACTCAAATTAATCAAATCACTTATTGATGATTATGACCTCAATACATCAGATACATCAAACAATCTACAAGATATTCCAGACTCAATCAAAGTGGTCAAGAATTATGATGGAACAGATAAAGGTGAATTTACTCAAAACCTTGCAACCTTCAGGACAGCATTCGTATCCGGTGATGGTGATGTAAAAGCATTGACTACCCCACTTGATGTTGCTGCTCTTGATAGTCATCTCAACAGATTGAGGAAAGATATATACGAGGCAGGTAGTGGGGTTGATACTCAAGAAATCAGTCTTGGTAATGCGTCAGGAGTAGCACTTAAATTTAGATATGCAGACCTTGATACTGATACAGATGATATGGCAAATGAATTTGCCGCATCCCTGGAAGAACTGATTTGGTTTATCAAAGTAGATATCCTCAATAAAGGACTTGGTGATTTCCTTGAAACTAAATTTGATATCATCTTCAATACTGATGGAATCGTAAATGAGTCAGAGATTATCATAGATGCCAAGAACAGCGTTGGTATTATTAGTGACGAAACCATCAGAGCAAATCATCCTTGGGTTACTGATGCTCAAGAAGAAGGCGATAGGATGAGCAAGGAGAATGAAGAAAAGATGAAGCAGATGCAAGAGGTAATGGGAGAAGGGATGGTCCCAGGATTTGGTGAGGAGGCGTCAGACGAAGGCGGTGAGGAATAATGCCTGCAATATCATCAAAAGAGTATTGGGAGAAGAGGTCTGAACTCAATCTGATACAGAACGAGAAATCAGCATCTCAATATGAAAGACAATTAAAGAAAGCATATGAAGAAACCATCCGGTCAATCAGAAAAGAGGTCCAGGCGTTTTATCAAAGGCACTCAGATGAGACCGGGGTTACCCTAACCTCAGCAAGAAGACGACTCAAACCAGATGAGCAGATGGATTTCCAAAAGCAAGCAAGGAAATACCTTGATGAGATAGAAAGGCTCGGAGATAAGGCGTTTACGGCGGAATATCGTGATTATCTCAAGAAGTTATCTGGCAGAGCATATATATCACAGATGGATGAACTCGTGACTAATATCAGACATAATATTGAAACCTTATCTACTGGATATAATGCAGGTCTTGGTAATACCCTCAAGGATGCTTATGAAGATGGATATTTCAGAACGATGTTTGATGCTCAAAAGAGAGCAGGGGTTGGGGTATCATTTACAACGCCAGGCGGTAAACAATTAGAAACTGCAATCAGAGAAAAATGGTTAGGTCAGAATTATAGTGATAGAATATGGGCAGATAAGAAAAAGCTTACCGATAATATCGAACAGATGTTATCTCAGGAGTTTGTCAGAGGTAGAGGTCCCAACGATATAGCAAGAGACTTTGCAGACCGGCTCAATGTGAGTTATTCAAATGCTCAAAGACTAATACGCACCGAAATCAATTACATCAGCAATAAGGGGAGTCTACAGGCGTATAAGGATACCGGGATAGTTGAGAAATACAGATATCTTGCTACTCTTGATAGCAGGACTTCCGATATCTGCAGGGAGCTTGATGGAGAGGTCTTCGAGATTAAAGAAGCAAAGGTAGGAGTCAATCTACCCCCATTACATCCATATTGCAGGTCAACCACAGTCCCTCATTTCGATGATGATGATATAGGAGAGTTGATTGAGGATAGAATAGCAAGGGATGATGATGGTACCGGCAAGAGTATCAGACTTGGCGAAAATCTAAAGTTCTTCGATTGGGTAGAGAAATATGGGTCTGAATCATTTAAGAAAAAAGTAACCGCTCAGAGAGCAAAGTTTAAGGGTATGGATATGGCATCTTCCATCACTGAGGCATTGGTGGTAGAGGAAATACTAAAAGCATTTGACCCTGATGAGTATGAGCCTTTGACTGAAGAGGAAGTCATTGAAAGCATGAAAGCGTTTTACGGTGGTGATAATATTGACCATTATGATATGCCGGATGAATATAGAAATTATGTTGGAACCGGCAATAGTTTTAGAATGAATAGACTCTTATATAGTGGTAGGTATGCTGATATCAAATCCGGTAGGGTATCACCAGATATGAGGGATGAATTTCTAGTAGACCAGATTGATGCATTTAAGGATTATATTGATAAGGCTCCAAATCTCCATAAGAACACCAAACTCGTGAGATTTATTGGTGAGAATGCTCTTGAAGGAATGGTCAATTTAGTGGTCAGAAATCCAGAGATTGCCAATAAAATCACGGGAGCGATAAAGGGAGCGTTGAGAGGTCAAGAGGATAAAGCGGTTGTCCAAAAGGAATTTACATCCCATGTAGCAGGAGCGATGTTTGAGGCAAATAGTTTTATATCTACGAGTTACGATATCAGACAAAACGTATTTAAGGGCAGGGATTATCAACTCGAAATCTATGCTGACAAAGGTGCTAATGCTCTTATGACTTATAACCATGATGAGTCAGAGGTGGTCCTAAATGTAGGTAGTAGACTTGAGTTTATAGATGTGGAAATCAAGAGAGATAAAGCAGTAGTAAAGATGAGAGCACATTCCATGGATAAGAAGTTTACAGATTAATTCATTCTTCTATATAATAGGTAGGAGGTGATATCATGGGAAAGCAAACAATCGTGACTTGCGATAGTTGCGGAGTTGATGTATTTAGTAAAAAGTATTTTACCCTTAATATTAGAAAGGTCATTCATGGAAAACAAACAATAAATCCTGCTATCTATTTATGCCCCAAATGTTTCAGAGAAACTAAATTAGCAATGTTGCTAATAGATATCGAGGTGGAAAAAGATGACTGAAAAAGAAATGAGTCAAGAGAGATTCAAAGCGAAACCAGAGGAACTCAAGGTGATATTTAGACCGCAATGTATTGATTGTAGGAAGAATATCAATAAAGATAGTTGTGAGGAATTTAAGTCAAAACCAAAAGATTATGCAGAGAATCAGGTTGAGTGTCCATTATTTGTAGCAAGATATGAAGAGAGGTAATCGAAAGATTACTTCTTTTTTTTTACCAAAAAGACTTGACTTATATATTAATATGTTATATAATATTATTAAGAGATAGGGATTAACACTCAAAACACTCAAGGAGGAAAAGATATGTTAACAGTATTTGAATTTCTACTTAAAAACGAACAAAGAATGGCACAGGAAAGGCTCGCGAAACTTGAGGAGATGAAAGCTCCAGAAATCATGGTCCAAGGACAACGGAAATTAGTTGCAGAATTGGAAAAAGGAAATCTCAAGATTGGTGGAGACCAAGAATTGCTCAAGGCAGAGTTTGAGACATTTGAATTGAAAAAAGGTTCAGGAGGCAAAGGCTACATTCAATTTGATAATGGAATCAAGTATTTCCCCCAGGCAAAGTACGGAAGATTCATAACAAGATAGATGGAGAGGAAGTAACTAAAATGAGGAAATTGGTCGAAGTCATGGGCGGTCTTGAATGGGTTGATATTCGAGATGAAAAGGAAATCCTTAAGATGAACGTTCGCTACATTGGTACTGACTATGAGACAGATGTTGATATTTACGAAGAGCGCACCACAGGTAAACTTTTGGGAAAAATTAATTAAATGGAGGAAAAGAAGATGAAAGAACTAAAAAAAGCAGCTCAAGAGATATTAAAAAATAATGGGATGGTAACTTTAATATTTGATACTGATGAGACCAAAGTAGTTAATAATAAACAATCATTAAAAAGAATGTTTGAATTGGCAGAATTATTTGATGGAATTAAAGAAGTAAAATAAATTAAAAGATAGCCCGAAAGGGTTATTTTTTTTGTCAAAAAGTGGTTGAACTTTGTCCAATAATATTATATAATATGATTAGACGATATATCGTGGACGAAACCACGGAAAAAAGCGTAGTATCGAAAGGAGAATATCAATGACAAAGGAACAATTATTGGCAGCAGGATTTACTGAGGAGCAAGCAACAAATATCCTAAAGCTTCACAAGGAGGCGATTGATGGACATTATGTAGCAAAACATCGTTTCGATGAGGTCAATGGAGAACTCAAGACAGTTAAAGAGCAGGTAGCGGAAAGAGATAAGCAAATCGCTGACCTGAAGAAGTTTGAGGGGGATACCAAAGCATTACAGGAAAAGATTGCAGCTCTTGAAGCTGACAATGCTACCAAGGATAAAGAGTATCAATTCAAACTCAATCAGGAAAGAAAGATGAATGCCGTTAAATTAGCACTGCTCGAAGACGAAAGCGGAAAACCTCACGATGCTGATATGGTTATGAGCTTATTTAATTTAGAGCAGATAACCATAGATGAGATAACCGGTAAAATCACTGGTGGTTTCAAAGAGCAGAATGAAAATATCCGCAAAGAAAAAGCATTTCTATTTAATACTAAAGAGGAACCAAGTACCGATAAGAAACCAGGTTGGAAACCGGCAGGAGACCCTCCGGCAGATGGTGATAAAGGTGGTAAAGGCGGAGACCCTTCAGTATCTTATGGAAAGAGCTTGGCACAAATTAAACTTGGCATGATGGGTGTAAAACCCTCCGGAGAATCCGGAACTAATTAAAAGGAGGAAGACATATTATGGCTATGAAAGTAAAAGAAATTGAATATGGAGCGCCAGCTAAACAGATTCTGGCAATTCAAGACCATTACGTAGCACTTGGTTTCAAGCATGCAAAAGCAGATGCTAATACACCAGGACTTGCAACGTTGATTGATGGTAGATATGTAGTAAAGGCGGGAACAGTTTATCCTGCGAATGACGCAACTGCGGTTGGGGTTATCTTAAATGATTATGATGTTACAGATGGGGACGCTATGATGGCGGTAGTTATTCATGGTTTTGTCAAAGAGGCTGCTCTTCCTGCGGTTCCATCCCAGGAAGCAAAGAACGCAATGAAAGATATCAAATTTATCGGTACTGTCTCTGCAGTTCCCTTTGGCGTAAGAAAGCATCCTGATTCTACTTATACTTACACTATCGGCGAAACCGAATATGTCATCAACACTACTGGCGTAATCCCGACAATCAGTATCAGTAGCACCGCTAATGTTGATTACGACATCAATGTTGCCGGTATTGCTCCATTGTTTCCTAATGGGTTTGCTGCGGCTGCAGGATTCACAGGCGGCGAAACAAATAATGCGGTGGTTCTCGTAGAAGTACCTTTCGACGGTTCCACAATTTTTGATGCAACAAAAGTGATGTATAATGGCTCGGCTCAAACTGCTGCCGACTCGAAGTACATTGATGGCAAATGGTATCTTATAATTGTCAAAGGTCTGAAGACCAGTAGCAGCGGGATTAGTGGCGGATTTGCTACATTCACTTTGGCGTACGACGATGGCGACGCTAAGACTTACAAATGGCTCTATAACGGTCTTACGCTTGAAGCCTAACGACGATGACAGCGTCTACCACAACAATTAGAAAAGAAATAGGAGGAAAGATAATATGAATATCTATGATATTTTTGAAAGTAAAGCGATTGCATCCTATTGGACAGATGTAAACGCCAATATGACAGACCCGATGATTGGTACTAAGTATTTCCCAGTATCAAAGCAGACAGGTCTGAGTCTTGCATGGATTAAGGGTAGAAATAATCTACCGGTAGCATTGCAACCTGCAGCATTTGATACTAAGGCTCCTTTGAGAGACCGTATTGGTGTCAAGGAACTTAGCACTGAGATGCCTTTCTTTAGGGAAGCAATGAGAATCGGTGAGAAGGACCGTCAGGATATTGAAACTCTACTTGCTAAGGGAGAGCAATTTGCTCAACCTACAATTATGAGAATCTTTGATGATGTTAATAATCTGATTGATGGAGCAATGGTGCAGGCCGAGAGAATGAGAATGTCTCTTCTTTATAGTGGTAAAATTGGTATTACCGCTACTGCTGAGAATGGTAGAGATATTGCTTACAATTACGATTATGATACTGACGGAGAATGGGCAGATAAGAACAACCTTGAGCTGTTGACTACATCTCGGTGGACGGTGGCTAATAAAGCGACTTCTCAACCAATCAATGACCTATTGGATGCAGTAGAGAAGATGGCAGAGACCAAAGGCGTCAGACCCGTAGAGGTACTTATGAATATGACAACGTTTAAGGGTATGATTGCATCTGAGTCGATTGCTAAAGCAATGAATCCTCTTGGAGCTACCTCAATGATAATTACAAGAAATACCGCAAAGCAGTTCATTGAGAATGAGACCGGATTGACCATCACGCTTTATGATAAGATGTTTAAGGATGAGCAAGGCGTAGACCGTAAATATTTCCCAGATGGTTACGCTACATTGCTTCCTGCTTACGCTCTTGGTAATACTTGGTATGGTACAACTCCTGAGGAATTTGACCTTATGAGTGGAACTGCAAATGCATCTGTATCTGTAGTAAATACCGGGGTTGCGATTACGACAATTAAAGAGCCTCATCCAGTCAATGTTCAGACTGTGGTTTCTGAGATTGTATTGCCGTCATTTGAGAGAATGGATGACATTTACGTAATCAAAGCGTTTTAATTTAGAAATGAGGGATAACAATGGCTAAGATATCATTTGGTAAAACCGTAAAATATCAAGGTTCGATTTATCCTCCTAACACTGTTTTCGAGGTCAGTGACTCAGATGTTGCTGACCTAAAGAAAGCAGGGGGATGGGTCAAAGAGGAACCAAAGACCGAGGAAAAACCAGAGAAATCTGAAGAGAAATCTGAATTGGACCTATTGAGAGATGAGGCCGATGAACTCGGAATCGAATATAAAGGTAATTGGGGAGTAAAAAAGCTCACCGAAGCAATCGCTGAAGCTAAGGCTCAGTAATTAAAGGAGGCGAGGTAATGACAGTATTAGAAATCGTAAATCTAAAGATTACAGATGCTCCCATTACTGAGCCGGAAAAAGCATTAGCCGTTGGCGAGGTTGAGCAAGTAATCAAGAATTATTGTAACATTGATGAGGTACCGGAAGCACTAAATTATACTTGGGCTAATATGGCGGTAGATTTGATAAAATACAATTATGAGTCAAATAATAGTGGTGGCGAAGTGGCAGTAGATGCAGCTGATGTATCATCATTAAAAGTAGGAGATACCCAAATCCAACTTGGTGGTGGCAGCGGCTCAAGAGCAAAAGTGCTAAATAGTCACAGACCAAACCTTGACCAGATTGTGATGAATTATCAATCACAGTTAAATAAATTCAGAAGGATGGTGTGGTAAATGAAGATAGCAGGTTTTGGCTCAATAATTGCATCTACCTATACCGATACGATGAGTATTTACCGTCATCAGAGTGTGACAAATGCAGATGGTACCAAAGGTATAGAGATGCCAGAAGAGCCTCTGTATTCGGCAGTCAAATGCCGTTTGAGCTTTGAATCAAGAGATTATCCAGAGAGCGACTTGGAAGACTCAAACCCGATTAACTTACAGCTCAAAGTGTTTTGTGGACCGGCAGTCGATATCCAGAAAGGAGATAGATTAGTGGTCAATAGACTTGATGAGTCCGGAAATACAATGATGAGCTATGAAGGGATAGCAAATCTACCATTCATCTATGTGACCCACAAAGAAGTGGAAATCATAGAGGTAGGTGATGCTTAATGGGATTTGACTCAAGAGAATTTCAAGAGTTACTTGATGGATTAAAATCTTTACAAAAGCAGCATGAGGTATTTATTAGAAACTTTCTCACTGAGATGGGACTAAGAGCATTAGCTCAAACAAAGTCACTGACTCCAGTAGATACTGGAAACTTGAGAGAGAGGTGGGAGCTAAGTCAAGTATTTAGAAAAGGTGATTCCTTATATGTAGTAATCTTCAATCCAGTCATTTATGCCAGTTTTGTAGAAGATGGTCATATGCAGCACAAGAGATGGTTACCAGGTGAGTGGGTAGGAAAGAAGAAGTTCAAATATATCAAGGGTCACGATAAAGGAATGATGCTGACTGAGAGATGGGTCCCAGGATATCATATGGCAAGGATTTCAATTAACAAGGTAGAGCGGGAATTACCTATAAGGTATGACCGAGCATTCAAAGAATTTATTAAGGGATTGGGGGTAGTTTGATGGTAGGAGAGATAATGGGCGAAAGCATTAAAAGTGCAATATCGTTAAAAATCAGAAGCAGTTTTGCTATTACATCAGGCGAACCCCCAATTACCATTTACCCAACTATCTATAAAGAGCAGATGGTGCAGGGTATGGACAAACCAAGTTTTTTCATTTGGCAGATGGATGTGGAGCAGGAAAAGTTGATGAGAAATAACTACGAAAGAGTTTATCAAATGAATGTTCGATATCATCCAGAGGATAATGATTTGAAACGCTATCAGACGCTCGCAGACATTGGCAATAAACTTCTTGAATATCTTACCCAGATAGAGGTCCCAATCTTCTTGGGACGCTATGATGCTGAGGGAAAGCCGATAGAAGATATGAAACCAATCAGAGGGAGTCAGATGAGTTTCAAGATAGTAGATGATGTATTGCAAGTATTTGTGACTTATGTAGTTAAGATGAAATTAGTAGAAGCTGCACTACCATATATGGAACAATTATTCCTAAATTCTATAGGAATAGATATTCCAGATTCACCGGTAGTCGGAGAGTATTTAACCGGAACTGTTTTGTCCTTAGATAATAAACAAATTGCGGTTAATGGAAAACTCATACCACAAAGTAATATAAACTATTCATTGTTAATGTCAGAATCCGCGGTTTGGGATAAACTAATACCCGGGGATGAGATTATACTATTACGTTCGGGCGAAGAATATTTTGCACTTGATACAAAAGACCGGAACCGACTCAAACCAAGCATAGACGGAGGAAAATTTTAGAGAGGAGAGGTGATATAAATGGCTCAAACAATTAAGGTTAAAAGAGGGTTATCAGCTGATTTACCAGCTTCTTTTGAAATGGGAGAATTGGCATATACTACGGACACTCAGCAGTTATATGTAGGTACTGGTACCGGAAGGGTTCTTATCAATACTCCGGAATTTACATTACCAGATGTTGGAACTGAGGGAACTTATTATAAAGTTACTACCGATTCAAAAGGTAGAGTTATTTCTGGCCAAACCACTTTATCAACTACTGACATCGAAGGTCTTGGCACAGCAGCCTCAAAAAATACCGGTACGACAAGTGGAACAATTCCGATATTAGGAGCAAATGGAAAGTTAAATACTTCGGTTCTTCCAGCATTAGCAATATCAGATACATTTGTAGTAGCTACGGAAGCTGCAATGTTGGCATTAACTGCTCAAGTTGGCGATATTGCAATAAGAACTGATTTAAGCAAATCATTTATATTAAAGGAAGATGGGGCATCAACATTAGCTAACTGGCAAGAGTTGCTAACTCCAACTGATGCGGTAACAAGCGTCGCTGGTAAAACTGGGGTGGTAACATTAGTAAAAGCCGATGTGGGACTTGGTAATGTAGATAATACAAGTGATGCAGATAAACCAATATCTACTGCAACGGCAGCTGCTTTAGCCGAAAAGGCTCCACTAGCATCCCCAACATTTACTGGAACGCCAAAGGCAACTACGGCAGCAGCAGATACTAATACTACTCAAATAGCCACCACTGCCTTTGTAATAGGACAGGCAAGCTCTTCAGCCCCTCTTGGATTGGCAGAAACAGCGGTTATTGGAACTTCTAAAAAATATGCGAGAGAAGACCATCAACATCCTATGCCAACTGTTATTGATGGAGGGACATTCTAATGCAATCTACCATTCAGATAAGACGAGGTATACGAGCAAGTTTACCGGTATTGGCAGTTGGAGAATTAGCATTATGTACTGATACCTATGAAGTATTTATGGGCAGTCCACTTGGAAATATTCAGATATCGTTAGTAGGCAGTGTCCCAACCGGAGTTGTAAATCAAAGAACCGGAACGGAAGTGAAGTTTTGGTCAGGAACTAAGGCACAATATGATGCAATCTTGACAAAAGATTCATCTACGGTGTATTTCTTAACTGATGGTTGGTTAGGAAATGTAAAAGTTGGGAAATAATTAAAATAATTAAGGAGGAAAGCAAATGGCTGGAGGAACATTTCTGACACAGAATAAAATTAGACCGGGAGCTTATATCAATTTCAAAGGCGTAGCTAAACCGCTTTCCAGTCTTGGTACTCGTGGTATTATGACCATGCCGGTACCTATGAGCTGGGGGGATACAATCACAGAGCTATTGAGCACTGAGTTGATTGATGGCAAGAGCTTACCAAAGATTGGTTATACCGCTTTCGATGAGGAGAGTCAAATCTTCAGAGAGGCATTGAAAAATGCCTATAAGGCAATCATTTACAGATTGGACACAGGTGGCACTAAAGCAGCTGCGGTCTTGACTCCGCTTACAGCAACTGCTAAATATGCCGGTATTGTTGGTAATGAGATTTCAGTATCAGTGGTTGAAAATACCGCTGCGAATGCATTTGATGTTATCACGATATTTAGAAATGTAGAGAAGGATAGGCAGACAGTAACAACTGTTGGGGAACTTGAGGATAATGATTGGGTGGTATTCAGTGGTACTGGTAATGTGGTAGCAAATGCGGGAGTCACTCTTAAAGGCGGTACTAACGGAACCGTATCAGATGCAACTTATGCAAATTACCTCAATGCAATCAAAGCATATAATTGGAATACAATGGCGATTCCACAAGATGCTTCTTCTCAGACTCAAAACTTTATCACATTCATTGAGAGTCAAAGAGATACTTTCGGAAAGAAAGTTCAGGCAGTTCTATATAATGTAGATGCTGATTATGAAGGTATCATCTCAGTAGCTCAGGGTTATAAAACAACTGATGAGACAATCTCACCTACTACTTTTGTAGCATATGTGGCGGGATTGACGGCAGGTGCTAATCCTAATGAATCTAATACTTACCATGTAATCCCGGGAGCGGTGTCTATCGTATATCCTAATGGGGTTACTCCATACGGTAATGAGGAAATCATTGAAGCTCTACAGGCAGGTAAATTTGTACTTTCAACCAGACAGGATGGAGCAGTGGTGGTTGAGCAAGATATCAATACTCTTCATACCTTTACTCCTGATAAGGGATACGCATTTAGTAAAAATAGGGTTATCAGAACTCTGGATGAGATTAATAACTCAGTGGCGTTGTTATTTGAAAGAAGTTATATTGGTAAGGTGAATAACAATGATGATGGTAGAAATATCTTCAAATCTGATATCATCAATTACCTCAACACTCTTCAGAACATCTCCGCTATCCAGAACTTTGACCCGACTGTTGATATTCAGATTTACGCAGGAGAAGCGATTGATGCAGTAGTGGTTGATTTGGCGATACAACCAGTCGATTCCATGGAGAAACTTTATATGACCGTAATGGTCGGTTAATGAGAGGAGGAAAGACATATGTTCTTAAGAGCAGGAGATACAATTAGTGGCCAGGAAGGTAAAGCAACCTCTGTCATTGATGGAAATATTGAGGATATGTTTTATATTAAGACTTTAGAAGCTACATTCGAAAAGAATAAGGCAGAGGTCAAGACTCTTGGCAAAAGAGGGGTTCAGCATAAGGGTGTAGGTTGGGCAGGTGCCGGCAGCATGACTCTATACTATGTGACTTCGAAATTTAGACAGATGGCGGCGAAATATGCAAAGACCGGTCAAGACACTTATTTCAATATCACGATTGTAAATGATGACCCGACTTCCACAGTAGGAAAGCAAACCGTGGTACTCTATAATTGCAATATTGATAGCGTGGTTTTGGCAAGACTGGACACCGAGTCAGATGTATTAGAAGATGATATTGACTTTACATTTGATGATTTTGACATTCTGGATAGCTTTGGAAATCCAGTAGTATAATTTAGAAATAGGGGGAAAAAGATATGAGTCAATTACTTCAGTTTTTAATTGAGAACCCGGTGGATAACCTAACCGCAGAGGTTACGGTATCTCCGCGACTCGCAAAGTTTCCTTTCAAGATTAAAGGCATGACTGGACCAGATTTTTCAGAGTATCAGAAATTGTCTACTAAGATTGGAAGACATAAGAAGGTTGAGTTTGATAGCAAGACCTTCAATGAATTGGTAGTACTAAATCATACCATCGAACCAAACTTCAAAGATGCTGATAGCATTAAGAAGGCAGGTTGTCAGAGTCCTGAGCAATTCCTTTACAAGAGCTTGCTCGCAGGAGAGATTGCAGAGCTTGCTCAACAGATATCTGCACTTTCCGGATTTGATACGGATATGGAAGAGATGGTAGAAGAAGCAAAAAACTCCTAACGGAAGGGGATGGTGAAACGTGGTACGCTTATTACGCTCTTAATAAATTTCATTGGGAGCCATCACGTTTCGCCAACCTTCCAAGAAAAGAGAAAGCATTAGTCATTGCGATGATTGATGAAAGAGTTGCTCAAGAGAAAAAAGAGGCAGCAAAAATTAAGAGGAAAGGAGGTCGCAAATCCTAATGGCTACGATAAAGAATACGATTACAATGCAAGATAAAATGACGCCTGTTTTAAGAACTATAATCAAATCAATGCAATCAACTCTTGATGTTATGGCAGGCGTTGATAAGGTCAGTAATAGTGCTTTTCGTAAGATGCAGAAAGATGTAAGAGCGGCTTCTGATGCTCTTGATAATTTCAATCGTGATGTGGATGAGATACCACCGGCAGCAAATCAGGCTGCTAATTCATTTAGTAGATGGAAAAATCCATTAGTAACTGCGGCCTCCGCTATATACACAATTAAAGCAGCTTTGCAGGGAGTTTCTCAGGTGACCGGTATTGCAGATACACTCACTTTGACTACCGCAAGGCTGGATTTAATGAATGATGGATTACAGACTACTGGCGAATTACAGAATATGATATTAGCATCCGCTCAACGGTCAAGAGCAGAATATGGAGCTACCGCGGCAGCAGTTAGTAAATTAGGTATATTAGCATCAGAGGCATTTAGCGGGACAGAAGAGATTGTAGCATTCTCAGAATTGATGAATAAGTCATTTAAGGTCGGGGGAGCATCAATCCAAGAGCAATCTTCGGCAATGTATCAGCTGACTCAAGCAATGGCAGCAGGAAAGTTACAAGGTGATGAATTTAGAAGTATTATGGAAAACGCTCCTATGCTTGCTGAGGCGATTGCTACCTATACTGGTAAATCAAAAGGCGAACTAAAGGAAATGTCATCTGAAGGACTCATCACAGCAGATATTATCAAAGGTGCTATGTTTGCAGCGGCAGATGATATCAATAGTAAATTTGAGACGATGCCAAAGACCTTTGGAGATACTTGGACCTCAGTAAAAAACATGACTCTAAAAGCATTTCAACCGGTCATTGAAAGGATGAGTGCATTTGTTAATAGTCCTGGATTTGACCAATTTGCTCAGAATGTGGTTGGGGGATTGATTTGGATATCTAATGCAGCACTTGATGTGATTGATATTATATCAGGTATTGCAGGATGGGTAAGTCAAAACTGGACCATCATAGAACCAATATTAAAATCAGTAGTGGCAGCAATAGGATTAGTCATCACCTATACTCTATTGATGAAAGCAGTGACCATAGCAATGGCAGCTCCAATGGCATTAGCTTGGATGAAAGCTCATTGGCCTTTGGTATTATTGATTGGTACGCTTACAATCATCATAGGACTTTGGGATGAGGTCGGAACTGCCGGTAAAGCATTGCTTGCTATTATTGGAGCGATTGTAGCAGGTATTGTAATATGGATAGCGGTTCAGCAAATATTAAATGTGGCATTGACTGCAAACCCAATAGGATTAGTCATCATGGCAATAGCAGCATTGATTGCAATTATAGCTGCAGTTATTGTTTGGACCATGAAGATGTGGAAGACCAATATGGATTTCAAATACGGAATCATCAAGATTTGGAATGATATCCTTGGTTTCTTTGACCAGATACCGATATTCTTCCAATGGGTCGGTAATGGTATTGCAGATGCGTTTGGATGGGCAAAAGTGCAGGTATTAGAAATCCTACAAGGGATGGCAAATGGTGCTATTGATATTATCAACGGATTGATTGAGACCATAAACAAGATACCTGGAGTAGCGATTGACCCAATCGAGCAACTGACCTTTGTAGCAACCGCTGCGGCGGAAGAGGAAGCAGCAAAGCAAGCAAGAGCAGATAGTTTACAGGCATCAAGAGACTCAGCAGCAGCAAAGGCAGCAGAGAGAGATGCTAAAATGGAATCAGATAGAGCGGCAGATGAAATCAAGCTTGCTCGTCAGATGGCAGAGGCAGAGGCTGCAAAGCAGGCAGAGCAAGACAATCAATTAGCAGGTGGTTTGGAAAAGTATTTGAGTCAGACTCCTGAGGAATTTGATTGGAATAAATATATGACCGCTGCAGGTAATCCGACCATAGCAGGTGGTGACCTTGATAGCGTAGGCAAGATTAAAGATGATGTAAGCATCACAGATGAAGATATCAAGCTTCTCAAAGATGTGGCGGCAACTGAATTTGTAAATAAATATACAACCCTCAGACCAGAGATGAGCGTATCCTTTGGGGATGTGAGGGAGACGGCAGATGTTAATAAAATCCTATCAGTTATCGAGGATATGGTTGAAGAAGCGTATGCAAGTAGTTTAGTAGGGGAGGGAGCTTAATGGCTATTAGATTTTTCTTTGAATTTGAAAACCAGGTAGTACAGCTCCCGGTAAATCCAGAGGAGATTACGTTATCCTCCTCCGGTTCCAATAAGACGGAAGAAATTGTAAAGCTCGGAGAAATAAATCTACTCAGAGAGAAAAAGTTAGAAGTTTGTACTATTGAGGGATTCTTACCAATCAATGCAAATGCTCCCTATATAGTAACAAGAGGTCAATTCCAAAGACCCCAATTTTATCTTGATTTCTTTGAGAAGATAAGAGCAAGCAAAACTCCCTGTAGATTTATCATCAGTGATACCGACGTGAATATGTTGGCATCTATTGAGGATTTAGAATATGGATTAAAAGCCGGTGACCCTGATACTCACTATACCATGACCATCAAAGAGTTTAGACCATTCTCAGCTAAAACGGTGGTTATCAAATTACCAACTGCTCCCACTGACCCTCCTAAAATAGAGAAACCTGCTCCGGAAAGGCCAAAGACCGGATTCTCAATCGGAGATAATGTAATAGCAAATGGTAAGTATTGGTATAGCTCATATGGGGATTCACCCTTTGGAACCTTTAGTAATTTTACCGGGAAGATAAGTCATATTGTAGCAGATAAGAGTAGGAAATACCGATATCACATAACAACCCCAAGCGGAGGATATAGGGGATGGGTAGCAGAGAGTCAGATTAAACATAAATAGGAAGGGGTGAGCAGATGCAGATAGAATTAATTGTACAGGATAGCAAAAGTGGAAATGCTTGGGATATGAGCGAATTAGTCAATAGCGGTATAAATTGGGAAACCAATATGATGGAACAGCCTGGTAAATTGACTTTTGAATATATTGACCAAGAAAATATCTCAATAAACGAAGGCTCACCCGTTTCTTTTAAGATTGATGGTCAAGGTATTTTCTTTGGATATGTATTTAAGAAAGGGCGGTCAAATAATGGAAAGATTCAAATAACCGCTTATGACCAGATGAGATACCTCAAGAATAAAGATACTTACGTTTTCTCAGGACTCACTGCATCAGAGATATTCTTAAGAGTCACAGCAGACTTTAGACTCAAGGCAGAGGTGGTCAACGCAAGTACCTATGTGGTAGCACCAAGGGTGCATGATAATAAAACCCTATTTGAGGCAATTCAATATGGAATTGATGAGACTTTAATCAATACCGGAAACTGGTATATGATAAGAGATAACTTTGGCAGCCTTCAATTTCTAAATATCAATACCCTCAAGACAGATTTATTCATCGGAGATGAGAGTCTATTGGTTGATTATGATTATAGTAGCTCCATTGATGATGATAGCTATAACCAAATTAAATTAATCAAGGAAAACCAGGAAACGCAAAAGCGTGAGATTTATATAGTAAAAGATAGTTCAACCATTAAACAATGGGGACTATTACAGTATTTTGAGAAGATGGACGAAAACGCAAATGCCGCTCAGATACAAGCAAGAGCAGATATGTTACTTAAGCTCAAGAATAGAGCAACCAAGAAATTAAAATTAGCTGCCCTTGGTGATTTGAGAGTCTTTGCAGGAACCGGGATTGTATTAGGTATCAGTGATTTAGAAAAAGAGGGGATAGCAGCAAATCAATATTTCATGGTAACTCAATGCTCCCACTCCTTTTCAAATGATATGCATATAATGCAATTAGAATTGCAGGTGAGTATATAATGGCAGGAAATAAGTTAATCCAAACAATTCAAAGCATGGCAAAGCCCCCTATTGGAGAAACCACTGATTTACTCTTTGGGGAGGTCACGTCGGTTTCTCCTCTAAAAATACGGGTAGATAATCGGTTTGAGGTTGATGAGCAATTTCTAATATTATCGGCATTGGTAAAAGAGACCATCATCTATATACCAACTGCTGAGACCTCAATGCATTCTCACACAATACCATCACATACAACTGACCCCGGTGGGTCCGGTCCTCATACTCATACAATTCCAGAGATGACCACTTACTCAGCCCTGCCGAGCATAACCCTCTGGAGGGGTTTAATCGTTGGTGACAAAGTTCGACTTTTGAGGGTGAACAATGGTCAAATGTTTTATATAATAGAGAGAGAGGAGGGTGTGGTATGATACCAGAACAAAACGCTAATTTAACAATTTTAGAAGAGCAGATTCAACCCTCCAGAACTTACCATCTTGATTTGGTCAGAAAAAGAGTTACCTCAATGATTGATGGGCATGATGCAATTATCCAAGCAGTCAGAAAGATTCTATATACTGAGAGATATGCTTATGTAATATATAGTTCTCAATACGGAGTAGAACTTGATAGATTGATTGGTCAGGAATATGACTTTATAGTATCAGATATTAAGAGGACCTTGACTGAGGCATTATTGATGGATAATAGAATCATCAGTTTAGAGAATTTCGAGATGGAAAAAACTGGACTTGATACCATGGAAGTAAATTTCTTGGTCAATTCTATAGAAGGAGAAATAAACTTTAGTACGGAGGTGAAAATAGTATGATTGGCGATTATTTAGATAAATATACCTTCAAGTATTTGATGGAATCGGCATTAGATAATGTACCGGATAGTCTTGATAAAAGAGAAGGCAGTATCATCTACGATGCATTAGCACCTGCGTGCTATGAATTGGCAGAGTATTACATGGAATTAAAAAAGATACTCGAAAACACTTTTGCCTCAACCGCAAGTAATGAGTATCTTGATTTAAGAGCAGCAGAGCAGGGACTTGAGAGATACGCAGCAAGCTATGCGGTAAAAAGAGGTGACTTTTTAACATCATCCGGAAATCCAGCAGTGATACCTATTGGCAGTAGATTCTCAGTTATTTCAGATACTCTTAATCTTAATTATATAGTGACCGAAGCATATCTGGATGAATTTGGAGCGGTAGTACCTGGGGCTTATAGGATGACCTGTGAGGAGATTGGAACTCAAGGTAATAGTTATACCGGTCCTTTAATTCCAATTACTTTCATCCCAAATCTCAAAACCGCTACTTTATCTGATTTATTGGTACCGGCAAGAGACGAAGAAACAGATGATGAATTGAGAGACAGATATTTCTTAACGGTTAATGATAAACCATTTGGAGGAAATCTTGCTCAATATGATGAGGTATTAAAAGGTATTGATGGGGTAGGAGAGGTGCAGATATATCCGGTCTGGAATGGCGGGGGCTCAGTCAAATTAAGTGTTATTGATGCAGAGTATAATATCATCACAAATGATTTTATCACCACTCTTCAAAACATGATTGACCCAACTCCTCAAGGAACTGGTCTTGGTCTTGCTCCAATCGGTCATACCGTAACTGTAACCACCCCAACCGAAAAGACTATTAATATCACCGCAACAGTTGTGCTTGAGAGTGGGTATACCCTTGGTCAAGTAACTCCATTGATTGAGGAAGCAATAGAAAGTTATCTACTCGGACTGAGAGAGATTTGGGGTATAGCAGATGACCTCAATAATTATGCTCTTGCAGTCTATATAGCAAGAATCAATGCAGCGGTATTGGGGGTGGCAGGGATTGCAAATATAACCGGAACGACTATAAATGGTCTTGCTTCTGATTTGACTTTGACTCAAGATGCGACCACTCAAGAGCTTCCGGTATTAGGGACGGTGATTGTGAGTGAGTGATATTAAACAATACCTACCAAATATATATGATGCTATATTAGAATTTGAGGGATTGATAGCATCTGAAAATACTCTGTTTGATAATCTTGATACTGAGACCGAAAAAGTTAGAGATAATCAATATATTTTGACTGCTGATATTGATGGTATTATAGCATATGAAAAAATGCTTAATATCATCCCAAAACCATCAACTGAGACTTTAGAGTTTAGAAGACAGAGAATCATCAATAGATTATCCATGGTTCCTCCATTTACTTTTAGATTTCTAAAGCAGAGACTTGATGAAATCATTGGGGTGAATAGATATACCGCAAGTATTGATTATCCTAATTACACTCTTTATATTGAGAGTTCAGCAGAAAATCAAGAATGGTTTCATGAGATACTTGTGACGGTAACCAAATTAAAACCAGCTAATATCGTATTTATCAATCGACCATTGGTTTATGAGGAGATAAGAGCAGGAGAATCAATCAATTTAACTCAGGTCAATTTCAATTATAGACTTGGAACTACCTGGGTATTAGGATTAAAGCCATTCACAAGTTTAGATGATATGGGGGTGATAAAAGTGGCAACGGCTCCATCAATAAAACAAGATTTACTTAATCACATGGCAACCTTTACAGCATCGGATATTGCAGATGTGAGAATCAATGGAACCTTTATAGTCCCAGCGTTTGTAACAAAAGCGGCGGTCAATAATCTGGTCACGGTAGAGTATGAGATTTCAGAGACTGATGGAATCCCAGAAATTACTCAGATTGAATTGCTTGACTCAGTCGGAACGGTGCTTACGGACTCAGCAGTCTATGTACCAATATTAGAAAGAGTCATATTAAAACATAATATCTTAATAAAGGAAGGGGTGTAAATTAGATGGCTTATAACGGAAAAACAAATTGGACAAATAACGAAATAGTCGAAGCGGTCGATATGAACCGAATCGAGCAAGGCATTACTGATAACGACCAAGCTATTGGAGAGGTTGTGGGTGACCTTAATACACATAAGGCAGATGGTACGCAACATAAAAAAACGGCAAGGTTCGTTATAGGAACATCAACCGCAGGTTGGACTGCTGCTGACTGTGATTATCTTTGTGATGGGATTGACGACCAAGTAGAAATAAATAATGCAATTACCGCACTACCTGCAACTGGCGGGGAAGTAGTCATCCTTGATGGAACTTACAACATTACGGCAAGTATCAATATTCCAAAGGATAATGTAAGTATAAGGGGTAGCGGTAACGCTACGACCTTAAAGCGAATGTATAATTCCACTAGTGCGGATAGTGGTTCTACTGCAAAAGGTTTAATAACCTTAAATGAAAAAAGCGGTTGCAAAATACAAGGTTTGCAAATTGACGGGAACAAGGCAACATATACTGCAAGTTATAACT
>ERZ795030.2429-NODE-2429-length-22224-cov-6.924173_pt1 | contig 22224 bp, 25 predicted proteins | sample MGYA00375122_ERZ795030 | MGnify/ENA primary metagenome ERZ795030 (study PRJEB30165, sample SAMN05720146) | activated sludge metagenome | isolation source: anaerobic digester from wastewater treatment plant | place: Japan | collected 2015-04-20 ... | reverse complement strand
ATCTTTAAGCAGCATCTGGTTGGGGTTCTGCATCACATAGCCGACGCGCTCGCCGATCTCCTTGACGGACATCGATCCGGCGTCTTTGCCCGAGATGAAAACACGGCCCTCCCTCGGGCGCGCGACGCCGCAGATGAGCTTCGCCGCCGTGGATTTCCCGGCGCCGTTCTTGCCGATGACGGCGATGCGTTCCCCTTTATGGATCGCGAACGAAACGTCCTTCAGGACGTCCCTGCCCGCGTCGTATGCGAAACTGACGTGGTCGAAACGGACGGCCTCCCCGCCAAGGCGCGCCTCGGGCGCGGGCGGGTCGGCGTTGAAGAAGGCGAGGAGCTTCCGTTCGTTCTCCCCGGTGAGCGCAAGCGAATGGATGTCGCGCAGGTTCTCGTTGTCCGCGACGGCGCAGCCGGCGTATTTCATCGCCGTGATATAGAGCGGCTCGCGGATGCCGTACTGCGCGAGCAGCGTGCTGCGGATCAGTTCCTCGGGCGGCAGGTCCGCCACGATGCGGCCCTCGGCCATGAGTATCACGCGGTCGATCCGCCTGTGCAGCACATCCTCGAGGCGGTGCTCGATGATGATGATCGTGCGCTCCTCGTCCTGCGCAAGCTCGTCGATGAGCTCGACCGCGGTCTGCCCCATGCGGGGATCGAGCGCCGCGAGCGGCTCGTCAAAGATGAGTATGTTCACATCATTGCCGAGCACGCCCGCGATCGCCACCTTCTGTTTCTGACCGCCGGAGAGGTCGAACGGCACCGCGCCTATGAAATCCTGCATGCCCACGACGCCCGCGTGCCGGCGCACGACCGGCACCATCTCGCACCTGGGGACGCACTCGTTTTCCATGGCGTAGGCGATGTCCTCGCCCACGGAAAGGCCCACGAACTGCGCGTCGCTGTCCTGGAGCACCGTCCCCACCATTTCGCTCAGGCCATGTATGGAAAGGCCGCTTGTTTCCTTTCCGTTCACGGTCACGGAGCCGGTGATCGTCCCCTCGTACGAAAACGGGATGAGCCCGTTGATGCAGTTGGCAAGCGTCGATTTCCCGCTGCCGGAGCTGCCGAGTATGAGCACCTTCTCGCCTTTATGGATCTCGAGGTTGATGTCGTACAGCGTCGGTTCCTGCTGCACCTTATAACGGTACCCGAAGTTTTCGAATCGGACGACGGTCTGTTTCATATCACCTAGTCACAATCGCATCAATAGTCGTTGGATTTTTCCTGCGAGAGATTGGTCCTTGCCTTGAAGCGGCTCGCGAGCAGTATCAGTATGGGTATGCCGATGACGATGAGCACCGAGCTATTGCCCAGCGTCGCCGCGAACGCCTGCAGGAAGGTGATGTTTAGGTCGGACGCGTAGAGCAGATAGGAGAATACCGGCGTGACGATGCCGAAGGCCAGAACGTTGCCCAGTATGCAGCAGACCGCGTAGATGACCGCGTGCTTGACGTTGAAAACGCCTTCCCTGATCTTCGCGCCGTACACGGGCAGGAGGCCGACGCAAAACGCCATGACCGCGTTGCCTATGGACCAGTCGAACCACATGCCCCAGCCGCCGATCAGATCCGCGATCACGTTGCCGACGCCGCAGGTCACGAGCGCCGGGAGAGGCCCGAACAGGCCGCCTACCACGACCGGTATGATCATGGCCGTCGTGAGCTGCGTGTTCGTGAACACCGGGATGCCGCCGTACACCATCAGCACGCCGTAAAGCGCGGCGCCTATGCCGACGGTGACGATGGTCGCAGTCTTCCACTCGCCCAGAAGGAGCCTGCCTATGCCCTTCTTCTTGACTTGGTTGTTTTCCATGAGACCCTCCTTATTGCGTATTTATATTTGCGCCCGCTGCCGGGCGCCGTATAACGACGGCAAAGGATACGTCCGCTCAAACTTGTTCAACAACTATGAAGTATATCATCGCACATATATGCTGTCAAGATATAACTTCTCCCGCGCGGCCGTTAAGCGCCGTAATATGCGAATATTCCCGCTTTTATGCGGCCCGCGAAACCGCGGCGGCTCGGCGCGCCGTAAATCCGTCTTGTAATCGGCGCGGCGCGGTGGTAAAATGTTAAACAAGTTGACCGACTCTTCCCAAGGGGTGTGACGGATGCAGAACAACCGGCTTTACAGCAGCAGCGTGCCTTCGTATGTGAGCATCTACAATTCGCTGTATCTGGACATCGTGAACAACGTTTACGCGCAGGGGGAATTGCTGCCCGGCGAGGTCCAGCTCGCGCAGAAATACGGCGTGAGCCGGAACACGCTGCGCCAGGCGCTCGCGATACTCAACGAGGACGGGCTGATCATCAAATCCCAGGGCAAGGGCACGCTCGTCGCGCGCAGGGACGACAGGGCCATACCCAAGCGCATCTTCAACCCCATGACGACGCTGTGCAAGCAGCGCGTCGACGACGTGGAGATCCAATTCAACTACGCGAGCCCCACGGACATCGCGCGCAACCGCCTTGCCCTCGGCATGAGCGAGATCGTACTTGCGAGCAACCTCGTCTACCGCGCGGGGGACAGCGTGGTCGGCTACGCGTTTATGCAGGTGCCCGCCAGGGTACTCGAGGCGCTCGAGATCGACGTGGCGGACGACGAGGCCATCATCGAGCTTCTGAGCGCGACGCTCTATGAAAAGGCGGAAAGCCAGAGCCTGCACGTCAAGCTCATCCATGCCAACGAGCTCGAGGTGGAATTCCTCCGGGTGCCCGAGGGCACGCCGCTCATCATGATCGAATCCATACTCTCGCGCGGCGAGGAAGCCCTCGCGCGCTGCAAGTTCTATTTTCTTCCCGAACATTACAGCATACGGTTTCTGCTCAAATAACCGACAGGCCGCCGCGTTCCCTGAGGTCGTGTGCCATGCTTTTCCCATGGCGCGGGCCGCGCGGCCATACCGGGGCGAACATCTGCGCGGCGTCCGCGGCGTTGGCGCGAGTTCGATTGCACGGAGGTGACGCAAGCATGAAAAACGAAGCGGAAGCGAGGCGCCTCGTCGCCGAGGCCGGGCGCATGCTGCTCGCCGAAGGGCTCGTCGCGCGCACCTGGGGCAATGTGAGCTGCCGCGCGGATGAAGGCGTCATGCTCATCACGCCCAGCGGCATGGATTACGAAAGCATGTCCGAGGGCGACGTCGTGCCCTTCGACATGGCGAGCGGAACCTGGACGGGCGCGCGCAAGCCCTCCTCCGAACACCGCATCCACAGCGCGGCGTACCGCGTTTTTCCCGAGGCGGAGTTCGTCATACACACGCACCAGACCTACGCTTCTGCGCTCGCGCTGACGGGACTTGCCTCTCTCCCGCTGACGGAGCGGGAGCGCGCGGCGCTCGGCGGCGTTGCGCATGCGCCCTACGCGCTGCCCGGCACGAAGGAGCTCGCAAACAACGTGGAAGCCGCCTTCGCTTCGGGCGCGCACACGGTTCTGATGGCGCGCCACGGCGTCGTCGTCGCGGGGCGGGACCGGGAGGAGGCGTTCTCCCGCGCGAAGCTGCTCGAAGAAACCTGCCGCCGCGCGTGCAGGGGCCAGCCGGAGGGAGAGCTCCCCTTCGACGCGCCGCGCGCCGAACGGCTGCTCACGCGCGCGCGAAAGGCGTTCGGCCACGCCGCGCTCGAAGCGTCCGCGCCCGCGCTCGCGTGCGCGGCCCTCGGTGGAAACCTCCCCGCGTAGCTCGACGACGCCGCGCAAATGATCGGCAGCCGCATCCCCGCCGCGAAGCCGGAGGAAAAGGCCGTCCTTCGCGCGCTCCGGTGGCGCGGGGCCGCGCTCGTGCCGGGCGTGGGCGCGGTCTGCCGCGCCCGGGATGAGGGCGACTGCCGCGCGCTGTGCCTGCTCATTAAAAAAGCGTGCATCTGTTTCCTGCACGCGCGGGCGTTGGGGGCGAACGCCCGCCTTTCCCTGTTTGACACGGCTCTCATGCGCGTGATATATATAAGAAAATATCAAAAGAAGATAGGCGGTTGAATCATGGCCAAGCATAAGGAGTTCTGGCGCACGGTCAAGTTCACTCTGTTCTCGGCGAGCGCGGGCATCATACAGTTCGGCAGCTACGCGCTTTTATATGACCTGCTGCGCGTCGAGCACTGGATCAGCTACCTCGTTGCGCTCATACTTTCCGTATTGTGGAACTTCACGCTCAACCGGCGCTTCACGTTCAAGTCCGCCTCCAACGTGCCGCTCGCGATGCTGCTCGTGTTCGCGTACTACTGCGTATTCACGCCCGTGACCACCGTCGGCGGCCAATACCTCGAGAGCACGCTCGGCTGGGACGGCAACCTCGTGACGCTCGTCAGCATGGCGCTCAACTTTGTGACGGAGTTCCTCTACGACCGCTACGTGGTGTTCCGCAAGACCATCGACACCAACGACATCGCCATGCGTGAAAAAAAGCGCGAGGCGGAGAAGGCGGAATGACCTCCATGGGCAACAAGGAAGCGCTGCTGAAGTTCTTCGACGCTGAGAACGGACGGGACTGGGAGGAATACCGGAAACACCTCTCCCCCTACGTCGTATGGACTCTGCATGGAGGGGACACGAAAACCGTCATCGGCGCCGATCACTACATCGAGGCGATAAAGGAAGCATACCGCGGCAGCGGGCGCACATTCACATGCGAGGCGCTGTATGAGGGCGGAGAAGGCGGCCGAATCGCCGCCATTCTGAAAAACGATCTCGGGGAGCGTTCCTGCGATATCTTCGAATTTAAGGACGGCCTCATCGCACGCGAGCACGAGTTTTTGCTGGAGTGAAGTCCGGCGGCGCGGGCGGGATCGTATGGAAGAAGAAAGCATGAGCCTTATCATCAAAGACATCGCCCGAAGCCATTGGCCGCGCATACTCGCGCGCAGCGCGGCGTTTATGAGCGTCGGCGACAGCGATTTCACGGGAGAGGCCGGCCTGATCCGGCTCGAGCGCGTCGGTGCGCCGCTTGAGAAAACATACGGCGGCAAGCGCGTTCGCATCGTGGACGACGGATACTGCTGGCTCCAGCTCGCCGCGCCGGACGTCCCGTACTGGCTCACGGCCATGTACGACGGCGAGGGGAATTTCATCCAGTTCTACTTCGACATTTCCGACAGAAACGTCATACTCCCCGACGGGAAATCCTATTTTTACGACCTGCTGCTCGACGTCGTGATGACGGCGGACGGCGGAATTTATATTCTCGACGAGGACGAGCTCTCCTCGGCGCTCGCGGAAGGCGAAATCACGCAGGCGCAGTACGTTAAGGCGCAAAACGCGGCGCGCGCCGTCGTCGCATTGCTGGATGAAAAAAGGGAAGCGTTTCTCGCGCTCTGCCAAAGATACCTTGAACTGCTCAAAATCAGGCTTCCGGGGGGAATATGCGCATCGCCGAGTTGAAAAGGGAGAGCGAATCCCACGTCGCCCAGGCTGCGGCGCTGCTCGCGCAGGCCTTCCCGCACAGCTACGCGGACTGCGCGCGGGAGGAGGTCGAAGCCTGCCTCGAGGAAGGGAAGATCGCCCTCGTCGCGCTCGACGGGGACGCGGTCATAGGCTTCGTCGGGGCAATGCCGCAGTACGGCCTCACCGGATGGGAACTGCACCCGCTGGTCGTAGAGGAAGCGCGCCGCGCTCGCGGCGTCGGCCGCGCGCTGTGCGCCGGGTTGGAGCGCCGCCTTCGGCAAAAGGGCTGCCTGACGGTCTATCTCGGAACGGACGACGAGTTCGGCAAGACCTCGCTTGCGGATGCCGACCTGTTCGAGGATACCTTTGGAAAAATCGAGCGCATCCGCAACGTCAGGGGACATCCGTACGGGTTCTACCAAAAGATCGGCTACAAGATCGTGGGCGTCATACCGGACGCGAACGGCCTGGGCAAGCCGGACATCATCATGGCAAAAAGCCTCGCGCGCGGGGAATGAGCCCCGCCGCGGGACGAAGCGGAAAGGATACCGATATGGGCTATTCGTTTAGAAAAGCGCAGGAGTTCATCTACCGCAACGCGCGTCCGCTCGGGATGGCGCTCTGGCAGCACCACTTCGAAAACAAGGGCGCGCAGGGCGTGCTGCGCGCGCTCGCCTTCTACCAGAACGCGGACGGCGGCTTCGGCCACGCGCTCGAGGCGGACTGCTGGAACCCCGGCTCCTCGCCGATTCAGACCTGGTCCGCCGCGGAAATACTGCGCGGCATGGGTTACTTCAACCACAAGTATCCGCTCGTGGGGAGCATGCTCGCCTATCTTTCGGGCGGCTCGGACTTCGACGGGCATCTGTGGCGGGACACGGTGCCCGGCAACAACGACCACCCGCACGCGCCGTGGTGGACTTACCCGACCGACGCGGACTACAACCCGACGGCGAGCCTCGCGGGATTGCTCGTGCGCGCCGCGCCGAAGGGGAGCGGAGCCGAAACGCTCGGCCTTCGCCTCGCCGGGGAGGCGGTCGGCTTCTTCCTGCGGGGCGAAGCGCTCCAGCAACACACGCTCGCCTGCTTCGTACAGCTATACGAATATCTCGCGGGCTCGGGCGCCGCGGAAGCGTTCCCGATGCGGGAGTTCGCAGAAAAGCTGCGCGAGGCGGTGTCGGAGGGCATCACGCGCGACACGGGAAAGTGGGCGACGGATTACGTCTACAAGCCTTCGTTCTTTATCGGCGGCAAAAACAGCCCTTATTACGAGGACAACCGGAAGCTCGCCGAATACGAGTGCGAGTTCATAAAGGACACGCAGCTCGAGGACGGCTCATGGAGCGTCAACTGGGCCTGGGGCGCGTACCCCGAACAGTGGCCGGTCGCCCGGAACTGGTGGAAGGCCGACATCATACTCAAAAACCTGCTCTATCTCAAAGGGATGGAGAAGCTGTAAAGCGTATCGACGTCGAAGCGGGCTCCCGTGTGGGAACCCGCTTGTTTCATATTGGGATGCTATTGTCTCATTCCTTGCGCTTGCGCGAAATATTGAGTATCGCCAGCGCGTAAAATACGGCGGTCGTCGCGAGCAGGATCAGCACGCTGCCCCAGGCCGGAAGCACGGTATCCCCGAACTTGTAATTCACGCCCATCTCGAGGCGGAAGCCTTCCTCGAGCATGGGATTGAGCCGGGCCGCCTCGAGCGGCGCTTCCATCATGATCTGGCGCATGAGCGCGCCCGCGTGCGACACCGGGAAGATGCGGATTGCCGTTTGCACCGCATCGGGCAGGGAGCCGATGGGGATGTAGATGCCCGTGAGAAAGCCCACGAGCGTACCTATGACGGTGCTCGCCGTCGCGAATGCGCTGTTGCTCTTGAAGAACGAAACGAGGAAGAACACCATGGCGCTGCTTGAGAAAACGCTCAGGAAGATGCAGCCGAACACGCGCAGCATCCCCGCGAGGCTCAGTATTTCCCCGCCGTAGATCACGATGTAGACCTCGGCGAGCACGAAGGTCACGACGCTCATGACAACGCCTATGATAAAGGCGCTCGCGACATACCCGCCCACGAGCGCGGAGCGCTTCACGGGTGAGGCCGTGAAATCCTTGAGGACTTTCTTGGTCCTGTCCTCGATCATGACGCCGTACGCGCCCATGGTGGTCGTGAGCGCCGTCACCGCGAGCAGCCCCGCCATGATCCAGCTGTCCATAATAAAGCGCGCGTGTCCGCCGAGAAATTCCATGTTGGAGGTGAGCATGTTGCCAAGGAACAGCACATACAGCCCTATGATGACGAACACCGCCAGCAGCGAGAAAAACACCGCGATCCTGTCCCGAAAGAACAGCTTCAGGTTGCGCTTTGCGATACTTATGAACATCAGTTCCTCATCTCCTTCCCCGTGATGCCGATGAACGCGTCCTCCATGCTGCCGGGCGCGACCTCGAAGCCCGAGATCAGCCCCTCGCAGAGCTTCAATATGGGCAGAGCGTCGAGCGTGCGCCTGAGCGTGAGAAGGAACGCCCCGCCCGAGGCATCGAACGCGTATCCGTTTGTGCGAAGCGCAGCCGCGAGCGCTTCCGCGTCCGCCGCAACGAGACTGAGGCGGTCGCTGCTGTACTCCTCGCGAAGCTTCGCGGGCGTGCCTTTTGCGGCGATGAGCCCGTCGTCGATGACGGCGACGTAGTCCGCCCCCGAGGCCTCCTCCATGTAGTGCGTCGTGAGAAACACCGTCACGCCGGATTCCTTCTGGAGGCTTCGCACCGTGTCCCACACGCTCTTTCGCGTCTGCGGGTCGAGGCCGGTCGTCGGCTCGTCGAGAAAGAGTATCCTGGGCGTATTGACGAGCGCGCGCGCGATGTCCGCGCGCCGCCGCTGCCCGCCCGAAAGCTTGCCGTAGGGCCGGTCGAGGAAATCCTCCGTTTCAGCCGCCTTCGCCGCCGCCGAGGCCGCGCTTTTGAGCCTCGTTCCCGAAAGGCCGTAGAGGCTGCCGCGCATCATGAGGTTTTCGCGAACCGTGAGCAGCTCGTCGAGCACGCTGTCCTGAAAGACCACGCCTATGGCGCGGCGGATCTTGTCGTCCGCGCGGCCGAGCACGTTTCCGTCTACGACGACGCGCCCCGCGTCGGGCCGGAGCAGAGTGCAGATGATGTCGATGCTCGTGGACTTGCCCGCGCCGTTGGGCCCAAGGTACGCGAAGAGCGTGCCCGCGTCGACGTAGAAATCGACGCCCCGAACGGCCTCGACGGCGCCGTAGCTCTTTTTGAGCCCCTCCACCTCGATGATTCTTTCCATATATCACACCGCTTTCCGTATGAATATAACCATTATATTCCTTCCGCATAGTCTCTGTAAACAGCCTGTCGCGCCCGCTTCCCACCGCCCGTGAGAACTGGTATACTGATGGACGAGGCAGCGCGGCCAAAGGAGGGGATTCCATGCATTACAGGGACGTCAAGGGCATCCTCTCGGCGAAAAACGGCATGAACCTCTACCGCGGCTGCACGCACGGCTGCATCTACTGCGACTCGCGAAGCCTGTGCTACCAGATGGAGCACGATTTTGAGGACGTGGAGGTCAAACGGAACGCGCCGGAGCTGCTCGAAGACGCGCTCAGGCGAAAGCGGCAGAAGTGCATGATCGGCACCGGCTCGATGTGCGATCCCTACCTTCCCCTCGAGAAAACCGAGCTGCTCACGCGAAAAAGCCTCGAGCTCGCCGGCAGATACGGCTTCGGTTTCTCGCTGATCACGAAGTCGGACCTGGTCCTGCGCGACCTCGACCTGCTCAAAAGCATCAACGCCAAAACCAAATGCGTGGTGCAGATGACGCTCACGACCTTCGACGAAGGCCTTTGCCGCATACTCGAGCCGAACGTATGCGCCACCGCGCGGCGGGCGGAAGTCCTTCGGATTCTTCGGGACGAGGGCGTCCCCACGGTCGTGTGGCTCAGCCCCATACTGCCCTTCATCAACGACACCGAGGAAAATTTGCGCGGCGTGCTCGATTACTGCTTCGAGGCCAAAGTCAAGGGCATACTCAACTTCGGCATGGGCGTGACGCTGCGCGAGGGCGACCGCGAATACTTCTACAAAAAGCTGGACGAGCATTTCCCCGGCCTGAAACAGCGCTATATCAAAACCTACGGCAACAGCTACGTCTGCAACAGCCCGGACAACGCGCGGCTCTCGCGGATTTTCCACGGGGAATGCGGGACGCGCGGCGTGCTGCACGAAATCGGACAGGTGTTCGGGTATCTATGGGAATTTGAGGAGAAGGCGAAGCAGGAGCAGATGAGCTTTTTGTAAGCTGAAATATATGAGCCAACGCTTGAGCATAACCGGACCCGCCGTTTACCGTATCCGCCAAATAAGGAGCATGTTATGCTGGCATTCGTTCCAATCGACGGGCACAATATCGCCGGCGTTCTCGCGCTGGAACCGGCGCCGGAACAGGCTGATTTCATCGACACTGTTGAAGAATCCCTCAGAAAAGCCGCGAAGCGCCCGTCCTGGAAGCCATATGCCATCGTGAACGGGGCAGGTAAATCCATCGGCTTCATTGTGTTCGGATATGGCGGGGGCAATGAGTGTGGCCGCACCGAAATCGTTACCCTGCTGATCGATAAGTTCGAGCAGAACAAGGGCTGCGGAAAAGAGGCTGTGCGCCTTGCGGTCGAATTTTTAGCGCGCGAAGGGTTGACCCGGCGTATCCATCTGGATTATGATCCCGGGAACGAGGCTGCGAAGCACATATACGCTCAGGCGGGTTTTCTTGAGCGCGGGCTTGACGATTACGGCGAAATGCTCATGGAAAAGGATATATGAACTATAAATTAGATAAGGAATTGAAAACCATGCCCGAACTCTGGGACCTCTACGACGCCGATCGCAACAGAACAGGTAAAACCCACGAACGAAGCCCGCATCTTCCGCAAGGGACCTACCACATCGTAGCGCACGTCTGGATGCGAAACGACAAAGGCGAGTGGCTCATCTCAAAGCGCACGCCCAACAAGGATTTCCCGAATATGTGGGAAACGACGGGCGGCTCGGCGCTCGCGGGAGAAACCGGCCTCGAGGCCGCCGTGCGCGAGGCAAGGGAGGAACTCGGCGTGACGCTCGACCCGGAAAAAGGCGTCCTGTTCCGCACGGACAGGCGCGACCGGCGTGATTATCCCGCCTGCCCGGATTTTCGCGACGTGTGGGTGTTTTCGCTCGAGTGGCCGATCGAAAACATCGTTTTGCAGGAAAACGAAACCTGCGGCGCCAAATGGGCGACAAGCGACGAGATTTATGCTATGATGGAGCGCGGCGCGTTCATCGGCAATGAGATTTACGGCTACCTCGGCGAATTGTTCGCGGCTTTCGCGAATGAACCTGAGAACAGCCCGGTTTAAGGGCAAACTTTTGTTGACACCCCATGTCCCTTGTGATAGAATTCTCGGGTGAGCCGCTCCGCGCCGGCTTTTTAAGTGCGGCGAAAGCCGCCGCCGTTTGCGGGCGAGACTGTGATCAGGAGGTGCAATGCGTGTACGCGATCATTCGTACGGGAGGCAAGCAGTACAAGGTCGAGACGGGCGACGAGATCCTCGTCGAAAAGCTCGATCTCGAGGATGGCAGCGAAGTCTCCTTTGAAGTGCTGATGCTTTGCGACGGCGAGTCCGTCACGGTGGGCAAGCCCGTCGTGGAAGGTATCCTCGCCAAAGGCGAAGTCGTCGGGCAGGCCAAGGGCAAAAAGCTTATCGTATTTAAGTATAAGCCCAAGAAGAATTCCCGCAAGAAGCAGGGTCATCGTCAGCCGTATACCAAGGTCAGGATCAACGCGATAGGCTAAGGCCGATATGACGCAAGTGACTTTTTTCCGCTCCGGCGGCAGGATGGCGGGCTTCGAGGCGCGGGGCCACACTGGATGCGCCCCCGAGGGAGAGGACATCGTCTGCGCCGGGATCAGCGCCCTCACGCAGACCGCGCTCGCCGGCATCCGGGAGTATCTCGGGATCGGCTGCGCATGGGAGATCGCGGACGGATACATCGCCTGCGCGCTCCCGTCCGACATCGATGAAGCCGCGTGGCGCGATGCGGAAATCATACTCGAAACGATGGCGCTTGGACTCAAATCCATCGCCGATACCTATGCAACATCCATCAAGTTGATCGAAAGGGAGGTGTAACACGATGATGATCAATCTGCAGCTCTTCGCGCACAAGAAGGGCGTCGGCAGTTCCCGCAACGGGCGCGACAGCGCGGCCCAGCGGCTCGGGCTCAAGCGCGCGGACGGTCAGTTCGTGCTCGCCGGCAACATCCTCGTGCGTCAGCGCGGCACCCATTACCATCCCGGCATGAACGTCGGCAGGGGTAAGGACGACACGCTGTTCGCCAAAGTAGACGGCATCGTCCGCTTCGAAACCAAGCATCTTGGCAAGAAGCAGGTCAGCGTCTATGCCGAGGATCAGGCCGCCGCGAACTAAGAAAATCGGAGAAATCGCAGCGCAGGCGCCGCTCAGCAATGGGCGGCGCTGAATTTTGCCTCGATTTATGCTATAATCCCCCCATGTATACGCATTACGAAATCAAAGACGATACGCTAAGAATCCACGGCATCGACCGCCTCAACCTCGCGCGCTCGTGCGCGTGCGGGCAAAGCTTCCGCTGGCGGCCGGACGGCGCCGGCTTTGCGGCGCCCGCCCGGGGCAGGATGATCTACGCCGAGCAGGACGGGGACGCGCTCATGCTCTCTCCGTGCGCGCAGGAGGACGTTCCGCTCTGGCTTTCCTACTTCGACCTCGCGCGCGACTACGCCGCCATAGAAGAACAGCTTCTTTGCGACGCGGGGCTTTGCCGCTGCGTGCCCTGCGCGTCGGGCATACGCGTGTTTCAGCAGGAACCGTTCGAGGCGCTCGTCACGTTCATACTCTCCTCGAACAACAACGTCAAACGCATATCGGGCATCGTGGAGCGGCTCTGCGAAAGAGCCGGGGAGAAAACCGTCTTGCGCGGGAAGGAATACCACCTCTTCCCCGCCCCCGCGGCCGTCGCCGCGCTGTCAATCGAAGAACTGGTTTCCCTCGGCGCGGGCTACCGCGCGCCGTTCGTCAAGCAAAGCGCCGCGCGCGTCGCCGGGGGATACGACCTCGCGGCGCTCCGGGATCTGCCGCTCGACGAAGCGCGAAAGGAGCTTTTATGCTTCCCCGGCGTGGGGCCGAAGGTCGCGGACTGCGTGCTGCTCTTCTCCCTCGGCCACGCGGACGCCTTCCCCGTGGACGTGTGGATCGGGCGCGCGATGAAGGCGCTGTTCTTCGAGGGCAGCGCGCCCGGGCGAAAAGAGCTCGAAAAAACGATACGCGCCCTCGGGAGCGAGAGCGGCATCGTGCAGCAGTATATCTTCCACTACGCCAGGCTCACGAGCCTTGGCAAATGACATCCCCCTCGTCGCCGAGCCTTCCCTGCCCGCGCAGCCACTTGACCGTATCCGCGAGCGTCTCCTTCATCGAATAGCGCGGCTGGTAGCCGAGCTCTCTGTGCGCCTTCTCGCGCGAGAAGTTGGCGTTCGAGTTGAGCGTGTAGATCGAGTATTTCGTAAACAGCGGCGGCTGGCGCATTATCCTGTAATACGCTTCCGCGAGCGGCGCCACCAGGTTTATGAACCACAGCGGCAGGAAGCTTTTCACACGCCTCTGCCCCGTCGTTTCGTGCAGCATTTCGAGCAGTTCGGGCACGCTGTAATAGTTGCCGGAGAGGATGTAGCACTCCCCGCGTTTTCCTTTTTCGCAGCAGGCGACGATGCCCTCGGCCACGTCGCGCACATCCACGAAATCGTAGCCGCCCTCGAGGCCGCTTGTCAGCCTCCTCTTGCAGTAGTCGATGACGAGCGTGGTCAGATGCCCGCGCCCGTGGTCATACGGCCCGCAGATGCCCGAGGGATGCACCACGCTCGCGTCGAGCCCGCGGCCCGCGGCGTCGAGCACGATGCGCGTCGCCTCGGCCTTTGTTTTGGCGTACGCGCCCTTGACGAGCACGGCGTTGAACAGATCCGTTTCCGTGATGGTATGCCCCTTGGGCTTCTCCGGGATGGCGTGCACGGAACTGACGTAGACGAGCTTTTTTACACGGTGCTTTTCGCATTGGGAAACGATGTTCTTCGTGCCCGTAACGTTGACGAGCCGGAGCAGCGGCGGTATTCTCGAGGCGATGGACACGATGCCCGCCGTGTGGACGACGATCGCTTCATCCCCCTCGGGGATGTCGAAGAACGGCCGGATGCTCTCCTCATCGCAGATGTTCGCGTAAAAGACCTTCTCGCAGCCCTCGGGCACATGCTTTTCGCCCGGTAAAACCAGCGCGCGCACGCGCGCGCCGCGCTCGAGAAGCTTTTTCACCAGAACGCCGCCCAGATGCCCGGCCGCGCCGGTCACCAAAAAAAGTTCACCCATAACGAACACTCCTTTTCAATAAGTGCGTATGAATGAACGAATAATCTATATTAAAGACAGTATATCACATTTCCGTGCGCCGTAAAGAAGAGCATTGTGGCGCAAAAGAAAAATCTCGCGAAACCCCTGTTCCCCGGGGATTGTCCGGCGCCGGGAGCCCTTGACTTTCATTCCGGCTTCGGCGGTATGCACGCCGAAACGGATGAAGGCCGCAGGCTTTCGTTCCTGCGCGCTTGCCGGCCGCCGCATACGGCAGGCGAAGCGCGCAACCTCAAAAAGCGGCCGCAGCCGCTTTTTGACCATTCATGCACCGCCTCCGCGCCGTCGCGGCCGGCCGCGGCGGCAGCGCGGCCGATGCCGCGCGCCCGGATCGCATGGCGCGCCCCCGCCGCGCTGCGAGGCGCTCGGGCGGTGCTCTCATGTATATGAACGGGCGCACACTTCAGTATATGTGCGCCCCTTCGGGTTTGCTATGGGATTGCGCCGGGCGTCGGCTCCGGGTCATAAGACGGCGTCGGCTCGGGGGAGGGCGTAGCGCCGGGCGAAGACACGGCCGTCGGCTCCGGCGTGGGCGGTTCGGGCGTCAGCGCGCCCGCCCCGTCCGGCGAAGGAGTGACGGCGGCGCCTCCCGGCGTGCGCGCGGGCAGGGACGGGTTGGGCGTGTGCAGCTCGACGGGCTTGGGCTTCTGGTCCGAGTCGAAGATGAATTCGTTGAGCTTGAGGCTCATCGCGGGCAGGTCGCAGAAAAACACGAAGCGCTTCTCCCACTTGCCGTTCTGGTACAGGCCGTTGACCGGCAGGCGGTAAAACAGGATGCCTTTTGCCTTCATCGACAGCGCGGCCATGGCGATGTCCACGATCTGCGCGTTGGTGAGGTTGGTTTCCACGAGGGGCAGCATGTCGTACAACACGCTGTACTGCTTCTTGGCGCTGAGCTTCATGAACTGCGCGAAAACCGTCGAAAGCAGCGTGTACTGACGCTCCACGCGCACGAATTCGCTGTCGAGATGGCGTATGCGGATGTACCCGAGCGCCTGCTTGCCCGTGAGCAGCACGGGGCCGGGCTCGGCGAAGATGAAGCCGTCCCACAGGTACGCGACGCCGAGCTGCTTGTTGAGCCCCGCGATGTTGTCGTTGGCGGAGCTGATCTCCCCGGCCGTCATCTCGACGGTGACGCCGCCCATGGCGTCGATGACCTTGACGAAGGTGTAAAGGTCCACGAGCACGTATTGCGTGATTTTTATGTGGAAGTTGTGATAGATCGTATCGAACAGCAGCTGCACGCCGCCGCGCGCCGCGGCGGAATTGAGCTTGCCGTAGCCGTAGCCGGGGATCTCCACGAGCATGTCGCGCATGAGCGAGGTCAGCTTGAGGCGGTTGTGCGCCTTGTCGATGGTGGCGATCATCATCGTGTCCGAGTTGTACGAGCCGGACTTGGCGCGCCGGTCCGCGCCGATGAGCAGCACGTTGACGTACTGCGCGTTCATGTTGTCCTGTTCGAAATTGAGTATCTGCTCGGGTGTGAGCACGGTCTGGTTATAATACTCGCTCACCGGCAGCGGCGGCGCGGTTACCTCCGGGGTCGCGCCCGCGCCAGGCGACGCCGCCGGGGCGGGGCTCCTGGTGGGGGTCGCCGTCATATCGGGCGCTTCGTCCGTCGCGAGCGGGGTTTCGCTCGTGGGGGGCAGATACGCGTCGTCCGGATCGGTGCGGGTCAGGCGGTTCAACAGGTTCGTGCCGAGCACGCCCACGGCCAGCCCCAGCGCGAGCACGACGCCGCAGAGCGCGAGCGCGATCTTCGCCGCGGGGCGGAGCTTCTTCTTCGTTTTTGCTTTTTCTTCCATATTCTTCACGCTTTCGCGAAACTTTTTCGCCTTTGTGCGACATTCTTCGCAGCTGAATGATTGTACCACGAAGCGCGCGCCGCTTCAAGCCGGCTTGTCAGCGCACCGGCTTTGATGTACAATTGTTAACACCTTATTCAAGAATGGGGGGAGTATGCGCATGTACGCGAGATTCGCCGCGGTGTATGATAGGCTCATGGCCGGGATCGACCGCGACGAATGGGCGAAGTACCTGCTCGCGCTCCTGCCCGGCGGCAGGCTTTGCATCGCCGACGTCGCCTGCGGCACGGGCGCGCTGACGCTGCCGCTCGCGCGGGCCGGACATGCCCTGACGGGCATCGACGCCTCGGCCGAAATGCTCGCGGTCGCCTCGGAAAAAGCGCGGCTCGCGCGGCTCAACATCCCCTTCGCGCACCAGCGCATGGAGCGCATGAAGCTCCACCGCAAGGCCGACGCCGTCGTTTGCGCGTGCGACGGCGTGAATTACCTGCTTTCGACGAAAGCGCTCGGCGCGTTTTTTTCGGCAGCACGGGAAAACCTGAAACCCGGAGGAAAGCTCCTATTCGACGTTTCGAGCCGCTACAAGCTCGCGCGGATACTCGGCAACAATACCTTCGCCGAGGACGAAGAAGGGGCGGCATATATCTGGAAGAATGAATATGATGAAGTATCAGCGCGCATCCGCATGGATGTCACCTTCTTCGAGCGGATGCCGGACGGGCGCTTCGAGCGCTTCGCGGAAACGCACGCGCAGCGCGCCCATTCGCAGCGGGAGCTTGAAGGCGCGCTTGCGCGCGCGGGCTTTTGCGACATACGGGTCTACGAGGCGTTCACGAGCGAGACGCCAAAGAAAACGAGCGAGCGGCTGCAGTTCTCGGCTTCCGTTCCGGAAAGAGGTTGAGTTATGGCTGAAGGAAACGATCTGATCCTGCGGGGCGTCCTGCTCGATCGCAGGGCGCGCTTCACGGCCATATCCGGCGCGGGGCTCGTCGAAACGGCGCGTTGCGTGCACGCGCTCTCGCGCGTATGCACGGCGGCGCTCGGCCGCGCGCTCATGATGACCTCGATGATGGGCGTTTCCCTCAAGGGCGGCGGCGAGCGCGTGACGAGCATCATAAAGGGCGGCGGCCCCGCGGGCAACATCGTATGCACGGCGGATGAAACCGGCCGCGTGAAGGGATACATCGAAAATCCGTCCGTAGAGCTGCCGCCGACGCCCTCGGGCAAGCTGGATGTCGCGGGCGCGGTCGGCGCCCAAGGAGAGCTGACGATCGTGCGCGACATGTCCCTCAAGGAGCCGTACGTCGGGCGGAGTCCCCTCGTTTCCGGCGAGATCGCGGAGGATTTCGCGCATTACTTTACCGTGAGCGAGCAACTGCCCTCGCTCGTATACCTCGGTGTGCGCGTGGATATCGAAACGGGCGCTACGCTCGCCGCGGGAGGTATGCTCGTGCAGACGCTGCCGGGCTGCCCCGATGAGGACTCGGACCGGCTCGCGGCGTGCGCGAACGGGATTTCGCGTCTGACCCGCAGCCTGCAGGCCGGCGAGACGCTGCCGTCCGCCGCGGCCTCGATTTTCGCGGGCATGGATATGGAGATACTGCACAGCTACGCTCCCGAATTCCGCTGCGACTGCGGCAGGGAGCGGCTCGAGCGCGTGCTGCTCTCCCTCGGGCGGGAGGAGCTCGAGGATATGATCGAAAAAGAACGCGGCGCGCAGCTTACCTGCCATTTCTGCAACGCCGTATACAATTTCAATGAAAGCGAGCTCCGGCGGCTCCTCGCCGAGGGCAAAAGGAAACGAAATGACGGATAAATCAGCTTTGTATAAATCTGCCAGGCCGGGCAAGGTGCTTTCCTTCGAGCAGAAAGGCGAGTTCTTCTATAAAAGAGGGCTGGACCGGCTGGATGAGAACAAGCTCGCCGAGGCGCTGTGCAACTACCGCCTCGCGAGCGAGCGCGATCCCGGCAACGAGGAAATACTCCTCGCCATGGCCGAGGTGCTCACGGAGATGGAGCGCTACGACGAATCGAACCGCATCCTCTTTGCCTTGATGCGGCGCGAGGAGCACGACCCCGAGTGCTACTTCGGCCTCGGGTGCAACTTCATGGGGCTCAACGACATAGAGCACGCCAAGGACGCCTTCGAGCGCTACGCCGACCTCGAGCCGGACGGCGAGTTCATCTACGACGCGTTCGACATGCTCGACGCCATCGACGAGGCGGAGTTCTACCGCACGGGCGAGGGCGGGCTGGTCGAGGTCAACAAAAAGGACGACGCCTACGACGCCGCCGAGGAGGGGCGGGAACTGCTCGAGCAGGAGCATTACGACAGGGCGGAGGAAAAGCTCGCGCAGGCGCTACGCCTCGACCCCGAGCTGCACTGGGCGCGCAACAACCTGACACTCGTCCACTTCTGCCGCCGCGAATACAAGCGCGCGGCCAACGAGGCGAAAACCGTGCTCGAGCGCGAGCCGAAAAACCTGCAGGCGCTGTGCAACCTCGCCATGGTCCAGCAGGCCATGCGCGACAAGGCCGCCGCCAACCGCACCGCCGACATTCTCGCGCGCTGCGAAACGGACGACCCGGACGATCTCAACCGCATGTCGCTCGTACTGATGGATCTCGGCCGCTTCGCGGAGGCGCTGCCCTTCATGCGAAAGCTGCGCCGCCGCTACCCCTACGACGAGGGGACTCTGCACCGCCTTGCGATGTGCGCCTTTGAGATCGGGCAGATCGGCGAGGCCATCGGCAGCTACGATACGCTCCTCAAGATCAATTCTCAGGATACCATCGCGCGCTACTACCGCGGCCTGTGCCGCGCGGCGCAGGCCTCCGGCGGCGCGAGCAACGCGGCCAAGCGTAAATACATGCTCAACTACCAGGTGCCCTTCGACGAAATGCTCTCGCGCATCAACCGGCTCAACGAGATCGTCGCCCAGTCCAAGGATGACCTTTCCGAGGCGTGGGAGCGCGGCGCGGAGCTCAAAAGCCTCGTCGAATGGGGCTTCACGCTGCCGGACCGCGGCATCAAGCGCGCGCTGCTGACGCTCATTTCCACATTCGCGGACACGCGCGGGGAGGAAATGCTCAGGGACTTCATACTCCGCCGCGAGCAGCCCGACGAACTCAAGCACGAGGCGCTTGCCCTTCTTACGCGACAGGGCGCGCAGGAGCCGTATGTCTCCTACCTCGGCGGCGTGCTCGTGCAGAGCCGCGTGAGCCGCACGCTCAGCGGCGGCGTAAGCAAGCCCTACCGGGACGCGCTGGTGCTGTGCCTGAGCACGATGCGCGGGCGGCGCCCCGACAGGGTCGCGAGCCGCGCCGTGTCGCTTTGGGAGAAGTTCATCCGCGGCTCGGGGGAGGTCCTCCCCCGCCTCTCTCGCGCGCAGGCCAGCGCCATGGCGGCCGCGCTCGAGTACGCAGCCTGCCGCGAGGTCGGCGAAAAGGCCGTCAAAACCGACATCTGCGCGCGGTACGGCGTGAGCGCGCTGCGCTTCAAAAACGCGCTCACGAGGCTGGAGCGGGAAAAATGAACTTCATCGCGACCTGTAAGCTCGGGCTCGAGGCGCTCGTCGCAGCGGAGCTGAGGCGGCTCAATATCAACGTGTTGTCCGTAGAGGACGCGCGCGTGCGCTTCGAGGGGGATTATCCCGTTATGGCGCGCGCGTGCCTGTGGCTGCGCACCGCCGAAAGGGTGCTCTATGAGGTCGGCTCCTTCGAGGCGAAAAGCTTCGACGCGCTCTTCGAAGGCGTCAAGGCCGTCCGCTGGAAGGAATACCTTCGCCGCGACGCGTTCATCCACGTCAACGGCAAAAGCGCCAAAAGCGTGCTCTTCTCGGTGAGCGACTGCCAGAGCATAGCAAAAAAGGCCATCGTCGAGAATCTGAAGGCAGCGTACAGGACCGAGCTTCTGCCCGAAACGGGCAGGGAGGTCATCGTCGAGATCGGCATATTGCGCGACCAGGTCACCGTCGCGCTCGATCCCTGCGGCGCGGGGCTCTCGCGGCGGGGCTACCGCACATACAACGTCGAAGCGCCTTTGAGCGAAACGCTCGGCGCGGCCATCGTAACGCTCGCGCGCTACCGCGCAGACATGCCCCTCATAGACCCCATGTGCGGCAGCGGCACCATGCCCATCGAGGCGGCGATGATCGCCCGCAACATGGCCCCCGGCCTCGGGCGGAGCTTTTCCGCCGAGGGGTGGGAGTTCCTCGAAAAATCCGCCTTCGCCGCCGAGCGCGAGCGCGCGCGGGACGAAGCGCGCGACATCCGCCCCGATATCCTCGGCCGCGACATAGACGCGCGCAGCATAGAACTGTGCAAGAAGCACGCGAAAAAGGCGGGCGTGATTGTAGACTGGGAGGTCGCGCCCGTTCGCGGGCTCGCAACGAAAAAGACCGGCGGCGCGCTCGTCTGCAACCCGCCCTACGGCGAGCGCATGCTCAAAAAGAGCGAGGCCGACGCCCTCTGCCGCGACATGCGCCGCGCCTTCGACGCGCTCGAGGGTTGGAGCGTGTCCATCATCAGCGCGAACCGCGACTTCGAGCGGGTTTACGGAAAAACCGCGGACAAGCGGCGCAAACTCTCCAACGGCGGCATGCCCTGCACGCTGTACCAGTATTTTGCGCCGAAGCAGGGACGCGGTGAAACAACCGACCGGTGAGCGCGGGAAGCGCCCGCTTTGTCCGAAACAGGCTCTTTTTGTCGAACGTTCGGGATACGCCGCGCATTGCGCGCGAAAAAGGGCTTTACAAACGCAAAGCAATCACGTATAATAATCCTCGCGTCCAGACGGGGCTTTAGCGAAGTTGGCTATCGCGCTACACTGGCAGTGTAGAGATCACCGGTTCGAATCCGGTAAGCTCCACCAACATAGGTTGATAAACCTGATTCAACATGATGAAGGGTTATCAACCTATTTTTTGTCCTTAAAAGCAGAGCATCCTATCGAAAATGGTGGGGGTCGGGTCAGACTTACCCATTTTTCAGCGTGCCTACCTAAACAGTATATCCCTCAAACATATAGAATACATTGGTTTTGAACACAGTCTTCGGACTGTGCTTTTTCTATATCATCATTATCAAAAAGGAGAAATCAATATGAATATGATTAAGAGCGAGCAGATCAAGCAAGGCCTACGCAAGAGCTTTCAGGGTGGCGCATCCAGAAAGGCACAGACGGTGTGCTATGGCTACACATGTCAGCAGAATGGGTCCCTCATTCCTTATCCAGAGCAAGCCGATGTAGTGCGCTCTATCTTTGAGTTGTATTTCGCAGGATACAGCTTAGGTAGAATTGTAGAAGAGCTTGAGCTGCAAGGCACGGCCTCTCCTACCGGTAAAGCCAAGTGGAACAGTCAAACGATCGACAAGATGCTGAGCAACGAAAAATATATCGGAAATGTTGTGCTCCAAAAGACCGTCACGAAAAACGGAATTCAGACAAAGAATCGAGACACCGTCTCTTTGATTGAGAAGCTGGATATCCACCCTGCCATTATACCTAAGGAGTTGTTCCAAGCAGTTCAGGATGAAAAGGCAAAGCGGACCCCCGGAGTCTCTAAGTATAACAGCACAAACATGCTGAGCGGTCTTCTGGTTTGCGCGGAGTGCGGCAGTTCCTACCGCAGACTTACCCGCCGTCACGGGGAAATCGTATGGCGGTGTAGCAAGCGCGTAGAGCATGGGGACAGAATCTGCAAATCTTCACCGACAGTTGCCGAATATAAAGTCATGGAGCACATCGAGGCTTCTTTAGGGTGTCTGGACGAATTGTTTGTTCACAAAATGATAGACAAGATCAGCGTTAAGGCCGACGGCTCTCTTCATACCATATTTCGGCAAAGAACGAGGAATTTAATTGTATCCAGAGAGCGCTGATGGTATAGTAAATATATGACACAAAATGGCATACAATTGGTCAATTATATGTTGTCTTGTTGTTGCAGTTTTCATGGCTTAACTTCTTGCTAAGCGGCAAAGATCAATAATTTCTTCAGAGTTTTGGCCATAGCGTTCTTCAAATTCTTCCATGAAATCATATAGATTTTTCAGATAATCTTCTTCTGCGTGAGATGGTTCAATGAGTTTCTCATAAAGAACGTCAACGCCTCCACGTACAAAAGATTCAAATGACACCCATATCGGCTTTGAAATCTGCGAGGATGGTCTTGCCGATGCTACCTATTTCAATAAGGTATATACCGAGGCGGTGGAGCTATGTGTGTATCTTTGCAAGCTTTATGGTTTGACCGAAAAGGATATAATCGGGCATTACGAAGGATACCAGAAAGGAATCGCTTCCAATCATGGTGATCCGAAAAATTGGTTTCCGAAGCATGGTAAGTCGATGGACACATTCCGAGCGGAGGTCAAAAGGCTTCTTGCGGAGGTGCCGGAAACACCGACACCGACTGAGCCGAAAAAGCTTTATCGTGTGCAAGTCGGGGCATATTCCGTCAAAGAAAACGCCGAAAACATGCTCAAAAAGGTTCAGGCAGCAGGATTTAAGGATGCCTTCATTAAATATTCGTGATAACTATTTTCAAGCCCGCGGAGCGTAAAAACTCTGC
>ERZ795030.2428-NODE-2428-length-22226-cov-4.842903_pt1 | contig 22226 bp, 14 predicted proteins | sample MGYA00375122_ERZ795030 | MGnify/ENA primary metagenome ERZ795030 (study PRJEB30165, sample SAMN05720146) | activated sludge metagenome | isolation source: anaerobic digester from wastewater treatment plant | place: Japan | collected 2015-04-20 ... | reverse complement strand
CCAGGCGCGTGCCGGCATCATGAATGTAGTTGTGCGCGATGAGGAGTCCCGGCTGCCAGCCCAGCGAGTAGATGCTGGCGCCATCGTTCATCCGCTGCATGTAATGATGAATGTGATTATGGGAAAAGGTATTGTTATTGGAAATGGACGGGTCCGCTTCGCTGTCGACAAGTCCGAACCCCCAGCCGTTGCTGATTCCGGAATAGGGGATATGACAGATTTCGTTGTGCGCGATCAGGGTTGAATCCGTGTAGAAGTTGGTTATGGCGGGACACCCCTGATACTCAACGCCGATGTCATGGATGGCGTTATTGGTGATCTGGTTGCCGCGATCGTAATCGGCCGGGCTGGAGGCGTGATGCCTGGTGAAGAAGCCAATTTGAATCGCCGATCCGGAGATGTCGTGAAAGTGATTTCCGTTGATCACGTTGTCCTGCGAGCCATCCAGGAATTCGAGCGCCACGGCGCCCAACCGGGTGAATGTATTGCCTGAAAACGCGATGTTGCTGGCGGCGTGAAACGTCAGATTGCCCGGCATTTGCATCGTGGCGGCGACGTCCCCCTTGCGGAGCGTCCCCTGCACATTCGCCCAGCCAAGATCTTCATTGGGGCCAAGCCAGGTGGCGTGCGAGAACGTCAGCCCCTTGAACAGGATGTGATGCACCTTGTTGTTTAGCTGGCCCGCTCCCCGGACCAGGGCCGTGAGTCGGGGGGCGATGACCCGCGCCGAGGCCAGCTGTTCGCCCGCGAGCGGCTTGTAATAGAACACGTCTTCGGCGCGATCCAGGTACCATTCCCCTTCTTCGTCCAGCAGTTCATAGGCGTTTTCCATGTAGAGCGGCCGATCAACGGAGAAGGCGCCCCAACTGTTGCAGTGGCTCCAACAGGGATCTTGCATGCTGACAAGATGGCCGGCGATGGCGCGAACGGGGCAGCGCGGTTGACGCCATTCCACCTCAAACACGAATTCCAGATCGGTGATGTTGTTCCAGTGCTGCATCCCGAGGTCGGTGGTCCCGTAGCCCGCGGCCGTCTTGACCGCGCCGGGCAGGCCGCCTTGCGAACGAGCGCGGACGGCGCGCCGGCCCTCGACATAGAGCTGGCGCGTGTTGACGCCCCTGGCGGGGGCGCGCCAGATGTCGCGCGCGGCGTCATGAAGCGTCCAGCCGTCGATCAGCACGCCGCCGCTGATTACCGGCGACTCACCGGGGTAAGCCTCGTAACGGACCCAGTGGCCATTCCCGCCGGAATCGAGCGGGGTCAAGGTGAGGGGCTCCGCCAGGAAATGCAGGCCGTCCCTCAGGTAGACGACGATATCGTCCGTCATGGCGCCGTTGGCCGCGCGGACCGCCTGCTGGGCTCGGGCCAGGGATTGGAAGGGCTGATCGATGGTGCCATCCGCCGCGTCGCTCCCCGTGGCGGCGACATAAAAGGTCGGCTCGGCGAAGAGCGGCATGATCAATGCAAGCTGAGCGACGAGGCGGATGAGAAACAGCCGAGGGGCGATGGCGGGGATTCGAATGGGCATGACGCGCGCATAACCAGGAGGCGAAATGTGGATCAGCGCATCCGAAAATGTCTGACCCGAGCCAGAGAAAAAAAGTATACATTTTAAGCCGCGGCGGCGCAAGCGACGATGGGATAAGAGGGCTATGGCCCTTGGGAGCGAAAAGAGAAAGACGACGTGGAAAGGAACGGTTTCCCGATCGCCTGCCGCGGCGGAGCCGCAGGATGCCGCGAAAGCCGGAGCTTGATCCTGAACGCACGCGATCTGTATATTCAATCGGACCAGCCGGCCGGGCACATTGAGCAGGCGGCTCGTGAAGTGAGAATCCAAGGCCGAGGGATGGCATGAGGCGAATTGATCATCTTGAACGACTTGACGATACGACGCTCCGACTGGGCGGAAACGGCGACAACTGGCATATGACGTGGGCCGATGATGGCCGTCAATATGTATGTCTTTGTGACGGGACGGGCTGGGACGGAATGCCGCGCGCCTATTACAACAGTCGGCTCTATGCGATTGCGGGGGATCCGCCGTCGCCGCGCTTCGAGTTTCTGCCCACTTACCCCGACCTGGTGAATAACGGGCAGGATGAGGAATTCAGCCGTTACTACAACTTCGGCGTGCTGGCGCTGGATGGGCGCCTCTACCAGTTCCTGAGCACGCCGAATCGGCCCCTGTTGCAACCGGAGCCCCGCTTTGTCGGGTCAAAGCTGATCTACTCGACCGACGGCGGCGCGTCCTGGCGCAATCAGGACGGATCCTCCCCGGTCAGATGGGAGGCCTGGGCCGAGCGTTCGAGAACCAACATGGTCTTCTTTGAGGAAGAGGGTGATGCGTTCTCCCTGCTGAGCGTGCTGCAGATGGGGCGCAATTATTCGCTCAATCGGGACGGATTTGTTTATGTCTACGCCCCCAATGGAAATACGGAAGGCCGGATGAACCAACTGGTCATGTTTCGCGTCCGGCGCGAGGCGCTGCTGAATCGCGGGGCTTACGAGTTTTTCGCCGGGCTGGGTCCCGACGGCGGGGCGCGCTGGTCGCCCCGGATCGAAGACCGGGCGCCGACGTACGAGTTTCCGGCCGGTTACGTCAACCGGGCGATCCATCCCTACGCCTGGCAGCCAAGCGTGGTGTATTACGCGCCGCTGGAGACCTATCTGATGGCGAACTGGGGGATGGGGTGCGGCGACGACGGCATGTGGTTCGGCCGGCCGAGTTACCTGGGATTCTGGTCGGCGCCGGCGCCCTGGGGACCATGGACGCAGGTCCATGAGGAAACGGCGTGGATGCCCGCGGGGGATCGGAACGCGCGCGCCTATCAGCCGCAGATCGCGCCGCGCTGGATTGCTCCCGACGGCCGCTCGTTCTGGCTGGTCTGGACGGACTTTCAGGAGACGAAGGATGCGGAAGGAAACGTCCTCCGGCCGTACTATGCCTTCAACGCGCAGAAGGTGCTGGTCCATTCGAAGTGACCTCGGCGATCCCGAACGGGTTGGTGAAGACGCGGTGCAAGGATTCGCCGTCGCGGCGAAGGATTTCCGCCCGGACGTAATGGCGAATGTGGGGCGTCCTCCGCAAATCCAACGTCGCGCCCGTATGCACAACCCTTCCTTGATCCCAAGGCGTGTCACTGGTCCGGTAGTCCTCAGATGGACTCGTTGACATGGGGGATGAAATCCATCGAATTTCGTCGTGGCCCGCGGCATCAATCGTGATCGTGCCGGCGGCGGGATCCAGCGTAATCGATTTGACGATTGGAAAGACGTCCACATTGACGTTGCTGGAAGTATAGTCGGCATGAGCCGTCGACTTGGTGAACAGAAACTGTCCATCCAGCAACGCCTTGCGCACGCTCGCGGATGTCAGTTCGTCCATCAGGAAGAGATTATAGGAAATCTTCGTTTTGAGTACGTGGTTGTCGTCGTTGCCGAAGCCCCAGATCGGGCGATGCGGCATGAAGCGACTCAGCAGTTGATCCCAAAGGCCCTCGTCGTAGAGTTCATGCTTCGGAGCCGCATTGGTGACTTCCATTCCCACCAGATAAGAGGGATCGTGAATTTGAAAACGTTCAACATACCAATCGAGCGGCTTTCTTTCCCACCATGTGAAGGAATCGGGGAGGCCGGGATGATTCAATATCGCCAGTCCGCCCTTGTCGCGAATTGCAATCAGCTGATCATCCTCCCACACCTCGCGTCCGGTCGCATCCACAATGCCGCCGTATGGCGCATCCCGGCCCGTGCGTTCGTACCAGACTCCGTAGTCGCTGAAGTAGCTGTTGATATGGTGTCTGAACGTCAGTTCACCCGCCTGGATGCCAACCATCCCCAGAGTGGATGGATCACTGCCGCCGAAGCTCGTCCAGGGCCACGTTGTGTTGGCCGGGTAATTGGCGGGAATCGGCGCCAGCGGGTAGGGACTCCATCTGGTTCCTGACAGATTACCATTCAAGACGTGAAGGTTGGGATGGTGCCAGTCGTGATCCGTGATGGCGAGGATCTTGAAGCCGGCATCGCGATAGGCATGGATGACTTCGTCCGGCATGTAGCGCCCGTCGCTTTGCAGCGTATGGACGTGCAGGGCCGCCTTGTAGCGTCCGACGGTCGCCCAGTCGATCGATTGGTACGGGTTTAAGACGACCTGACGTTCTCCAGATGTCAGTTCCGCCGAGCACAGCGAGGAGCACGGGCAGCAGGCGCAAATCGTCAGAAACAGCCATAACACGAAATGCCTCGAACTCTTATTCAGGTTCTGGGACACAGATTGCATGGGCCTGCACCAGTTTGATTTCTGGATATTCGTGGCATGCGGCAGTTTGCTGCACGTCAGGGATTTTCGCTGACTCCGAGGCCGGGGCTATCGCGGCGCCGCATCGGGCAGGCCGCCGTCAACGGGCAGGGTGGCGCCGGTCGTGGGCGTCTGGCGGGTTGCGAAGAACAGGACGGCGTTGGCGACATGGCGTGCCGTGACGCGCGCCTTCAGCAGGTTGCGCCCGCGATAGTACTCCTCGAGCCCGGCCTCATCCAGTCCCCGGGCTTTCATCCGGTCCGGTCCAACCGATGCCCACAGACCGGAGCGCACGTCGCCGGCGCTGAACACCGCATCGGGAGCAACCATATTGACGCGGATGTCGTGCTCGGCGAACTCGAGCGCGGCAATCCGGGCAAGCTGGTGCGCGGCGGCCTTCGTCGCGCTATAGGCCCCGAAGCGAGCGCCGGGCGCAAAGACGTTTTTCGTCGAGATCAGGACGATATCGCCGCCAATGGCTTGGTGCTTGAGCCAGCGACCGGCTTCCGCCAACGTGTTGAGCGTTCCCTCGACGTTGACCTTGTCGAGGCGCTGGAATTCGGCAAGCTCGAGCTCCTCCAGCGCGGCGACGTGCGCGACGCCGGCGTTGACGATCACCAGATCGACGCCGCCCCATTGGAGCCCGAGCGCGGCGAAGGCTTCGCGCACGGCTTCGGGCCGGGCGACATCCATGGGAAGCCCAAGGATGTTGTCGCCGAACTCCGCACGGAAGGCCGAAGCCGTCTGGTCAAGTGCCTCGCCGGCAAGATCGGTCGCCGCGACGCGGCACCCCTGCTCCAGGAGCCCCCGGCACAGACCGTGACCAATTGCCCCGGCGGCCCCCGTGACCAACGCGATTCGCCCGGCGAGCGCACCGGCGGCGGTCGGCGACGGCACTTCCAGTTCGAAAGCGGCGCGCTCGCCGATTTTCAGCGCGCGCGGAGGAGTTCCCCGCGCCTGCTGAAATGAAGCGAGCGCCGCCGCAATGGCATCCCGCGCAGATTGGGGCTCCTGGGCTAGCGCCTCGTCGCCGAGCACGAGGGCCGAGGCTGCGAACCCCTCGCTCCGGCGCAGGAGCGGCGGCCGCCACGGCCGATCGGGATCCCCGGTTGAGGACGAGAGCGCGCCCCGCGCCAACACCACATGCCGGGCAAGCGCCAGGTCGATAGCGCGGGATGGATCAAGAATGGTGTTCACGAGCGGCTCACCTTCCGGATCTGTGGCCTTCGGGTTCTGGAGGAGGTTCGTCCCGGCGCGAAATTCCCATTCGCGGCGATGATGGAGGACGAATTAAGCGCCGACCGGCTGCCGGTCGGCGCGCGTAGCAGCGTGTTTCAGCTCTTCGTAGACTTCCAGGGCTTCCTTGGGCCGATAGCCCTCATGCACGATCTTGCGGACCGCGTGCAGCATCGCGATGGGCGCGTCGCTCTGGAAGATATTGCGGCCCATGTCGACACCGGCGGCGCCGCGTTCGAGCGCGTTCCAGGCCATGGTCAACGCTTCAAGTTCGGGGAGCTTCTTGCCGCCCGCCATCACGATCGGCACCGGGCAGCTCGCAGTCACGGTCTCGAACTCCTCGTCGCAGTAGTAGGTTTTGACGAACTGGGCGCCCAGCTCGGCGCAGATCCGACAGGCGAGACGCAGGTACTTGGCGTCGCGGACCAGTTCGCGGCCGACGGCGGTGACGGCCATCACCGGAATCGAGTAGCGCAGGCCCAGGTCGACCAGCCGCGTCAGATTGTGGATCGTGCGGGTTTCGTATTCTCCGCCGACGAAGACCTGAAGCGTCATCGCGGCGACATCCATGCGGATGGCATCTTCGACATCGACGGCGAGTTCCTCGTTGGAGAGTTCCTTGAGAATCGAAGGGCCGCCGCTGCAGCGCATCACGATCCCGCGCGGGTAGGATGGCGGAATGACCGCGCGCAGAATCCCGCGGGTCAGCATCAGGGCGTCGGTCGCGCCGAGCAAGGGCACGATATTCAGGTCGATGCGCTCGAGTCCGGTGGTCGGACCCTGGAAATAGCCGTGATCAATGGCGAGCATCAGGGTGCGGCCGGAATCCGGGCGGAAGATCCGGGCCATGCGGTGTTTCATGCCCCAATCGAGTGACGATGCACCTTTAAGAAAATATCCGTCCGACCGTTGGGGAATGTCGGGATGAAAGCGCTTGGGCTGAGTGGCGTCTGCTTCCGGCATCTGAGCTACCTCCGAAAATCAAATGGGGTGGATTTACATGGGTTGGTCCGCGGCGGCATGCGACCGTTCAGCGCGGCGGACCCACATACTCGATCGTCACATGGTCGAAGCCCGGGTCGTTCGCGCCATAGAAGATCTCCTTTTCTTCGATCGGGCCGGCGGCCTTCAGATCGAAGGTTGACTCGCCGAGGGTGGGTGTGAGCCCTTCGAAAACCAGCGTATCGGCGCCCGGATCGACTACCCGGTTCAGCGTGATATCGCCCAGTTTCAGTTCAAACGCCGTCTCACCCTTGAAAATTGCATGGTGGATGCCCTTGACGCTGACGGTGTAGGGGCCCTGGCGCTGAATCCTGACGGGCCACCCGACCGAATGTCGCGTATACCACGGGAAGTCGATCAGCGGCTGCGTCGGGTCGCCCAGGGCCGTGAGGGCGGGATAGAATCCCCGCCCCGAGGTTACATCCGCATACCACTTGCGGTAGGCGTCGCGCATCTGCTCCACGACCTCGGGATGTTCGCCGGCGATGTTCGTTGTCTCGCCGGGATCGGCATGCAGGTCGTAGAGTTGAAGGCCGAAGTCGTTTTCGATCAGTTTGTATTGCCGGCCGACGACGCAATACTCGACGCCGGGTTCGGGCGCTTCGACGCGGTGATTCTGGATGAAGAGACAGCGGTCGGGCCAGTCGCCGGTTCCCTGGAGGAGGGGAGCAAACGAGCGCCCGTCGATGGGGGGATTGTCCGCCGCGGGCTTCACCGAGCAAAGGTCGAGCAGGGTGGGCAGGACGTCGATATGCGCCGTCGGGGCATCGATCTCGCGGCCCGCCGCGGATTCGCCCGGCAGCCTAATCCAGAACGGGATGCGAATTCCCCCCTCATAGAGGGTGGCCTTTCCGCCGCGGAGGCCGCGGTTGAAGCGCGCCCCGATCTCCGTCTTTTGCGACGCGATCCGCTCCGGCTCACTGGTGAGATCCTCGGTGAGGCGCGTCGGACCATTGTCGGACATGAAGATCACAATCGTGTCCCGAAAGCGGCCGGACTGTTCAAGGAACTGAAGCAGTCGTCCCATGTTTTCGTCGATCTTGGCGATCATCCCATAGATCACCTGATCGCCCGGCGTCAGGCCTTCGACGTCGCGGAAGGGCGCCACGTACTCCTCGGGGACCGAGACACCCACGATGTCGTGCGGCAGGAAGGTGGCCAGGTAGGCGAAGAAGGGGCCGCCCTCGTTCTCCTCCATCCAGATCATGCATTGATCAAAGATGAGGTCGGTGATGAAGCCCTGGCGCTCTTCGAGCACGCCATTGTGCTCGATCGGGGGGTCCACGCGGCCCTTGCTGACGCCGTCCCAGGTATAGGTTTCCTGAAAGCCCTGATCCTGCGGGCGCGTGGGGGCGCTATAGCCGAGGTGCCATTTGCCGAAGATGCCGGTGCGGTAGCCATTGGCCGCGAGAATTTCCGCGATTGTCACCTCATCGGAGCTCAGGCTGGCCCGGCCTTTCCAGGTATCCCAGGCGCCGGTGCGATAATTGTAGCGGCCGGTCATCAGCGAGGCGCGAGTCGGGGTGCAGAGCGGGCAGGCGTAGAATCGCTCCAGACGAGTGCTTTCGGCGTGCAGCCGGTCCAGATGGGGGGTGTTGAGAACCTCGTTGCCATAGCAGCCGAAATCGCCGAAGCCCTGATCGTCGGTGATGACGAGGAGGATATTGGGGCGTTGGCCCTGGGGCAGCGGCATGCCGCCGCGGGCGCAATGGAGCAGGGTCGGCGAGAGGATGGCGGCGGCTCCGAGCGTTGTGGCCTTGCCGAGAAAGCCGCGGCGGGTCAGTCGGTCCATGACGGCGTCTCCAGTGGCAGAAGATCCCGTTTCCCGCGAGTCAGGAAACGGGGCGATAGCAGGGGGAATCCAGTTCCCTCATGAATTGGGCGGCATCGAGGCGAGGATCATTGGTCGGAGGCGCGCCATCGATGAATGCTTCCATCGCGCTCCAGTCGGGCAAGCCGCTCAGCGTGTCCAGTTCTCGGAGGTTGAACGCGCCGGCCGCGTTGGCCAGTTGCATGGCCCGCGCGGGGGGCAGTCCGCGCAGGAAGGCGGTCAGAAAGCCCGCGATGGAGGAATCGCCGCTGCCGGCGGCGGAGGCAATACGGGGAACATGATAGGCCGGCGCCCACAGTTCCCGGCGGCGCCACGCGTCGGGTTGCGGCCGGGCGGCGGCGCCAAACCGCTCCCATCGATCGGAATCGGCGGAGCACAGGTAATTGCCCCGGTGCGATGCCTTGACCAGGCAGATGCCGCAACCCATTGCGATTGCCTGCCGTCCCAGGCGGCGATAGACCTCAACCGGCACGTGATCGACGAGGTCGTCATCGGGAAACCGGGCCCGGAGGTTGCCATAGCCGTCGCGATCGAGCATGAAAAACAGTTCCTCGATGCTGGGAAGGAAGATGTCGACGAACGGGAGCAGCCGTTCGAGGATGAGGCGCCAGTTGACTTGACCCGAAGGGGAATCGGGATCGGGCAGCGACATATCCAGGGACGTGGTCAGGCCGGCGGCCTTGGCCCGGCGAAAGATGGCGACCAGCTCGCGGCCGTCGTCGGCGTAGAGCGCGCGCATCAGGGGCGGGTAACCCAGATGGAACAGGCGCGCCCGGGAAAGTATCGCCGAGTCGATATCGGCGCTGCGAAAGGTGTCGTTCTTGCCGGGGCAGTGCAGATACATGCGATCGACGCCGGGGGGCGACATGACGACCGTGTAGGAGGTCGTTTCGCCGGGCGAGACATGGATAGCGGACTCGGCGCCAAGCTGGCGCACGAGCGTGACGGCGGCCTGACCGAACAGATCGTCGCCGACGCCGGCCACGATGGCCAGCCGCAGGCCAAACTTACGCATGGCCAACCCAGTGTTGGCGACGGGGCCCCCCAGGTTGATCTTCGCCGTGCCGACATTGAGGAGTTTTCCCGGCTTGAAAATCTCCGTGATCGAGGGTTTGAGGTAATCCGGGAAGGCCGGCGTGATATCGAGACAGAGATGACCGGCGGCGATGACATCGAATTCGGTCATGAATCGGGCCTCCAGTGATTGACAGCGCGATCAAAAACTCCGCAACGCTTATATGACTTTCTCGGCGGAGAGGGCAACCGTAGGGCGTAAATAGTTATACACCATTTTGCCGGAAGTCAAACTCCAAAATCGAGTTGCCGACGGGGCGTCCTTACCTCGCGGGGAGGCGCGATACAGCCAGATGCGGGCAATTTATTCTTAATAAACAGCGGAGTGGAGCATAGAGAAGTGCAGCATGGGGCGTTGTCAATGCGAGCGGATCAAGCGGTTTGCGCCGGCCGATGATATGCATATTTTTTTAATTTTTTTCTTGCGCGCCTTCCTGATTATGTGTATCTAAGACGCAACGACGGCAAAAGAACGCCTGACCCCGGCTCTGGTTGCATCGACTTCAAAGGCTTCCTATGGATTCAAGGCTGGGGGCCGGCACTGGGGCGGGACAAACCACTTCAGCTCAACCGTGCCGCGCGCCCTTTCGGATTCGGGGTTTGTGCAGGGGGCCGCTTCAGTTATTCCATCTGAAGGACGGGGCGGCCGCCGTGTATCGGCCGTGGGAGGGGTCTTTGATTCCCCGGACGGCATTGAACTGAGAGCCTGCGCCGGAACGGCACTCGGGGGGAAAGGAGGGGAGCGACGAACACATTTTATTGGTCTGGTCGGGAAAGAATCGTTCCTCCATTCATTCATGGCGTTTGAAAGGATACATCCCATGGAATCTCTGATTTCCCGAAAGGCAGCCTTCACGCTGATTGAGCTGCTGATTGTGGTCGCGATTATCGCCATCCTGGCGGCCATCGCGGTGCCGAATTTTCTGGAAGCGCAGACGCGCTCGAAGATCAGTCGCGCGAAAGCCGACATGCGGTCGATCGCCGTCGGCGTCGAATCGTTCCGTCTCGACAACAACCGCTGGCCGACCAACACAAATGCCACGTTCTGGGGCTCGTATCTGCTGTGGACGGAGTACATCAATGAGCTGACGACGCCGATCGCCTATCTCTCCTCCAACCAGTTCGTCGACGCATTTAACCCCGCCCGACTGGACGCGTTCTCCCAACCCTTTATACCCGTTGGGTCGATCGGATCCTATTTTTACGCGGACTATTCGGTGGATAAGAACCCCTATAGCTGGGGCTACGGACGGAAGTACAACCAGGGGTTGAACTACCCGGGATTCGACGCATTTGGTCTGTTCAGTTGGGGTCCTGACCGCAATTGGGACCGTGCGCCCAACATGATTGAGCAGTTATCCCCGCCGCCGGCAAAGCTGGTGCAATGGGCGGTGATCGATCTGATTTACGATCCGACCAATGGGACGATCAGCGACGGCGACATCGGCCGGTTCGGCGGCGCCGCGCCCGCCAACACCACCCCGTGATGGGGGACGGCGAGCTGCGGGAATTTGGAGTCTGGCGGTCCCCTTTCAATTCGATGCACAAGGAGAACCATGATGTTCAAGAACGGATACTACTCATGGCTGATCGCCGCGATGGCGTGCGTCTTGACGATTCACGCGGAGGCCGCGGTCCCGGTCAATGGCGTTAGTGGAGAAGACGACGACGGGATGCCGCCGTTCGAGTCGGTTCAGCAGGCGGTCATCTATGCGATCGACAACGGCGAGAACGAAGTCACTCTGGACGCGAACGATATTTCCGGTTGGAGCTTTCGGCTGCTGAACAATGAGGCTCAGCTGAATCCGCAGTGGCCCGACGGAACCTTTACGATTCGCGCGGGCGACGGCTTTTCCCCCGTCGTCACGGGCGGCAACAACTACCTCTGCCCGCACGACTTTCCCAATACCACCATCGTGCTTGAAGGATTCACCATCGATTCGACCACGTTCGGCCTGATTACGTCGGGAAACGTGACCCTGCGCGACATGGAAATCGTGGTCACGTCCGGCGGTGGACACGCCTGCCTGCTGTCGAATGTGAATGGGACGAACATTCACTTTCAACCAGGAACCAAGCTGACGGTGGAGAACACGGTTCTGCGCCGAGTGAACGCCGCCGGCTCGATCATGGTCGGCGGGCACGGGCATCAATCGTATGAGTTCAGAAATTGCCAGTTCATCAGCGATTCGTCCGGGCCAAGCGTGTTGACGTTCGCCGGCGACGAGACCGTCGGCACCGCCGAGGACGTGGATCTGACCGTGGTGGGCTGCACGTTTGATGTCGCGACGGGCGCGCTCAACTATTCCGCCGCGGACTCGTCGACGGCGGGCCTTGAGTTCGTGAACAACGTCGTCCTGTCGGCGGGCGAGCATTCCACCGCGGCCCCGGTGGTGGCCCTCGGCAATAACCACGCCGCGAGCCGGATCGTGCATTCAACGTTCCGCGTGCAGGGGACGGCCAATGTCACGAGCCTGGTGAATCTGGCCGCCACGATGACCACCACGCCAATCAACCTCTCTAACTCGCTGTTTGACGCGCCGATCGCGGGCATTGCCGGCGTGAGCGTCGGCGATGCGGGCCAGGCGGGCGCGTTGACGGGGGATGCCAACGCTTACAACATGGAGACCGACCACGCCTATCAGGTCGCGGGCGCGGATCAGGGCAACGGCTTTGAAGCCGCGAATCGATATCTGCAAAATGCGACAAACGGCGTCTACATCAGCGATGTCAATGGCCGGATCACGGCGGATGCAACCCTGGTCGTGGGCCGGGCCGTTGCCGTGACGCCCGCGGTCACGACCGACATCGATGGGGAATCTCGCCCGCAGGGCCCCGCATCGGACATCGGGGCGGACGAAGTTGCGGAAGCCGGCGGCGGAGTGACCGGCGCCGCGAGATGGACGACGTTTGAGTGAGACGCTTTCCAATGAAAAATCGTGCTGTCAATAGCGGGAACACCCCCGGTGGCTGACGAAGGGGGTGGTGAATCCCAGGCTGGGTGAGAGGAACCCGATCAGCGCAATCACAAGCCTTGGAACGGGGAGAGGAGAAGGAACATGATCAAGCTTCAGAAGGTCCTTTGTCTGGCCGCAATGGGGTTGTTCGGCCTGGCGCATGCCGCCGTCGCGGATGTGTCGGTGAACGGGGTCGCGGGCGAGGATGACGACGGGGCGCCGCCCTTTGAGACAATTGCGCGCGCGGTGCTCTACGCCACCACCAGCACGCAAACGGTCGTCACGATTGACACCGATGGCCCGCTGCCCGGCTGGGGGCAAGGCTTGGATGACGATCCGGAGGAGATCGGGGGTTATCCGGCCGGCACCTTCACCATCAAAGCGGGGGACGGCTTTTCGCCGGTCGTGGAAGGCAACAACAATTATATTCGGGGCACACGCAATCTGCAGACCGAATTTATTCTGGAGGGGTTTACCCTCCATGGCCCCAGCGCCAACACGCTGATGTGCTCCGGAAATGTGACGTTGCGCAACATGACGATCAGCTCGGGATCAAGCAATGGAGCACATCAAGCTATTTTTGCCGTATTCCAGGCCACGAATATTCTGTTTGAACCCGGCACCCAGTTGCTGATCGAGGATTGCAACATATCCGGGCCGCGCGCCTACCTTGGGGGCGTCGGTTTCCAGACAACGATTATTCGCAATTCCGTCCTGAGCTCCACGATCGCGGCGCCCCCGATTCAAGTTCAGCAACGGGATATCGCAACCGGGATGAACCTGATCATGGAGGGCTGCACGGTCAACCATCGGGGAAGCGGCCTCATTTTTGACTCGCAGGCCGGCGCGAGTCTGAATTCCGGTTCGGTCAGTCTTGTGAACAACGTCTTCCTGGGCGGCACGTTGGCCCATGGAAATAATGCCGTCATCGGCATATTGAACAAGGCGGTGGATGTGTCGGTCCGCCATTGCACCTTGAGGGCGAATGACGCGGGCATGGCGATCGCCAACGGGGTGCTGCTCGGGGCGAGCGTGACGACGACCACCGTCGAGATCGCCAACACGCTGTTTGACCTGCCGCACGCCGACAAGATCGGCGTCAGCGTCGGAGACGCGGGCCAGCTGGCGAACGTCAGCGGGGATGCGAACGCCTATAATCTGGGGGAAGCCAACAGCCTTGTCGTCGCCGGCGATCCCGCGACGGATTACTTCGAGGCCACCAGTCGCTACGTTCAGGACAACACGACGGGCACGCGCTTCGTTACTCGCGCAACGGACGGCCTGCTGACACTGGACTTCGATCCCAACAGCGAGGTGTATCATAGCGCGCTGGTTTCCGATCGGGCGGTTGCGTTGACGCCTCCGGTGGCCGATGACATCGAGGGCGAGAGTCGTCCGCAGGGAGGCGCGGCGGACATCGGCGCCGATGAATGGGGATATGTCCCGGCGGAACTGTCAACGTTCGAAGTGCAATAGCACCGGCGGAAGCCGCGGCCGGGGGCGCCGCGTTGGGCGCGCTCCCGGCCGTCTTCGCCTACGAAACCGCACGGTGAAACCACCGACTGCGCAACAGGCAGCGTGCAAGATGATAGCTCGACGTGAGTTTCTCAAAGCCACCCTGGCGGCGTCGGGTGGTCTGGCGCTGGCGCCCCTATCGCTATCCGGGGGGGCGAGCCGCGCCGCCGCGCCCGCGGGCGCCCGACCGAACATCATTTTTTACTTCTGCGACGATCTGGGCTGGGGGGATCTGGGCTGTCAGGGGAATCCCGTGATTCAGACGCCCCGGTTGGATCAGTTTGCCGCGGAAAGTTGCCGGTTCACCGACTTTTATGCAACGGCGCCCGTCTGCGGTCCGTCGCGCGCCGGGGCGATGACCGGACGGATTCAGAACCGGTTCGGCATGGAATGGCTCTGCAACCACACGTTTCAGCCGACGATGCCGATGTATCACCACGTTCCGCTGGAGGAACCGATGCTGCCCCGGCTGCTTCAACAGGCGGGCTACCGGACCGGCCACATCGGCAAATGGCACCTGAGCCTGCTCGAATTCGAGGGCGAGCCGTTCCCGCCCGAATACGGTTTCGATTACTATTTCATCGTTGAAGGCGTGGGCGGCAAGAGTTTCTATGCAAACCCCACGGACTGGTATCGCAATGGCGAAACCATCCCCGGTCGGCTGGCCGACTGGGCCGAGACGATGTATGTGGACGAGGCAATTCGCTTTATCGAGGAAAAGCCGGGGGTTCCCTTTTTTCTCAACCTCTGGACCTTCACGCCACACGAACCGCTGGCATCGCCACAGTCCTATCAGGAGCTGTATCCCGACCGGATGCCCCAGGAGAAGGTCTATTTTGGCGCCGTGACACAGATGGATGCGCAGTTCGGCCGCCTGATGGACTATCTGCAGCGAGCGGGTCTGGCGGAAAATACCATCGTCATTTTCTCCAGCGACAATGGTCCGGAGCACTATGCCGCGCTGGACAATCGTATCTGTCGTGGGTCTTCCGGACCGTTTCGCGCGGGCAAACGCCGCCTGTATGAAGGCGGAATCCGCGTGCCGGGAATCATTCGCTGGCCGGGCGTGACAACGGCGGGGTCGGTGAGCCATGAACCGGCCAGCACCGTGGACCTGCTGCCGACGCTGTGTAAGGCCGCCGGCGCGGCCCTGCCGACGGAAATCACCTTCGACGGCGCCGACCTCCGGCCGCTGCTCGCGGGGGATTCGGCCGTGGAGCGACCTCACCCGCTCTTCTGGCGGATGTTTGATGCCGATCGGCCGTATTTCCGCCACAGCGCCTACCCCAGCCCGCCGCTGGCCATGCGTCGCGGGCGCTGGAAAATCCTCAGCGATTTCGAGTATGCCAAGCCGGAACTCTACAGTCTGGATATCGACATTGGCGAGCAGTGGAACGTCGCCGAGCGATATCCCGAAGTGACGGCGGAGCTGATGGACGAATTGAAACGGATCCATGAGGACGTGATCCAGCCGTATCCTTCGGAAAGATACCTGAACCCGCACGTGGTCGAGACCGTGCCTCGAGTCAAGCCGAGCGCCTGACACCCGGCGGACTTCGGGACGGATAATCGTCGATTCAAAGTCAGAGGACGCTTAACGGATGAACTCCAAGGATCGAATGCTGGCGGCGCTTTACCGGGAAACGCCCGACCGGCTGCCCGCAACCGTTCACATGTGGCATGACTATCATCTGCGGCATTTCATGGACGGGATGAGCGCCGAAGAGGCCTTTGCGGCGTGCGGACTGGATGCGGCGATTACCTTCTTTCCGTTTATCGAAGAGCCAGCCTCGCCTGATTGGAAAACGGAGTGTGTTCCGTCGCAAAACGAGAAGGGCGAGCAAGTTCAGAAGTGCCGGATCGACACGCCGGAAGGCACGCTGCACTACGAGATGGCAAGCAATGAAATCACCACGTGGATTAACCGCCACCCGATCCAGCACGACGAGGACATCTATCTGATTGAAAAGTACCAACCCATCCCGCGACTGCTTCGCAACGAACTCGCCCGTGCCTACGATGCGCTGGGCGATGCGGGGATCATGCGGGGCCTGCTGCCGGCTTTCAACTTTCAAAGCGGCATCTGGCAGGAGGCGGTGGAGTGGGTCGGAACCGAGAAGTTGATCATGGCGGTCTATGAAAAGCCGGACTGGGTGCATGCGTTTCTGCGGATTCTGCTGGAAAAGCGGCTCGCCTTTATCGAGCGGGAGATGAGGGGCGCGAAATTCGACTTGATTGAGACCGGCGGCGGCGCGGCCTCCGACACCGTCATCTCGCCCGACGTGTTCCGGGATTTCGCGCTCCCTTACGACCGGCAGATGCACGCGGCGCTGCACGAGGCGGGGCATCGTGTCGTGTATCACACATGCGGGGGAATGACGAACCTGTTGAACCTGATCCCGGAGAATGGATGCGACGCCTCCGAAACCCTGACGCCGCCGGGGATGGGCGGAAACCTGACCGATCCCCATCGCGTGAAGGCCTCGCTGGGCGCGAAGGTCTGTCTGATCGGCGGGATGGATCAGAATAACGTGCTCAAGCAGGGCGATGCGATGGTGATCCAGGCGGAAGTCCGACGCCTGTTCGAAACATACGGACGCCACGGGGGATATATCATGGCGACTTGCGATCAATTTTTCGATGTACCACGCGAGAGCCTGAGGGCATACGCCGACGCCGCGCGGCAATGCATGTATGCCTGAGGCCACGGATTTCGCGGTAGAAAGTTGTCTGGATGGAACTTCGCATCTCGCATCTCGATCTGGTCATCATTATCGCCTACCTGGCTGGCATCGTGCTGGTGGGATGTGTTGCCGGCTGGCGGCAGCGGCGCGGGATGAAGGTCGACAGCCAGGGCTATTTTCTTGCCGGCAATTCGCTCACCTGGCCGATCATCGGCATGGCCTTGTTCTCCACCAACATCTCCACCGCGCATATCGTGTCGATGGCGCAGGAGGGCTACACCAACGGTATGGCCTGGGGCAATTTCGAATGGATGGCGTCCTTCACGCTGATCATCCTGGCGCTGTTCTTCGCCCCGTTTTATATCCGTTCGCGCGTGCCGACGTTGCCCGATTTTCTCGAACGGCGCTACAACCGGCACTGCCGCGACATCCTGGCCGTCATCTCAATCATATCGGCCGTTTTCATTCATATCGGCGTGACGCTTTATTCGGGGGCGGTCCTGCTCAAGGGGCTGTTCGGGCTGGACATCATGTTCAGCATTATCGTGATTTCCGTGCTGACGGGCTTCTACACGATCATTGACGGCCTGCTGGCCGTCGTCCTCACCGAATCGATCCAGACCGTGATTCTGCTGGTCGGCGCCGTCTGTGTCACCGCCGCGGGACTGTGGCGCGTTGGGGGCTGGGAGGGCCTGACATCCCATGTGACGGCGGTCGACATGACGGTGATTCGCGGGGGAGACGATCCCTCGGGGATGGCCTGGTGGGGAGTTTTTCTGGGATATCCCGTGATCGGCATCTGGTATTGGTGCGCGGACCAGACGATCGTGCAGCGAGTGCTGGGCGCGCGCGACGAGAATCACGCGCGAAGCGGCGCCCTCTTCGCCGGATTCATTAAAATATTGCCCGTGTTCCTGTTTGTCTTTCCGGGGCTCATCTGCAAGGCGCTGGTTAGCCAGGGCGAGTTTGGCCCCGGTCCCGAGGATCCGGCGGAAACCTTCCCGTACCTCGTCAATCACCTGCTGCCGGTGGGGCTGACGGGCATTGTCGCGGCCGGGCTGCTGGCGGCGCTGATGAGCACCGTGTCGGGAGCGCTCAACTCGATCGCGCTGCTGGTCAGTTACGATATCGTGCGGCGCTGGCGCCCGTAGACCTCGGAACCGGCGCTCGTGACGATCGGGCGAGTCGTTACCTTCGTGGCGATGGTGTGCGCCATCCTCTGGTCGCCGCTGCTCGGCACGAAGTTCAATACGCTGGCGCAGGCGGCCGCGACGATGATCTGCTGCATTGCGCCCCCGATCACCACCATCTTTCTGTGGGGTGTTTTCTGGCGCAAAGCTTCGGCAATCGCCGCGGGCTGCACGATGTGGATCGGCGGCCTGCTTGGCCTGATCGTCTTTTTGATGCTGTTTTTTGAGGTCGAATGGTGGCCGATCGGCTTCATGATGGGCGCCTTCTATCTGTTCGTGGTGTGCTCGATTCTGCTCGTCGTGCTTTCCCTCATTTTTCCTCAGGCGCATACCACCGAAAGCAAAAGTCTGGTGTGGTCCAGTTTCTGGGAACCGCTGCGATCGCCGGGCTGGCCGGGCCTGGCGAACTACCGGGTCGTGGCGGGAATCCTGTGTGTCGTGATGGTGGGCCTCTACATCTACTTTTCATGAGGGAGGGAAGAATCGAATGGGTCTTAAATCGGGAGTGGGATTGGCGTGGATGATGTTGACCGTTCTGCTTGGCGGCACAGGATGTCAGCGCGCGCAGGTCATGAAAGGGGAAATGATGCCTCAACGCTACTGTATGATTCTCGGACTCCAGGAAGGAGCATTGGATGAATATGCGGAATATCACCGGGATGTCTGGCCGGACGTGCTGGACGCACTTCGAAGCGCAAACCTGACGAATTACAGCATCTACGTGTTCCATGCCGACGACGGTCTGCCCTATCTGGTCGGCTATTTCGAATATGTCGGAAGCGATTTTGAGAGCGACATGGCACGCATCGGGGAATTGCCCGTGATCAAGCGATGGAACGACACGATGTCCAAACTGCAAAGACCGATTGATAACCGGAAGGACGGCGAATGGTGGGCCGCCGCCGAGGAGTTGTTCCACATGGAGTGACGGCGACACCGTGCGGGACAAGTAGGAAAGTCGGAAAAAGGACAGATGAAATGAAGCATTCCGAAACAACGCCTTCCCTGGAAACGACGGTTCACCCCGGTGCCGATGGGCCGCCATTCAGCCACGCCACGAGCCTGCGGCAGCTTGGCATGATCGTTTCGCACACGCACTGGGACAGGGAATGGCGTTACCCGATCTGGGAGACGCGGTTTCATCTTCAACAGATGATGGATGAACTGATCGCTCTGCTGGAAAAGGGAGTCTATTCGAATTTTCTGCTGGATGGACAGACAGTCATCGTCGACGACTACCTGATGTTTCGGCCCGACATGGCGCGCCGCATCGAGGCACTGGTTCGCGACGGCAAGCTGAGCATCGGGCCGTGGTACACCCTTCCGGACCTGAGCGTGATCGATGCGGAATGCGTCGTTCGCAACCTGCTCTGGGGGCGCCGCCGCGCCGATGCGCTGGGCGGCTGCATGAAGATCGGCTACACTACGTTCGGCTGGGGTCTTCCGGCGCAGTTCCCACAGATTCTTGCTGGCTTCGACATCCGCTTTATCACAATCAGCAAGTATCTGGATCCCCGGCGGCTGGAGCACAATGAATTTGTGTGGCGGGCGCCCGACGGCACGGAGGCGTTGTCGACCATCATCGGCGAGCATGCCCGCGCCGGGTTTTTCTTCAGTTGCTATCAGGACATCCTCGTGGGGCGCCGCTATCTCGGCGAAGACTGGAAATACGACTTCTCCGCCGGTCGCCTGCCGTTTCACCGTGCCGATCCACCGGCCGCGCACCGTGACTATTGCCTGCTGGAGCCGCCGAGAGGGCTTCATCCCGAACTGGCGAACCGTTCAACGGTTGACCAGTGCATGCGCAACACCGACGGCTCGCTGATGCGCCACACGCGATTGATGATGAACGGCACCGACAGTATCTTCCCTTCCTCGAATTTTCCCAGGTTCGTTGAGACGGTCAATCAGGTGGACCCCGACAGGCAGTTCGTCCAGGCATCGCTCGCCGAGTATGTGGACGTGCTGCAGGCGGAACTGCACCAGGAACACCTGCAGGTTGTGCAGGGCGAACTGCGCGACGGTCCCGCGGCGAAGGTGAGCGGCAACGCGCTATCCACGCGATTGTACATCAAGCAGATGAATCGGCGGGCGGAGAACGCGTTGCTGCGCAACGCGGAACCCTTGGCTGTCGCATCCTGGTTGAGCGGGCAGGAATACCCCGAGGAGTTCCTGAACAAGGCCTGGAACTTCATGCTGAAGGCTCACTGCCACGACTCGATCAATGGGGTCACGCTGGATAAGACGGCGCGTGATACGGTCGGCCGGCTTGATCAGGTGCTGGATCTCGCCAACGGGACGACCAATTCGGCGCTACGCTACATCGTGCGCCAGATGAATCTGGTGATCCAGGACGAGAGGGAAACGCTGCTGGTCATTTTCAACTGCCTGCCGCGCCAGCGACGCGAGGTCGCGGTCGCGTACGTGGATTTCCCCGTGGATTGGAATGTCGATCTGTTCGAATTTGTCAATCCCGAGGGAGAGCGCCTGGCCGTTCAGACGTTGAACAATTCGATTATTAACGTCCCGGCGTGGTCCGATCTGCACCGGGCGTTTCCATTTCATGTCGAGCGCCACGAAGTCGCCTTTGATACCGGGCCGCTCGCCGCCTGCGGATATACCGCGCTGCGTGCCGTGCCGACGCGCTTCAAAGACCGAACGAAGGTGATCTGGCATGATCCGGTTCCCGTGAGGAATCAAATCGCGCCTAACTCGAGAACGCTGGAAAACGAATGCGTTCGCATTCAGATCAATGAGAATGGGACCTTTGATCTGCACGACAAAGTTAACCAGACGGTCTACCGCGGGCTGAACTATTTCGAGGACATCGGGGACGCGGGCGACTACTGGGTCAGAACGGAACCCTGCCGCAATCGGACGGTCAACAGCATTGGGTCGCGCGCCCGGATTGAACTGATTGAAAACGGCGAACTGCGGGCATCGATCGCGGTGACCGTGTCGCTGCACGTTCCGGATCGGGACGCCCAGGATGATTTATCGCGGGAACTTGACCTCCACTATCGCGTAACCCTTCAAGCCGGCAGGCCGGAGGTTGAGGTGGAAGTGTGGTTCGAGAACAGGATTCCCAACCACCGGCTGCAGGTGATGTTTCCGACGGGCCTGAGCGACGCCGTGCGGATTGTCGCCGAGACGCACTTTGCGACTAATCGCAAGCCGTTCCTGATCAAGCGGCTCGAGGATGACGCCTTTTACCTCGACATGCAATCGCAGCCGATGGGCCGGTTTCTGGACATTGCGGATCGCGAGCGAGGGCTCGCGATCATCTCGAATTCGCTGACGGAGTATCAAGGCTGTAATGACCAGGAAAAGACGGTCGGACTGACGCTGCTGAGATCCGTCAAGAACGAAATGTGCGCCGAGTTTCGTACCGTGGCGGAAAACGCGGATGAGAACGGCGGGCAGTGCTTCGGCCGTCATCGGGCAAGCTACACGCTGCTGGCGCACGGCGCGGACGCGACGCAGGCCCTCATCGCGCAATTGGCCGACCGACACGGGACGCCGCTGGTTATGGTGCAAACCATGGCAAACACGGGGCCGTTGCCCGGGACCCGATTCAGCTGGTTCGAATTGATCGGCGAGCGCGTTCGTCTATCGACGATCAAGCGCGCCCATGATCGACCGAGTGTAATCGTCAGGCTGTATAATCCGACGGACGCCGAAGCGTGTGCGGAACTGCGCTCGGCCATGCGGCTGACGGCCTCCTGGATCACGGACCTGAATGAAGAGCGGAAGCGCGAACTTGAAATTCTGAACGACCGGCAGGTTCGACTGACGCTGGAGCACCACAAGATTGCGACCGTGGAACTGGTTGTCGACCGCGACTGATGCAGACACAGCACGCGCATTCGAAGTAAGGAGGAACCGGACGATGAAACGGTCAACCATCAACCGCTACATCCGGGCGACCGAGGCCTTTTTTGCGGAGCGGCAATTCCACCTTCCCGATTTTGGCCACTGGACTCCCGAAGACTGGCGTCAAAAAGGGCCCGAGACAAGGGAAATTGCCGAATGCCAATTGGGATGGGACGTCACCGACTTTGGGCTGGGAGATTTCGAGAAAACGGGTCTGGTGGCCTTTACGGTCCGTAATGGGCTCAACCAACAACTTTCGGCGGGAGGGAAACCCTACTGTGAGAAGATCATGCGGGTGGGTGAGGCTCAGGTGACGCCATGGCATTTTCATTGGAATAAGATGGAAGACATTATCAATCGCGGGGGAGGAAACCTGATTATCGCTGTGGCGAATGTCAGCGAGGACGAGGGGCTTGCCGGCACGCCCGTGGAATTGTCGATCGACGGCGTCAGACATACGGTCCCGGCCAGGACGGAAGTGTCATTTGCGCCCGGCCAGAGTCTCACGATTCCCCCCTATTTGTATCATGCGTTCTGGGCGGAACCGGGCTCGGGACCCGTGCTGTG
>ERZ795030.2426-NODE-2426-length-22246-cov-5.810103_pt1 | contig 22246 bp, 17 predicted proteins | sample MGYA00375122_ERZ795030 | MGnify/ENA primary metagenome ERZ795030 (study PRJEB30165, sample SAMN05720146) | activated sludge metagenome | isolation source: anaerobic digester from wastewater treatment plant | place: Japan | collected 2015-04-20 ... | reverse complement strand
GCTAAATGGTCTGGATAAACAACATTAATCATTTTATGTTTAACAAAATCAAAATCATCACCAAAAGCAATTGTTTTATCTTTCATTAATTGTAAAAGCTGCCTTTGCGCTAAGGGTGTGAAAAGAAGACGGAACTGAACTTCATGATTACGATTTGTTGCTCCAAAAAGAACTTCAAATTCACTATTGCCCATGACAGTGTAGTTTTCACCTTTCTTTAAACTTTTTTCTGCTTTTTTATTTAATTTTCTAACTTGTTTTTGAACGTGTCGATCAATTTGTTTATCACTCATAATTTCAGCATCAGAATCAGTTCGAGTAAAAATTAGATCAGGAGCCGCCTCATTTGCATAGAGTAAATAAGGCTCCTCTTGGTAATAAGGACAAGGCCTTTCGATATAAGCTGTTAATGTCTCGCTTTTTGAAACGGTTGTTGTTCTGCCGTTAACGGTTCTTGTTTCTGTCCAGTGAATAACGAGTGAACCACTATAAGTTTTTGTTCCTAATGTATGAACTAAATCATTAGCAATGAAAAAGGGATTACCATTAATATCACCTGATTGAACGTATAGTGTTGAACGATTAACGTCAGTATTTTGCTTAAATTTAAACTTAGATACTAAGTAATCAAGACGTCTGCTATTAAAAGTTGGATCTAAATTAATAATCGGGATTGTCTTTTTAAACAAGTTTAAACTCATACCGTCCTCAAATAATTCATTTAAAGGTCGCATTTGTGCCCAAGCTTCATCTCGCAAAGCTTTGATTTCTTTTTCGATTGTCGTTTTACTTTCAATTAAAGCTAAACGTTTTTTACGAACAACAAGAACATTTAAAAGTAAAAAACCAACTCCAAAAACAATACCTAAAATTAGCATCAATAAACCAGCTGCTGATTTTAAAAATTCGCCATTACCAATACTAATAATGATCGCAATCGTCATAACAACAAAAGAGATAACTGTTAATATAATAAGAAAAACTCTTAAAATATTATTACGATTAATCTTTTTTTCTAATCTTTTTTCTTCTTCTTGTTTAGCCTTTAAATTTCTTATTGTTTTTTTATTAGCCGCAACATCAACTTGAGCCTTTTTTTCTAATTCATTAAAAAGTTCAAGTGTGTTCTCTTCATGCTTATGTTTATAAATATTTTTATAAGAAGTTAATGGTTCAAAAATTTCTTCATGAACTAAATTAGTTTGTGTTGCCATAATAATTGTCTCCTTTAAAAATTACTTTCATTTATTTATTTTATCATATAATGATACGGTGTATAACTATAAGAAAATAATATTTTTATAATTTTAAATGACTATTTTCTTTCTAATAAAGCAATTTCTTCTTTTATGCGTTTTTGCTCTTTAACATCAATTTTATAAAACAGTGTAACGATAGTGCCAATCGTTAATAAAATTAAGGGCGTTACAGACATAATGGTACGAATAGCTACTAAGGCACTTTCAGGCTGTTCTCGAATTGGCGGGAGTAGTAAGTCTTGTTCTTGAAATTTAGCTAAGCCAAGAATAAACATCGCCGTTGCTAAACCCAGGCCTTGACCAATTTGATCGACAAAATTAGTAAGGCCACTCATTTGTCCTTCAATTCGTTTTTTAAATTGTAATTGAGCAGCATCTGCTACATCACCAAACATCGTATGTGGGACAAGTCCAGGAGCACTCATACCAATTCCAAGCAAAGCGGCTAAAACAAAAAGATAAATTGGTTTAATATTTGCTGGTATTAAAAAGATTGGTAAAGATATAGCAATCCAAATAATAGCACCAAGACGATATGTAAATGTTTTACCTCTTTTTTCAATAACTTTTAAGAAAATTGGTAAAGCAATAATTTGTGCTAAAAGCATAATTGTCGCAGCAAAAGTAGCATAATTATTTTTTACGCCATTAAAGGTTAAATCTTTTATGACATAAAAATTAACAAAGAAAATAAACATTCCGCTCATAACTGCTAACGTCATCGCACTTATAAACATCAAATATAAATATTGACGGAATGGTTTAGATTTAAGAGGCTCAAAAATTGTTTTAAAATTAAACTTTGCTTTAACGGGCGGACTTACGATTTCTTCTTTAGCAAAAAATCCACTAAATAATAAACTAATACCGAACAAGGTGCCGAAAGTTAAACTCATTACTTTATAACCTGTTTGGACAGTATCAAATGAGTTAACAATTAACCCAGGAAGTGCCACACAAATAATCGAAGCAGCAATACTAAAAGCTAGTCGATAAGTATTAAAAGAGGCTCGCTCTTGATAATCACTAGCAATTTCACTTGATAAAGAAAAATATGGAATCATCGCTAATGATTGAACTGAAACAAAAATAATATAAGAAAGAAAAACAGCAATAACTTGATAAGTTTGATTTTGAAAATTAAAAGGATAAAACATTAAGAAAAGACCAACAACGACTAATGGTGCTGAAACGATAAAATAAAGTCTTCTTTTTCCAAATCGCGAATTAGTCCGATCAGAAAGCCAACCAATAAAGGGATCAATCAAAACATTATAGATCCTTGATACAATCATAATAAAACTCGACCAAAACGGATTAATACCGACGACTAATGCTAAAAATCCTGGATATAAAAAGTTAATTATATTAAAAGAGCCCCCTCCGAATAAATCACCAGAGGCAAAGGCTATTTTTCTTAAAAATGTTTTACGTTTTTCTTGTTTTGTTTCCATGATATCTTTTAAGATACATATACAAGTATATCAAAAACTAATTGAGTTATTTACTCTTCTTAAAAAGAGAATGCCACTTTAGTGAAAAACTACTTTAAAAAGTTAACTTAAATTAACTATAAATTATTTTCAAACAAGTAATTTATTTTCTTTTTGCTAAACACTTACTAGCAATTACATTTAAAAAGAAAAAGATAATTGTCGTTGCTAATAAATATAAAATAATCATGTAAGGCTTTAATTGAAAATTAAAGATATATAAATTAAAACCAAACTCAATTTTAATTTGATTAATAAAGTCAATTCCGACTTGGTTTATAATTGTCGGATCATTAAGTATCTTATTCATAAAAAGATTTCTAAAAAGTGATGTTGCTTGACTGCCAGGAATCAAGTTCGCAATACTTGCAACATTTTTTGGTAAAAAACTAACTGGTAAATAAGCACCAATTAAAAAACCAATAAGTGCAGTAAAAATACCTGTAAAAGCTGCTGCAGTACTTGTTTTATTAAAAAACGAAGTAATAAACATCAAAATAATAACACTTGAAAATGTCGAAAGAATTAATGTAAGTAATAAAAGTAAAACTTCTGTAAACGTAAAAACAAACATCGTTCCAGAGGCAATAATTAAATAAACACTACCAATAATCGTAAAAAGCAAAGTTAAACTAAAAGTAATAATAAATGCTGAAATAAAATAACTTAAAGTTAAATTCACTTGTTTTACTGGTGAAGCAACAAAGTCATTAATAACTTTTGTTTCTTTATCAGAAATTGTAATAAACATACTATTTAGGGCTACTGTGAGTGAGGCAATACCAATAATTCCAGAAATAACCCACGCATTAATAATTCCTTTTAGTTCTTGATCGCTTAAATTCACACTTGGATAATTATCTCTTAAAAACCCTACTTGCATATCTCCCATAAACAAAACATAAAGAACTAAAATTAAAATTGGGGCAATAAGAGAGAAGAAAATTGTTGTTTGATTTTTAAAGAAAATTAACATATTACGCTTAGTTAATTCTTTAATGTTATATAAATTATCTTTTAGTCGACCCATAATTCTTTCCCTGTTGCGTTCAAAAAGACTAAGCCCATATCGCCTTTGATTACTTCATAATCCTGAAACAACTCGCTATCTAAATTAATAATTCGAGTTGCATCAATTGAACTTTCAAGATCAATTAAATATGTTTTATTAGTGTATGTGTAGCTTATCTTATTTGTTTTTAATAATATTTCAAGTTTTTTATTTGCGTTATAAACTTTAAGTTTATCAGTAGCATATTTTGTTTTTAAACTATGGGGCGTCCCTTCAGCAACGATTTTTCCTTCATCGATAATAATTACGTAGTTTGCATCATTTACTTCTTCCATATAATGTGTCGTTAAGAAAATCGTTAAGTCTTCTTTTAAAATTAAGTTATTTAAGATGTCCCATACCTTGACGCGCGTTACAGGATCTAATCCAGTTGTCGGTTCATCTAAAAACAAGATTTTAGGACGATGAATTAAAGCACGCGCAATATCGACACGCCTTTTTTGTCCGCCAGATAAAACACCATAAGGGCGACTAAGTATGTCATTAAGTTCAAAAAGTTCAACTAAATAGTTAATACGGTCAATTCCTTCTTGGCGCGTTAAATTATAAAGACTTGCTCGAGAATTTAAATTTTGTATAACGGTTAACTCGTTATCCAAAACACTATTTTGAAAAACGATTCCAATATCATGTTTTACAATAGCTGGATTGTCATCTAAATCATAACCGTTAATAAAGACTTTGCCGTGATCTTTATTCATTATTTGAGTAAGCATATTAATCGTTGTGCTTTTACCAGCACCATTTAAACCAAGAAAAGCAAAAATACCACCTTTTTTTACTTTAAAAGTAATATCATCAACTGCTTTGAACTTATTAAATGATTTTGTTAAATTTTTTACTTCAATAACGTACTTCATTGTTTATTTTGTATTTTACGAAAATCTTTTTGCAATTTGCGATTATAATTATTAGCAACAATTTTTTCAAAGAAAGAGAAAATATGTTTTCCTAATATTTTACGACTAGTCTTAGCAAAATTAAAACCTTTTAGTTGTTCTTCAGTATGCCAACTACCCTTGTAATAATGTATACCGAGCGTATTATCTGTCGTTTCCTTTTTAAGAGTCATATAATTAATTGGATAAAAATATTCGCTTGGTAAAATTAAAATATTATTAAATTCTTGTTTTTTGCCATTCGGCTTAAAATTATATAGATTTTTTAGGGCTGCAGTATAAGCATGTACTGTAAGAGCGTTTGTATTAAAATTAATTTCATCTTTAGTATCGTATCGAGCATAAATTAAATTTAAAGTAGGGTGATTTTTAACACTGCCAACAATCGCACTTCCTAACCAATGTTTAGCTTCATAACTTAAAAAGAGGTCGTATTTTAGTAAATGATCAATGTTTTTTGTAATAAACATATCGGTATCAAAATAAACACCACCATGCTCTTTAAGGGCCCACACTCTTATAATGTCTGAGGCGTAGGCGTAATTGTTTTGTTCCAATGCTTTTTGGACTTGAAAATGTTTTTTGATGTCAAATGTTTTTTCATTCCACTCCATGATTTTGTAATCGGGAAGATGTTCTTGCCAACTCTTAAAACAAGCATGGAATAAATCATCTTTTGGTTTATTGCCAACCCAGACATAATGAATAATTTTTGGAATTTTCTGCATATATCTATACTATCACTTTCTGAAAGTAAATATCAATGCAAAAATCAAACCAAATTAAGTTTCTTTGTCTTTATTTTTATTCTAATGCTACAATAATTAAGGATAAAAAATGAAAGTTGGGAGATCATGGTAATTGTTTATGTAATAGATAGTTATGGTAATTTTTCTAACGGCACAACCGTAACCGCAAAAAGAAGTAAAGAGTTTTTAGAAAAACTTGGGCACACCGTGCGCATTGTCTCAATTAGTGAGTGTGAGGATGAAGGATTTTATCGTCTTAAAGAACGTAAAATTCCTATCGTTTCTTATTTTGCAAGAAAGCAAAGCATGTTTTTTGCTAAGCCTAATAAGGAAGTTTTAAAGAAGGCATTTGAAGGTGCTGATTTAATACACTTATTCCTTCCTTATAAAACTAGTAAAAAGGCTATTAAGATTGCTAAGAAAATGAACATTCCTGTAACGGCGGCTTTCCATATGCAGCCCGAACATATTACTTACGGCATGGGTCTTGATCGATATGGTGCTCCAATTTCTAGTTTAATTTATCGCCGACTTAATCGGCGTTTTTATACTAAAGTAAGCCATATTCATTGCCCAAGTGAATTCATTAGTAATAAATTAATCGATAAAGGTTATCGTAATGTTTTTCACGTTATTTCTAATGGGGTTGGTGATGAATTTTTTACTGAACCTAAACGTGAAGAAAAACCAGAAACATTTAATATTTTATCGATCGGCCGTTACTCAAAAGAAAAAAGACAAGATACATTATTTAAGGCGGTTGCTCATAGTCCTTATAAAGATCAAATTAAAATTATATTAGCAGGAAAGGGTCCTCGTGAAAAAAGATTGCGAAGACTAGCAAACAGGCTAAATCTAAATGTTGAATTTGTATTCTTAAGTAAAGAAGGTCTTATACAAACAATTAAAGAAAGTCATCTGTATGTCCATCCTGCCGAAGCCGAAATCGAAGGCATTAGTGCCTTAGAAGCAATTGCGAGTGGCTTAGTTCCAATCGTCGCCGAAAGCAAAAATTCTGCAACTAAGCAATTTACTATAACTGCGGAATCAGTATATAAAGTGCGAAAATACAAAAGTTTAAGTGCAAAAATTGATTATTTCATTGAAAATCCTGCGCGTAGAGTTGAACTAGAAGGTTTATATCGCGAGGCTACAGAAAAATATCGTATTGAAAATATGATGAAATTGCTTGAAGAGATGTTTATAGAAGCAATTAAAGATCACAGCCGCGAAATAACGAGCAAAACTCGTAAAGGTAGAAGATTTAGTCGACATATTAACCCAAGATTAATTAAAAGAATTTTTTCATTTCTTTTGTATTATGGAATTGCTACTCCGGTTTTCTATATTTACTTTAAATTAATTCGTGGTGTCAAAATAAAAAATAGGAAACGAATTAAAAAATTAAAAACTGGTGCAGTTGTTGTTTCAAATCATGTTCATAAATTAGATTCAGCAATGAACGGAATTGCCCTTTTACCAAAAAAGCCTATCTTCACATCTATTCCACAAAACTTTGAACTTCGAGTAGCTGGTCATTTAGTAAGTGCTCTTGGTGCATCGCCTATTCCGATTACTCCATTCCAGGCAAAGGTCTTTTTATATCAAGCAAAACAAAAACTTTTAAACAAAAAATTTATTCATGTTTTTCCTGAAGGAAATCTAGTTCCGTCCGATCGGACGATTAGAAAATTTAAACGAGGGGCCTTTTTCCTTGCCGAAGAAGCTAAGGTTCCCGTTATTCCGATTCGTATCAAATTTATTGATAAGCGTTGGTACCAATATCCATTTTTCTTTAAAACAAAAATTGAACTTATTATTGGTGATTTTATTTATCCTAATGTCTTTTTAAATAAAAAAGATTCAATTAATGATTTAGTCAAGCGTGCACACGATACAGTAAGTAGCCTATAAACATATTTTATATTTATATTCTTTTAATATTTTAGTTATCGAATTATATTAATATATTTTTAATATGTGGGACATTTTTTTATTTTTGTCCCACATATACTATATTATAAAACTACACTTCTCTTTTAAGAATCTTTTAATATTATTATTTTTCTCTTCGTAATAGTCTATTAGGTGGCTTCTATATTCATCCAAGGCTTCTTCTGGGACAATAATTAATCCATGTCCTTTATTTATTAAAAAATGATTGGCAAAAATAACTGCTGTTCTTTTATTTCCGTCCACAAATATTTGTGACTTCATAACGTATAGCATTAATTCTATTGAGACATTAATTGGTGTATCGTTACTGTTTACTATTCTATTTATATTTTCAATTACTATTGATTCAATTGGAATAGGTGGGATATAACTAGTTCCTGTTATACTGACTGGTATTGGTCTAATTTGTCCTGCAGAATATGTAAATCCATCTTCTACTATTCCGTTTATTTGTCTTAATATATTATAATTTGTGTTTGTCGATATAACATTTTCATTTAAAATAAATTCCCAAGCACGTTTTAAGTTCACGATTTTTAGAACATCGCTTGTTTTCATGTTTTTAACTTTACCGCCGCTAATGATTGTTTCGGTGTCAGCATATGTAGCCAAGACTCCTTCAAGACGCGCTTGTTTATAAATGGAATCAACTAGATTTCGTTTAGCTAAATCCATATTAACCTTAACTTCATTAGAGATGATACCTTCTTCAATATCAAAACTAACTAGGGCTTTTTCGATTTCTCTAAGTCTTTTTTTATATTGTCTAGCAAGAACATTGTTTTCAAGTATTAAATTGTGTAATTCTTTACTATAAACGCCGGCATATTTATTGTGTTTTAGTCCTTGCTCTCGATAACTTAAATAAATATATTCTTTTTCGCCTTGTTTTCTAACTTCTACTGATCCATATAAAAGATTTTCAAGTCTTTTTAGCAATAATTCTTTTTCATGTAATAGTTCTACAACTGTATTTTTCATATATGAACCTCTTATGTGGGACATTTTTTATTTTTTGTCCCACATGTAGTATAACACATCAAACTTAGTTATATATTAATTTTATTTTTTTAGTTTATTCTTTTTTATTAAATAAAATTATGGCAATAAAAAAAGCCTTTCCATATTAAGATAAGCTTTTATTAATTTGTTGGTGACCCATAGGGGTTCATGATAATTACCGAGGAATTTGTAAGAAAGTTGATTAAAAGATTTTACTTTTTAGATTTTTATCTATGACAAAAAAACAAACCTTTATTTTACATAATCCAAATTCTGAAAATTAGAACAATCATTCTGTAAATCTATAGTTTTTATTGAGTGTTGAGCAGTAACTATTCACGGTTAATCATTGGATATTGGTGTTTTTCCAAAGTTTTTAAAAATCTTTTTATAATAAAACGACGAAAACACAATATTAAATTGTATTATTTAGTAGTGACGTAAAATGCAGCACTACAACGTTAACGACTTGTGTTCGCCGAATCGGGAACTCATGGAACGAACATTTAACTCGATTTATGATAAGTATTCTTTCTTAGTGTTTTATGTTGCTTTTGAAATCGTTCGTCATAAAGAAGATGCCGAAGATATAACTGATGAAACATTCTTGAGAATGTATGAGAACCGCAAGTCGCTTAAAAAGAGCAAAAATCTTAAATATTATTTAGTAACTATTGCTAAAAACCTAGCAATTAATTTACAAAAAAGTAAATCACGGTATGTCGCTTATGATGATACGATCGATTCAGGTCAAAAAGAAACGCACGATGACTTTGATTTATATATTATGACCTTTAAAGAATTCTTGGATGAAGAAGAAATATCGCTCGTTGTTTATAAATTTCTCTACGAATATACGTTTAAAGAAATTGCCGCAATTAAAAAAGTAACAATAAATAGTGTTTCTAGTAAATATAAACGAACCCTCGATAAAATTCGTAAATACTATGGGAGGTAATAGCAGTGTCAAAATTTAAAAAAAAGGTAAAACAAGATCTTATTAACAAGACTGGTGTTTCATTTTCATTTGATACATCAAAATTAGAAAGTAATGCTCCACTAACTAAAAAACGATTTAATCGCAATTGGCTTTACCTTATTATCCCAAGTGCAACTGTTGCTTCGCTTGTGTTAGTTGTTAGTGCCGTTGTGTTAAGTACGATGCTAACATCAAAAGAATCAGTTCGTATAACCCGGAAACAATACTCGAAAGACGAAATTACAGTAATTGAATCAAATACATTTAGGCGACTTAATGAATTTGAATACCCCTCACTTACCGGATCAAGATATGAAGCAATGAATGAAAACGAAGTCGAACGATTTAATACTTTTACTAACACAATCTATCAGGCACTCGATCATAATGTAAATAGTGCTTTTGTGCCTGTGAATTTATATCCACTTCTTTCCGTATTATCAATGGGTTCTTCATCTTTAGAATTAGATAGTAAATTTGCTGAGCTCTTTGACGATATGACTGAAAACGAACGTACTTCTCTATATAAAAAGATTTTTAAAAATAATTTTTATCATAATGACTTTGGGTCAAGCTTTGTCCATAATGGCGCATTCGTAGACTATGAGCTAGGGTTTTCCGGCACATATTTAGAAAAGCTTACCAGTAATTATTTCGAAGCTTTTTCCTTAGACTACACAAACGATGATGATATTCAAAAAATGATAGAGTGGATTAATGATTCAATGCAAGAAGAAAACTTCATTGAGCAAGATGAACTTAATATTAATAATGACACAATATTGTATTTATTTTCTTCATTTCTATTTTCCAATCAATGGACAAGCAAATATTATGAAAAAGATAATACAACTGCACCATTTTATTTAGCTAATGGTGGTCAAACACAAACTACGTATATGTCGCATAAATATTTTGGAAAATATTACAATTATGAAAACTATGTAAGTGTTTATGATTACTATACCAACGAAAACAGTGTGCAATATATTGTTCCTAAAATTCATACCGATAATATTTATGATCTTTTAGGTGATGAGAACTTTCTTGTTGAAAAGGGAGAGGAACACACCGATATGACAATTGCTTTAACAGCACCAATCTTTACTAATAAAAACACACTTGACTTCAAAAGTGCATTAATAAAACTTGGTTTAGGTCCAATGTTTGATCATTCAAAAAGTAATTTTGCTAATATTTTTGATAATATTCCAATCTCTTCTTTTATTGAAAAAATCCAACAAAAAAACGAAGTATCCTTTACTGTTGATGGTACGACAGTTAAATCATTAGCATTTGCTGGCGCTAGTTCAGCCATACCCGGACCAAACGACACACTTGAAGTATGGCTTAACCAACCATTTATTTATGTAATACGTGATATCAATAATATTCCACTATTTATTGGGCACTATGACACACCTTCAATTTAAACTTTTTAGATAGAAATAATCAATTTTCGCACTTAAACTTTTGCACTTATCTCCAATATACAAAAATAGTATTTTAATCTTACTGTATTTTTAATTTACCTTAAATTTATTAGAAAACTAGGGGGTTGAGTTGCTATAACAATTGATTAAAAACTTAATTTTCTTCTTCATAATAATAAGAGTAATCAATACCTTTCATGAAAACTTCACGATTATCAATTTTTTCAGTTAATGCTTTATGTAGTAATGATTCAATATTTTCAATACTGACAACGCTTTTTTCCATCGCTAATAAATATTCTTTTTTTTCAACTAAGGTCCAATCAATACATAATGTTAACGAGCTCTTTAACATTAAATCAAGCCAAATCCGCATGCTTCTACCATTCCCTTCCATAAAGGGGTGTGCGATATTCATTTCGACATATTTAACAATTATTTCTTTAAAAGTTGATTGCGGCATTTTTTCAATTTGTTTGAGTGTTTTTTTTAAATATTGCACAGCGGCAAACTGAAAACTGCCTTTAGCAATATTTTTAGTACGTATTTGCCCAGCAAAATCATAAAGACCACCAAAGAGATAAGAATGGATTTGTTGAAGCCCTTTCACTGTTCCTATTTCAATATTTTGCATTAATTCACTTTCAAATAATTTATATGCTCTATTTTTACTTTTACCATCAATTGACTCTTCACTACTAATAAACCAATTAATAAACCTGCTTGCTTCTTTAGCCGGAAAACTTTTTGCAAGTTCAATTATGCCTCCAGCGTTTAATGTATCCGTTTTATAAAACTTGCCATCTCTGGCTTTCAATTTAAGTTGGGTAGTGAGACTAACCAACTGATTATTTTCTCTAACTAATTTAGCTTTTAGATATTTCCAATAGTTGCGGTTTTTATTATAATCATCATTATTTCTTAAAACACTTATAATATCAATAACAGAAAAACGCCAAGATGAACTCTGTTCATCCCAAATTGCTCGCACTTTTTTATCATCAAAAAACCTAATTGATATTTTCATTATTTTATTATCATAATTATATCGTTTTTAATGTTACTATTCAACGTCCTGATAACTAAAAAAGCCTACCCATAAATAGGTTAGGCTTCACGATATACGTTGGTGACCCGTGCGGGTTCACGATAATTACCGAGAAATAAATAAGAACCGTCATTGAACGATATTAAATGGCTTTAAACACACCCATATATTAAGTATGTTTGTATTGTCGTCCACAGAGGTTTGGAAGTGCTTGAATTATAAATAGAGCCCCTGCCAGTTTATCGTTAACAACTTACCACAGCATGCCATATCTTACAGAATTATACTTTTTAAATTTTTATCTACACAAAAAACCAAGTTGTCTTATTTTCTTACACCGAATAACTGGTGTATGAAAAATTAGAATATTATTATTCCGTGAGTAAATAGATTTTTTATCAGAAACGTTCTTATTTAATCACATTGTTTAAATTAAAGATAGCCAGCGTTTTGATGACTCGATTACCAACTTTAAGATTAAATCCAAGAAATCACTATAATCACTTGCCGTATGGGCTTTATCTAACGCCTCGTAGTAATTAAGACGATCTTCTTTTTTAATAACGATAGGTGTATAGCCATTGTTCATGAGCACAAGATTAAGTAAAAGACGCGCTGTTCTGCCGTTACCATTAACAAAGGGGTGAATTTTCACAAACTCACCATGAAGGAGTGCCGCCTGGATGAGTGGATGGTACTTGTTCCAATGTTTATTAAAATCGATTACGAGTGTCTCCATAAGTGAATGCAATCGATCGTATTGAGGTGGCACATGGCAAAGAACGACACAAAGAATACAATTAAAAAGTAATCGTTCAATTGTGAAACCCTGACCGCCTGTAATCGTTCAATTGTGAAACTTTTTATTTATAATCGTTCAATTGTGAAACCTTAATTAAAGATAGATATTATAAACAATTATTCTAATAGTGGAATTGAATAATTCATTAAAGAACTACAAATAACTAGAACAAGCTTTGCCTCATCGAATCCGACATCATTTGATTCTTTTATACCGCTATGTCTTACTCCTATTTCATCACTTGCAAATCCATATAACCTCTTAATGGCCTCTATTAATGCTCCGTGGATTTTTTTCTTTTGTTCGATAACATTAATCATTTTTGTAAGTGTGTCGGCTTTTGGATCTTCAGTAAAATTCGCAAACAAAGCTTCCAAAGCCATTAAACTCTCAGAAATAACCTTTTTATAATTCCTCTCGCCTGTTTCGCTAAGATACACTACGGCATTTCTAATATGTTCCGTGGCATTTAGGTAAGCAGTATTTGATGCCTCCCTAATAGCATTGATTTCTTTCTCGTTTGTTATTCCCACTATTAATTTATTAACAAATCTATATCCTATATTTTCAGATTCAAAAAGTTTATTAAACATTTCATGAGCATCAAATTTAATTTTATCACCATGGTTTTGCTTGACCGTTTCCTTGATATACTCTTCAAATAAAATACTTACCGTGTACTCAATAAAAGATAAGATTTGATCATATGTCCCTTTAATAAACAAATCTTTAACTATCTTCATAACTTCCTTATAGCGAGAGTTTGGTGAATCAAGAGGGATATTTAAAATATCCATACTTAACCGTTCAGCTAAATAGTTATTTGCTCGATAGTCATCAAAATCTAAAAAGAACTTAAAATTATCAAATAAGACATTGATAAAGTTGTATAATCTGATTCTGGTTTCATCAGAAAATTCTTTGATTTGAATAGTATCGTCAACTTTTCTGATTCCTGCTCTATCAGAAAACGAGTCGCGCAATCTAATGTATATTTTTTCCTGTTGTTCTTCGTTTTTCATCCTTAATTGTAGAATCCTTTTTGATAATTAGTAATAGATAACAGACATTTATGTGACTTTTAAAAGTTGTTAAATATTACTTTTTCTTCTATTATCATCAGCACATAACATCTGACAATTATCAGAATTTGTTTTACCACCTTTACTCCAAGGTGTAATGTGATCAGCTTGCATTTCTTTTAATTCAAACTTTTTCTTACAAATAGGACAAACACCTTTTTGTCTTTCATAGGCTTCCCGTCTTTGGTTTTCAGTAAACGCTCTTATGTTAAGATGACTTTCTTTTCCATCAAAAACATAACTGTAAATACCTTTTTTATTTGTAACATCATCATCCATCATTAATTCGGAAATTCTTTTTTCAAGTTCATCTGTATCCAAGTAATTATCATGATTTTCTTTATATAACGAACCCCATTTGAGGCCTTTCATTTCACTTCTGTATTTTATAAATGTTATTTTAATCCACTCTATTACGTTTTTGAAAAATGTCCAAAGTTCATTAGCATTTGGTGATAATTGGTTTTCTGACATATATTTTTCAATTTTTCCATCACTAATCCAATCAATTGCTGTTTCTAAAAATTCTTGTCTTATTGGTGAACCTCTAACATAATCCTTTGCTAGTAAATATGCAGCACACCCAGGCTTACTAAATTTAATTTTTGCATCAGAAAGCCATGGCCCTGTATACACTGCATTTCTTAATTCTTGATTTGTCAATTTAACTCCGGCTATGTTGATTATTTTAAACCAATCTAATTTTTCCTTATCTGTACCTTCACAGAAATAAATCATACACTCGTAATCCAATATTTTCTCTTGTTCATCTTTTGTTAAGTTGTGAAAGGCTCTGTTATCTATCGAAAAGTCCCCATTTACATATTGACAAAAAGATATTATTCTCTGCTGACCATCTAATACTTCATAACTATCTTCACTATTTTTCACCCAATACATGACATTTAAAGGAAAGCCTTTGTTAATCGTGTCAATTACAGCATTTCTTTTTTCGTCATCATAAACAAATTCACGTTGATATTTAGGCCTAATATCTAACCTACCATCATAACCAACGACTCCTTCGATAGAGTTATCCGCATAGTTTTTAACAATTTCTCTAATCTTTATTTGATGAAGTTCAATTTTCATTATCCATTCCTCTTTTTAATTATAACCCTGGCATAAATACTTTGATACAGTTCCCCCGTTTCGCTATCTTTAAATGCAGGATGTTTTTTATCTTTCCTTGGATTGTGTTTTCTATATAACGTGCCTTTGGCATTAATTGTATATTTCCCCGTTGGCTCACCCTTCTTTAAAATTTCCATTCTTCTCTCGTTAGTAAAATCGATACTACCAACAATACCTAGTGCGATGATTTCAAATTGGTTCGGGTTATATTTGTCTAAAAACGTAATAGGAACACCCATATTCCCATCAAAATCGTATGGAATATCTTTATAAGTATCAATATTAATAGCGTCATAGTTCTCATATTCAGGATATTTATTAGGATCATATTTTCTATACAAAACTAGTTCTTCATTATGTTTTTCGACTGGCAAACTAGTAAACCAACAAGATGTTGATACTCTGACATATTTTTGTCCATCTTCCATGAGCGTATATTTTTCATAGTAGTCAGGGACCAAAAAATACATACCAACGTTAAAATTTGTATAACCTGTTCTAATTTTGTCTTCCTTAAACATCCTAAAAATTTCTTTGTATGTTAGAGCATTGGTATTTCCAATAATTATAAAATTCTTTTCGTACTCTTCTAATTGCGCAACATATTCTCTAAACAATGAAAATGGGGGATTTGTAATTACGATATCCGCTTCTTTTAATGAATCAATGGATTCCTCACTCCTAAAGTCACCATCTCCCTTTAATCTAGTTAAGACGTTTTTACCTTGTTTTAATAATTCAACAATATCATTTAGGTCCACTGCACCGTCTTTGTTTAAGTCTGGAGTTTCGGTTATCTCAATTTTAAAAGCTTTCGATTTATAATTGGCAATTTCCATGTAGTTAAATAAATCCAATTCAGCGCCAGCAAATGGTGATGAATCATATCCAATTGCAATTAACTTTTTCAAACCTAAATGGTTGAAATTCAACGCGAAGTATTTAAAGAAATTACTTTCATAAGGATCATCACAGTTACAAAATATCGTTTTATTCTTAAAATGTTTTTTATAGTGTTTTAATTCATTTTCAATATCTTTAAGTTGAGTATAAAACTCATCGGCTTTATTTTTCTTTGCCTCATCAAATGATTCTGTTGCCATCTTTACACCTTCCCACTAAAATTGTAATATAAATGATTATATCATTTTTTGCTAATTTTGGCACTTTTTTTCAAGTATAATTAGGTTGTAAATGTGTGTATTATGTATAGTTATTTTAAAATACGTTTTCTAAAAAAATGTTCATTTTTACGCCATATATTTCTGAAAGAGCAAAAAAAACGCTTAGGCCCGGGGTTCTTGAACCGTTCTCATAATTTCGTAATGCACCAATTGAAATCCCTAGATAACGAGTTACTTCAACTGCACTAAATCCTTTTTCAAGTCTCGCTCTTTTTAATTCAGCACCTAGCTTTTTTTTATCAATTTCTCTAACATAAATAATATTATACGGAAGGAACTTAATACACCATTTCTTAAATACTTCCAAACGTATATTTTCAAATTGTTCTTGCTTAATTCCCACTACCTTATTACTAGGTTCTTTTGGTGAGTAAATTATTTCCTTTTCAACATCTGATAATTCCGCTAAAAATATTTCATAATTAAATAATTCTTTTTTCGCTTCATCTAGTCTCTTTTGAATTATAGATAATTCCGCTTCTAAAACTAATTTATTATTGAGTGCCTCATTAGCCTCTTCAACCCTAAAATAAGCTTCCGGTAATGTCCTAGTGCACCAATAAATAAATTGATATAAACTTCTTCTCTTTAAAAAGATATTTGCCATACACCGTCTCCTTTCATCGTGATACTACCTCACGTTTAAAAGAAAGTGTAGTCAGTTAAGAAACTTTAGGTATAATACTTTCAATTGTGCTTTTAATATTATTAGTTTCAAGCCAATTTTTGAACATTAATCGTTTCAATCTTGATAAATCAAAATATTTAATAACTTTTAACAGTGCGTCATTATTAAAATTATTGATGAATAGTTGCTTATTCATTTCCAAAACGAATATTGAGTTCATAGCATCGACTAAATAAATAAACTTAAATAATATTTCATTATCGATTTCGGGATCAAAATTGTAATATTTGATAGAAATTCCGTCTGACATTTTTATGCTGTTACCAATTACTCTGTTTGAATATATTGTGGAACTTATTTTTATTACACCATCAAGATTGAAAAGTTTTAAACTTTCATCATCAAACAAAAAGCCACGCTTATCGTCTGTATAATATTCATTGTTAAAAACATATGTTTCACCATGGGTATATTCGTATATTCCTCTACTAATAACTTTTACTATTCCTTGTTTTTCAAGCCTTACAAAAACTTTTCGAAAAGAATTATAATTAGTGCCTGGGCACAAATCGCTATGTAAATTTTTTAGTACAATAGCCTTTGGTTTAACTTGTTGCAAATAATTTTTAATAATAGTTGTTATTTTCATAAAATTATCCTCCACAATACAAGTGAGAAATACCAGCGTTTTGAGTAACAAAAAAAAGACATTCGTGAGGCTTCGCACTGAAGCGCTACGTTTGTCCCGTTTTTTTTGAGTGGCAAAGGTTGTTTCAATTGATACAAATATTAGGGTAATCGTTCAATCGTGCAACCCCCTAGGTTATAATCGTTCAACTATGCGATTTTTATATGCATGTTTCGAATATTTTAAAAAGAAACGCCTATTTTCACCCATTGTGTTTTATCAACCGAAAAATCAACATATTCCTCATTCTCGTTTAAATAAAATTCATTTTCATGTTCAACTATGATCCCACCAAATACATTTAACCCTTCTTCTTTTTTTTCATTTATATATACTTGTAAAGCTTCGGCTTTATTCTTTGTATCTTCAACCATGTAATTAATACCTTTAGTGTCAAACACACCTATTCTACCATCAGTAAATTTAATGATGAAATCGGGCCTAAATGCGGGTAGGTCTGGTTTTATCATCACTCCAAAATTTTCTATATTTGGTTCTGAACCATTATGCCATACCCATTCTATTTTTTCTCTATAATGAGTATCTAATTCTACTAAAAATCTTTCTTCTAAAGTACTCGTAGCATCTTTCAAAACATACATTTGGGTATATAAAGATAGGTAATTTATTATTTCCTTATATGTTTCACTAGAATAGTAAGCAACATCACTTATTTCAAATTCATTATATTCTCCATTCATGTTTGCATCAGGATATTTTTCTTTGAATATTTGAGTAGACTTATCTAATATTTTGGCAAATATTTCTTCATTTTTAACTACAAGAAGTTGCGAGTATACCATTAACTTATTTCTAGGAATACCAGATATATATTTATCAACAACTCTTAAAACCCCTTGCTTTATTGGGCTTATTGATCTAACTCTTGCTAGCCCATTTAAATTAGCAGCTATTATCGTTTCATATTTTCCTCTTACTTCAACTTCAGAAGATTTAATTTCTCGCGAAGGACCGCCACCAATTCTTGTTTCACTTTGCCAATCTGAAATTTCAGTTGATGTTTCTTGGATTATAAAACTTTTATCTATACCATCTAATATTAAACCTTTATTTTTAAGTTTTTCTTCTACAAACGGTTCATCTTTTTTAATTTCAAAACATTCAATAAAAACATCCTCTATTATTTCATAAATCCTTGTATCTGCAGAGTTATACGAACTCACTCTTGACTTATAAAATGAATCAAAACCTTCAGGTAGAGTTTTATCTAGTCCCGATTTTACTGTCACACTAATATCTTTCGTTCTATTCGGTGAGTATTCATCATTTCTAGGATCTATATACTCCATATTTGTAAATATATAACCATTGTCTAAAATTGCATTATCATATTTTTTACCTTCTGGAGTTCTCAATATCCTACCAACTGTTTGTATTTTTGAAGTGGTTGAGTGCACATCTCTAAATTTAACTAACATGTGTGCTCGCGGGCAATCCCAACCAGTATCTACTACAGTTTTAAAAATAAGATAGTCAATTGTATTGTTATTTTCTTTTATTTTCTCACTATCAAAGTATTTGTAACCATCTAGCCAAATAGCTAACTTACCATTATTTTCTGTAATATTTTCTTTCTCTAAGAATTCTTTTACAACCCTAATAGCATCATCTCCAAGTTCAGTGTTAGGAACCTGAACAAGTACCAACGGATTAATATCCAGCTCTAATTTTTTATATTCTTCTATAATTAACTTTCTTTGCTTTTCAGCTTTTTCAAGAACTAGATTCACCGAATCTTGATCATCGCTACCATCTGGACTATTTAATGATATGTCTTTATTTATGATGAGTTGTTGTTTAATCATTCCTTCGGCAATAGCTTCTTCCAATGTGACTTCAACATCAGGTTTTCTATTAGGTGTTGCTGACATATTTATAGTTACCGTAGGCGAAATTATATCATCTCTAAACATAGATATACTAGTATCTTTAGAAAGTCCAATATGTGATTCATCAACAATTAAACATATTTTTAAATCTCTTTTTTTAGTCTCTTCTATCAAATCAATGAAATTTCTTCCCTCTTGATCTTTCATTAATGAATTTTTCCAAGTATCAGTTCCTCTATTTTTTTGTACTAATTTCTCCCAATTCACAAAAATGACTTGTTTATCATTTAAATATGAATTAGCACTGACAAAAGCTTCATCTAATAATTGACAATTAGGATAACCTTCTAATTCCTTCACAACCGACTCATAAGATTGTCTATGCAAATCTCCCTTTCCAATAGAAGCCCAGATAAACGCAACTCGTTCACCGTTTTCAAGACCTATCTTTTCCAATAACTTGGTCATAATAAATGTCTTTCCACTACCGGTTGGTGCTTTAAAAACTATTTCTTTATTTCCTTTATTAATGTAAAAGTTGAAAAAATCATGTAGTTCTTCAACAACTCTAATTTGATAATCTTTTAATTGTTTAGCCATTTTTAATACATCCTTCTAATATTATCCGATATATCTTTATATATTTCATATATTTTTGACGGTATTGGTTTTACTATTGAATTAGGAATAATATCTCTAACCTTTTTTTCTATGTTTTCATCTATGTTGTTATCTAATGAAAAATAATAAATAATATTGTTTGCCATATTTAAGTTCTTTATCTTTAGCAACATTTCATTAAAACTAGTAGTTTCAAAGTAATTATTATAAATGCCCATGCATTTATTTTCTTTGTTTGAATATAAGTTAAAATTAGTACCAGTTCCGACTTTTTCGTATACTTGTTCCTTGATGTTTAAAAGTCCATCACATCTTTCTACTAAATCATATTTAGTTTGATCTCTAGAAATGTTTTCCTTTAATGTGTCAACGATAAAATATCTCATAGTAAAATCAATATTATTTTTAGAATAAAATCCCTTTAAGGCTTTTCCGTTTCTAATTCTTTTTAATCTTTCATGTGCAACAGCTCTAGCAATTCCTAAAGATTTATATTCTTCAGTTAAAATAAAATCATTGTATTCGGTAGATTCTTTATATTGCTTCAACATTTTTTTTGTAGAGTTCTTGGATAGTTTATTGACACTTCTTAAATATTTGGTTAACACTGTATCGCTTACCTCATTTAAAGTATTTAAAATAAACATTCTATTTTTACTATCCTCTTGGTTTAGTTCCAATACTGCCTGTGCCGTAGTACCACTTCCTGCAAAAAAATCTAATATAACTACTGGCTCTTCTTTTTCCACAAATGTATCAGATTCCTCTTCATAGAAAGTATTTTCATAACTCTTAATCAGCCTTTTTATAAGTTTGACTGGTTTAGGAAAACTAAATTTATCTTTGCCAATGATGTCTGCAACTTCTTTATTACCATTAGTTGAATCAGAGATAACATCCTTTAAATTAGTTGCGTACATATCTCTAACTTTCGTAAAAACCTTATACGTTTCTTGATATTTTTCAAAATGTAAATCATTTAACTCGTTTCTTATTTTATCTTTTGACCATCTCCAAGCATGGTAATTATGCTGTCCATTAGAATTTTTATGTGGTTCTATAAGAATAAAATCAGAATCTAAATTATTTTGAAATTCTATATCATCTACATCACTAAATACAACCTCTTGCTTGTCTTCGTTATAATAAATATTAAATACAAGATTAGGTCTTGTTTCTTCATTAAAAGATGAATTAGTGTTATAAAGTTCATTTTTTATTATGTATTTGCCTTTTTCATCTTCATAAACTTTATAATCTTTATTTTTGTACATCAAAGGCATTTCTTTGGATAATTCTCTTATATCTCCTTGAAAAGTGTTAATCAATTCAGCATTTTTGGCATACAATAATATATTTTCATAGGTTTTAACTGCTCCACCATTACTAATTTGTCGTCCTTTTGTGTTATTAATCCAAACAAAGTCGGAGATAAAATTACTTGGGCCAAATATTCGATCACATAATAGTTTTAAGTTATAATGTTCATTGTGGTCAATATTTATAAAAATAACCCCATTTTCCTTTAAAATATCTCTAGCCAGCGCGAGTCTTTTTTCCATAAATGATAGCCACTCGGAATGTTGAAATCCATCTCTAAAAGTGAACCCGTCATTCCCCGTATTATACGGAGGATCTATTGTAATTACATGTACTAAGCCGTCTTCATCAGTAATAGTTTTTAAAGCAGAAAGAACTAGTAAATTATCCCCCTCAATGAAGATGTTTTCTAATTTATTGTCACTATGAATGTCAAGTTTTGACTTTCTTTTTAAAATTGGAACAGTATTAATTAGTGAATCTTTATTTATACTTCGATCAAAATATAATCCGTATTTACCGTTATTTAGCAATTTTATGAGTTCATCAATATACTCAATAAGTTCTACTTTAGTTAAATCTTTTAAATCTTTGCTCATGGTTTATTCTCCTTTTCAGTTTCCTAAATAATTAAAAATTACAACCCTTGACAAGAGGAATTTTCATTAGTGAAATCTATAAAAATTGGCGCTATCACAGAATTACATTCTTTTGAAAAATCCATAATTTGTCCTCTCTAATATTAATTAATTGTAGCAAATATAAAGAATAAATCATAAATAATATTGAGATGGACTACGAGATTGGGAATTATTAAAGTAAATTGTATTAATCATGCAACCCCTCTCCTTGTAATCGTTCAATCGTGCAACCCCACCCCCTAATCGTTCAACTAGTAGGTTTTCAATAGTATATATTTCCCCCTATTTTTTGCCCTGAAAACCATTACCTATCACCGAAAATCATAGAAATCAGTATTAAATGGCCTGTTATTAGCGTTTTAAGCACAAAAAAAGCCTTGATAATTGTATCAAAGCTTCACTAGGC